>MHCFR05601__coassemble_638_pt1 | contig 80997 bp, 61 predicted proteins | sample MHCFR05601__metabat2_low_PE_030 | metagenome-assembled genome bin MHCFR05601
GAGACGGCCCGGGAGAGTAGGTCGCTGCCGGATCCCAATGAGAAGGCGCCCAGACATTCGTCTGGGCGCTTTTGTGTATGGCCGCAGTCCGTTGCACAGCCCTCACACGTTGAGCACCGCATCCAGACAGAGGGTCAGCGCGTACTCGCGGGCGTCTTCGCCCCAGGCGCGTGCGTCGTATTGCTCTGCGTTGGCGAGGCTGTCAGCCGTGTAGAGGATCATTCCCCAGATGGCCCCCCTGAAGCCTGCGCAGGCGGCGAGCGCTGCGCATTCCATCTCCACGACGGCGCAGCCTTCGCGCCTCCGGGCCTCGACTTTGGCTCTGGTCTCGCGATAGAACCCATCGGTGGACCAGGTCAGCACCTCCTGATACGGCAGGCCGTGTGCGCGCATCGTCTCCTGAATCGCGCGCCGTGCACGCTCGCTGACGTCGATATAGCGCGTGGGCGGCGCGTAGTGGTAGGAGGCACCCTCGTCGCGCAGGGCGCGACGGGGAATGAGAAAGACGCCTTCGGGAAAGGGCACCAGCCCGCCGCAGGAGCCCGCAGAGACGATCTCCCGCGCACCGTAGCCGATCAGCCAGTCCAGCAGCTGGGCGGCGGGCGCGGCCCCTACGGGCGCCTGACAGAGCGCAACGTCTGCTCCTCTGTGTCGGACGACATAGACGGGATAGCGCTTGGTGGCGCTGATGAAATGGGATGCCGTCCGCGCCTGTACCCGGGCGGCATAGGCGTCGATGGCGTCGCCTAGAAAGGCAAAGACGCATTTCTTCGGGAGCTGCAGATTCAGCCCCTCGTGCGTGGGCTCCAGGACGGCCCTGGGATCGGAGTCAAACTCAAAGAGGGGAATCCCGTCTGGAATCATGTCCGCCGCCACCTTTCTTCGAGCATGTCCTTCGTCCGCTTAGGCCCATTATAACCCATCTTGAAGACGCATGCAATGAAGTTGTTTGCGCGCACGGCCTGAAAACAGTGCTTGCTTCTTGCTCCCATCTTGTATATAATAAAGGGCAGAATGCGTATCCATATTCCGAAAGGAAGAGAAAGACGATGAACAAGTGGCTGAAACTCATGGCGCTGCTGACGGCGCTGCTGATGCTGGCGGGCTGCAACCTGATCGCGACCGATCCGATGCTGGATGCCCAGCAGGTTGTCGCCAAGGTGGGCGACACGGAGATTACGAAGGCCGAATGGCTTGCGCAGACGGAGAACGTGCTGTATAATAACCAGCTCATGTACTACTATTATGGCCTGTCTTATGATGTGACCGACAGCCAGGCCATCGCGGATGCGCGCAGCACGGCGATTGACAATATGATTACCTCCGAAGTGCTCAAGCAGAAGGCGGCTGCGGAAGGGCTGGATGTGCTGAGCGAAGAGGAACAGGCGCAGGTCGAAGAAAACGTCCAGAGCGATTGGAGCTCTTACCTGGACAGCTATACGACGCTCTACTTCTCCGATTCGGAGCTGGAAGGCGAGGAGCTGGAGAATGCCGTCATTGCCCGCATGGGTGAGGATGGCATCACCCAGGATGCGTTGCGCGCGATGTACACGGACGATATCATCAGCGATCACCTCTATCAGTTTGCGATCCAGGGCGTCGAGGTGACGGACGATGAGGTGCGGATGGAGTATGATGGGCTGGTGCTCGATCAGCAGGGCACGCTGGATGCAACGCCCACGCTCTACCAGAGCTATGTGTCCAACGGAACGGATATCTACTACGTGCCGGAGGGCTACCGCGGCATCAAGCAGATCCTGATCGCGCTGGATGAAGATCAGGCGAACGAGATCTCCGAACTGCAGTCGACGATCACGACCAACGACACCGCGTTGGAGGACCTGCGTACGCAGCTGGATGAGCTGCAGAATCCGGTAGAGGGCGAGGAGCCCACGGCGACGCCGGGTGAAATCGAGGCGAGCACCGCGCAGATCGAGTCCCAGATCGCACAGCTGGAAGAGGAAAATGCGACGGCGCAGACGCAGCTGGACGAGCTGCAGACGCAGGCCTATGCGCAGATCGAGGCGACCGCGAGCGAGGCGCTGGAGAAGGCGCAGGCTGGCGAGGACTTCGACGAGCTCATCGCGACCTATGGCGAGGATGACGGCATGACGCAGGAGCCGTATGCGAGCCAGGGCTATCCGGTGTGCGAGGGCCTGACGGCTTACGTGACGGAGTTCCAGGATGCGGCGATGGCACTGGAGAAGGTCGGCGACATCTCCGGGCTGGTCAAGACGAGCTATGGCTACCACATCCTGCAGTATGCGCAGGACATTCCGTCCGGCCCCGTGGCATATGAGACGGTGGAAGAGGATCTGCGCGCACAGCTGCTCAGCGAAAAACAGGACGAAGCCTACACGGCCAAGGTGGACGAATGGGTCGCGGAGGCCGATGTGGAGCGCAACGAGCGACTGCTCCAGGCGGACTGACGGCGCAACGGTTGGCCCGCCGCACGGACGTGCGGCGGGCCTTTCACATTTCCGGTCGATGAAGGCGGCCTCCTTCGCAGGCGGGCCGTACAAAGGACAATGCGATGAAGACAAAGAGCATCCGGCGAAACTATCTGTACAACGTGACCTATCAGTGCTTTCTGCTGGTGGTCTCGCTGCTCACCATTCCGTATGTCTCCCGCGTGCTGGGGCCGGACAACGTGGGGCAGTATAGCTTCGTGCAGTCGATTGCGGATCTGTTCGCCTTGGCGGCCGTGCTGGGCTCTGCGACATACGCCATGCAGGAAGTGGCGCATGTGCAGACGGATCGCGCGGCGGCCAGTCGCGTGTTTTGGGAGATTTTTCTGTTCCGGCTGCTGACGGCGTTGGTCGTGTGCGCCGCGTATCTGTGCGTTGCGGCCTTCAGCGGACGCTATCGGGTGCTGTTCTGGATCCAGTCGATGGCGTTGGCTGCGGCCGTGCTGGATATCAGCTGGTTCTTCCAGGGCCTGGAGGAATTCAGACTGACCGTCGTCCGCTCCACGGCGGTCAAGGGCCTGGGCATGGCGGCGATCTTCATCTTCGTGCGCACGGAAAACGACCTGATTCCCTATGCGGTGATCAACGGCGTGGCTGCACTGGGCGGCAACGCCTCGCTGTGGCTGGCGCTGCGCCGCAGGCTCGTGCGCACGCCCGTGCGCGCCCTGCGCGTGATGCGCCATCTCAAACCGGCGCTGGGCCTGTTCGCGCCGGCGCTGGCAGTGTGGATGTACACGCTGCTGGACAAGACGATTCTGGGCATCTTCTCGGGCGATGCACAGGTGGGTTATTACACCCGCGCCGAACAGATCGTCAAGATCGCCCTGACGGTCATTACGTCCCTGGGCGCGGTGCTGCTTCCGCGCATCACGGCCTGCCTGCACGCGGGGCGCTACGATGAGATGCGCAGCTATATCGACCGCGCGGTGCGCTTTTCGATGATGCTGGGCATGCCGCTGGCGCTGGGCATTGCATCCGTGGCGGACAAGCTGGTGCCCATCTTCCTGGGCGAACGCTTTTTGCCCTCCATTGCGCTGCTGTACATGCTTTGCCCGCTGCCCGTGCTGATCGGGACGGCGAGCATCATCGGCACGCCGCTGCTGCTGCCGCTGGGGTGGCATGCGCGCTATTCCCGATGCGTCATCGCGGGCGCAGTGATCAACATGGCGCTCAACCTGCTGCTCGTGGGCCGGTTTGCTGCGATGGGCGTGGCGTTTGGAACGCTTATGGCCGAGAGCACGGTGACGCTGCTGGAGATGCGCAGCGTGCGGGATTACCTGAGCTGCCGGAAGACCGCGTCATACTTCATCCGATACGGCGTCATGGCATTGGGCATGGCGGCCTGTGTGCGCGTGAGCGCGCGGTTGCCGCTGACAGGCGCAGCGCAGCTGGCGGCGATGGTCACGGTGGGCATGGCCGTCTATGCGCTTGAGCTGCTGCTCGTGCGTGATCCGGCGCTTGCAGAGGCGCGCCGTTTTTTCAAATGACGGGCATGCATGCCTGCGCTGCGGGAGATGCTAGGCATGAATCATGACACCGATATCGCGCATGAAACTTTATTTTTCCTTTTTCACTTTTATGGCAGGAAAAAAAGCGAATCATGTTGAAAAACGAAAAGCCGGTTTTCATGGCAGAATGGGCCCGCCCGCGCATTTTGTGCGGGCAGGCTTTCGATACAGGCGGTTGCGGGTTGCCGCGGCGTTGGCGGATGCGGACGAGGGGAAGAGGATGTGACGTCATGACGGACAAGGAACAGGTCATCAACGAACTGCTGGAATCTGGGAAACGAAAGGAAAAGCTGACCGTCAAGGAGATCAACGACGAGCTGGAAAAGAACGAATTGGACGCCTCTGAGATTGATAAGCTCTACGAACTGCTCGAAGCCAACCATATTCCCATCGTCGACGAGGGCCAAAGCGCCAGCGAAGAGGTCGTGCTTACCCAGGATTCCATCGAGGTGTTTGAAACCAGCCTCACCGCGGCAGGCGTGCCGGTCGACGATCCCGTGAAGCTCTATCTCAAGGAGATCGGCGCAGTGCCGCTGCTGACCAGCGAGGAAGAGCGCGAGCTGGGCGCAAAAATCCTCGAGGGCGGCGAGGCCGGGGCGCGCGCCAAGCAGAAGCTGATCGACGCGAACCTGCGGCTGGTCGTGTCCGTTGCACGCCGGTATGTCTGCCGCAGCATGCAGTTTCTCGACCTGATCCAGGAGGGCAATCTGGGCCTGATCAAGGCGGCGGAAAAATTCGACTACACGAAGGGCTTCAAGTTTTCAACCTATGCGACCTGGTGGATCCGCCAGGCGATTACGCGCGCGATAGCGGACCAGGGACGCACCATTCGCATTCCCGTGCACATGGTCGAGGCGATCAACCGCGTCAAGAAGGCGAGCAACCGCCTGCTGAACGCGACGGGACGCGAGCCCTCCAGCGAGGAAGTCGCCGCCGAGCTGGGCATGCCCGTGGAAAAGGTGCAGGAGATCATGCGCGCCTCACAGGAGCCCGTCAGCCTGGAGACGCCCATCGGCGACGAGGGCGACAGCCATCTGGGCGACTTCATCCCTGACGACGACGCGCCGCCGCCCCAGGAGGCGGTCTCGCGCACGCTGCTGCGCGAGCAGCTCTCCAGCGTGCTGGACACGCTGACCCCGCGAGAGGAAGAGGTGCTGGCGCTTCGCTTTGGGCTCAAGGACGGACGGGCGCGCACGCTGGAAGAGGTGGGCCGCGAGTTCAACGTGACCCGCGAGCGCATCCGCCAGATCGAGGGCAAGGCGCTGCGCAAGCTGCGCCACCCCAGCCGGAGTAAGAAGCTGCGCGACTTTCTGGACTGATGGGCGGAGCCGCCCGACGACAGGGCGTTTGGGAGCGGCCTTTGGCCGCTCCTTGATTTTTGCCCTGCGCAATGATAAGATGGGAGGGATGACATGCGCATTTCCGTGGCGCTGGCCGCCTATAATGGCGAACGGTACATCGAAGCGCAGCTGCGCTCACTGCTGGAGCAGACGCGGCGGCCAGATGAGGTGATCGTCTGCGACGACGCCTCCACCGACGGCACCTGCGCTGTCGTGGAGCGCTTCATCGCGGACAACGCGTGCGCGGGCTGGCAGCTCGTGCGCCGCGAGCGCAACGTCGGATACCACCGCAACTTTTTGGATGCGGTCGCGCGCGCGACGGGCGACGTCATCTGCCTGTGCGATCAGGACGACATGTGGCTGCCCGACCGCATTCGCCGCTGTGAGGAGGTGCTGGCGGCGCACCCGGAACTAGATGGCATGATGGTCGGCTATGGCGTCATGGACGCGCAGGGGCGCGAGATTCCCACCCCTGCGGGCGTGCGCTTCGTGCCCGAGCGCTTTGACGGGACGCTCGTGCGTCACGCGCCGGCGGACTTCATCGGCTGCTCGTTCACGCGCGGCTTTTCCATGGCCTTCCGCGCGCGCATCCGGCCCGTGTTCGCCGGACAGCCGGACACCGGCCGCCTGCTCGGGCACGACTGGCTGATCGCCTGCGCGGCGGCATTGTGCGGCGGCTTTGCGTGCCTGAATGAAAAGCTCGCGCTCTACCGCTCGCACGGGGAGAATTTCTCCATCGCAGGGGCGGGCAAGCGACGCATGATCGACGCACAGCGCCGGTTGCTGGCCGTTCAGATGTGCCTGGACGCGCATGAGGCGCTGCGCGCATGGAGCGACGGCCTGCCGCATGCGGACGCGGCGTTTCGCTCGGCGCTGGCGCGGCACATCGCGTTCGAGCGGCGGCGGCTGCGGTTCCTGCGCGGAAAGAATCCCGCCCGCTGGCTCGCGCTGGGCGCCGATCTGGGGGAGTACAGGCGCTTTTACCGCACGTGGGGCGGGGCGCTGACCATCTGGGCGGGCGACCTGATGTACACATACAGGCCTGCAAGGCGTAAGGAGGATGGGAGATGACGAGACTGGAGCATCTGAAGGCGCGCCTTTCCATGAAGCGCGTCCTGCTGCCGGCGCTCTTTCTGCTGGTGCTGTGCTATCCGCTGCATCCGGCGCTGGGGTATGTGACGGCGGCGCTGCTGATCGCCGTGTGCGCGCTGTGCGAGCTGCCGGCCGCGCTGTATGCGTATGTGTTCCTCTTCTGGATGGACGAGGTGATGCCCTTTGCGCCGCTGGGCGGATCGATCGTGCGCGTGATGCAGCTGGCGCTGGGCGTGCGCCTGGCGGTCACGGTCGTGCGCTGCCGCCTGTGGGTCCGGCTCAGCGACGTCGCGCTGGCGGCGTTCACCGTGGCGGCCTGTGCGGTTGGGCTGGCCGTTCACGGCGTCACGGGCGAGATGCTCAGCTTTGGCCTGAATGTGGGCCTGTTCGTGCTCATGCGCGTGGCGCTTCGCGCGCGTGCGGATGCGCCGTGGGTCGCGCGCGGCATGCTGCGCACGTATGTCTATGGCGCGGTGGCGGCGGTGGCCGTCGGATTTGCGCAGCAGCGCTTTGTCACGCTGCTGCTGGGCGAATTCACGCAGAGCTACGCCCGCTTCATGGGCACGTTCGAGCCCAACTTCACGGCGGTGTTCCTCGGCGCGGCGATCCTCATCTGGATGGCGCTGGACTGGGAGCGGCCCTGGCAGGATCTGCTGGTGCTGGGCGTGCTGGGCGGGGCGCTGCTGTCCACGTTCTCCATGACGGGCATGCTGTGCTTCTTCCTGGCGTCGCTGTTCATGCTCGTGCGCATGCGCCGCGGACTGCGGCGGACGCTCGTGCGCGTGGCCCGGGCGATGCCCGTGGCGCTGGCGGTCTTCGCGGCGTTTTCGGCGTTCGTGTCGTTGCGCGGTGTGGAGTCCTTCACGCGCGGGCTGATCTCGGAGGACATGCACGATTACGTCTACTATATCGAGGAGGAAGACTATCTCTACGCGCGCGATCACGGCATCGACTTCATGGAGGTCTCCAAGCGCGCGAGCGACACGATCAGCGAGGAGGAGCGGCAGGCGTCCGTCGAACAGCACATGGACGCGCTGGAGCACTCCGTGCAGCAAAGCGCCCTGCTCGTGCGCCTGCAGGAGGCGGTCGAGCGCGTGACGAGCGGAGACTGGGACAAGCTCACCTCCGGGCGCTACGGGCTCTTTCGCATGAAGCTGTCGGACTTTGGCGCGCTGCCGCTGTGGCAGAAACTCGTCGGCACGGGGCCGGACGCGCAGCTGACCTATCAGCCGAACGCCCGCCAGCGCAACTACGCGCACAACAGCTGGCTCGACGCGCTCTACAGCTTCGGCTTCATCGGCTTCGCGCTGCTGGTCTGCTGGATTGTGCGCTCGATGCGCGGCAACCTGTTCGCGGGCATCCGCCTGACGGGCAGCACGGCGCTGGCCGTGCAGCTGGCGCGCGTGGCGCTGATGCTGGGCGGGTTGACGCTGTCGATGCACATCAACCGCACATTCCTGTTCTTCTTCTTCATGGGATGAGGATGCCAAAAAGGAGGATGGACGCATGTTGAAAAAGGTGGTAGCGCTGTGCGTGGCGCTGTGCCTTTCGCTGAGCGCGGGCAGCGCCCTGGCGGGCAAGCCCTACGTGGCGCGGATCATCGTGGAGGACGAGATCTCGGAGTACAGCTACTATTACGACCACGTCGGCGTGCTGGCGGCGCTGGACGAGCTGATGGAGGATCGGGACAACCGGGCGCTGCTGCTGTACCTGAACACGCCGGGCGGCAGCATGTACGAGGTGGACGAGCTGTACGCCAAGCTGATGGCATACCGGGAAACGACCGGCCGCCCCGTCTATGCGTTCGCGGCGCAGGCGGCGCTGTCTGGTGGCATGTATGTCGCGATGGCGGCGGACAAGTTCGTCGCCGCACGCATGAGCGATCTGGGCTCCATCGGCGTCATCTATACGCTCACGAGCGAGGCCGGGCTGTATGAGAAGCTGGGCATCGAGTCGTACATCCTCGCCTCCGGCGAGAACAAGGCGTTCGGCTGGCCGGAGCTGACGGAGGAGCAGCGCGCATTTTTGCAGGAGAGCGTGGACGAGGCGTTCGACGTCTTCGTGCAGATCATCTGTGAGGCGCGCGGGCTGACGCGCGAGGAGGTGCTGGCCTTTGCCGACGGGCGCACGTTCACGGCGAAGAAGGCGCTGGAGTACGGCCTGATCGACGCGGTCATGACCTATGACGAGGCGGTGGACGCGCTGTATGCGGCCGCCGGCCTGGACGACGCGCCGCTCGTCGACTATCCGGTGTACGACGAGGAGGCGTGGGACGAGTGGGACGACATGGACTGGATACAGGACGAGGACGACAGTCTGCTCGACTGGATCGAGGAACGCCTGACGCGCGGCGTCCGCCAGGGCCTGATGGCGCTGGCGCGGCCTGCGCTGCGCGAGGCCGTGGCGCGCTGAGGTCTTTTTCCGGGAGATGGCAGGGTTTGCGTCCGGACATTCGTCTACTGTGCGGAGGGCCGATCAGGCCCCGGAAAGGAGGGGCGGCGTGAAATCGCATCGCTTATGGGCGCTGCTGGCGGCGCTGTGCCTTTGGGCGGCTCCGTGCGCGGCGCAGGGCGCGTCGCCGACGACAGGGCTGGAGACGGGCAGGGCGTACCGGCCCGTGCTCGTCAACCTGGACAACGAGCCGGGCGCGCGGCCGCAGATCGGCCTGGCGGCGGCGGACGTCGTGTATGAAATGGTGCTCTATGAGGGCGGGTATACGCGCTATACGGCCGTGTACAACGACCGCATCCCCGAGTATGTCGAGAGCGTGCGCAGCGCGCGCATCTGCCACGTAGACCTGTACGGCGACTGGGGCGGCGCGTTCGTGTTCAACGGCGTGCAGGAAAAGGCGGGCACAAACACATACGAGTACATCGAGGACGGGCACCCCATCCTCCAGGCGTGGGACGGCATCAAGAGCCCCAAGTTCTACAGCCGCGACGAAAACCGGCAGAGCCCGAACAACGTGCGCTTTGCGCTGGCGCAGGCGATGGAGTCGGCGGACTTCACGGCCCCGGAGCGCTCGCCGCTGCGCTTTGACGCGGAGAGCCCCACGCGTGCGGGCGACGACGTCGTCGAGTTTGCGATTCCCTACCGCGTAGGCAGCTACCATCCCTCGTATCTGTACGACGCCGACAGCGGCAGCTACCGGCGCTATTACAACGGACAGCCGATGTACGACGGCATGAGCGGCGAGGCGATCACCTGCCAGAACGTGATCGTGATGACGGCGCAGCTCACCTGGTATGAAAAGGACGGCGAGCGCCCGCTCTACCGGCTGACCGGCACGGGCGCGTGCACGTACTTCACCGGCGGCAAGCGCTTCGAGGGGACGTGGGAGCGCGAAAGCTGGTCCCAGACCACGCGCTACCTGGACGCGCAGGGCGAGGAGGTGCGCTTCACGCCCGGGCGGACGTTCATCCAGATCGTCCCCGAGGGGCAGCGCATCGACATCTTTGGCTGACGAGAGCAAAGCGCGGCGGGCACGGTTTTCGTGCCCGCCGCTTTGCGTCAATAGGGGCGCTCAAAGGACTCGGCCGCCGCGCGGATCGCCTCGTTGGCCGCAAGCACCTGCGCGACGTCGCGCACTGCGTTTTCGCCCGCAGCCATCCCGCGCACGATCTGCTCGTTCATCTGCGGGTCGTGGTGCGAGTAGTCCATGTAGCGGTCCAGATCCAGCGTCCATTCCTCCCGCGCCGCGAAGTCAAACAGCCGCACGTTGTCGTAGGCGAGCAGCCACTGCGCGAGCTGCTCGCGCGCCCACAGCTGCGTCTCGCGCACGCCCGCGTCGGTCTGCAGCACCCAGTAGATCACGCTGTAGGGCGGGAAGTAGAGGTAAAACGTCGTGTCGGGGTGCGCCTCCAGATAGGGCTTCAGGTTCAGCTCCCAGTTGCGCAGCACGCGGCCCGCAAAGTGGTCGGGCGCCGTCATCTCGTAGCGGGGCGAGTTGAAATCATAGGAGGCGAGCGCCGTCTCGCGCGAAAAGCGCACGTCTGTCCAGGTGTACATGGCGTCGCGCGGGTTTTCGGGCAGGTCGCCGCGCAGGTTGTAGCGCAGCGTGTTGCCAATCTCGTCAATCAATACGCCCGCGTTGAGCAGGTAGTACACGTCGTCCAGCAAGCTGTCGTTCCACAGGTATTCGGGCAGCGGGTTGGACGGGCTGTCTGCGGGCATGGCAAAGCTCGTCACATCCAGCGCGTAAAAGACCGCCGCCATCTCGTGGGTGCCAAACGCGATGTCCAGTACGCGCGCGTAGTTGTACGGATAGCCGCCCTGGAAGGGCAGCTTGACGGACTGCACGCCAAAGCACGCGTCTAGCGTGGATACGCGTGTGTTCTCGATCATCGACGAGCCGACCATCACGGCGTCATATGTGTAATGACGCGCGATGCCGCTGTTGCAATAGATCTGGTTGTCATACAGCGGCGTGTAGAAGCGCGCCTGCCGGTAGTGTTCGAACGGATCGACGGCGTAGACCGTCACGGCGCACAGAAAAAGGGCGCCAAGCGTACAGAGCATCGTCGCCACCGTCCAACGCCGAAAGCGTGGGGCGTTTTTTTGTATCATACGAAACGGCCTCTCTGCAATAGATTTACTCCATTATACCGAATCCGCGCGCCCGGCGCAAGATGCGCGCCCGCCCGGCGTGTTGCATAGAAAAAGGCGTCGAATCCTGTCACATCGCCGCTTGTATAAAGAGTGGACAGTGCTGTATAATCACGAATTGACGATGATCAATACTTGTGAATCAATTGAGACGGAAAGAGGGGTTACGCTTGAGCGAATGCGGGCAGGATCAGGAACTGCTCTTTACTTTTACGCAGGCGTTCATCGCCTCGGTGCTCATTCCCTTTCAATCGGCGTTCCGCAAGCGGCTGAGCCACATGCAGCTGAGGGTCATGCTCGCGCTGTGCGACAAGGGGCCCAGCACGATGACGGAGCTGGCCGATGCGCTGGCCGTGCCGCGCCAGCAGGCGACACAGATTGTCGACCGCCTGCACGAGATGGGCATGGTCGAGCGCGTGCGCGAAGAGAGCGACCGGCGCGTGGTGCGCATCTGCTGGAGCGCGGAGGGACACCGCTACTTCGACCCGATCTGCGCGCGGTTCTATGAGGACATGAGCGCCCGGGTGCGCGCGTTGCCGCCAGGTGAGGCACAGGCGTTTTTGCAGGCCGTGCAGACGCTGGCCGAGTTGTTGCCCAGGATGGGCGCGGGAAGGGAGGACGCGGCACAATGAGCGATCAGAACATGCTGCACGTCGGGTTGGACGTGGGCTCTACGACGATCAAGTGCGTCGTGCTCGACGCGCGCGAGCAGATCGTCTATTCTTCCTATGAGCGGCACTTTGCGCGCATCACGCAAAAGACGCTCGAATTGCTGGAGACGCTTGAGCGCGAGGTCGTGCACGGCGCGCCCGTGACGCTGACGATCTCGGGCTCGGCGGGCATGGGCATGGCGCAGGGCGCAAACATCCCGTTCCTGCAGGAGGTCTATGCGACCAAGCTGGCCGCCGACCGCTGGCTGCCCGGCACGGACGTCATCATCGAGCTGGGCGGCGAGGACGCGAAGATCCTGTTTCTGCAGGGCATGATGGAGGTGCGCATGAACGGCTCGTGCGCAGGCGGTACGGGCGCGTTCATCGATCAGATGGCCACGCTGCTGGATGTGACGCCCGCGCGCATGGACGAGCTGGCCGAGAAGGCCACGCGCACATACACCATCGCCTCGCGCTGCGGCGTGTTCGCCAAGACGGACATCCAGCCGCTGCTCAACCAGGGCGCGGCGCACGAGGACATCGCCCGCTCGATCTTCGTGGCCGTGGTCAATCAGACGATTGCGGGCCTGGCGCAGGGCCGGCCCATCGAGGGCAACGTCGTATACCTGGGCGGGCCGCTGACGTTCCTGCCGCAGCTGCGCGCCTGCTTTGACAAGGGCCTGGGCATCAAGGGCCTCAGTCCGCAGAACGCGCTGTACTACGTCGCGCTGGGCGCGGCCAGCCACCGCGAGACGCCCGTGCGCCTGGGAGAGGCCATGGAGCGCCTGAAGGCGTTCCACGCGGGCGAGAGCTACAACGCGCTGCCGCCGCTGTTTGTATCCGAGGCGGAGTACGAGGCGTTCGCCGCGCGCCACGCGAAGGACGCCGTGCCGATTCTCGATCCCTCGGCCTATGAGGGCGACGTGTTCCTGGGCATCGACGCGGGTTCCACGACGCTCAAGTGCGCGGTGACGGACGGAGACGGCCGCCTGCTGCTGACGAGCTACCGCTCCAACAGCGGCGATCCCGTGCCGCTGATCCGCGAGTTCCTGCTCAAGCTGCTGGAGGAATACCCGCGCCTGCACGTGCGCCGCGCCGCGGTCACCGGCTACGGCGAGGAGCTGATCCAGCACGCGTTCGGCATCGACGACGGCCTGGTCGAGACGGTCGCGCACTTCACGGCCGCCAAGGCGTTCATGCCCGACGTCGACTTCGTCATCGACATCGGCGGGCAGGACATCAAGTGCTTCAAGGTGCACGGCGGCGTGATCGACAACATCTTCCTCAACGAGGCGTGCTCGTCCGGCTGCGGCTCGTTCCTGCAGACGTTCGCCAGTGCGCTGGGCTACTCCATCGCGGACTTTGCGCGCCTGGGCCTGAAGAGCAGGCGCCCCGTCGACCTGGGCTCGCGCTGCACGGTGTTCATGAACTCCTCCGTCAAACAGGCGCAGAAGGATGGCGCCGAGGTGGAGGACATCTCCGCGGGCCTGTCCATCTCCGTGGTCAAGAACGCGCTGTATAAGGTCATCCGCGCGGCCAGCGCCGATCAGCTGGGCCGGCGCATCGTCGTGCAGGGCGGTACGTTCCTCAACGACGCGGTGCTGCGCGCGTTCGAGCAGGAGCTGGGCGTTGAGGTCGTGCGCCCCGACATCGCGGGGCTCATGGGCGCATACGGCGCGGCGCTGCACGCGCGCACCATGTACGCGCTCAAGGGCGGCAGGACGTCGCTTTGCACGCTGCAGGAGCTGCATGCGTTCGCGCACGAATCGCGCACCGTGCAGTGCGGCCTGTGCGAAAACCACTGCCGCCTGACGGTGCACACCTTCCCCGGCGGACGGCGCTACATCGCGGGCAACCGCTGCGACCGGCCGACGACGGGCAAGGCGCAGGACCTGTCCGAGCTCAACCTGTATGCCTATAAGCGCGAGCGGCTGACTTCCCTGTGCCCCACGGCGGACGCCAAGCCGGACGGACGGCCGCGCATCGGCATGCCGATGGGCCTGAATGTGTACGAGATGCTGCCGTTCTGGCGTGCGTTCTTCGACCGGCTCGGCTTTGAGCTGGTCACCTCGCCGCTGTCCAGCCGCAAGCTGTACGTCTCCGGCCAGGCGACGATCCCATCCGACACGGTGTGCTTCCCGGCCAAGCTGATGCACGGGCACGTGCAGGCGCTGCTCGACGCGGGCGTGGACACGATCTTCTACCCCTGCATGTCCTACAACTTCGACGAGAAGCTGGGCGACAATCACTATAACTGCCCCGTCGTCGCCTACTATCCCGAGGTGCTCGGCGCGAACATGCCCCGCCTGTCCGGCGTCACGTTCATCAAGGACTATGTGGGCGTGCACCGCCGCCACGACTTCCCGCGCAAGATGACCGAGGTGCTGCAAAAGCACTTCCCGCAGGTGAAGCTGCGCGATGTGCGCGCCGCGTCGGACGCGGCCTATGCGGCCTACGACGCCTACATGCGCGACGTGCGCGAGCGCGGCGAGCAGATCGTGCGGCGCGCGCGGGCAGAGGGCAGGCCCATCGTCGTGCTGGCCGGACGGCCCTATCACGTGGACCCCGAGATCAACCACGGCATCGACCGGCTGATCGCGGGCTTTGGCGTGGCGGTCGTCACGGAGGACGCGCTCTCGCACTACATGAAGAAGGCGCCCACGGGCGTGCTCAACCAATGGACGTACCACGCGCGCCTGTACGCCGCGGCGCGCTACATCGCCGGGCAGCCGGACATGAACCTGGTGCAGCTCGTGTCGTTCGGCTGCGGCGTGGACGCCATCACGACCGACGAGGTGCGTGAGATCCTGGAGGGCGAAGGCAAGATCTACACGCAGATCAAGATCGACGAGATCACCAACCTGGGCGCCGTCAAGATCCGACTGCGCAGCCTGTTCGCGGCGATCGAACAGCAGGAACTGGCCAAGGGGAGGAAGGACGCATGAGCCATACCAGCGGACATACGGTCTATACGAAGAAGATGCATGAGGAGGGCTACACCATCCTCATCCCGAACATGGCGGAGATCCACTTCGAGCTCGTGCGCAACGTCTTTGAGCTCTATGGGCACAAGACCGTGCTGCTCAAGAACAGCGGCCCCAACGTCGTGCAGGAGGGCCTCAAGTACGTGCACAACGACACGTGCTATCCGGCGCTGCTCGTCATCGGGCAGATGATGGACGCGCTGCACTCGGGCAAGTACGACCTGCACAGGACCGCGCTGATCATTACGCAGACGGGCGGCGGCTGCCGCGCGAGCAATTACATCCACCTGCTGCGCAAGGCCCTGAAGAAGGCCGGGATGGAATACATCCCCGTCATCTCGCTCAATCTCTCCGGCCTGGAGCGCGCCAGCGGCTTCAAGCTGTCCATCCCGCTGCTGCGGCGCGCAATCGCGGCGCTCGTCTACGGCGACTGCCTGATGCACCTGGCCAACCAGACGCGGCCCTACGAACTGCACGCGGGCGAGACGGACGCACTGATCAAAAAGTGGATCCAGGAGCTGACGGCGCAGTTCGCCAAGGGGCGCGGCATGCGCACGGGCCCCATGCGCAGGAACCTGGAGCGCATCGCCGACGAGTTCGATGCCATCGAGCGCTCGCACGAGAAGAAGACGCGCGTGGGCATCGTCGGCGAGATCTACGTCAAGTACGCGAGCCTGGGCAACAACGATCTGGAGGCGTTCCTGCGCGAGCAGGACTGCGAGTACATGGTGCCGGGCATCATGGGCTTTGCGCTGTTCAAGACGGACAACCGCCTGGAGGACATCCGCCTCTACGGCGGCAATCCGCTCAAGTACGCAGTGTGCACACTGCTCAAGGGCTTCCTCACGCGCATGGAGACGATCCTGATCGAGGCGATCCGCAAGCATCCGTCCTTCGTTGCGCCCTCGTCGTTTGAGCACACGAAGAGCCTGGTGAAGAACGTCATCGGCTACGGCAGCAAGATGGGCGAGGGCTGGCTGCTCACGGCGGAGATGATCGAGCTGACGGAAAACGGCTATGCCAACATCGTGTGCACGCAGCCGTTCGGCTGCCTGCCCAACCACATCTGCGGCAAGGGCATGATCCGCCGCATCCGCGAGCTGTATCCGCAGGCGAACATCGTGCCCATCGACTACGACCCCAGCGCCACGCGCGTCAACCAGGAGAACCGCATCCGCCTCATGCTCTGCGTCGCGCGCGGAGAGGAGGCGTCCGCCGCCCACGCCGAGCCCGCCATGGCCGCGGGCGAGGCGCAATAACGCAATGCAAACGCCGCCGCACCCGATTCGGGTGCGGCGGCGTTGTCTATGTTCAGAAGGTCTCCGGCGCGAGCGCGCGCAGCACATGCTCCGCGGCGCGCAGGCCGTCCACGGCGGCGGAGGTGATGCCGCCCGCGTATCCCGCGCCCTCGCCCGCAGGATAGAGCCCGGGCAGCCCCACCGACTGGCCGTCCTCGCCGCGCAGGATGCGCACCGGCGAGGAGGAGCGCGTCTCGGGCCCGGTCAGCACGGCGTCGGGCATCGCAAAGCCATGCAGCCGCCGGTCCAGCAGCGGGATCGCCGCGCGCATCGCCTCCGTCACAAAGCCGGGCAGGCAGGCGCGCAGGTCGCCGGGCGTGACGCCGGGCCGGTAGGTCGGGCGGACGGCCCCGAGCGCGGCGCTCTCCCGCCCGAGCAGGAAGTCCTCCACCCGCTGCGCGGGCGCGCGGTAGTCGCCCCCGCCCGCGCGGAATGCGCGTTGCTCCCATTCGCGCTGCAGCTGCATGCCCGCCAGGGGATGATCGCCGGGAAAGTCCGCGGGCGATATGCCCACGAGCAGCGCGCTGTTGGCGTTTTCGCCGTCGCGCGCAAAGGCGCTCATGCCGTTGGTCACGACGCCGCCCGCTTCGCTCGTCGCCGCGACGACCTCGCCGCCGGGGCACATGCAGAAGGTGTATACGTCGCGCCCGGAGGGCAGGTGCACGGCGAGCTTGTAGTCCGCCGCGCCCAGCGCCGGATGCCCGGCGAACGCGCCGTACTGCGCGCGGTCGATCACCCGCTGGGGATGCTCGATGCGTGCGCCCAGCGAAAAGGGCTTGGGCTGCAGGGGCACGCCCAGGTCCAGAAGCATCTCGAACGTGTCGCGCGCGCTGTGGCCGATGGCCAGCACGACGGCCCGCGCCGCCTCCTCGCGCATGCCCTCCGGCGTCTCGTAGGCCACGGCCGCGACGCGGCCGCCGCGCACGTGCAGCGCGCACAGGCGCGCGCGGAACCGCACCTCGCCGCCCAGGCGCACGATCTCCTCCCGGATGCCGCGAACGACCGCGGCGAGCCTGTCCGTGCCGATGTGCGGCTTTTGCTGATAGAGGATCTCCTCCGGCGCGCCGTGCGAAACGAAGACGTCCAGCACCGTGCGGCAGCGCGGGTCCTTGATGCCGGTCGTCAGCTTGCCGTCGGAGAACGTGCCCGCGCCGCCCTCGCCGAACTGTACGTTGCTCTGCGGGCTGAACGCGCCGCCGGCGAAGAACGCCTGTACGCGCTGCGTGCGCGTCTGGACGTCCTCGCCGCGCTCGAGCAGCAGCGGGCAGGCTCCGGCGCGCGCGAGCGCCAGCGCGGCAAACAGGCCGGCGGGTCCGGCGCCCACGACGACGGGACGCGGCTGCGGGGCGCTGGCGAGACGGCGCGAAGGCGCGGCCTTGGCCGGCGCAAGCAGGCTGGCCTGCACGCCGGACGGCAGGCGGCGCAGCGCGCGCTGCTCGTCCGCGCGCAGCGCCACGTCCAGCGTGAGCACGAAGTGGACGTCGCGCTTGTCGCGCGCGTCGACGCTCTTCTTAGCGATGCGCGCGCTCAGAATGCTCTGAACAGGCAGGCCCAGCTTGCGCGCGGCGAGCGTAGGCAGGTCGTCGGACGTGAAATCGAGCGGGGTTTTGACGTTGGCGATGCGAATCATGTCGTGTCCTTTCCTCCAACAAAGACGGGTGGTGAAGCGGTCAGGGCTGCGCGGTGGCCCGCCCGGCGAGCAGGCCGGTCGCCCACGCAAAGTGCAGGTTGAACCCGCCGCAGCGGCCGTCCACGTCGAGCGTCTCGCCGGTGATGTACAGCCCGGGGATCAGGCGGGAGGCCAGCGTCGCGGGCTCGACCTCGTCGGTGGGCACGCCTCCGGCGGTGACCTGCGCGCTGTCAAAGCCCTGTACGCCCGTAACGGGAAACGCCATGCCGAACAGCGTATGCAGCAGCGCTCTGCGCTCCTTTTCGCCAAGCGCGCCGCAGCAGACATCCGGCGCGACGTCCGCGTCGGCCAGGACGGCCTCGCCCAGGCGGCGGTGCAGTACGCCGGTCCAGAGTGCCGAGGCCGGCTCTTGGGCAAACGCATCCAGTCGCGCAGAGAGGAACAGCGCGCGCGCCTCCGGCGGCAGCTCGGGCAGCAGGTTGAGCCGCACGCAAACGTCGCGCCCTGCGCCGATCAGGCGCGCGGACAGGCCGGACAGCTGAAAGATCGGATAGCCGGACAGCCCGTAGTCCGTGAACAGCACTTCGCCCTCCTCTAGGGAGACGGCGGCGCCATCCGCATACAGCGTCGCCTCGGCCTGCGCGCGGATCCCCTTGAGGCTGCGCAGCGCCCGGTGACGGCAGCGCAGCTGCGTGAGCGCGGGATAGAGCGGTGTGACGGTGTGCCCCAGCGGCGTGAGCAGCGCATACGCGGCGCCGTCCGAGCCGAAGTGCGGCGCGGCCTTGCCGCCGCACGCGCACACGACGCGCTCTGCGCGCAGATACGAGCCGTCCTCGAGCGAGACGGAGAAGCCGCCCTTGCGCGAGGGCGAGATCGAGACGGCGCGCGCGCCGGTGCGCACGTCCACGCCTGCCCCGGCCAGGCCACGGCGCAGCACGTCGAGCACGGCGGCGGCCTGCTCGCTGCGCGGATAGACGCGGCCCTCCTCCTCCGTGCGCGTCATCAGGCCCAGGGAGGAGAAGAACGAGAGCACGTCGCGCAGCGGCGCGGCTGCGAGCACCTCGCGCACGAATGCGATGTCGCCGTGATAGTCCGCAGGCGAGAGGCGCGCGTTGGTCAGGTTGCAGCGCCCGTTGCCCGTGGCCAGCAGCTTGCGGCCGACGCGTTCGCCGCGCTCGAGCAGCGTGACGCGCGCGCCTGCGCGCGCCGCGGAGACGGCGGCGGTGAGGCCGCTGGCCCCACCGCCGAGAATCAGGACGTTTTGCATGGATCAATCCCTCAGAAGATCGGCTTCCTCGCCGCTCTGCCGGTTGTACGGCTGAATCGCCAGGGAGAAGGAGACCGGCTCCTTCAGGTACAGGCGATCCCGCTCCAGCGGCTCCGGACCGCAGGAATTGGACCCCAGCGGGCCCATGCGCGCATCGAGCGAGAGGACGGTCAGGTCCTCCTCGGAAAGCTCGTAGTCGTGCTCGGCTGCGGTCAGGGCCGCGTCGGTGTAGTGGTGCGCGGTAAAGGAGAAGCCGTCGCCGCACACGAGCAGGCCCTGGCCCACGTCGTCCGTGAGCGACACCCAGCGCGTATCCGCGTGCGCGCCGTTCTCCTGCGGGCGGACATAGGGCTCGTGCAGGTCACAGACGTCGCTGCGCCAGATGCCCATGCGCGCGCTCTCCTTCTTGTCGGGATAGCTCTCGTGCGGTCCGCGGCCGTACCAGCCGGCGCGGCACAGGTCATGAGCGAGCGTGAGCTGCAGGCCCAGGCGCGGCAGATAGGGCAGCTCGCGCAGCGGATCGAACGTGGTATCCACCAGCAGCCGTCCGCCGGGCAGGACCGTGTAGTTCACGCGCGCGCGCACGACGGGCCGCAGGGACTTGGCTGCGAGCACCAGCGAGGACTCGACGAACACCGCGCTGCCCGAATCGGAGACATCGAAGCGCTCCACGCGCGCGAGCAGGCGGTCCAGCCCCTCCTTGCGCCAGGTGGCGGCGACGTTCTTTCCAAAGCCCTGATCGTTGTCGGTCGGCGCGCGCCACAGGTTCACGCGCAGCGGTTCGAGCAGCATCTCCGTGCCGTCGGCCTCGATGGAGCACAGCGCGCCCGCATGTGCGTCAAAGCCGTAGCGCACGTCGCCGCAGGAGACGACGGTGAGCAGACCGTCCCGCTCCACGCGCGGCGGCTCCGTGCCGCAGGCGACGTCCGCGCAGGGTACGCGCGCGCCGGAGACGGGCAGCTGGCATGCGCTCAGCTCATGGCCGGCCGGCGCCCACAGCTCGTCCTGCGCCTGGGTAAAGAGAACTTCGACGATCCGTTCGCGGTCCTCGCGCCGCGGGGGCAGGTCCAGCGCGATGCGGCGGCTGGAGCCGGGCCGGATGCCGCGCAGCGAGAGCTCGCCCTGGCATACGGCCCGGCCGTCCTCGAGCACGCGATAGCGCGCGCGCACGCCGTCGAGCGTGCGGAAGGCATAGCGGTTTTCCACGCGCACGACGCCAGCGGCCTCATCCGCCCAGGCCGCGCGCACGGGCGCATACACCTGCTTCATCTCCAGCGCGCCCACGTGCGGCGTGCGGTCGGGATAGAGCAGCGCGTCGACGCAGAAGCAGCCGTCGTGCGGCTGTTCGCCAAAGTCGCCGCCATAGGCATAGCAGGGCTTGCCGTCCTTGACGTCCACGAGCATGCCGTGGTCGACCCACTCCCAGATGCACCCGCCGATGAGGCGCGGGTAGCGCTCGATGACGTCCCAATAGTCGCGCAGGTTGCCGGGGCCGTTGCCCATGGCGTGCGCGTACTCGCACAGGAAGAAGGGCATCTTCGTGCGCGCCCTGTTCTGCCCCTTTTCGATGAGGCGCGGGATGGCGGTGTACATCTCGCTCTCGACGTCCGTCGTGATCAGGCCGTGGTCGCCCTCGTAGTGGATGGGCCGGCTGTCGTCCAGCGCGAGGATGGCCTCCTTCATGGCGGCATGGTTCTCGCCGTAGCCGGACTCGTTGCCCAGCGACCAGAAGATGATCGAGGGATGGTTGCGGTCGCGGCGCACCATGCGCACGCCGCGGTCGATGAACGCGTCGCGCCACATGGGATCGGCGGCGATGGCGTTAAAGTTGCCCGTCGCGGGCGAGACGCCGTGGCACTCCAGGTCGGTCTCGTCGATGACGTACAGGCCGTAGCGGTCGCACAGGTCGAGCAGGCGCGGATCGTTGGGATAGTGGCTGGTGCGTACGCAGTTGACGTTGAGGCGCTTCATCGTCTCCACGTCGCGCACGATCTCGTCGATGGGGGTGACGTGTCCGAGCGCGTAGTGCGTGTCATGGCGGTTGACGCCGCGCAGCTTGACGGAGCGGCCGTTGACGAACAGGCCCTTTTCGCTGACTTCGATGTGGCAAAAGCCCGTGTCGACGCGCTGTACCTGGCGGCTGCCGTCCTGTGCCTGCAGGGAGACGAGCAGCGTGTAGAGCACGGGCGTCTCGGCGGTCCAGCCCTTCGCGCCCGGCACGCTCACGTCAAAGGAGGCGCCCGCCTCGCCGGAGGCGACGGTCTGCCCGTCCAGCAGCAGCTCGTAGGAGAGCTCGTGCGCGCCGCCCTCGACGTCGACCTGTACGTGCAGCAGGCCGTCGCAAAAGCCGTTGACCAGGTCGCCGCGCACGCGCACGTCCGCGATGCGGGTCTGCGGCACGCTTTGCAGGTATACGTCGCGGAAGATGCCCGACAGGCGCCAGCAGTCCTGATCCTCCAGATACGAGCCGTCCGACCACTGATAGACCTTGACGGCCAGCAGGTTTTCGCCCTGGCGCACATGGGGCGTCAGGTCAAACGTGGCGGGCATGTGCGGCACCTTCGACATGCCGACCTCCTGCCCGTTGAGGTAGACGACGTAGCAGCTGTCCACGCCGTCGAATGTGATGAGCGTGCGTCCCTGCATCCATGCCGCGTCCAGCTCGAACGTGCGCCGGTAGCAGCCGGTGGGGTTGTCGTCCGGCACGAAGGGCGGGTCATAGGGGATGGGATAGTTGACGTTGGTGTATTGCGGCGCGCCGCAGCCGTACATCTGCCAGTTGGAGGGCACGGGCAGCGCGGCCCATTCCTCCGAGAGATCGGCCTGCTCGAGCATGAAGTCCGGATCCACCGCGTCGGGCGAGGGGTAGAGGCAAAAGTCCCACGTGCCGTTGAGCAGCTTGAACGTCTGCTGCGCGCGGCCCGCGCCGCGCAGCGCCTGCGCGCGGTCGGGATAGGGGAAGAGCGTCGCGCCGGTCTGAAGCCTGCCGCGCGAGAGAAGCGAGGGATTTTCGTATTCCCGCATGAAAGGACACCTCCATCGGTTGAATCGGGCGTATCGCACGGTTGCCGTTTACTTGTATTGTATCAGCCGCGGCACAAATATGCAACGGCAATTGCGCAGCATTTTCCAGGGCTTGACCGGTTGTCGATTGCGCCTACCCGCGCGGCGCAAAATATGCTATAATTGAAGCGCATACAGGTTTGCGAAAGGGGCGGATGCGCGTGCCGTCGGTGAGCGTCATCATACCGGTCTACAACGTGGAGGCCTATGTCGAGCGGTGCATCGAGTCCGTCGCGGCGCAGACCTGCGCAGACTTTGAGGCGCTGCTCGTCGACGATGGCTCGCCCGACGGCAGCGGCGCGATCCTGGAGCGCTGGGCGCGCCGGGACCCGCGCTTTCGCGTGCTGCGCAAGGAAAACGGCGGCCTGTCCTCCGCGCGCAACGCGGGCATGGACGCGGCGCGGGGCGACTACCTGCTCTTCGTGGACGCGGACGACTGGATCGACCCGGAGCTCGTCGCAGACGCCCTGCAGGCGGCGAAGAGGAGCGGGGCCGAGCAGGTGCACTTCAACTACCGGCGGGCGTTTGCGGATCATGTGGAGGGCGCATATCTGCCGCTGCGCGACGAGGTGATCGACCTGGAGCGCCTGGGGCTGGCGAATTACTTCTATCGCTACTGGATGCCCTATGCGCACGGCCAGGAGGCCTGGGCGCGGCTGTACCGGCGCGATGTGGTCGAGCGGTATGGCCTGCGGTTTGCGCCAAACGACGAGATCTTCGCGGAGGACACGCTCATGAGCGCGATGCTGCTGCTGCACACGCGGCGCATGGCCGTGCTCGCCAGGCCGTACGTATACTACCGCCAGCGGGAGGACGGCATCATGGGCCGGCCCAAGCCGCGGCTTGCGCGCAGGCTGATCGCGCTGTCCTCGCGCCTTTGCGCCTATGCGCGCGCGTGCGGCGCCTATGAGCCGCTGCACGGCGTGCTGCCGGTGCTGTGCTACGACAAGCTGATCGCCAAGGGCATCTCTCAGGACCCGTCGCTCTCCGATGCATGCGCGGCCATGCGCGAAGCGCTGGGCGATCCCGAGATCGTCGCGCTGCTGCGCGCGCTGCGCGGCGTGGGCCCGCTCTTGCAATACACGCTGCACACGGGCCGTGGCCTTCGCACCCAGGTGCGCGCCAGGCTGTTTGCGCATAGGTGGCTGCGCGGCGACGTCGAGGGCGCGGCGGCGCTCATCGCGCGCAGGGAGGGCCTGGCATGATCAGCGTCATCATCCCCTGCTATAACGCGGAGCAATATCTGGCGGCCTGCGCGCAGTCGGTGCTGCGTCAGGATGCGGAGCTGGAACTGCTGCTCGTGGACGACGGCTCCACCGACGGCACGGCGGCGCTCCTGCGCAGGATCGCCGCGTCGGACGTGCGCGTGCGCGCGCTGTCCATGCAAAAAAACGGCGGCGTGTCGCGCGCGCGCAACCGCGCGCTGGAGGAGGCGCGGGGCGAATGGGTGACGTTCGTGGACGCGGACGACCTGTTGCCGGGCGGCGCGCTGCGCCGGCTGCTGGCGGCCGCTGCGCCCGGCGTCGAGCTGGTCATCGGCGCGCACGAGGAGCTGCTCGAGGATGGCGCGCGCGTGCGCGTGCGGCCGGAGGCGTCCATCCGCGGCCAGAACCCGGCGCGCGACCGCGACGTGGTGACCCGGCGGCTGATCGAGGGCGACGCCGTGTACAACATCATGTGCGGCAAGCTGCACAGCCGCGCGATGCTCGAGCGCGCGCACATCCGATTGGATGAGGGCGTGCGCATCGGCGAGGACGCGCTGTTCAACCTGCGGGCCGTGCGCGCGGCGCAAAGGCTTGCCTATGTGGACGAGCCCGTCTACGTGTACCGCATGCACGCGGCCTCGGCGATGCACAGCGTGCGCGAGGGCGAGTTTGTGCGTCACCGCCCCTTCTTCGAGGCGCTGCGGCGCGAGCTTTCGGCGGAGGGGAGCCGCTTTTTCGGGACGCTCGCGGCGAGCATGGCGCTGCGGCTATATAAAGAAGGCGGGCTTGCGGCGGTGCTGGGCCGGTTCAACGCCGAGGCGCGGCCGGTGCTGCGCGCGCAGGAGGCGCGGGGCGCGGCGGCCGCGCTCGTGCGCGCGGGCGTCTATCCCGCGCTGTATGCGGCGGCGTTCCCGCTTTGGCGCGTGTGGCGCAAGGCGATGGAGGCATGGAGGTGTGCGCGTGGAAGGCAAGATTGACGTCAGCGTGATCATCCCCTGCTATAACGCGGCGGGCGCAGGACTGGATGAGGCGATCGAGAGCGCGCTGTCGCAGGACGCGGCGCTGGAGATCGTCGCGGTGGACGACGGCTCGACCGACGGCACGGGCGAACAGCTGGAGGCCTGGGCGCGGCGGGACGCGCGCGTGCGCGTGCTCCATCGCGAGAACGGCGGCGTGTCGCGCGCGCGCAATGCGGGCGCGGCAGCGGCGTGCGGCGCATGGGTGACGTTTCTGGATGCGGATGACCGCCTGGAGGACGGCGCGCTGGGCGATCTGCTCGCGGGCGCGGACGACGGCGCGGACATCGTGTTGGGCAGCTACACCGTCTACTTTGAGGATGGACGCGTGCAGCGCTTTGACCCGCCTGCGGGTGGACGGGCCGAGGCCATCGACAGCCTGCTGCGCGGCGACAGCGCGCTGCCGTCGATGTGCGCGCGGCTGTACCGGCGCGCGTTCCTGGAGCAGGCGGGCATTCATGCGCCGCAGGATGTGCGCATCGGCGAGGACGTACTGTTCAACCTCGACGCGTTCAGCGAGGCGCGCGCCTGGCGCGTGATCCCGCGCAGCGTGTACGCGTACCAGCTGCGGCAGGGCGGCGCGATGGGCTCCATCCGCGGGCGGCACTTTGCGGCGCAGGCGGACATGCTCGCGGGCATCGGGTGTTTTCTGGCCCGGCGCGGACTGGAGACGGCGCACTTTCGCGCGCACATGGACGCCTATCTGCGCCAGCTGCGGCGCGATCGCGGACGGCTGCGCGCGGCGCTGTCGTTTGGCCGCGAGGCGTCGCGCGCGGTGTGCGCGGGCGTGCGGCCGGGCAGACTGCCGCCCAAGGAGCGGCTGTATTACCTCACCGCGCGGTTTGTGCCCGTCGCGACGTACTTCATCCCGTGAGCGTCAAGGAGCGGAGAAGAGCAAGCATGTATGATCTGAGCGTCGTCATTCCCTGTTATAACGCGGGCCGGTACCTGGAGGCCTGCCTGAAGAGCCTGCAAGGCCAGGAGCTTACAAACACCGAGTTTATCTTCGTGGACGACGGTTCGACCGACGGCAGCGATGCGCTGCTGGACGAATTCGCCGAGAGCGACCGGCGCGCGCGTGTGCTGCACCTGGAAAACGGCGGCGTGTCGCGCGCGCGCAACATCGCCATTGACATGGCGCGGGGGCGCTACCTCGCCTTCGTGGATGCGGACGATGCGCTGGAGCCCGGCGCGCTTTCGCGCCTGCTGGCGCTGGCCGACGCGCAGCAGGCGGACATCGTTTCGGCCGATCACGCGGTCGTCATGGACGGCGGCGCGCGGCGCGAGGTGCGCCTGGGCGCGCCGGACGCCGATCCCATCGCGGTGGTTGGACGCATCGTCTCCATGCATCCCATCTACAACAACCTGTGGAACAAGGTCTACAGCCGCGCGCTGTTCGAGGACGGCGCGTGCCGCCTGGAGCCGGATATCCGCATCGGCGAGGACGCGGTGCTCAACGCGCGGCTGTACGCGCGTGCCCGGCGCATCGCGCACCTGCCCGAGGTGCTCTACGCCTACCGCGTGCATGCGCAGTCGGCCATGGCGGAGGCGGCGAAGGACTACTGCGCACGGCATCAGCCGATGCTGCGCGGTCTGAGCCGCGCGCTGCTGGACACGGGGCTCAAGGAGCGGTTCTTCCGCGCGTTCGTCATGAGCGCCATGTGGGTGCGGGAGAAGGAGTTCGGCGTGCGCGCCGCCGCGGCGGCGTTCGGGGCCCAGGTGCGCGCGCTCGCGCTTGAGGGCGTCGATCCCGCACGCCTGCGGGGGAAAAACCGGCGCGCATATGGCCTGATTCGGCTGCACCTGTTCCCGGCCTGGTACGTGGCGCATCACTTCTTCAAAAAGCGAGGAGGTCGCACGTGATGGACGTGATCCTGTACAACCACGGCGGCTGTCAAAACCGCGGCTGCGAGGCGATTGTGCGCTCGACGTCCGCGCTGCTCAGGGCGCGCGATCCCGGCGCGCGCGTGACGCTGTGCTCGCTCGCGCCGCAGGAGGATGGCGCGCTCGCGCCGGACAGCGTGGCGCGCGTCATCGCCCACGGCGTGCGCCCGCTGAGCTGGGACCGCGCGGTGAACGCCGTGCGCTCGCGCATGGGCGCGCCGCGGGAAGAGCAGATCGCGCGCAACAACATGCCCTTCCTGCGCGCGGCCCGGCGCGCGGGCCTGTGCGTCTCCATCGGCGGGGATACGTACTGCTACGGGCGGCCGGAGCTGCTGCTGGCGGTCAACGAGCGGCTGCGCGCGCAGGGCACGCCCACGGCGCTGTGGGGCTGCTCGGTGGAGCCGGAGCTGCTGCGGGGCGAGATCCTGGACGACATGCGCGGCTACCGCGTGATCGTCTGTCGCGAGTCGATCACATTCCAGGCGATGCGCGCGGCGGGCCTGCCCGCGGTGCTGGGCGTGGACCCGGCGTTTTTCCTGCCGCAGGAGAGGCTGCCGCTCCCGGAGGGCTGGCGCGAGGGCGACACGGTCGGCGTGAACGTCAGCCCGCTGATCCTGCGCTGCGCCGAGGACGGCGCGGCGGTGCTGGGCTCCTTCCGCGCGCTGATCGAGCGCATCCTGCGCGATACGTCCAGCGCCGTGTGCCTCGTGCCGCACGTCACCTGGGCGCACGACGACGACCGCGAGGCGCTGCGCCGGCTCAAGGAGGCGTTTGCCGGCGAGCCGCGCGTCTTCCTGCTGCCGGACGGCCTGAACGCCTGCCAGACCAAGGGCTACATCTCCAGGCTGCGCCTGTTCGTCGGCGCGCGCACGCATGCGACGATCGCAGCCTATTCCAGCGGCGTGCCGACGCTGACGATCGGCTATTCGGTCAAGGCGCGCGGCATTGCGCGCGACCTGTACGGCGAGGAGGCGGGGCATCTGCTGCCCGTGCAGGAGCTGCGCCATGAGCAGCAGCTGCTGAGCGCCTACGAGGCGCTGGAGGCGAACGCGGCGCGGGAGCGCGCCTACCTGGCCGGCCGCCTGCCCGCCTACACCGCCTGCAAGGATGAAATGATGGACGCGCTCGTGCGCGCCGGGAGATCAATGCGATGAATGTCAACAAGCAATACCGTCTGGGCGCGGTGCTCTCCTATGTGGTGATCGCGCTCAATATCGCCAGCGGCCTGTTCTTCACCCCGTACATCATGCAGGTGCTCGGGCGCGATCAGGCGGGCCTGTACCAGGTGCTGGGCAACTTTGTCTCCTACATCAGCGTGATGGACTTCGGCCTGGGCAACGCGATCATCCGCTATGTCTCAAAGTTCCGCGCCGAGGGCAAACAGCGCCAGATGGAGGGCTTCCTGGGCATGGCGATGACGCTGTATCTGGCCATCGGCGCGATGGTGCTCGTGGCCGGCGGCGTGTGCTACGCCTTCCTGCCCGACATCTTCCCCAACTTTACACCTGAAAACATGGCGCTCGCGCGGCCGATGTTCCTGCTGCTGGTGGCGAACATGACGCTCTCGCTGGTGATGAACGTCTTCCCGGGCGTGCTGTCGGGCTACGAGCGCTTCGTGCTGTTGCGCGCGCTGTCGCTGGCGCGCATCGCGCTGCGCATCGTCATCCTGCTGGTGATGCTGCCCCTGGGCGCAAACGTGCTGCACATGGTCATCCTCGACACGTCGCTCAACGCGGCCTTCGCACTCATCCAGTTCGGCTATGCGTTCGTCAAGCTCAAGGTGCGCATCCGCTTTTTCGATTTTGACAGGCCGCTGCTGCGCGAGATCACGACGTATTCCGCGTTCATCTTTCTGAACATGCTCATGGAGCAGATGTACTGGAAAGTCGACTCGACGATCATCGGCATCCTGTACACGACGACCATCGCGACGATCACCACGACCGGTACGATGATCGCCGAGTACTTCATGCAGTTCTCCAGCTCGCTGTCGGGCCTCTTCCTGCCCAAGGCCACGCAGATGGTCGTGCGCGGGGCGACGATGGAGGAGCTGACCGACCTGATGATCCGCGTGGGGCGCGTGCAGCTGATGATCATCGGCCTGCTGGTGGTGGGCTTTTTGAGCGTGGGCCATCAGTTCCTGACCTGCTGGGTCGGCGAGGCGATGGGCGCGGACGTCAACCAGTGCTACGCCATCGCCGCGATGCTGATCCTGGCGCTGACGATCCCGCTGTTTCAGAATACGGGCATCTCCATCGTGCAGGCGATGAACAAGCACGCGTTCCGCTCAGTGGTGCTGGTCGCGATCGCGGCGCTGAATGTGGGCGTGTCCATCGTCCTGGCACGGCTGTACGGCCCGGTGGGCGCTGCGGCGGGCACGGTGCTCTCGCTGCTGATCGGCAACGTGTGCATCATCAACTGGTACTATGACCACATCATCGGCCTGAACATTCCGCGCTTTTTCCGTGAGACGCTGCGCGGCATCCTGCCGGCGCTGCTGCTTGCGGGCGTCGTGGGCGCGCTGACGCTGTTCATGCCCACGGGTGGCTGGCTGAGCTTGGGCGCGCGCGTAGCGGTGATCTGCGCGGCCTATGCGCCGCTGATGTACTTCGTGGGCATGAACGCGGGCGAGCGCGCGGCCGTGCTGCGGCTGGCAAGGAGGTTCCGCCGATGAGAAAGGCCGTCCTGAAGGACAAAAGCCGCTGCTGCGGCTGCGGCGCGTGCGCCGCGCTCTGCCCACATGACGCCATCTCCATGGCGCCGGATGCGGAGGGCTTTCTCTATCCCCGGATTGATCCTGCGCGCTGCGTCGACTGCGGGCTGTGCGAGCGCCGTTGCCCGGCGACGCAGGCCGCTGCGCGCGGCGAAAAGCCCGCGTATGCTGCGCATGTGCGCGACGAGGCGGTGCGCGAGCGCAGCTCCAGCGGCGGCGTGTTCACGCAGCTGGCGCGCGGCGTGCTTTCGCAGGGCGGCGTGGTGTTCGGCGCGGCGATGGATGAGGAGCTGCGCGTCAGCCACGTGGGCGCGATGGACGAGACGGGGCTTGCGGCGCTGCGCGGGTCCAAGTACGTGCAAAGCGACGTCGAGGACGCCTACCGGCAGGCGGAGCGCCTGCTGGACGCGGGCCTGCCGGTGCTGTTCACGGGCACGCCCTGCCAGGTGGCGGGGCTGTATGCGGCGCTGGGCGGAGACCGCGAGGGCCTGCTCACGGCAGATCTCGTCTGTCACGGCGCGCCCTCGCCGGCGGTGTTCGCCGCCTATGTGCAGATGCTGCAGGCGGAGCGCGGCCAGCGGGTGGAGCGCTACGCCTTCCGCGACAAGCGCAGGGGATGGAAGGACTTCTGCGTCGTGGCCACGTTTGCGGACGGCGCGGAGTATGCCGCCGGGCAGAGGGAGGACCTCTTCATGCGCGGCTTCCTGGCCGACCTGTACCTGCGCCCCTCCTGCCACGCGTGCCCCTACGTCGGCCAGCGCCGCCCCGCCGACCTGACGCTGGGCGATATGTGGGGCGCGCAGGTCATCTGTCCGGACCTGGACGACGACCGGGGACTGTCGCTCGTGTTCGTCAACAGCGAAAAGGGCGAGCGGGCGTTTGAGGCGATGGCGGATGCGCTCGTCCTGCGCCGGACCGACCCCACCCGAAACGTGCCCTTCTGCCCGCCGCTCGTGCGCTCCTATCCTCCGCACCCGGCGCGCGCGCAGTTCTTCCGCGCGTTTGCCAAGGAGGGATTTTCGCGCGCGCGCGTGGAGGCGCTGCTGGCGCCGCCGGGACGTCTCGCGCGCTGGAGCAGGCGGCTGCGGCGGATGGCGGCCCGAGCGGTGAAGCGATGATGCGCGTGCTTGTGACGCTGCTGTGTGCGGGTGTGAGCATCCTGCTGCTGCTGCGCTTTCCGTGGCTGCTGCCGTGCGTGCTGGCGGCGCTGGCGCTGGGCGCGCTGATCCTGACCTGGTCGCGGCGCGTGCGCATCTCGCCGCGCGACGGCGTGGAGCGGCTGCTGCGGCGCTATGGCCGGCGTCCGACGGACTTTGAGCACTACGTGGCGGAGATCTACCGGCGCATGGGCTACCGCGTGCAGGTGACAAAGCGCACGGGCGACAGCGGGCGCGACATCGAGATGCGCCGCGACGGCCGGCTGTACGTGGTGGAGGTCAAGCTCTACAGCCCGGGCGAGCGCGTGGGCCGGGAGAAGCTGCAAAAATTACAGGGCGCAATGATCGACGCGGACGCGCACGGCGCGGTGTTTGTCACGACCAGCGGCTTTACGCGCACGGCGGTGGACTACGCCGCCCGCAACGGCATCGAGCTGGTCGACGGCACGGCGCTGGAGGAGCTGATCCGCGCGGTACTCAGCGCGTGAGGAAGGGAATGCGACGGTGAGCGGACGGCTCTTTTGGATCCTGGCGGGACTTTGGGCGCTCGTCGCCGCGCTGCTGTTATCCCCAAAGGGGCCTCCCGCATCGCGGGAGGCCCCTGTGTCTCATACGCGCTTCCAGCGCGTGCCTTCCTTGGTGTCGATCAGCTCGATGCCGCGGGCCTTGAGCTCGTCGCGGATCCGGTCGGCCAGGGTGAAGTCGCGGGCCTTCTTGGCCTGCGCGCGCTGCGCGACCAGCGCGTCGATCTCCGGGTCGGACTCCTGCGCGTCCTGCGCCTGCCGCTGCGAAAGCGCGCGCGCGCCTTCGATCAGGTTCAGGGAGAGCACGCGGTCAAAGTCTGCCAGCAGCGCGAGCTTCTCCGCATCCGCAATGTCCGCCTTGAGCACGTCGTAGAGCGCCGTGACGGCCAGCGAGGTGTTCAGGTCGTTGTCCAGCGCGCCGCAGAACGCCCGGCGCAGCGCGGCGCCCGCCTCGCTCTCGGATGCCTGCGCGCCCAGCGCGGGCAGCAGCTGCGCGATGCGCGCGAGCAGCTTCTGGTAGGCCGCGGCGGCGTTGTCCAGGTTCTCCCAGGAGAAGACGAGGCCCTTGCGGTAGTGCGACTGCAGGCAGAACAGCCGGTAGACCAGCGGATCGTAGCCCTTTTCCTCCAGCAGCGAGACCGTCAGGAACTCGCCCTTGGACTTGGACATCTTGCCCGTGGACGTGTTCAGGTGGTGCACGTGGAACCAGTACCTGCACCAGGGATGGCCCAGGTATGCCTCGGACTGGGCGATCTCGTTGGTGTGGTGCGGGAAGGCGTTGTCGATGCCGCCGCAGTGCAGGTCGAGGTATTCGCCCAGGTACTTCATCGAGATGCCGGAGCACTCGATGTGCCAGCCGGGATAGCCGGTACCCCAGGGCGAATCCCACTTGAGCTCCTGATCCTGAAACTTGCTCTTGGTGAACCACAGCACGAAGTCGGCCTTGTTGCGCTTGTTCTGGTCCTCCTCGACGCTCTCGCGCACGCCCACGGCCAGGTCCTCCTCGTCGTGGTCGTTGAAGATGTAGTAGCGCTCGAGCTTGGACGTGTCAAAGTACACGTTGCCGCCGGCAATATAGGCGTAGCCCTTTTCCAGCAGGCGCTCGATGATGCGGATGTACTCGCCGATGCAGCCGGTGGCGGGCTGCACGACGTCGGGCCTTTTGATGTTCAGCTTGGCGCAGTCGGCAAAGAAGGCGTCGGTGTAAAACTGCGCGATCTCCATGACCGTCTTCTTCTCGCGGCGCGCGCCCTTGAGCATCTTGTCCTCGCCCGTGTCCGCGTCAGAGGACAGGTGGCCCACGTCGGTGATGTTCATCACGCGCCTGACGTCATAGCCCGCATAGCGCAGGTATTTTTCCAGCACGTCCTCCATGATGTAGCTGCGCAGGTTGCCGATGTGCGCGAAGTGATAGACCGTCGGGCCGCAGGTGTACATGCTGACCCTGCCGGCCTCGTGGGGGACGAATTCCTCGCGCAGGCGGGAGGCGGAGTTGTAGAGCTTCATGACGGCATCGCCCTCTCTTTCAGACAAAAAATAAAACGCCCCATGCCCGAAGGCACAAGAGGCGGCGCGCGCGGTTCCACTCTTGCGTTTAGCTCAGCCCGGCGGATGCCGGATGCCGGATATCGGCGGCGCCGGAGGGCATTACCCCTCGCACTCCCGGGCGCAGGCGAAGCGGCCCCGCCGGGGCGCGCTCACAGCCGACGGCGCGCCCTCTCTTTGCGGCGTTGGGAGGCCGGATCGCTCCCGTTCATCGTGTACGCTTCATCCTACCACGTCCCGCGGCGGATGTCAAGCATATCCCTTTGCGGGCGCGCATACGGTGGAGCGTGCAACTGCATCAGGGGAGGGACATGCGGATGGAATGGAAGATCGAGCGCGCGAGCGTCGAAGGGCAGCGCCTGGCGGCGGACATTCGCCTGCAGGCGATCGTCGACGGGGAGGCGGCGCTTCCGGGCAGCCTGCGCGACGCGGCGACGGTGCTCGGCGTGCAGGCGCGCGCCGTGCCGGGCGCTGGCGAGACACAGGGGGACAAGGTCGTACTTTCGGGACAGGTGCTGTTTGACGTGCTGTATGCGCAGGGCGATCTGACGCGCGTGCAGTGCATCGAGACGGCTTGTGATTTTCGCCAGATCGCCGATGCGCCGGGCGTCACGCCGCGCATGGCGCTGACGTGGGATGTGTGCGTGGAGGACGCGCAGGCGCGCGCCAGCGGCGGCCGGCTGATGCTGACGGCGGCGCTGTCGCTGTACGCGATCGTAACGGCGGATGCGGCCATTGAGGCGGTGACGGATGTGACGGGCGATCCGGCGCTGCGCACGCGCTGCTGCCAGGCGCGGCTTCAGCGCACGACGGGCCGGGGCGAGGCGCGCGCGCTGGTGCGGGAGGAGTTCGAGCTGCCCGCGGCCCTGGGCGTGCAGGATACGCTGTATGCCACGGCCGACGCGCGCGTGGACGAGGTCGTCGGCGGCGAGGGACGCGTGACGGTCTCGGGCACGGTGGAGCTGACGGTCTGCCATGCGGGCGGCGAGAGCCGGCCGCTGGTGATCACGCGCCACAGCGCGCCCTTTGAGCAGAGCGTGGCGCTGGAGGCGGGCGAGGAGGACGCGGTCGGCGCGAGCGTGCGCGTGCTGGACGTGATGGCCGACTCCATGGAGGCGGGCGAGGACGCGCGCGTGCTGCGCACGGAGGTCGAGCTGCTCGTGCGCGCGCAGGCGACGCATGCGGCGCAGCGCGAGCTGCTGTGCGACGTGTACACGACCTCGGGCGACCTGGCCGAACCCACGCGGCGCGAGGAGCGCCTGATGGCGGACGGCGCGGGCGAGCGCGCGCGGGAGAGCGGCAAGATTGTGCTCGCCCTGCCGGACGACGCGCCGCCCGTGGGCACGATGCTCGCTGCGTTCGTCCAGCCCGCGGCCGGCACGCGCGAGCGCTCGGGCGGTCGTCTGCGCGTGGACGGCATGATGGGCGTGACGCTCGTATACCTGCCCATCGACTCGCAGGTGCCGGTCTCGACCCGACAGGATGCGCCGATGAGCGTGCAGTTTGCCTGCGGGCTTTCGGCGGATGCGGCCATCGCGCTGGAGTGCGTCGAGGCGGTGGCCTCGGCGATCACATCCGACCGCGTGGAGGTGCGGTTCATCCTCTCGCTGGAGGGCATGGACTGCGGCGCGCAGCCGCTGCAGGTGGTCACGGATGTGACGCGCACGCCCGCGCAGGCGGAGCCGGGCGCCATCGTCGTGTACTACCCCGCGCAGGACGAGACGGCGTGGGATGTCGCCAAGCGCTACCGCGTGGATGCGCAGTCGCTGCGCGCGCTCAACCCGCAGCTGGAGGAGGCGCGCGCCGGCGAGCCGGTCGTCGTGCTCAGGCGCGGCACGGCGGAGGCATGATCCGCCGAAATCCGCCGCGATTTTGCTTGCCCAAACGCACAAAACGCGTTACAATAAAAGAAAAAACGCACGGAGGGCGCAAACATGCTGCGCATTCAGGCACGCGCGAAGATCAACTGGACGCTGGACATCTGCGCCAAGCGGCCGGACGGATACCATGAGTTGGATATGCTGATGCACTCCGTCGCCCTGGCGGATACGCTGACCGTCGAGCCGGCGGATGAACTGACGCTGGAGGTCGGGCGCGGCGGGCGTGTGCCCGCCGACGGCGCCAACCTGGCGCTGCGGGCGGCAAACGCGCTGCGCGAGGCGACGGGCGTGCAAAAGGGCGCGCGCCTGTGGCTGGGCAAGCGCATCCCCGTGGCGGCCGGCATGGGCGGCGGCAGCGCGGACGCGGCGGCGGTGCTGGTCGGGCTCAACCGCCTGTGGGGCTGCGGGCTGTCGGAGGCGGAGCTGGAGCGCATCGGGCTCACGATCGGCGCGGACGTCCCCTTCTGCGTGCGCGGCGGCCTGCAGCGCGCCCGCGGCATCGGCGAGCAGCTTGCGCCGCTGCGCTGCGCGCGCCAGATCTGGCTGGTCATCGTGCAGCCCTGCCGCGGCCTGTCCACGCGCGACGTGTTCGGCCGGCTGGACCTGCGCGCCGGCGTGGACTGCCGGCCGCAGACCGATCGGGCGCAGCATGCGCTGGAGGTGGGCGACCTGCGCGCGCTGTGCGCCTCGCTGGGCAATGTGCTGCAGCCCGTGGCGCAGTCGCTGAGGCCGGAGATCGCGCAGGCCATCGAGGCCCTGCGTGCGCATGAGGCGGCCGCCGCGCAGATGACGGGCAGCGGCTCGGCGGTGTTCGGCATCTTCCTCAATGCGCGCATGGCCCGCGCCGCGTGGCAGAAGCTGCGCTTCTCCTACCGCGCGTGCTACATGACCTCCAGCGCGGACAGCGGCATGGAGATTCAGGAGATTTGACCGCGGAAAATCGCATAAAACCACGCGCCTTGGACGATCCTGTTGCCATCGAAGGAGGTGGCCGCATGGGTCGTCTTTTGTGTGCGCTGTGCCTGGGGGCCGCGCTGAGCCTTGCGCCCGCTGCGACGCAGGTCGATTCGCCGCTGGGACAGGCGCTGTCCACGGGCGAACTGATCCGCATCCACGTCGTGGCGGACAGCGACAGCGAGCGCGATCAGGAGATCAAGTACGCGGTGCGCGACGCCGTGATCGCGCGCTTTGGCGAGGCGCTGTCCTGCGCATCCTTTGGGGATGCGTGCGGGGCGATTGAACAGCATCTTGCCGCCATCGAGCGGGAGGCGGCGCGCGCCGCGGAGGCGGCCGGCTTTACGGGCGCGGTGGAGGCGGCGTTCGGCCGGTTCGCGTTCCCCACGCGCGTCTATGGCGGGGAGACCGTGCCTGCGGGCGAGTATATGGCGCTTCGCATCGTACTGGGCGAGGGCGAGGGACGCAACTGGTGGTGCGTGCTCTATCCGGCGTTTTGCCTGATCGAGAGCGGAACGGATGCAGCCGCGACAGTTGCGCAGCCGGTGGCCACGCCCGGCGAGGCGGTGCGGTGGACGTCCATGATCGGACGCCTGCTCTGCGGGGAGGAGGACGCGCCATGAAGAAGCATGCGAGGCAGATGCGGCGGGCCGCGCTGCTGCTCGCCTGCACGTGGATCGTCTGCGTACAGATCGCGCAGGCGGCCAGCGTCGTGGCCTGGGGCTCGCGCGGCGAGCAGGTGACGCGCGTGCAGCAGCGGCTGCAGCAGTGGGGCTACTACAGCGGCGCGGTGGACGGCGTGTTCGGCGAGGAGACGTACCAGGCGGTCGTGCGCTTTCAGCAGCGCAACGGGCTGACGGCGGATGGCGTCGTCGGCGGCGCGACGGCGGAGGCGATGGGCATCAGCCTGTCGTCTGGCGGCGCGCAGAGCGTGACGGCGGTCTCGGGCTACAGCGAGAGCGAAATCTACCTCCTGGCCCGGATCATTCACGGCGAGGCGCGCGGCGAACCGTACGTGGGCAAGGTCGCGGTCGGCGCGGTGGTGCTCAACCGGGTGCGTCATCCGTCGTTTCCGAATACGATCTCCGGCGTGATCTACCAGACGGGCGCGTTCGACGCGGTGACCGACGGACAGATCAACCTGGAGCCGGACAGCGAATCGCTGCGCGCCGCGCGCGATGCGATGAACGGCTGGGACCCGACGGGCGGATGCATCTACTATTACAATCCAGCTACGTCGACCAGCTCGTGGATCTGGACGCGCGAGGTGCGCCTGAGCATCGGACGGCACAACTTTGCGGTGTGACGCGGGGAGGGAGACGGGCGTGAAGCACAGGTGGGCCTTTGCGGCGCTGGCACTGGCGCTGGCCGTGTCGCTGGGCGCGGCGGCGTGGCAGTATCGGGAGCGGGCGGCGCTGCAGGCGCAGATGACGGCCGCGCGCCAGCGCGCGCTGCTGCAGCTGACGGGCGCGCTGGGCGATCTGCAAATTCGCATTGAAAAGCTGCTCATCGCCTCCAGCCCCGCGCAGACGGTGTCGCTGCTGGGCGAGATCGCGCAGCGCGCGCAGGCGGCGCAGGGCGGCATCGCGCAGCTGCCGCTGCGCCATACGGCGGTGTCGAGCGCCTCCAAGCTCGCCGGGCAGATGGGCGACTATGCGCTCTCGCTCAGCGGGGACATCGCGGGCGGCGCCATGCTGACGGATGCGGACATCGCGCAGTGGGAGGCGATGCTCGCGGCCTGCGCCGGCCTGAACGGGGAAATCGCGGGCCTGGGCGACGTGCTCGCGCACGAGGATCTCATCGCGCCCGAGGGGCAGATGTGGGCGGACGCGGGCGACGACGCGCCCAGGCTGGAGACCCTCTCGGGCGAGGAGAGCGGCATCGAGTACCCGACGCTGATCTACGACGGTCCCTTCTCCGACGGCCGGCACGACGCCGCGCCCAAGGGCGTGACGGGCGCGCAGATCACGCTGGAGGAGGCGATGGAGCGGGCGCGCGCATTCGTGGGCGAGGACCGCGTGCTGGACGTGCGTGCGACGGCGGACAGCGGCGGCGTGATCCCGGCATACGGCCTGGCGGTGGATACGCGCGAGGACGGCACGCTGGACGTGCAGATCGCCAAGACGGGCGGGGCTGTGCTGTGGATGATGCCCGAGACTGCCGCGTATGCGCAGGGACTGCGCGTGGACGAGTGCGCGCTCAAGGCGTATGAGTTTCTCTCCTCGCGCGGCTATGGGCACATGGAGCCGAACTACTGGCAGCTCTACGACGGGCTGGCGGTCGTCAACTTTGCAGCGGTGCAGGATGGCGTGCTGCTCTATCCGGATCTGGTCAAGGTACAGGTGCGCGCGGACACGGGCGCGATCGTCGGCCTGGAGAGCAACAACTACCTGATGAACCACACGCAGCGCGACCTGACGGCGCCGGCGCTAAGCGAAGAAGAGGCCCGGATGCGCGTGAGCGCGCGGCTACAGGTGGAGCGCACGCGGCTGTGCGTCATCCCGTTGCAGCAGGAGGAGCGCCTCTGTTATGAGTTCGCCGGCACGTTCGGCGACGGACGGTACCTCGTCTACATCGACGCAAATACGGGCGAAGAATTGGAGATTTTGAAGCAGATCGACGCGCAAAGCGCAAAATTGACGGCCTGAAACCCTGTCAAATCCGCTTGAAAAACGGGCGCGGCATGGGAATTTGCTTGCAAACGGGCGCGCAAATGGTTATAATGTCCGTATGATTTGCGGACGGAGGTGTACGGCGATGCCAGGCGAAAGGCCCGCGCTGATTCAGGTCGTCAGCCTGCAGCGGGACGGCCGGCAGGAGGAGACGGCGCTGCGGCGGACCTACAGCGGCGCGCTGCGCAGCCTGCCGCAGGGTCCTGCGCTCGCCTACACGGAGACGGATGAGCAGGGCGCGGACACGCGCGTGCTGCTCGCGTCCGAGGCGGAGGGCATCCGCCTGCGCCGGGAGGGCCTCTGTTCGACGGATCTGCTGCTCGCGCCGGGACAGGAGCGCGCGAGCGCTTACGAGACGCCCTATGGCGCGATGGAACTGACCGTGCGCACGCACGAGGCGGTTTGGCTTGCGGACGGACAGCGCGTGCGCGTGCGCCTGCGCTACGACGTGTACGTCGCAGGGGAGCTGCTCTCGCAAAACGAGGTGCGCGTGGCCTGCCGCGCCAAGCCATGAGCGCGCTGCAAAGCGCCATGGAGCTGGCGCGCGCGGCGCTCGCTCCTGCGGCGGACGGATGCTTCGTGCGCGTCGCTCAGGCAGGGCCGTTGCTGGTGACAGACGCGCCCCGGCGCGAGCGCACGCCGGGTGCGGCGCGTACGGCGCTGGAGCGGGCGGGGTTTCATCCTATCGAAGACGGCGTCCTGCTGCGCTTTGGGCTGCCGGAGACCGCCTACGTCCTTTTGCCTGCGGCCCCGCCGCCCGGCGGAAGCTGGAATGCGGACGCATGGCGGGAACAGGCGCTGTGCCGGAGGCTGCTGTTATGCGCGGCTGCGCCCGGCCCCGTGGAACCCGAGGGCCGCGCGCTTGTCGATTCGCTGCTGCGCGCGCTGTCGCGCAGGCAGCGGGAGTCCGCGTTGCGCGCATTCGCGCGGGAGGCCGCCGCCGCCAGGCGGCAGGGCTGGAACAGGGCGCTGCGCCTGTGCGGCGTGTATCTGTGCGAGGCCCTGCACGGATGCGGCGTGCCGCAGGGGCACGCGTTTCACGCGACCCTTTCAAAGGAGGTTATACGACTATGAACATTCGCTGGCTTGGCCATTCGAGTTTCCTGATAACGACCGATGCGGGCGTGCGCATTCTGACCGACCCGTTCGATGAATCCGTCGGCTACCCCGTGCCGCATGTCGAGGCGGATGTGGTGACGATCAGCCATGAACACGCCGATCATAACCATCGCTCCGGCGTGGCGGGCAACCCGATCATCGTCGATCAGCCGGGCGAGCACGACGTGTGCGGCGTGCGCATCACCGGCTATGCGACCTGGCACGACGCCGAACAGGGCGCGCGCCGCGGGCGCAACACCGTCTTCACCTACCTCATCGATGGGCTGCATGTGCTGCACCTGGGTGATCTGGGCTGCCAGTTGGAGGAGTCGCAGCTCAAGCGCCTGGGCGCCGTGGACGTGCTGATGGTCCCCGTCGGCGGCCTGTATACGATCGACGCGCAGGCGGCGTGGGATTTGTGCAGGCGTCTGCAGCCGCGCGTGATTCTGCCCATGCACTACAAATTGCCGTGCGTGCGCTATGACATCGCGCCGGTGGAGGAGTTCCTGGCGCTGGCGGGCGCGCAGAATGCGCGCCGCGTCGAGTCGCTGAGCGTCAATCCGCTCAATCTGTCCCGGTTGGACCCCGTGGTGCTCATGCGCTATGGCGAGGAAAGCCGGGAGGTCTGCTACCAGACGGCCTGACCGCCGCATGCAAACGGCCCTCGAAGCGTGCTTCGGGGGCCTGTTTTACGGCATTTGGTCGCACTTGCAGCTCAAATTTAGCAAAAAACCTTTATTTGAGCCGCGTGCCTTTGGCAGAGAACCGCTTTTTTCTTCGCGGCCCCTTGCGCAGCGGTCCAAAACATGCTATCATTCCTGCATGCGGACTGGATGTTCGGATTTTTCGCACAAAAAAGGCTGTAATTCGAATGAACTACAGCCAACGTCCGATTAAAAGCGGACAATGCAATAAAAAGCCAAGAGATTGTCCGCTTAGGCGAGCGCGACGGAGATGCTGTTGTACAGCGCGTCCACGGCGTCGCGCAGCTCCACAAACGTCACGGAGAGCGATGCGCCGCTCTGCAGCTTGAGGTCGCAGTCGTTGAGCAGCGTCTCGCAGCTCTCCAGCAGCGACATGTCGATAAAGGACGCGCCCCCGCCGTAGATGCCGGTCATCAGGTCGTTGAGCTGGCGCAGCGCATAGATGTGCTGGCGAACCAGCGCGACGGTGGCGGCGACGGTGGAACTGCTGGCCTGCGTGAGCTGATAGGCGCGCGTCTTGGCGTTGGATACCTCGTTTTGCGCCTTGGCCAGCAGGATGGAAGACGTATTGGCATTGGCCTTGGCCGCGCGGCCATAGGCGATGCCCAGCCCCGCGCAGGCGATGGCCAGCACGAGCGCGAGCACCAGCAGGATGGACAGGCGCTTGCGCAGCTTGAGCGTGGAGCTGGAAACGGGATACCGGTACATGAAAAGACCTCCTTTGAGACGGCGGCAGCGGTTCCGCCGGAAACAGACTTCCCTTTTATTCTATCACAAAAGCGTAAAGTGGTAAAGGGGATCACCAAATCGCAGGATTTTCGGGGAAAAGTGGTTTTTAAAGGCGGATTTTGACGAAAACGGACGAAGGAGCTGCCAGCGATGAAAAAGAGCCAGGAAATGCTCGCAGACGTATTTGGACAGAACGTATTTTCCGACAAGATCATGCGCATGCGCCTGCCGCAAAACGTCTACCGTGCGCTGCATCGGACCATCGACGAAGGGGCGGAGCTGGATCCCGCGATCGCAGAGGTCATTGCATCGGCCATGAAGGAGTGGGCGGTGGAGCGCGGCGCCACGCACTACACGCACTGGTTCCAGCCGATGAACGGCCAGACGGCCGAAAAGCAGGACGCGTTTCTGACCCCGCACGACGGCGGCGTGCTGCTGGAGTTTACGGGCAAGGCGCTCATCCGCGGCGAGGCGGACGCCTCGTCCTTCCCGTCGGGCGGCCTGCGCGCGACGTTTGAGGCGCGCGGCTATACCGCGTGGGACTGCACGTCGCCTGCCTTCATCCGCGAGGATCCCAACGGCATCGTGTCGCTGTGCATCCCCACGGCCTTCTGCTCGTATGCGGGCGAGGCGCTGGACACGCGCACGCCGCTGCTGCGCGCGCAGGAGGTCCTCTCCCGCCAGGCGGTGCGCGTGCTGCGCTGCCTGGGCGACACGCATACGCGCCGCGTCAAGGCAAAGGTCGGTCTGGAGCAGGAATACTTCCTCATCGACCGCGAGCTCTACCGCCGCCGCCGCGACCTGATCTACACCGGGCGCACGCTGTTCGGCGCCCGTCCGCCCAAGGGCCAGGAGATGGAGGACCAGTATTATGCCGCCATCCGCCAGCGGGTGTCGGAGTTCATGGCCGAGCTCAACGAGGAGCTGTGGAAGATGGGCGTGGCTGCCAAGACGCAGCACAATGAGGTCGCGCCCTCGCAGCACGAGGTGGCCGTGCTCTTTGACGACGCGGTGGCCGCGTGCGATCAGAACCAGCTGACGATGATGCTCCTGCGCAAGGTGGCCGCGCGCCGGGGTATGGCGGCGCTGCTACATGAAAAGCCGTTTGCGGGCGTGAGCGGCAGCGGCAAGCACAACAACTGGTCGCTGGCGACGGACGAGGGGGTCAACCTGCTCAAGCCGGGCGACTGCCCCGAGGAGAACACGACGTTTCTGCTGTTCTTTACGGCGGTCATCGCGGCGGTGGATGCGCATGCGGGCCTGCTGCGCCTGGCGGCCGCCAGCGCGAGCAACGACCACCGCCTGGGCGGGCACGAGGCGCCTACGCCGATGCTCTCCGTCTTTATCGGCGATGCGCTGCAGCAGATGCTGGAGCATGCCTGCGGCCTGTCCGAGCGCGTGTTCCGCGGCCACGGCGAGATCTGTACGGGCGTGACGACGATCCCCAAGCTCTTCGCGGATGATACCGACCGCAACCGCACCTCGCCCTTTGCGTTCACGGGCAACAAGTTCGAGTTCCGTATGCTCGGCTCGTCGGAGTCGGCCTCGACGCTCAACACGGTCATGGCCACGGTGGTCGCCGACCAGCTTGCGCGCATCGCGGACAGGCTGGAGGCGGGCGATGCGCCCATCGCGGTCGTGCGTGATCTGTTCACCGCGCACCGGCGCGTGATCTTCAACGGCAACAGCTATTCGAATGAGTGGCGCGAAGAGGCTGCCCGGCGCGGACTGAAGGAATATCCCACGACCGTGGAGGCCATCGAGGCGCTGATCAGCGAGGAGAGCATTGCGCTCTTTGAGCGCCACGACGTGCTCACCCGCACGGAGGTGCTCTCCCGCGCGGTGGTGCGCGAGGATGCGTACATCAAGACGCTGCGCATCGAGGCGCGCACCATGGCCAAGATGATGCAGGAGCTCGTGCTGCCCGCCGCCATGCGCTGGCAGGACGCGCTCGCCCTGCAAAAGGCGCACATCGAGGCGGTGGGCGCCGCCGCGCCCGTGCAGTCGCAGCAGCTGGCGTTTGTGGGCGAGCAGGTCTGCGCGCTCGCGCAGGGCATCGACGAGCTGAACCGGGCGCTGGGCGCGCTGGATGGCACGACGATCTCCTGCGACAATGCGCGCGACTGGCGCGACGGGGTGCTGCCCGTCATGGAGCGCCTGCGCGAGGCGTCCGACGCGCTGGAGCGCGTGCTGCCGCGCGATATGTGGCCCGTGCCGACCTACGGCGAGATGCTCTTCCATATCTGACTGAAAAACCGCGCGCGCGTTGAAACGGCGCGCGGTTTTTGGTATAATGGATGCGCTATGGGTTCTATGGCCTTCGAAGGAGGGGATTTCATGGACAGGGCGCAACGTATGGATGACATGGGCAGCCGCGACGTCGCGCGCGCTTCCGTCATGCTCGCAATGACGCGTACGCGCGAGGAGGAGCGCCGCTTCAAGGAGGAATACGCCGCGGAGGGCATCCGCACCGCGGCGGTCGACTTCGGGGGCGAGTTCCTGCCCTCCGTCTCGCGCATCGTGGAGCGGGCGGTCATCGCGGCCAAGCGCGAGGGCGTCATCGCCGATACGTCGCATGAGGAGGGCGTCGTCGCCGGCGCAACGCACGAGGCCATCATGCAGATCTCTGCCAAGGCCATGGGCCTGAACGTCGGAGGCAAGATCGGCATCGCCCGCTGCGAGCAGCATGTGGCCGTCTCGCTCTTCCTGGCGATCGGTCTGGTGCACCTCAATGAGATCTGCCTGGGCATGAGCCACCGCTCCGTCTGATCAAACCGAATGGAAAAAGGAGAATTCCCATGCCGCTGAACATTGCCATCGACGGGCCGGTGGGCGCCGGAAAGTCGTCCATCGCCTCGCTTGTCGCGCAGGAACTGCGCATTCTGCACCTCGATACCGGCGCGATGTACCGCGCCGTCGGCCTGTACATGCTGCGCCGGGGCGTGGACCCGCAAGATGAGGCCGCCGTGAGCGCAGCCCTGCCGGGCTGCCGCGTGGACGTGCGCTATGAGGACGGCAGCCAGCGCACGCTGCTGTGCGGCGAGGACGTGACCGGGATGATCCGCACGCCCGAGGTCTCGCAGGCGGCGTCGGCCATCTCCCAGTGGCCCGACGTGCGGAGCGAGATGGTCGACATGCAGCGGCGCATCGCCGCCGGATGCGACCTGATCATGGATGGGCGCGACATCGGCACCAACGTGCTGCCGGATGCGGCGCTCAAGGTCTTCCTGACCGCCGATCCACGCGAACGCGCGCGCAGGCGCTATGAGGAGCTGCGCCAGAAGGGAATGCCCGACACGCTGGAGGAGGTGCTCGCGGCGCTGACGGCGCGCGACGAGCAGGATACGCGGCGCGAGGCGAACCCGCTGCGCCAGGCGGAGGACGCCGTGCTGCTGGATACCACCCACATGACCATTCAGGAGGCGGTGGACGCCATCGTCCGCCTGGCAAGGAGGGCTTGATCGTGGAAAACGTGAGCATGGACAGGCCCAAGCGCACGCTGCTGTACAGCTCCGTCATGGCGCTGTACGCCCTGCTGGCCCGGCTGGTGTTCCGCATGCGCTTCATCGGCCGCGAGCACATCCCGCAGGCGGGCAGCTACATCATCATGGCCAACCATGTGTGCCTGCTCGACCCGCTGACGCTGGCCATGTGCGACCGCAGCCGAGAGATCCACTTCATGGGCAAAAAGGAGCTGTTCCGCAACAGGTTCCTGGCCTGGGTCTGGCGGCAGGCGCACGCCTTTCCCGTCGACCGCGGCAAGATGGACATGGCCGCCATCCGCACGGCGATGGGCGTGCTCAGGTCGGGCGAGACGCTGGGCATCTTTCCCGAGGGCACGCGCAGCCGCACGGGCGAGATGGGACCGCTGCTGTCCGGCGCGTCGATGCTGGCGATGCGCGGGCGCGTGCCGGTCGTGCCGGTGTACATCTCAGGGCGCTACAGGCCCTTTGGGAAGATGACCGTGGTCATCGGCGCGCCCGTGCCCTTCGACGATCTGCTGGCCGAGGGCGTGAACAAGGAGACCTGCGACCGGTTTACGGCGCGCATGCAGGACACGTTTGTGCGGCTGCGGGCGCAGAGCGAAAATTTTTAAAGGAAAATTGATTTTTTTGCAGGAAAAGACAAGGGAATCGCGAATATTGAACGTATTCGCTCTGATTAGAAAATTCGGGGCGATGGGGGAATTATGCGACTGACGATCGGCAAACACGCGGGCTTTTGCTTTGGCGTCAAGCGCGCGGTGGACGCTGCGTTTGCCCTGGCGCAGGAGGGAAAGCCCTGCTACACGCTGGGCCCGCTGATCCACAACCCGCAGGTGGTGCGCCGCCTGGAGGGCATGGGCATCCGCGTCATCGACTCGCTGGACGAGATCGAGCGCGGCACGGTCGTCATCCGCTCGCACGGCGTGCGCCCGGAGGTGTACGCCGAGTGCCGCAGGCGCGGGCTGAACATGGTCGACGCCACATGCCCGCACGTGGAGCGCGTGCATCAGCTGGTCGACCGCTACAGCGAGGACGGCAGCCCCGTCATCGTGATCGGCGAGGAGGACCACCCGGAGGTGGTGGGCATCGCGGGCTGGGCGCATGGGGACGTGTACGTCGTGCCGGGCGTTCAGGACGTGGAGCGCGTGCCGCGCCTTTCGCGGGCGCTGGCCGTCGCCCAGACGACGATTCGCGCCGACCGCTTTGCCGAGATCACGCAGGCGCTCGGGCAGCGCGTGGAGGACCTGACGGTCCAGGACACGATCTGCCGGGCGACGGCGTTGCGCCAGCAGGAGGCCGCAGAGCTCTCCGCGCGGGTGGACGCAATGCTCGTCGTGGGCGGCAAGAACAGCTCCAACACCCGCAAGCTCTACGAGACATGCCGCCAGCACTGCGCGCGCTCGCTGCTCGTGGAGAGCAAGGACGACATCCCGCCGGGCTTTTTCGGCCCGCGAGATCATATCGGGATAACCGCCGGCGCGTCAACGCCGGAATGGTCACTTAAGGAGGTAGTAACCCGCATGAACGACATGGAAAAGGATCAGGTTCTCGAGCAGGCCGATAGCGATTTCATGGCTGATGTCGAGAAGACACTGGTCAAGATCCGCACCGGCCAGACGGTCACCGGCACCATCGTGCAGATCACGGACGACGAGGTCTGCGTCAACATCGGCTACAAGTCCGATGGATTGATGAAGAAGACCGACATGATCAATCCCGACGCGTGCAGCATCGGCGACGAGATCGAGGTCGAGGTCGTCAAGGTCAACGATGGAGAAGGCAATGTAGTGCTCTCTCAGCGCAACATCGTCAACCGCAAGAACTGGGATGCGCTGATGGAGAAGTACGACGCCGGCGAATACGTGGAGGGCGTGGGCAAGGAGGCCGTCAAGGGCGGCCTGATCGCCACCGTCACGGGCGTTCGTGCGTTCATCCCCGCTTCGCAGCTGTCGCAGCGCTACGTCGAGAAGATCGAAGAGTTCGTGGGCAAGACCATGCAGCTCAAGATCATCGAGGTGGACAAGCAGAAGAAGCGCATCGTCGCCTCCCGCAAGGCGGTGCTGGTCGAGGAGGCCGCCCGCAAGAAGAAGGAAGTCTGGGAGAAGCTCCATGAGGGCGACGTCGTCAAGGGCATCGTCCGTCGCCTGACCGACTTCGGCGCGTTCGTCGACATCGGCGGCGTGGACGGCCTGGTCCATGTGACCGACCTGAGCTGGGGCCGCGTGAAGCATCCGTCCGACGTCGTGACCCCCAACCAGGAGATCGACGTGGTCATCCTCTCGCTCGATCCTGAGCGTGAGCGTATCCAGCTGGGCTACAAGCAGCTGCAGCCCCGTCCGTGGGATGTCGCCGGCGAGAAGTACCCGGTCGGCTCTATCGTCGAGGGCAAGGTCGTGCGCATCACCACGTTCGGCGCGTTCGTCGAGCTGGAGCCCGGCCTGGACGGCCTGGTGCACATCTCCCAGTGCGCGCTCACGCGCATTGCGAAGGTGGAGGACGCCGTGCAGGTCGGTCAGATCGTGCGCGTGAAGGTGCTCAACGTGGACAGCGAGGCCAAGCGCATCAGCCTGTCCATCCGCGAGGCGCTCGAGGAGGAGGCCTTCAACTACTCCGACGAGATCCCCGGCACCGACCTGGGCTTTGAAGAGGCGCAGCCCGTCGACATCGACGCCGTTGTCGCCGCGCAGGAGCCGGAGGCCGAATAAGCGAGTCCAACCGGGCCTTCCCGTGGCCATTGCCGCGGGAAGGCTCTTTTCCATTTTAGACGGGCGAAAGGGGCGCTTTGCATGCGGCATATCCTGGTCATGAACGGACCCAACCTGAACCTGCTGGGCGTGCGCGAACCGGGCATCTACGGCGACGTATCGCTGGAGGCGATCCGGACGCGCCTGGAGCGCGAGGCGCAGGCGCTGGACGCGCAGGTGGAGTTTTACCAGTCCAACCACGAGGGTGACCTGGTGGACTGCCTGCATGCGCACATGGGACGCGTGGACGGCGTGATCCTGAACGCGGGCGCGTATACGCATACCAGCGTTGCGCTGCGCGATGCGATCACCGCCACCAGGCTGCGGGTGATCGAGGTACACCTGAGCAATGTGCATGCGCGCGAGGAGTTCCGCCACCACTCGTATCTGGCGCCCGTGTGCCAGGGTGTGATCTGCGGCTTTGGCTGGAAGAGCTACCTGCTGGCGCTGCAGGCGCTGCTGCTGGACGAGCGCTGCTGAGCGGACAAAAAATCAAAAAAAGGGATTGACAAGCGGACGGCCGGCGTGTATAATAATCTACGTTGCTTGAGCCATTGCTCGACGGGGTGTAGCGCAGTCTGGTAGCGCACGTGCTTTGGGAGCATGGGGCCGGGGGTTCGAATCCCTTCACCCCGACCATCTCACTCAAGAGGCGTCTGGCCCCGTGGTCAAGCGGTCAAGACACCGCCCTTTCACGGCGGTAACAGGGGTTCGAGTCCCCTCGGGGTCACCATATTCTGTTCGGTGTGCCATGTGGGCCTTTAGCTCAGTTGGTCAGAGCGGCCGGCTCATAACCGGTTGGTCCTGGGTTCAAGTCCCCGAAGGCCCACCACTCTATGGCGCGGTAGTTCAGTCGGTTAGAATGCCAGCCTGTCACGCTGGAGGTCGAGGGTTCGAGCCCCTTCCGCGTCGCCATCTTCTTCTCATGAGGGGCCGCAATCGCCATGGTTGAGCGTGTATGCCGGTGTAGCTCAATTGGCAGAGCAACTGATTTGTAATCAGTAGGTTGCGGGTTCAAGTCCCTTCACCGGCTCCAAATTTCATATGGATGGGTTCCCGAGTGGCCAAAGGGAGCAGACTGTAAATCTGCCGTCACAGACTTCGGTGGTTCGAATCCACCCCCATCCACCATCTGCGGGAATGGCGGAATTGGCAGACGCGCTAGATTCAGGTTCTAGTGAAGATTTCCTTCATGCAGGTTCAAGTCCTGTTTCCCGCACCAACGGATTGCACAAAGTGCAATCCGTTTTTTCGTATGCACTGCACCAAAAACGGCCGCTTTTAGGTAATGTTTAAGTTAATTCTGCGCCTTATGTTAAGACCCCAAATCCCATTAAGCAGGGGTGCTTAACAATTCCTTTCGATTTACGTCCAAACTCTTGTCTACACCGCTACTGCGCAGCCAGAAAACTGGAGACCTTTTCAATGGCATCCGGTATCCGGCTTTCTTCCTGTTTGGCGTAAATTTTCAGCGTCATTTCCGGCGTCGCATGTCCCATCAGCGCTTGCGCTGTCTTGATGTCTACGCCCGAGGCGACCATCATCGTACAGAATGTCGTTCGGAAATTGATCGCCGTCATCCCGTACAATTCTATATGGGATGATAGGGATTTCCATAGCTTTCTGTACCCATCCGCGGTGATCGGTCTGCCTTCTCTTTTTGAAATCACGTAGCCGTCATTCTTTCTGCAATTCCACAGAATGTCGAACAGCTCCTGCCCCATCGGAAATGCGCGTCTGCTGAAGTCATTCTTGGTGCCTTTGCTGACGGTTGCGCCCACCGGGTAGACAATCGCCTGGGTGATTTCGATGACACGCTGGTCGAATTTTACGTTCTCCCAGGTCAGGCCAAGGACTTCCTCGCGTCTCATGCTCGTGTAAGCAAGAAGCGCTATCAGGCAACGCTCCGTAGGGTCTTGCAGATTCGGGATTTCTTTCTGAATGGCAATGACCTGTTCGCGCGTAAGCGCCGGCGTACCATCTCCTGCTTTAGCAGGATTCTTGACGCGGCTGTCCTTCGCCGGATTCATTTTGATGATGTGATCCGACACCGCTGAGTCCAAGACCTCTTTAAGTACGGCCCAGTCAGCCTTAACGGTTGCCTTTTTGTATGTCTTGGCTCTTTCTGTCAGAAATTCCTGAACCGCAGCGGGGGTGATGTCCTCAATGTTCATCTCGCCAAACCACCGGTTGAGGACACTCTGCTTGGCGTTCATAAAGACTTCCGTCGTCTTTTCGAGTCCTTGCTTATATGTCTTTCGCCAATGGTCTATGTAGTCAGCAAAGCGCGTTTTCTTTGGCGGCGGAGGAAGTGGCTGTGCAAGGAGCGCGGCAATGTTCGGGCCAACTTCAATGTCCCGGCCTAAAAACTCCTTGATTCGTCCCGACCTTACAACAGCCTCTACGATCTTATCCGCCAGGGATAACTCGTCATAAGCGCTCACACGTTTGATGATAGAAGCGCCGTTTTCGTCATGACCGACCAGCACCCTCAGTCTGTGTTCTCTTGCCATAATCTCGTTACTCCCTTCCGAGATCATCGCATCAGACTCACTTTGAACTCTCTTTGCTATGCAGTTTTCAAGGTGCGCACCAGAGCCTGTATCTGCCTGTAATTCTATCATATCATCTTTACTTTTGCAAATCATCGTCAGGTTATGAACTGCCTGGTGTACGGCTTCAATCGCCGCCATAACCTCATTCTTATGCTCTTTCCGTTTTTCATCCATTTGCTGTAACTCCTGTTCCTTATAAAAAAAGCCCAGGGTTATCCGCCCCTGGGCTTGATGTGTCCTGGTTTTATCGTCCTGAACAGCCTGCGCAAGTCTACCGTGCCGTGGGATGATTTCATGGAGCGCCCGATCGACGCGCAGGCTGGGTACAAGCATAATCCAACGATGAAATTGATTCGATTTATGCTCCACGCGCTCAATGACATCTGCGAGCGCGAACATTTGTATACGCTCGACTTGTCCCTGCCCACAGACACGCGCGTTACGGATCGGGAATACCATCAGCGGGCGCGAGAGCAGGAAAAACTGGACATGAAAAATGCCGATATGCTTGCGGACGGGCTTTCCCCGCGGCTGCTGCGGTACGTTAGCGCGAAGGAGAAAATCCGCAACGCCATAGACAGCGCCGTTGGCAGGGCGAAGACGGAGGAAGAGTTTTTCTCTATTATGGAAGACAGCGGCGTCAGCGTCCGTTCCCGGCGCGGAGTCTACACCTTTGCGCTGCCGGACTACAAGCGCGGCATCCGTGGCCGCAGCCTGGGCTATGCCTATGAACGCGAGGCGATTCTGGAGCGCATCGGCGGAAGCTTCGTTGACCGGGAAAATGTGCCGCCGGAATTTGCCGCACTGCCCCGCATTTTTCTGATCCATTCAGACCTGCGGCTGGTGGTGGACTTGCAGAACTGCGTAAAGGCGCGGCAAAGCCGGGCCTACGCGAGAAAGGTGCGGATTTCCAACCTTCAGGAAATGGCGCGGACAGTCGCCTTTGTCCAGGAACAGGGTATCGCCACGCTGGACGCGCTGGACGCAAATTATAAGGCTGCGCAGGAGAACTACCGCGCCGCGTCTTCGACCTTGCGGGAAACCGGCGCGCAATTGACGGCGGTCAATGCACAGATTCACCACATGGGCCTTTATCTTTCCGGGAAGAAGACATATCAGGGGTTTCTTCAAGCAAAGGACAAAGCGGCGTTCCGCGCCGCCCATAGCGGCGAAATCACCGATTATGAGAAAGCCGTCCGCTTTTTGAAGGATAAATTTGCAGACGCCGCGTTCCCCTCCATGAAAGCGTTGAAAGCGCAAAAAGCGGCGCTGTGCAAACAGAAAAGCCGGCAGAAGGAAATGCTCCGGCAGAGCCGGGAGGAGCGCCGGAAGATAGAGACCGTCCGAACAAATGTAGGAAAAATCCTTAAACCCGAGCAAATCCGTACCGGCAGGTCTGCGTTGTCGCTATAAACTTCAATAGCATTGTTGTACGCGAGAGAAAAAAGCGGGAAGACGGAAACACATTCCAAATGGATAAGCATTTATCGCTGCTCGGGGCGGCAGAGCGTCCATATCCCCACTCCCCGTCCATCTGCCAACGAGCCGGATAGGAGAACAATTTACCCTTCCCAAGTGGCGAACCACGCCCTTTAGTGGTATAATATATGGCGTACACCAATTTGGAGGGCCGTTTATGAAAGATCATGCGCGCACGCATCTGCAACTCGCCGTCTGCGATGACGGGGCGCTGGATCGCGCGCAGATCGGGCGGATGGCGGGGGAACTTCTCCGCGAAGAGAACATCGCAGCGCAGATCACCTGTTACGACAGCGCCGCCGCGCTGCTATCGGCCATCCGTGCGGGCAAGGCGTTCGACATTCTCCTGCTGGACGTGATGATGGAGGGCATGGACGGCATGGAGCTGGCCGCGGCGCTGCGCGCGGGGCATGAGGACGCCGCCATCATCTTTATCTCCTCCAACCGGGAAATGGCCTTACGGGGCTACGAGGTATCGGCGTTGCGCTATCTTGCCAAGCCGGTGGAACGGGAGAAGCTGCGCGAGGCGCTGTTATACTGCGCCGCTTCACGCGAAAAGAAGCGTCCCCTGGCGCTGCCCACGGCGTCGGGCGGCCAGAGCCGCGTCGACCCATCGGCCATCGTCTATGTGGAAGCGTGGGAACGCGGCGTACGTTTGGACCTTGGCGCGGAAAAACTCGAAGTGAAGATACCCATCTCCCAGTTTGCCGCGATGCTCCCGGAGGGACAGTTCGCCTACTGTCACCGCACGCTGCTGGTGAATCTCGCGTATGTGCGCCATATACGCTTCTATGAATTAGAGTTGAGCAGCGGCGAACGCCTGCCGATCAGCAAGTATCGTTATCCGCAACTCAAAAGCGAGTTTCTGGGATACCTGAAAGGCTGAAAGACCGCCATGCCGCAAAAGGGCAGGGCGGTCTTTCACATAAGGAGGCCTCACTCGACCGGCATGGCCACAGTCACCTGATACGAACGTTCCGCGCGCTCCACTTCCATCAGGCAATCATAGCGTTCGACGATGTTTTCCACGATCTTCAGCCCCAGCCCGTGGCCGTCCTTTTTGCCTGCCGTACCCGGGGCGCGGGTGTTCTCGCAGGAGAACACGAAGTAATTCCCCTTCATGCGCAGATCGAGGATGATGCGCGGCCGTTCCAGGCCGGGAGCGTTGGCGGCGGCGATGGCGTTGTCGATGAGGTTCAGCATCAATGAACACAGGTCGGCGTCGCGCAGCGGCAGCGCTGCCGGGGCCTGCGCGTTTTGTATCTCCACATCGACGCCTGCGGCCTTGGCCGCGGCCAGCCTGCCGTTGAGGATGATGTCGATCATCCGGTTCCCGCTCTGCAAAATGGCGGGAATGTTTTCATTTTGGCCGATCAGGTCGTCCAGATACGCCTGCACAGGCGCTTCCCCGGACATCTGCCGGAGCGTTTGCAAATGGCGGTTCATATCGTGGCGCAGCATCATCACCTGCTCGTGCTGGGCGCGCAGGCTTTCGTAGCTCGCCGCGGCCATCTCCGCGCGCTCAGACATCCGGTGTGCCTCGACGCGCCGGGCGATCTCCCGCGAGACGATCTCCGCAATCACAGCCGCCGTTGCCGCGGCCATGACCGCCGCCGTCAGCGGCCAGAGGAAATACGTGAACGACTGGGCGGCGAAGGCGTATTTGAGCTGCTCCAACACCTTATCGCCATGGGACACAGCGCCATAGAACAAAACCGCGCCCACACAGGCGGCGCTCAGCGGCGCGAACAGGCGGTAGAAGCGCCCCTCCCTGCGCCAGAGAAGCCACGCGCAGACCATCGCGGCGAGCAGCCCTGCAAAGGCCGTGACCTGGAAGGGCACATCGCGCAAAAAGGCGCTCAGACTGTCGCTGTAAACCTCATGCGTCAGGTCGATGCCCAGCGTCAGTACGCTGCACGCCGCGTTGAGGATGGCCAGCGTCCACGGAAGCGCGCGCAGGCGCTTTGCGCGGCTCGCCAGATACATCAAAAGCGCGCTCACCGCGAAGCAGCGGCACAGATAGGCGGTATTGCCCCGCGTCGAAGGATGATAGACGTTGAAAAACCCGGCGTTCGCCAGCGTCCCCGCCATCCACAGAAGCACGAACAGCGCCGCGCAGAGGAACGGCCCGTTCCACCGCCCGCGCTGCGCGCCCACGGCGAAGGCCGCCAGCAGGAACGCGCCCGCGGCCAGCAGCAGCGTCGCAGGGATGGCGGCGGCAAAACTCTCGGCGATGAGGCCGCTTTCGTAGGCATAGCCGCAGGTCAGGCGCACCGCGCAGGGGTACACGGTGAGCGGCTCCATCTCCGCGGCTCCGGCGCTCTGGGCGATGGTCAGCTCCCTGCCTTGATAGTCGGCGGGCAGAGAGACGAGCACAGGCGCGCTGCGCGTCCAGCCCAGCTCCGCGAGCTCCACTTCGCCGATGGCCGCGTCCATGGCTCCGTCCGAATAGAGGCATTCCCCGTCCAGATACACGGCGATGGCGCGGTCGTAGGCGTCGATCTGCAAAGTGGGCGCGTCCACGGCCTCGGTAAGCGCGCGCGTGTAATAGAACGTCTCGCCCGGCTGCACAGCGCCGGAAAAGCCGCCGTTGCCATCCGGCGCGAGCTCTCGCCGTTCGCCGTTTTCCATGGTGAACACCGACCAGCCCTTCTGGTCATAGACCCAGTTTTCGGGCATGGCCTCGCCCGACCAGGCGAGGGAAAAGTCATAGCTCGCGGCGCGCATCGGGCGGGCATAGCGCAGAAGCGCGCCGCCGAAAAAGACCAGAAGCGCCGCGCACAGCGCCGCCGTTGTTGCCACCCGTTTCACCGCTTTTTCCTCCTCCATAAGCATCCGCTATAGCCTAACATGCCCCAACCCCTCCCGTCAACCGTGTTTACCGTCCACTCGTGCAATATAGCGTCCACTCGTGCAAAACCCATTGACTTTTTTCACGGGAATGTATTACCATTACCATCGAATAAAAGGGAGATAGGTCCTCGGAACACGACTGGAGGAACAGGGACATGAAGAACATAAAGCGGTGGATGAGCGCGCTGCTCGCACTGTGCATGTTGACCGTCGCGCTGCCCGTGCCGGTGCTGGCGGAAACGACCGGCACGCCGGTAGAAGGCGCTGCTGGCGTGCCCATATCGGAGCCGACGGCTGCGCCCACGGCGGTGGCCACCGGCGCGGCGGAGGAGGAACAGACCGACGCTTCTCCACAGCAGACAGATGATCCAGAGGCGGCGGTCGCAACGGCTGTACCCACGCCCGTGCCTACGGATGAAGTGACGGGCACGCCGACGCCTGTGCCCACGGATGAAGCGACGGCCACGCCCACGCCCGTTCCCACGGACGAGGCGACTGGCACGCCCACGCCTGTTCCTACAGACGAGACGACTGGCACGCCGACGCCTGTGCCCACGGATGAAGCGACTGGCACGCCCACGCCCGTGCCCACGGATGAGACGGCGGGCACGCCCACGCCCGTTCCTACGGATGAAGCGACCGGCACGCCCACGCCCGTTCCCGCGGACGAGGCGACCGGCACGCCCGCGCCCGTGCCCACGGATGAGACGGCGGGCACGCCCATGCCCGTTCCTACGGATGAAGCGACTGGAACGCCCACGCCCATCCCCACGGATGCGGCGGAGGTCAGGACTATCACTTCCTTCGAGGCGGTTGCCCCGGAGGGCCTTTTCGTGCCGCAGGGAACGCCTGAAACAGACCTCGGTCTGCCAGCCTCCCTGAGCGTGCAGTTCGCAGACGGCGCGGCGGGCGAAGTGGCGGTCGCGTGGCAGTGCGCGGCGGGGTACGACCCGAACGCGGAAGCGGGAACGCAGTTTGCCTTTGCGGTCATCCTGCCGGAAGGCTACGCGCTTGCGGAGGGCGTTTCCCTGCCGCAGATATTCGTGACGCTCACGCCCCCGCTGGCGAACGCGATGCCGGCGGCGCAGGCGAGCGGCGAGGGATGGACGTACGACGAGACGTCAGGGAGACTAACGATCACGGGAGATTGCAGCAGCGCAGACATTCCCGTGATCGGGCAAGCCCAATGGATTGATGTGGCATCGAAGGTGGCTTTTACAAACAGCGCTTCCGTCACCTTGTCGTGCGTGATTTGGCTAAATGACGGCGACGTTGACGGATTGACGCAACTGATCAACTACGGCACCATTAGCGGAGCAATCGTGCGCGGCGATACGTATACACTCTTTGCTAATGAAACGGGCGGCGTCATCAGCGGCGGCAGTTCGGTTAGCGACTGTATTGTGAATAACGGCGGCCTCATCAGCGGCGGTTACTTCTCCGATTGCAGCATAGACTGTGTCGGCGGAACTGTTACCGGCGGAAACTTTCAAAGGTCGACGTTTAACAACGTTTACGGCTCATCAATCACCGGCGGCGAGTTTGCCAATTTCACGATGGACCCTGCGACCATGACGCTGACCATCACCGGCACGGCGGATTTGAGCTCGATGCATCCTCTCACGCTATCCATCCAAGAGCTGACATCCATTACTGTCGGGCGTGACGCGACGCTCGCCGGCGGCACGTTCATCGACACTCCGCCGGTCACCATCGAATATGGCGGTGCTTTCACGGGCGGCGTATTTGAAAACTTTTCGCTGGACAGCGCAAGCCAGACGCTGACCGTTACCGGCACAGTGGATTTGAGTTCGCTGTCGCCGCTCACGGTTGGAGTGAATTCCGTCAAGAAGATCGTGATCAAAGACGGCGGCAATGTCACCGGCGGCGCGTTTAACGCGGATACCGAATGGGACATTCAGGAGGGCGGCCTGCTCACGGGCGGCTCATTCGGCAACTTCTCATGGGATCCCGTGAACCGGGGATTGACCATCATCGGTGAAATGGATTTGGACGAGGAGGGCGCGTTTGAACCCTTCGATATCGGTATGGATTCCATTGCAAGCATTTATATTGCGGACAACGGAAATCTCATCGGCGGCACGATCCCTGCCGGTCCAAACGTGAGCGTCGCTCGCTACGGCAAGATTTCCAATGCCACAATCACGATAAAGGAAGGAGCGTCGCTTGACTGCGTAGGTCTCATTACCGGCGGGACATTTTACGGAGATGGACAGGTATATGTACACTCATTCGGTGAAATCACCGGCGGCACGTTCAACTGCAATCTGTTTTTGGAACCGTACTATACTGCCTCCAATGCGTATATCAACGGCGGTATCAACGGGTATGGCGTCTATGAGCCGAGCTGCATATTTGGCGAAGGTGCTCATTTTGGCATGCATTTTGGTGGATATATCCAGCAGTACGTGGATGCAGACGGGGAGCAGAAGATCATCAACTACGGCGCAAACGTGCGGCAAGCGCTGGGCACGCCGCCCGAAGGCTTAGACTGGGCACTGCAAGCGGCGGATGGGCAAGTTACGCTCGTAGGTGAGAACGACACCATGCCGCTGCTCAGGAACGGCGAGACGCGCACCTATGTGCTCATCGACCCCACGACCTTCATCAGCAACATGACCATCGAGGAAATCGCAGGCCAGACCTATACGGGCGAGCCGATCACCCCCGCCGTGACCATCACGAATGGTGACGGCGAGTTGCTGGTGGCGGATACGGACTACACCGTGGAATACAAGGACAACGTCAACGCGGGCACCGCGACCGTCACCATCACCGGTAAGGGCATCTACACAGGCAGCGTTGATGTGCCCTTCCAGATCAATAAGGCCAAAGCGCCGGAAATCATCTGGCCAACGACGGCCGGCAGCATCACTTACGGCGAAAGGCTGTACAAATCCACCCTGACCAGCGCCGACACGAACGGAACCTTTCTGTGGGATCTGGATGAACTGTATACACAGCTCAGTCCGGGAACGTACACCTACGACGTCACCTACATGCCCAACTCGAACAATTACGACTACACGGGCGTGACGATGACACGGCCGTTCTCTGTCACCGTAACAAAGAAGGATATCGCCGACGAAATATACATCGTTATTCTTCAATATGAAACCCGTTTCCCCTACACCGGCGAGGCAATCGAACCGCAATGGAACGTGGTGTATTCACTAAGTGAAAAGTATTATCTTACCATGGGTGAGGATTACACCGTGGCCTACAGCGGCAACATCAACGCGGGCACGGCGACAGCGACCTACACCGGCATCGGTGACTACTACACCGGCACGCGCACGGTGGAGTTCACCATCCAGCCGCAGGCGGCGGCGCTGAACGTGCTCTCGGCGGAGCGCACATGGTCGAAGGATATGTCGCTGGGCGAAAGTGACCTGCGCGCCCTGTTCACGGTCAACGATGCGGGCGGCACGGCGTTTTCCGGCGATAAGTATACCATCGCAGTGACGCAGAACGGCGCGGAGGTGGCCCTGCCCATCGTGAACGCGGGCGAGTATACCGTCAAGGTCACGCTGAAGGACACCAACTACTCGCTGTCGAATGATTCGTTCCCCTATACCATCGCCAGGCTGCCCTTCAGCGGTGCGGTAAATATGAACGGTTACGCCTACGGCGGCGCCGTGTCCCAGCCTGCGCTGAGCGGCTATGCGGGCGACGGAACGGTCACCTACTACTACAAGGCGCAGGACGCGGAAGATTGGACGGAATGGACGAATATCGGGGCCGAGACGCTCACGCCCGGCGACTATGAGATCAGGGCCATCGTCGCTGACGCCACCAACTACGCGGGCGGCGAGACAGAGCCTGTGGAATTCACCGTCGCGCCCGGCAAACTGGCGGCTTCCATCGACATGCAGGATTACACCTACGGCGGCACGGTGTTCGAACCGAAACTCGAATCCATCGTCACCGGCCTGAATGTTGCATGGTTCTATAAGGGCGCGGACGGCGTGGAACATTCGTGGGAGAACATCACCGGCACGACGCTGACGGCGGGCGGCTACACCATCATTGCCCGCACGCAGGCCACCGCGCTCTACGAAGCGGCGGAGTTCACCGCCACCTTCACGGTCGAAAAGGCCGCTGCCCCGGCCATCCAGTGGCCGACGGCGCAGGGCATCACCTACGGACAGGCGGTTTCGGAAGCGACGCTGTCGGCCACGGCGGATGCCTATGGCACATTCGCATGGGAGCAGCCGAACGCCATCCTCAACGCAGGCGAACAGACCGCCACGCTGGTCTACACGCCCAACGACACGGCCAATTACGATTATGACGGCGTCGAATTGGAGAAGGCCATCGCCATTTCAGTATCGGCGAAATCCATAGAGGGCGAGAACTTCATCATCGAGCCGATTCCTGACCAGACCTACACCGGCGCAGAGATCGAGCCGGAGATCGTCGTCAAGGACGGCGACACGGTGCTGACCGAAGGCGAGGACTACGAAGTCTCCTACGAGGGAAACACCGACACAGGCGAAGCGACCGCCACCATCACCGGTACGGGCAACTATTCCGGCGAGTTGGAAACCACCTTTGAGATCGTTCAGAAGGACATCTCAGAGGAAAGCACAAGCCTGACCATCGAGCCCATCCCCGACCAGGTCTATACCGGCGAGGAAATTGAGCCGGAGATCGTGGTCAAGGATAGCGGCAAGGTGCTGACCGAGGGTGAGGACTACGAAGTCTCTTATACGGATAACACCGTCGCGGGCACGGCGACCGTGACTGTGAACGGTAAGGGCAATTATACCGGTGAGATGGAAACCACCTTTGAGATCGTCGAAAAGGACATCTCCGAAGAGGGCGCGGGCCTGACCATCGATCCCATCCCCGATCAGACCTACACCGGCGCAGAGATCGAGCCGGAGATCGTCGTCAAGGATGGCGGCAAGGTGCTGACCGAGGGCGTAGACTACGAAGTCTCCTACGAGGATAACACCGACGCGGGCGAAGCTACTGTTACCATCACCGGTACGGGCAACTATTCCGGCGAGATGGAAACCACCTTTGAGATCGTCCAGAAAGAGATCACAGAGGACGGGGGCTTCACCATCGACCCCATCCCCGAGCAGACCTACACCAGCGCGGAGATCGAGCCGGACGTCGCCGTCAAGGACGGCGGAAAGACGCTGGAAAAGGATAAGGACTATACCGTCGAATACGCGGACAACATCGACGTGGGCGAGGCAACCGCCGCCATCACCGGAAAGGGCAACTACTCCGGCAGCATCGCGGTGAAATTCCAGATCACCGCGCAGGCGGCGGCGCTGAACGTGCTCTCGGCGGAGCGCACATGGTCGAAGGATATGTCCTTGGACGAAAGCGCCCTGCGCGCCCTGTTCACGGTCAACGACGCAGGCGGCAAGGCGCTGGACGGCGGACTGTATACCATCACCGTGACAAAGGACGGCACGGTTGCGAACCTGCCCATCGAGGACGCGGGCGAGTATACCGTCAAGGTCACGCTGACGACCGGCAACTACGCGCTGGCGGAGGATTCGTTCACCTATACCATCGCCAAGCTGTCCTTTACCGGCACCGTGAGCATGGCGGGCTATGTTTACGAAGGCACAGCCTCTCAGCCGGTTTTGAACGGTTATGACGGCGACGGCGAAGTCACCTTCCTCTACCGCGCGCAGGGCGGCGAGACGTGGCAGGAGTGGCCGGAGGACATCACCGGCGTTTCGCTCGTGCCCGGAAACTATGAGATCAAGGCCAGCGTTGCCGCCACGCAAAACTACGCGGGCGGCGATACGGCGGCGGCGAGCTTCACCATCAGCCCCGCAAAGCTGGGCGTCTCCATCGAAATGCCCGACTACACCTACGGCGGCACAGTACCGGCCCCGGCGCTCACGCCGGAGACTTCCGGCCTCACCGTCGCGTGGTTCTACAAGGGCGCAGACGGCGAGGAACACCCGTGGGAGAATATCACCGGCACCACGCTGACGGCGGGCGGCTACACCATCATCGCCCGCATAGAGGCATCTGCGCTCTACGAAGCGGCGGAGCTGACCTCCACATTCACCGTGAACAAGGCCGCCGCGCCGGAAATCGACTGGCCCGAAGTGACGCAGGGCATCACCTACGGGCAGGCGCTCTCCGCAGCGACGCTGTCGGCCACGGAGGACGCCTATGGCACATTCGCATGGCAGAATCCCGACGCCATCCTCAGCGCGGGCGAACAGACCGCTACGCTGGTCTACACGCCCCGCGACACGGCCAACTATGACTATTCGACCGCCGTGCTGACCAGGGCGCTCACGGTTTCGGTGGCTACCAAGCCGCTGGACGATGAGGACATAGCCATCGACCCGATCCCCGACCAGACCTATACCGGCGAGGAGATCGAGCCGGAGATCGTCGTCAAGGACGGCGATGAAGTGCTGACCGAGGGCGAGGATTACGAGGTTTCCTACGAGGAGAACACCGAGACCGGCACGGCGACCGTCACCGTCACCGGCAAGGGGGATTACGAGGGCGAAGCGGAAGTGACCTTTGAGATCGTCGAGAAGGACATTACCGGGGGCGAAAGCCTGACCATCGATTCCATCCCCGACCAGACTTACACCGGCGAGGAGATCGAGCCGGAGATCATCGTCAAGGACGGCGACACGGTGCTGACTGAGGGAGAGGATTACGAAGTCTCCTACGCGGATAACACAGACGCGGGCGAAGCGACTGCCATCATCACCGGCATGGGCAATTACACCGGCGAGATGCAAGCCACCTTCCAGATCGTCAAGGCTGCGGCCCCGGCCATCCAGTGGCCCGAAGTGACGGAGAGTATCACCTACGGCCAGACGGTCGCGGAGATCGTCCTCTCGGCCATGGAGGACGCCAACGGCACCTTTGCTTGGAAGTGCCCTGACTATGTGCCGGATGCTGGCGCGCAGCTGATCGCGCTGATCTACACGCCCAGCGACACGGCCAACTACGACTACACCGGCGTTCCGACGATCTGCGAGATGCGCGTCGAGGTCGCGCCGAAGGACATCTCCGGCATGACTGCGGACGCCATCCCCGCGCAGACGGAAACCGGCAAGGCCCTCACCCCGGCCGTGACCGTGCGCGACGGTGATACCGTCCTCACGGCGGGCGCGGACTACACCGTGGCCTACGCAAACAACATCAAGCCCGGCACGGCGACTGTGACCATCACCGGCATAGGCAACTACGCCGGCACGCTGACAACCACCTTCACCATCCGTGAGGCGGAAAAAGACGACGAGGACGAGAACGACGAGAGCACGGTCGAGACGCTCACGCCCGCGCAGCAGGCGGAAAACCTCACTGCTGGCGAGGCTGTGGACGGCATTGTCACCGACCGCAACGGCGAGACCATGCCCTATGTGCCCTCCACCGGGGAAGTGACGGACGAGGAAACGCAGGAAGTGCTCCAGCGCACGCTGGTGATCGCCGCCGATCCGCTTCTGGACGAGAATGGCCAGCCCATCCTGCGCGACGGCGAGCCCGTCTACGAACAGCGCAACCTCCACCTCTCCCGCGGCCTGCTGGACGCGCTGGCGGAGCGTGGCTACACGCACATACGCTTCGCGCTTGGAGACACAGCGCTCGAATGGCTGATCGCCGAGATGACCGAGGACGGCTACGTCGTGCGCCTCGCGCCGATGGAGGCGGACGAACTTTCGCAGGCTGAAACGGAAGCCATCGGCGAGACGGAAGCGCTCACCAGCAGCTACCGTGCCCGCATCACGGCGATGATCGAGGGCGAGGAAACCGACGTGACCAACGCCCTTCCCAGCCTAACGGCCATCTTCGACGCGGCAAGCGTCCGCGAACTGGCCGAGGGCGAAACGCCGCAACTGCTGCTCGTCCCGAATGATGGCGAGCCGGAAGTGCAGGTTTTGACCACCCAGTACATCGAGGCAACGGACACCGAAAAAGCGCGCTATGAAGCGCTGCTGATGGAAAGCGGTCTATTCGTGATGATCTTGCAATAATCTCCAAAAACGACAACGGAGCGGCGTCCATACGGGCGTCGCTCCGATTTTTCCTCAATGTGTGATTCTTCTGTGCTACCGAGATGCGGTGTAATCGTCCCGCAGGATGCTGAGCATTTTGTAGAGGATTCGATCCTGTTCGCATGGGCGCGGTCTTGAAGATGACGGTAATATCTCTCATTCAGTCATTTTCAGAACGATTTTACACAGCCCCCTACGCATTCCGCTTGATACATTGTGCCATTTGCGGTAAAATAATGATGGGATAGTATGCCTACGAAATACCCGCAAATGGAGGTGAGCGCTTTGGGAAGCTATTTGAATCCGACGAGTAGGACGTTCTGGATGAATGTACGTTCGCAAATCTATGTTGATAAGAGCGGCTTACTTGAAGAACTGAATCACTTGATAGATACCCAGCAGCGCTTTGTATGCGTCAGCAGGCCGCGCCGCTTCGGAAAATCGATGGCGGCGGATATGCTTTCGGCCTATTACGGCTGCAAAGAAGATACATCCGCGCTATTTGATGGATTGAAGATTGGCAAAACGGATTCCTACAAGGCGCATCTGAATCAGTACAATGTGCTGAAGATCAACATTCAGGAGTTCCTGAGCGCCACGGGCAGCGTTGACGAAATGCTGGCAATGCTTAAACGGTATATCACCTTTGACTTGATGAATGCCGGAGAGCAGGTCAAGTATATGGATGAGCGTAACTTCATGCAGGTCATGAAGGACTTCTACGCCGCAACAGGCCGCTCCTTTGTCATTCTGATCGACGAATGGGATTGCCTCTTCCGCGAGTACAGGCACGATCAGGACGCGCAAAAGAAGTATTTGGACTTTCTGCGCGCGTGGCTGAAAGATCAGGCGTATGTGAGTCTTGCCTATATGACCGGCATTCTGCCTGTCAAGAAGTATGGCACTCATTCCGCGCTCAATATGTTCACAGAGTATTCCATGACCAACCCCGGCGCGTTGGCAGAGTTCTTTGGTTTCACGGAGGGTGAAGTCCGAACGCTGTGCGCGCAATATGCAATGAATTTTGAAGAAGCGCGGGCGTGGTACGATGGATATGCGCTTGTAGCACACAGCATGAAGGGCGACAGGCATTATTCCATGTACAACCCCAAATCCGTCGTGGAGTCGATGCTGCGCCACAAATTCGACACCTATTGGAATCAGACGGAGACCTATGAAGCACTCAAGGTCTATATCCAGATGAATATGGACGGCTTGAAGGACGCAGTGGTCAGAATGCTCGCAGGCGAAAGCGTCGAGATCAACACCGGCACCTTCACCAACGATATGACGACCTTTGCAAGCAAGGACGACGTGTTGACGCTGCTGGTCCATCTGGGGTATCTTAGCTTTGATTCCGAGCGCCGCACAGTCTCCATTCCCAACAAGGAGGTTTCTTTGGAGTATTGCAACGCTATCAGTACGATGGATTGGAGTGAGGTGACCCGATCGATCGAGGCTTCGAGGCGTTTGCTCCAATCGCTGTGGAATATGGATGAGGAAGCCGTTGCCAGGGGGATCGACCGGGCGCACGATGAAATTTCCATCCTGCAATATAACGATGAAAATTCCCTCAGTTGCACGATCAATCTGGCGTTCTACTATGCGAGAGAATATTACACCATTGTCCGGGAGATGCCTACGGGCAAGGGTTTTGCTGACATCTGCCTGATTCCCCGTCCGTTGCATGCCGGCAAGCCTGCCATAGTCATTGAACTGAAACGCGATAAAACGGCGCAGGGGGCAATTGACCAGATCAAGGCGCGGAACTATGTCAAAGCGCTTGAGGACTATAAAGGCAATCTTTTGCTGGTTGGGATCAATTATGACAGGGAAAAGAAACACACTTGCCGGATAGAAAAAATGGTGATTTGATAATGGAGAGGATGAGGTGTTGGCGGAGGGTGGAGGAGGACTTTTCAGAGATAAACATAGATGTATGACAGGCAAAGCGATTCCTGAATCTTGAATTGGGAAAACGGAGATTTTGAGCGAATTGAATGAGCGAATCGGCGCAAATTTCCGTCCAAAATTCCGTCCAAAGTGAGCCTGATGCGAAATTTCTCTTCCTATACTTATTAAGCAAAATGTGTATGGATTCAGGTTCTAGTGAAGATTTCCTTCATGCAGGTTCAAGTCCTGTTTCCTGCACCAAAAAGCCGAACGTTAAAAGCGTTCGGCTTTTTAACATTTGAAACCCATGCCAGACCATGCTGCACGATGCCGTGGACGAATGTTCGCGCTTTTCGATCCCACGAACCGGACCGTCCGCCGCGCGTTTTTTTCGGGCGACAGCGCGTCTCCCTTGACATGACATTTCTACATGGCATACAATGTACGCAACGATTGAAAGCGGCAGGGCGTGCATTCCGAAGTCCTAGCGGCGAAGGAAAGGATGAGAGGATCGTGAAGAAATGGATTCTGGCGCTGGCTGTGGCCCTGCTGATGCTCTCTACAGCGGCTGCGGAGGGGCTGCAGCTCCCCGACGTCGGCGTGCGGCTCGGCGTGGAAGGCGAGCTGTACGGCACCTCCCAGGAGAAGAGCGGCCCCTACCATACATATCTGTATGAGGTGGAGATGACGCTGGACGGGGCTGCGGACGTCATCGTCGACTACACGGAGGCCGCCCGGGAGACGGGCTTTACCCCCCAGAGCAACGCCGTGGAGGGGGCGCTCATCAAGTACATGTCGTTCTCTGATGAGACGGGCATGGCCGACCTGGCGCTGTATGTCGTGGACGGAGCAAAGGAGCTGGCCAGCGGCGGCGCGGGTACGCTGTGGTTTGCGCTCGCGGTGCCGGACTCGATGGCGTTTGAGCTGGGGGATGGCGGGCCGTTCCTCGTCGAAGGCGGGACGCGCTGCGTCGAGTGCGGCGGAAGCGGGACCTGCGCCTACTGCGGCGGCCTGGGAAGCTGCGACTATGGCGCCGGATACGAAACATGCGTGGTCTGCGACGGTTCGGGCCTGTGCAACGTCTGCGATGGCGAGGGAAAATACTGACGGCGCACCGGTTGGAGGACGATGGCCATGCGGGAGATCACAAACGGGAGCGGAACTTTTTGGGTAGATGATCGCGGCGTGCTGCAGCGCTTTGTCTGTGCGCCGCGAAACAGCCTGGCGCTTCCGTATGCGCCGGACACCAGGCGGGTGTTCGACCTGCACATTCCACGGGGCGTGCGCGCGCTGCCCGGACGCGCCTTTCAGGGGTTCGAGGTGGCGCGCGAGCTGACGTTTCCGGATTCGCTGGAGCGCATGGGAACGGAATGCGAAGGCGCGTTTGTCCGATGCCTGCTGGAACGCGTAGTCCTGCCCGGCAAGGTCTGGGTGGGGCGGCGGGAGTTTGCCGCATGCCATGTGAAAGAGATGGATGCGTCCGGCGCGAGGGATGACGAAATGATGTGCCGGATTGCCCATTCGCTCCGGTTTGCGCACTGCTGGAGCCTGGGCCGGTCCGAACTGATCGGGACATGGCCTGAAAAGTACCGGCGCATGTACCTGGGCGAGAGCGAGCCCGCAGAGAGCTGGCGGGAGCTGCGCAACGCCTGCGGCCGCTTTTGGGTGGATTCGGACGGCGTGCTGCGGGACTTTTGCTGCGATCAGGCGCAAACGGATGGCGGTGCGCTGCAACGGCTGGACATCCCGGAGGGCGTCACGGCCCTGCGGGAGCTCCGGCACGGCCAGGGCCGGCTTTCAGACCTCTCCATTCGGGAAGGGCTGACGCTGCCGGACTCCCTGCGGTCGATCGGGAGCAATGTGTTCGCCTGCTGCGAGCTGCCGGATGTGGCGCTGCCGGCGCACCTGGAGACGTTCGGGGATTTTGCCTTCGGCAGTAGCCGCATCCGCTCTGTCACCGTCCCTGCTCAGGCGCGGGGACGGCTGCTGGGGCTGGGCGTGCGCCAGTTTCGGGACTGGGAAGTGGGCGAGATCCGGGCGCCGCTGAAGCATCGGGAGCGGCTGGAGCAGGAATGCAGACGATGGTGGGGCGACTTTGAACGCGGCGAGCAGACCGATCCCGTGCTGGGGCCGCTGTGCTGCGTGCGCGCGCGCGACGGTATGCAACGGGGCGGAGAGATCGTGCCGTGGCTGCTGTGGACCGTCGCCAACGAGGCGATGCACTAGGAAGGTCGGCGTTCCGTCCTGGACGCGCGCCATAAGGGAGTGATGACCCATGAGAGATCTGGATCGATACTGCGGATGCCTGATCGGCGGCGCGGCGGGAGATGCGCTGGGCTATGCGGTGGAGTTCATGGACGCGCAGGCCATTTTCAGACGATACGGCGCAGGGGGCATCACGGACTATGCGCTGGTCAACGGCGTGGCGGAGATCTCCGACGACACACAGATGACGCTCTTTACTGCAAACGGACTGCTCAACGCCGCGGAACGCGGCATGGAAGGCGACTATGCGGCCTGCCTCGAGGCGGCCTACCGGGACTGGTATGCCACCCAGACCCGACGGTATCCGCTGCCGTCCGCCTCGACGGCCACATGGTTGGCGTCGGTGCCGGGCCTGTTTCGCCGTCGGGCGCCCGGTTCGACCTGCATGAGCGCTCTGAGCCGGGCAGCATGCGGCTCCATCGCACATCCGATCAATGACAGCAAGGGCTGTGGCGGCGTCATGCGCGTGGCGCCCATCGGGCTGTACTTTGACGTCCCGACGGACCGACAGGACGAAGCCGACCGGATTGGCGCGCAGGCCGCCGCGCTGACGCACGGTCATGAGCTGGCCTACATGCCGGCAGCGGGACTGGTGCACATCGTTGGACGGCTGGCGCACGATCCGGCCGTGTCGGTGATGGATGCGGTGCTGGAGATGAAGGCGGCGGTCGGCCGTCAGTTCGCGCAGGCGAAGCACCTGCCGGACTTCCTGGCCCTGATCGATCGGGCGGTTGCGCTTGCGCAAAGCGCGTCGGACGATCTGGCGGCGATCCAGCAGTTGGGGGAAGGATGGACCGGCGACGAGGCGCTGGCGATTGCCGTATACTGCGCGCTGAAATATGCTGGCGACTTTGAGCGGGCGATTGCCGCCGCGGTCAACCACGGCGGGGACAGCGACTCCACCGGGGCAATCGCGGGCAATATCCTCGGCGCACACCTGGGATTGAAGCGGATTCCGTCCAAATACCTGGAGAAGCTGGAGCTGAAGGAGATCATTCTGAGGCTGGCGGAGGCCCTCTGTCGGGTCTGACGGCCTTCAAACAGAAAGAAATGGCGGGCCGGACGCGACGGGCGTTCGGCCCTCGCCTGTCATGGAGCGCTTCAGGCGTTTGACATTTTCAGGTGTACGGCGTATACTGCGTATATGCGATCAGAGGAGGGGACGGCATGGGATGCGAGATCTTTGGCGATCGCCCGGCACAGGCGATCGGACATGTCGCGGATGACGGCAACGTCTATCGCTCCGCCATGTACGAGGCGGGCGGCGAGAGCCTGGACCGCTGCGTGGGACATATCGCGAATGATGGCAACGTCTACACGACGGCCCGCGGGTTCGGCGAGAGCGTCGGTCAGTGCGTCGGCCACATCGGCGCGCAGGGCAATGTGTTTACCACCCCCAGGGGCGCAGGCGAAGCGCCCGGCCACTGCGCAGGGCATGTGGACGCGGACGGCAGGGTCTATACCATGCCGGCGGGGATGGCGGCGGGCATCGGCTACTGTGTGGGACAGGTGCGCGGCGGCGACGTGGAGCGCGGCGCTGCGGCGCTGCTGCTCCTGCTCCGGCCGGGCGTTCAAACGGCGGAAGATGTCGCGGGCTCCGGCAGCGCGGGCTCCGGTCATGCCGGCGACGGTCTTTAAGACGGAGGCGGAGTTCATCTCGGCGCTGATCTGGCGTTTGATCGTGACGGGCCTGCTGGCGGGGGCGCTGGGGATGCTGTTCTCCAACGGAAATGTATGGGCGAGCGCGCTGTTCGGCGCGGGGATCTCGCTGCTGACGCTCGTCGGCCTGCAGGACCGGCATGTGCTGCGCTTCGACGTGCATCGCAGCAAACACGGGTGGCTGAGGACGATGATGCTCAACCCCGCGCCGTTCGGCTTCAAGCTTCCGCTGACGGCGCTGGCGGTGGCGGCGCTGTTTCTGTTGACCTGGGTGAGCGGACCGTCCAAGTATGCGCTGGGTCTGGTCTATCTCGCCGTGCTCATCGGCGTGGGACTGACGCTGGGCCATGCGCTTCGACGCAGGTTGAAAAAATGAATGGAAAGCCGGCGGACCAAACGGCGGCCGGCATGGAGGGGGAGCAAGTCGGATGATGCGAAAGACGATGGCGGGCGCGTTGCTCCTGGCGCTGCTGTGCGGATGCCTTGTGTCCGCGCCGGCCGAAGAGGCGGCCCTGGAGACGACCGAGCAGTATCTGGCGGCGCTGATTGAGGCGGGAACTGGCGCGGAGTGGGGCCAGTACACGAGCTTTGAGGTGCATGTGACCGACGGGCTGCTGGCGGAGCTGAGCGCGGATGGAGACGCGCTGCTGCATCAGTTGGAGTTGATGGCAGGTCTGGTAGAGGTGCACTACAATTCGTCCGGCACGCGGATCCGGTATCGAAACAGCGTGTTCGGCGATGCGCTGTATGCCGAGGACATCCCGGGCCTGATGGACGCGCTCAACCAAGGCCCGTTCGAGCTGGAGCGGGATGTGTACGTCTTGTGCAGCGATGCGCTGTACGCGCAGCTGACGGGTGATCTCTGGCAGGATCTCCGGCAGATCTGCAACGACTGCTGCGGTATGGTCGACGTGCGCTATGCGACGGCCGGCCTGCTGCCGGTGGTGCGCTTCACCCCCACCAAGTACTATGCGAGCTTTCGCATGATCGAGGCGCTGCGCACTGGCGACCTGTCGGCACTCTCGGCGCAGGAGCAGGAGGCGCTGCAGGTCGCGCAGGAGTGGGCGGCCCAGATCGTCCCGGGCGACGCGGAAAGCGTCATGCGGCAGATCCACGATCTGATCTGCGAGCGCGTGACCTATGATGCGGAGATGACCCTGGATGCGCGCCACAGCTGCGTGGGGGCGCTGCTGGACGGACGATGCGTGTGCGACGGGTATGCGGACACGTTTATGCTGCTGGGGACGATGTGCGGGCTGGACGTGCGGATGCAGATCGGCGCCACGCCCACGGGCGAGGAGCTGATGGCGGAGATCGGCAACCATGCCTGGAACATGGTGCGCGTGGACGGTGAGTGGCGCATGGCCGACGTGACCTGGGATGATGGCAGCGCCAGCCATGACTACTTCAACCTGAGCCGCAGCGCCGCGCCGGACAGCCATACCTGGACCTGGGGGCCCGAGGGCTGGGAACGCTGAGGGTGTGCGAAAGGGAATGCAGCGCCGGCAGGCGCATCGAACCGCCGGAGGAAAACAGAACCGTTGACACACCCCGTCAACGGTTCTTGCTTTCCTGCGCTTCCATATTTGCGCGCAGGGTCGCCCGGGGCGCCCCCTCTTGCGAAACCGGGCGCGCATGATGTACAATGTTTCCAGAATGACAGCCCATGGGGCGCCGGGAGGTATGCGTATGCTCTCACGCGTGCAGAGCTTGGGTTTGAATGGAATTGACGGCTTCCCGGTGACGGTGGAGGCGTATGTCGCCGACGGCCTGCCCATGTTCGAGCTCGTCGGCCTGCCGGACGCCGCAGTGCGCGAGGCGCGCGAACGCGTGCGCGCCGCGATGCAGCAGACGGGCTTTACATTTCCCGTCGCGCGCACGACGGTCAACCTCGCGCCGGCGGACGTCAAGAAGGAGGGGCCGGCCTACGACCTGCCCATCGCGCTGGCGCTGCTGGCCGCCTCCGGACAGATCGACGGCTCGGCGCTGCCCGGGCGCGTCGTGCTCGGCGAGCTGGCGCTGGGCGGACAGGTGACGCAGGTGCGCGGCGTGTTGCCGATGGTCATCAGCGCGCGCACGCAGGGCTTTGCCGAGGCGCTCGTGCCGCGCGGCAATGCGCAGGAGGTCGCCTGCGTGGACGGCATCCGCATCATCCCGATTGCAAGCCTGCGCGAGGCGGTCGATCACATTACGGGCGCGGCGAGGATCGAGCCGCTGCGCGCCGTGCCGTATGAGCAGCTGCTCACGGCCCGCAGGCCTGCGCAGGATCTGTCGAGCGTGCGCGGCCAGCGCAGCGCCAAGCGCGCGCTGGAGATCGCCGCGGCGGGCGGGCACAACGTGCTGATGGTCGGCCCGCCCGGCGCGGGCAAGACGATGCTCGCGCGCTGTCTGCCGGGCATTTTGCCGGATATGACGTTCGAGGAGGCGCTGGAGGCCACGCGCATCCACTCCGCGGCGGGCCAGCTCGCGCCGGGGGAGGGTCTGCTCAGCGAGCGGCCGTTCCGCGCGCCGCACCACACGGCCTCGGCAGCGGCGCTCGTGGGCGGCGGGCCCAAGGCGCGTCCCGGCGAGATCAGCCTGGCGTCGGGCGGCGTGCTCTTCCTGGACGAGCTGCCCGAGTACAACCGCGCCGCGCTGGAGGCGCTCCGCCAGCCGCTGGAGGACGGCTTTGTGTCCGTCGTGCGCGTGGCGGCGCAGGCGCGCTATCCGGCGCGCGTGATGCTGGTGGCGGCGATGAACCCCTGTCCCTGCGGGCACTACGGCTCCGAGACCCAGACCTGCCGCTGCACGCAGCACGAGATCCGCAAGTACCTTGACCGCGTGTCGGGCCCGCTGCTCGACCGCATCGACATGCAGCTGGAGATCTCCGCCGTGCCGGTCGAGCAGATCGCGTCGGGCGCGCAGGAGGAGAGCTCCGCCGCCGTGCGCGCGCGGGTCGAGGCGGCCCGGCGCGTGCAGGGCCGCCGCTATGAGGGCGAGGGCGTCAGCTGCAACGCGCAGCTCTCGGGCGCGCAGGTCGAGCGCTACTGCCGCCTGTCGGACGACGCAAAGCGCATGGCGCATCTGGCTTTGCAGAAGTACAAGCTGTCCATGCGCGCCTATACGCGCGTGCTGAAGGTCGCGCGCACGATTGCGGACCTGGCAGGCGGAGAGATCACGGCCGCGCACGTCGCGGAGGCCGTGCGCTACCGCAGCATTGACGACAAGTACTGGGGCGGATGACACGGCGTTGAAATTTGCCCCGGTCTGTGTTAAGATAAGAAGGCTGTCGACGGGAGGAAGGATGGCGCATGCTGAATCAGGAGCGGGATGCACGGATCTGGCTGGCCAGCGTGGAGGGCGTAACGCCCGCGCGCTTTCGCCGGCTGCTGGCGCTCTACGGCAGCGCGCAGGAAGTATTTCGCTCGTTTGACGTCCAGGCCCGGGGCATCCTGGGCGAGCGCGCGTACTTGGAACTGGCCGCCGCCCGGACGGACGCGTATTTTGACGCGCTGATGGACACAATGCGAAAAAGCGGCATGCAGGCCGTCTGTACGGAGGACCCAACGTACCCGCCGCTGCTCCTGCACATCGGCGATCCGCCGCCCGTGCTCTTCGTGCGCGGGCGCGCCGATCTGTCCGACGCGCGCATGGTCGCGGTCGTCGGCTCGCGCAGGGCCACGCGCTACGGCCTGCGTCAGGCGGAGCGCTTCGGCCGGGAGCTGGCGCAGGCGGGCGTCACGGTCGTGTCGGGCATGGCGCGCGGCACGGATACCGCCGCGCACATGGGGTGTCTGGCTGGCGGCGGGCGCACCGTCGCGGTGCTCGGATGCGGCGTGGACGTCGTCTATCCGCCGGAGAACCGCGAGCTCTTCGCGCGCGTCGTCGGCGAGGGCGGCTCGATCGTCTCCGAGTTTGCGCCGGGGACGGAGCCGTTGCCCCAGCACTTTCCCAGGCGCAACCGCATCATCAGCGGCATGTGCGCGGGCGTGCTGGTGACGGAGGCCGCGCGCGGATCCGGCGCGATGATCACGGCGCAGCACGCGCTCGACCAGGGACGCGAGGTATTCGCCATGCCGGGGCCGGTCGACGCGCCCATGAGCGAGATGCCCTTGCAACTGCTCTTTGAGGGCGCATGCCTTGTGCGCGGTGCGGACGACATGCTCGGCCACCTGCGCTGGGATGCGCCGGGGGCGGAACCGGATGAGCCGGATGCAATGCCCGAGCTCGATGCGGACGAGCAGGCGATCGTGCAGCTGCTGGAAAACGAGCCGCTGTCGTTCGATCAGCTGCTCGCGCAGACGGGGTTTTCCGCGGACAAACTCAATATGCTCTTGACAACGCTGGAAATAAAGGAAATAATGAAGCAGTTACCGGGATGCATGTACGTCCTGGAGAGATCATCATCCCATGTTGGAGGGGTTCTTTCTTGAATTATAAACTCGTCATCGTCGAATCGCCCGCCAAGGCGCGCACCATTGGCAAGTTCCTGGGGCGCACGTACAAGGTCGAGGCCTCGCAGGGCCACGTGCGCGACCTGCCCAAGTCCCAGATGGGCGTCGACGTGGAGCACGACTTTGAGCCCAAGTACATCACCATCCGCGGCCGCGGCGAGATCCTGGAGAAGATCCGCAAGGACGCCAAGAACGCCAGCCGCATCTATCTGGCGACGGACCCGGACCGCGAGGGCGAGGCCATCTCGTGGCATCTGGCGAACGTGCTGGGCATCGATCCGTCGACCGCCTGCCGCGTGGAGTTCCACGAGATCACGGACAAGGCCGTCAAAAATGCGATGAAGTCGCCGCGCCCTATCGACATGGAGCTGGTCAACGCCCAGCAGGCGCGCCGCGTGCTCGACCGCCTGGTCGGCTACAAGATCAGCCCGCTGCTGTGGATGAAGGTCAAGAAGGGCCTGTCCGCGGGGCGCGTGCAGTCTGTGGCCACGCGCATGATCGTCGACCGCGAGCAGGAGATCGACGCGTTCATCCCGGAGGAATACTGGAATGTGGACGCCAAGGCGCAGATCGGCAAGCAGAAGTTTCACGTGCGCCTGACCACGCTCGACGGGAAGAAGGCCGAGCTGCACGACGCGGCGCAGGCGCAGGCGGCCAAGGAGCGCGTGGAGCGCGCGCAGTTCACGGTGCGCAGCGTGCGTGCATCCGAGCGGCGCAAGAACCCCGCGCCGCCGTTCACGACGTCCAACCTGCAGCAGGAGGCTTCGCGCAAGCTGGGCTTTACGACCTCCAAGACCATGCAGATCGCCCAGCAGCTCTATGAGGGCGTCGACATCGCAGGCGAGGGCACGCAGGGCCTCATCTCCTACATCCGCACGGACTCCGTGCGCGTGTCCGAGGAGGCCGTGGCCGACGTGCGCGCCATGATCGCCGAGCGCTGGGGCGACGGCTATCTGCCCGAAAAGCCCAACGTCTACAAGGGCCGCACCAACGCCCAGGACGCGCACGAGGCCATCCGCCCCACGCGCGTCACCCGCCGGCCGGAGGAGATCAAGGACTCGCTCTCCAAGGACCAGTACAACCTCTACCGCCTCGTCTACCTGCGCTTCGTCGCCAGCCAGATGGCCCCGGCGCTGTATGAGACGCTGACCATGGAGCTGGAGGGCGACGGCGTGGGCATGCGCTTCTACGGCGAGCGCCTCAAGTTCGCGGGATTTACCGCGGTGTACGAGGAGAGCCAGGACGAGGCGCAGGAGGCCGTCGACAGCGCGCAGGTCGCCGCGAATGTGGGCGACGCCGTCACCATCGCCGAAGCGGACGCGCAGCAGCACTTCACCCAGCCGCCGGCGCGCTATACCGAGGCGTCGCTCGTGCGCGCGCTGGAGGAGAAGGGCATCGGCCGGCCGTCGACGTACGCGCCGACCATCTCCACGATCATCGCGCGCGGCTATGTGACGCGCGAGAAGAAGCGCCTGTACCCCACGGAACTGGGCACGATGGTCACGGAGATGATGAAGGAATACTTCAAGAACATCGTGGACATCCAGTTCACCGCGGGGATGGAGGAGCAGCTCGACGAGGTCGAGGAGGGCAAGATGCCCTGGAAGGAGGTCGTCAGCCGCTTCTACGGCCCGTTCGAGCAGACGCTGGAGAACGCCGAGCAGAAGATCGAGAAGGTCAAGGTCAAAGACGAAGTATCCGACGTCGTGTGCGACAAGTGCGGCGCGATGATGGTCTATAAGCTCGGCCGCTACGGCAAGTTCCTGGCCTGCCCCAACTTCCCGGAGTGCCGCAACACCAAGGCGCTGCAGGTCGAGATCGACGCGCCCTGTCCCAAGTGCGGCGCGAAGCTGTTGGAAAAGACGTCGCGGCGCGGGCGCAAGTTCTATGGGTGCGAGCGCTATCCCGAGTGCGACTTCGTCTCCTGGGACATGCCCGTGCGCGATACGTGCCCCGTGTGCGGCAGCTACATGACGCAAAAGCGCGGGCGCAAGGGCGAGCTGTGGCATGTGTGCGCCAGCGAGACGTGCCGCCACCGCGTCGAGGTGCAGCCGCCGGAGGAAGGACAGGACGAATGAGAGCAACGGTCATCGGGGCAGGCCTGGCAGGATGCGAGGCCGCCTGGCAGCTGCAAAAGCGCGGCGTGGAGGTCACGCTCGTGGAGATGAAGCCGGAGAAGTACACGCCGGCCCATCACGCTGCGGGCTTTGCGGAGCTGGTCTGCTCCAACTCCCTGCGCGGCGACGCGCTCACCAACGCGGTCGGCCTGCTCAAGGAGGAGATGCGCCAGCTCGACTCGCTCATCCTGCGCGCGGCGGATGCCTCGCGCGTGCCCGCGGGCGGCGCGCTGGCGGTCGACCGCGCGGCGTTTTCCGCGCATGTGACGCGCGCGCTCATGGACAGCCCGCGCGTGCAGGTCGTCAGCCGCGAGGTGACGGACGTGCCGCAGGCGCCGTGCGTCATCGCCACGGGTCCGCTCACGTCGGACGCGCTGGCCGCGCGCATTGCACAGCTGCCGGGCCTTCGCACGCTCAACTTCTTTGACGCGGCCGCGCCCATCGTGACGCTCGAGTCGCTGGACCTGGACCGGGTCTACCGCGCCAGCCGCTACGGGCGCGGGGACGACTACCTCAACTGCCCCATGACGCGCGAGCAGTACGACGCGTTCTACGAGGCGCTGATCGCGGCCGAGGGCGCGCCGGTGCACGGTTTTGACGACGCGAAGGTCTTCGAGGGCTGCATGCCCATCGAGACGATGGCGCGCCGGGGGCGCATGGTCATGGCCTTCGGGCCGATGAAGCCCGTGGGCCTGCCCGACCCGCGCACCGGCCGCGAGCCGTTCGCCGTCGTACAGCTGCGCCAGGACGACGCTGCCGCCACGCTGTACAACATCGTGGGCTTTCAGACGCGGCTGAAGTGGGGAGAGCAGAAGCGCGTGTTCTCGATGATCCCGGGCCTGGAGCATGCGGAGTTTGCGCGCTACGGCGTCATGCACCGCAACACGTTCCTGCACTCCCCGGGCTTCCTGAACGCGCGCTATGAGATGCTCGACCGGCCGGGCGTCTATTTTGCCGGCCAGATGACGGGCGTGGAGGGCTATGTCGAGAGCGCGGCCTCGGGCCTGGTGGCGGGGCTGTCGCTGGCCCGGCAGCTGCTGGGCCTGCCGCCGGTGGACTTCTCGCGCCGCACGGCCATCGGGGCCATGGCGCACTACATCGCCGAAGCGGGCGGCGACTTTCAGCCGATGAACGCCAACTTCGGCCTGATCGAGCCGCTGGGGCGGCGCGTGAAGGGCAAGCAGGAGCGGTACATGCAGCTGGCGCTGCGCGCGCTGGACGAGATCGAGGCGCTGCGCTCCAACCCGCTGCGGCAGGATTTCTACCCCGAATCGGCATGACGCACAGGAAACTGCCGCCGGTCAGCGCAGGAACGTTGCGCTCGCCGGCGGTTTCCGTTATAATAAGGGATGCGGCCGCATCACGCGCCGCGTCAGGAGGGACAAATCTTGATGGAAATGAGAGGCACCACCATCTGCGCCGTGAAGAAGGACGGCCGCATCGCCGTCGCGGGCGACGGGCAGGTGACGATGGGTGAACATACGATTTTCAAGGCCACGGCGCACAAGGTGCGCCGCATCTTCGGCGGCAAGGTCGTGACGGGCTTTGCAGGCTCGGTCGCGGATGCGTTTTCGCTGTGCGAGCGCTTTGAGGAAAAGCTGACGCAGTTCGGCGGCAACCTGGAGCGCGCTGCCGTGGAGCTGGCACAGGAGTGGCGCAGCGACAAGGCCATGCGCAAGCTGGACGCAATGCTGATCGTCGCGGGCGGCGAGGACCTGTTGATCGTGTCGGGCACGGGCGAGGTGATCACGCCCGACGACGGCGTGGCGGCGGTCGGCTCCGGCGGCAACTACGCCATGGCCGCGGCCCGCGCGCTGTGCCAGAATACGGACCTGTCCGCGCACGACATCGCGCAAAAGGCGCTGCACATCGCGGCGGATATCTGCGTGTACACGAACCACAACGTCATCGTCGAGGACGTCTGAGGACGCCGACGCCCGAAAGGGAGGATCAAGATGCAGCTTACACCCAAGGAGATCGTGCGCGAGCTCGATCGATTCATCATCGGCCAGGATGAGGCCAAGCGCGCCGTGGCTGTCGCGCTGCGCAACCGCTATCGCCGCGCGCAGCTTCCGGAGGAGATGCGCGAGGAGGTCACGCCCAAGAACATCCTGATGATCGGCCCGACCGGCGTAGGCAAGACCGAGATCGCGCGCCGTCTGGCACGCCTGGTCGACGCGCCGTTTGTGAAGGTTGAGGCGACCAAGTTCACGGAGGTCGGCTATGTCGGGCGCGACGTGGAGTCCATCGTGCGCGACCTGGTCGAGGCCTCCATCCGCATCGTCAAGGAACAGGCGGCGGAGAAGGTCAAGGCGCGGGCGACCGTGCTGGCGGAGGACCGCATCCTCAGCCTCATCCAGCACCCGAAGAAGAAGCCCACCAACCCCATCGACCTACTGCTGGGCAACAAGCCCAAGGAGCCGGAGCTGCCCCCGGAGGAGCGCCAGCGCATCGCCACGCAGCGCGACGAGCTGCGCGGCCAGCTGATGCGCGGCGAGCTGGAGGACCTGGAGATCGAGGTCGAGGTCGAGGATACGCCCCAGAGCGTCGAGATCAACGGCGCGAGCGTCAACATCGGCGACATGATGGGCGGCTTCATGCCCAAGAAGACGAAGATGCGCCGCATGAAGGTCTCCGAGGCGCGCCGCATCCTGACGGCCGAGGAGGAGCAGAACCTCATCGACATGGACGCCGTCACGGAGGAGGCGCTGCGCCGCGCGGAGCAGGACGGCATCGTCTTCATCGACGAGATCGACAAGATCGCGGGCCGCTCCGCCGGCGGACACGGCCCGGACGTCTCGCGCGAGGGCGTGCAGCGCGACATCCTGCCCATCGTCGAGGGCTCGACCGTCAACACCAAGTACGGCCCGGTCAAGACGGACTTCATGCTCTTCATCGCGGCCGGCGCGTTCCACGTGGCCAAGGTGACGGACCTCATCCCCGAGCTGCAGGGCCGCTTCCCGGTGCGCGTCACGCTCAAGAGCCTCACCCAGGAGGACATGAAGCGCATCCTCACCCAGACGGACAATGCGCTGACCAAGCAGTATGCGGCCCTGCTCGCCGTTGATCATGTGCATCTGCACTTTGACGAGAGCGCGCTGGACGCGCTGTCGCTGGCCGCCTACGTCGCCAATGAGACCAACGAGGACATCGGCGCGCGCCGGCTGCACACGATCTTCGAGCAGCTGCTGGAGGACATCTCCTTCAACGCGGGCGGCGACATGCCCGACGTGGACGTGAACATCAACGGCGACTATGTGCGCGAACACCTGGGCGAGGCCGCCCGCGCGCAGGACCTGAAGCGCTACATCCTGTGAGCCGCCGGGCGCAATCCGCGCTTGACAGGACGGGGCGGCTGGTGTAAAATAAATGCCAATCCGATATTCTGCAAAGGCGATGAAGGAGATAAGGCGCGGGGAGAGGCCCCAGAGAGCCGGCGGTGCTGCGAGCCGGCGCCCCGGACCGCGCGTATAGCTCGCTCCCGAGCCGCCTGCCTGAAGTGAGTAGGGCGGGACGTCGCGCCGCGTGAAGGCGTTGAGGGCCTGCGGACGCGCGTCCGAAGGCCGAATCAGGGTGGTACCGTGAGCGATGACAGTCCTCGCCCCTGCGCACGCAGGGGCGGGGATTTTTTGTTGTCAACATATGAAACAGGCGGGAGGCGGTCTTCTCATGGGCATGACCATGACCCAGAAAATCCTTGCGCGCGCCGCGGGCGTCGAAAGCTGCCGGGCGGGCGAGCTCCTCATGTGCAACCTCGACCTGGTGCTGGGCAACGACATCACCGGGCCGGTGGCGATCAACGAATTCTACAAGATGGGCGCCAAGAAGGTCTTTGACCCCGCGAAGGTCGTGCTGGTGCCGGATCACTTCGCGCCCAACAAGGACATCAAGTCCGCGCAGATGACCAAGGACATGCGCGCCTTTGCGCGCGAGCAGCAGATCGTCCACTACTTCGAGGTCGGCAAGGCCGGCATCGAGCACGCGCTGCTGCCCGAGCAGGGCCTGTGCGCGCCGGGCGAGGTCATCATCGGCGCGGACAGCCATACCTGTACCTACGGCGCGCTGGGCTGCATGTCCACCGGCGTGGGCTCCACGGACATGGCCGCCGGCATGGCGACCGGCCAGGCCTGGTTCAAGGTGCCCGAGGCCGTGAAGGTGACGCTCACGGGCAAGCTGAACCCGTATGTCAGCGGCAAGGACGTCATCCTTCACCTGATCGGCCTCATCGGCGTGGACGGCGCGCGCTACATGTCGCTGGAGTTTGGCGGGGATGGCGTGAAGGAGATCTCCATGGACGGCCGCCTGACCATCGCGAACATGGCCATCGAGGCGGGCGCGAAGAACGGCATCTTCCCCGTCGACGACGTGACGCGCGCCTATCTGGCCGGGCGCGTGACGCGGCCCTGGCAGGCCGTTGAGCCCGACCCCGACGCCGAGTATGCGCGCGAGGTCGTCATCGACCTGGCCGACGTGCCGCTGACCGTCGCGCTGCCGCACCTGCCCTCCAACACGAAGCCCGCCGCGGACTGCTCGGACCTGGCGATCGATCAGGTCGTCATCGGCTCGTGCACCAACGGACGCATCGAGGACCTGCGCGCCGCCGCACAGGTGCTGCGCGGCCATCAGGTCAGCGACCGCGTGCGCTGCATCGTCATCCCGGGCACGCAGCAGATCGTCAGGCAGGCGATCGACGAGGGCCTGGTCAGCGTCTTCATTGACGCGGGCGCGATCTTCACCATGCCCACCTGCGGCCCGTGCCTGGGCGGCCACTGCGGCGTCCTCGCCGACGGCGAGCGCTGCGTGTCGACCACGAACCGCAACTTTGTGGGCCGCATGGGCCACACGGGCAGCGAGGTCATCCTCGCGTCCCCGGCCGTCGCCGCGGCGTCCGCGGTGCTGGGCCGCGTCGCCACGCCGGATGAAGTGAAGTAAGGAGGCAGCCGATTATGAAAATGCAGTCCGCCGTCATCAAGTACGGCGATCACGTGGATACGGACGTCATCATCCCCGCGCGCTACCTGAACACCACCGACCCCGCGGAGCTGGCCCGCCACTGCATGGAGGACCTCGACGCGGCGTTCCATGAAAAGGCCAAGGCGCGCAGGATCATCGTCGCGGGGCGCAACTTCGGCTGCGGCTCTTCGCGCGAGCATGCGCCGCTGGCCATCAAGGCCGCCGGCATCGAGTGCGTCGTCGCCGACTCCTTCGCGCGCATCTTCTTCCGCAATGCGATCAACATCGGCCTGCCGATCGTCGAGTGCCCAGAGGCCGCCGCGGCCATCGCGGACGGCGCGCAGGTCAGCGTCGATCTGGACGCGGGCGTCATCACGGACGAGACCACGGGCCGGACGTTTACCGCCGCGCCGTTCCCGCCCTTCATGCAGGGCATCATCGAGGCGGGCGGCCTGGTGCCGTTCGTGCAGCGCCGAATGGAGGGAAAGTGACATGCAGGCGAACATCGTACTTCTGCCGGGCGACGGCATCGGCCCGGAGATCGTGGAGCAGGCGGTGCGCGTGCTGCGCGCCGTCGCGGAGAAGTTCGGCCACACCTTTGCGTTTGACGCACAGTTGCTGGGCGGCGCATCCATCGACGCGTGCGGCGTGCCACTGACGGACGAGGCGCTGGCGGCCTGCAATGCGGCGGACGCGGTGCTGATGGGCGCGGTGGGCGGCCCGAAGTGGGACGGCGTGGAGCCCGCCCGGCGGCCGGAGAAGGGCCTGCTGGCGCTGCGCAAGGGCATGGGGGTGTTTGCCAACCTGCGTCCGTGCACGATCCACCGGCAGCTTGCCGGGGCGTGCCCGCTGCGCCCGGACATCCTGTCCGAGCCGATCGACATCCTGATGCTGCGCGAACTGACCGGCGACATCTACTTTGGCAAGCGCTCGCGCTCCGCGGACCGCGCATACGCCACCGACGAGATGGCCTACAGCCGGGAGGAGGTCAGCCGCCTGGCGCGCATCGGCTTTGAGAACGCGATGAAGCGCAGAAAGCGCCTGTGCAGCGTGGACAAGGCGAACGTCCTGGAGTGCTCGCGCCTGTGGCGGGAGACCGTGCAGGAGATGGCCAGGGAATACCCGGAGGTGGACGTCACCTACATGTACGTGGACAATGCGGCGATGCAGCTGATCCTGCACCCGGCACAGTTCGACGTGATGATCACGGGCAACCTGTTCGGCGACATCCTGTCCGACGAGAGCGCGGCGATCGCGGGCAGCCTGGGCATGATGCCCTCGGCGAGCCTGGGCGCCGGCACGCGCGGACTGTACGAGCCCATCCACGGCTCTGCGCCGGACATTGCGGGCAAGGACCTGGCCAATCCGCTGGGCACGATTCTGTCGGCAGCGATGTTGCTGCGCCACTCGCTGGGGCTGGAGGCGGAGGCCGCGGCGGTCGAGCGCGCGGTGGAGCAGGTGCTCGACGCGGGATACCGAACCGCCGACATCTGGTCGGAGGGCTGCACGAAGATTGGCTGCGCCCGGATGGGCGAGCAGGTCGCAAAGGCCATTTGAGGCACCATGAGCGGCGGCGGGGGACGCTCCCGCCGCCGCGCCGGGTATCTTTTTGAACAGAGGCATTGACAAAGACGGCAAAAAGGGATATAATATCTCTCGCTGGTTGTGTTCGCATGGAGAGATGGCCGAGCGGTTTATGGCGCTGGTCTTGAAAACCAGTGATACAGCGATGTACCGGGGGTTCGAATCCCTCTCTCTCCGCCATTTCTTCAAAACCGCATATTCGCTTGACATGGAGAAGTACCCAAGAGGCCGAAGGGGCTCCCCTGCTAAGGGAGTAGTGTGCGAAAGCGCAGCCCGGGTTCAAATCCCGGCTTCTCCGCCAAATAAGGACTGAAACTTTGATACAAGGTTTCAGTCCTTTTCTTTATGTTCCTGCAAAATCCAAATGCAAAACGACTTTTGCACCCGGAAATTTGCAGGTTTTCAGCTTACCGCAGTCTCAGAAATTTCCGGAGCAATTTCTCCCACAAAAACCGCATAGAGAAAATGCACCCACTGTCTTCGGTGGGTGCATAACAAAACGATTGCCCGGCTTTCGTTTTGCAGTTGGGGGCTATCGTTTTGTGAATAGCCCTTTCGTTTTGTTTTGGATGATGGAATGCGGGCATTGCTGCGCGACCGGATTATCAGCGCCTGTGATCACTACTTTGAAAAGGGTTACGCGCCGGTATATGCCCGTGAAAACATCACCAGCATGTACGATGCCTATCACAGCCTGGGTGGGGATGGAATCGTTACGGACATGGTCAGACAGACCATGGAACTACCCTACAAGAAGGGTGACGAGTCATTTTCTGAGCAACCGCGGTGATTACGCGCTGCGAATTACACATCAAGGAGGAGCATTCTATGAACATCAACTGGAGAGTCCGCTTTCAGAACAAGACCTTTCTGACTGGCCTGATTTCACTGGTCGTGGTTTTCGTCTACGACCTGCTGCAGCTGCTGGAGATTGCGCCCACTGTAACGCAAAGCGCGGTCATGCAGG
>MHCFR05601__coassemble_648_pt1 | contig 75040 bp, 72 predicted proteins | sample MHCFR05601__metabat2_low_PE_030 | metagenome-assembled genome bin MHCFR05601
AACTGTCTTTCCTTGCGTTTGCGTTTCTCTATTCTGTATCGTTTTCAAGGATCGTCGCCGTTTCCCAGGGGCTTTTTTGCACCCCTCGCAACGGCGTTCTTTACTATACCATCTTTCGCCTTCATTGTCAACCGGTTTTTCGCAAAAAAAGCATGTTTTTTGCAGGTTTTTACGCGGTCCGAACGTTTGAAATCCCGCTGTCCAGAACATCCGTGACGACGGCGCCGCCGAGGCATACGTCGCCCTCATAAAACACGACGGATTGTCCCGGCGTGATCGCCCGCTGCGGCTCTGCCGCCCGCACAATCACGTGATCCCGCTCGACTTCAACGTTCACCTTTTGATCGCCCTGCCGGTAGCGGAATTTGGCGGTGCATTCAAACCGCCGCGCCGGCGGCGCTCCCGCGATCCAGGTCGCCTGCTCCGCCCGCGCGGTGCGCGCATAGAGCATCGGATGGTCTTCGCCCTGCTCGACGATCAGCACATTGCGCGCCATGTCCTTGCCCAGCACGAACCAGCGCCGTCCGTCCCCGCCGCCGCCGATGCCCAGGCCGCGGCGCTGGCCGAGGGTGTAGTACATCAGCCCGTCGTGCCGGCCGACGACTCGCCCGTCCAGCGTGCGCATCTCGCCGGGACACGCGGGGAGGAACTGCTGCAGGAACGGCTTGAAGTGCCGCTCGCCGATGAAGCACACGCCGGTCGAGTCCTTCTTATCGCAGGTCGGCAGGCCGGCCTCGCGGGCCAGCTCGCGCACCTGCGCCTTGGTCAGCCCGCCGACGGGAAATATCGCGCGCCGGAGCGGCGTCTGCGTGAGCATGTAGAGAAAGTAGCTCTGGTCCTTGTTGGGATCCACGCCGCGCAAAAGTTCCATCCGGCCGTCGCGCTCGCGCAGGTTGGCAAAGTGTCCTGTGGCGAGCCGGTCCGCGCCCAGCTTCAGGGCAAAGTCCAAAAAGGCCTTGAACTTGATCTCGCGGTTGCACAGCACGTCCGGGTTGGGCGTCCGGCCGGCCGCGTATTCCGCGAGAAAGTACGAAAACACGCGGTCGCGGTATTCCTGCGCGAAGTTGACCGCATAGTTCGGAATGCCGATGACGTCGCACACGTCGCGCACGTCCGACCAGTCCTGTTCGGCGGTGCACACGCCGTTTTCGTCCTGCTCCTCCCAGTTCTTCATGAACACGCCGATGACCTCGTGCCCCGCGCGCTTGAGCAGCAGCGCCGCGACGGACGAATCCACGCCGCCCGACATGCCTACGACGATCCGCGCCATGCAGTTTCGCCTCCATTTTATCGTCTGTCCAGCGCCGCATCCACGGCCTCGGCCGCGCTGCGCGCAATCCCATCGATGGACTGCGACGCGTCGATGCGCGCGATGCGCTGCGGATTGCGCCGCGCGAGCTCCTCATAGGCCCCATAAACGCGCGCATGAAACGCCTGCTGCTCCCGCTCGATGCGGTCCAGCTTCCGTTCGCCGCTGCGGCGCGCCATGGCCGTCGCGGGATCGACGGCAAAGTACAGTGTCAGGTCGGGCATTGTGCCGTCAATCGCCGGCGCGTTGAGCGCCATGACCTCATCCAGGCCCAATCCGCGGGCCGCTCCCTGATAGACGGCGCTGGAGTCGACAAACCGGTCGCACACGAGCACCTTGCCCGCCTGCAGCGCCGGGCGCACGACCTGGCGCACGTGCTGCGCGCGTCCGGCGGCGTAGAGCAGCGCCTCGGTCAGGCTGCACATCTCGCCGTTGGCGGGATCGAGCAGCAGGTCACGAATCTTTTCGGCGATCGGGCAGCCGCCCGGTTCGCGCGAGCGGACGACCTCATAGCCGCGCGCGCGCAGGTGTTCGCACAGCCGCTCGATCTGCGACGACTTGCCCGAGCCGTCCAGCCCCTCGACGGAGAGGAAAAATCCGGGCTCACGGGCCGCGCCGGGCAGCAGGATGTCCCACAGCGCCGCCACCTCCGCCGCGATGTGCGTTGCGCCGGCCTGAACTAGCTCCTCCCGGCTCCCATAGCCGTACAGCACGCCGATGGTATCCATGCCGTTGGCGCGGCCGCCTTCGACGTCGTAAAACCGATCGCCGATCATCACCGGGCGCTCGCACCCCGCCGGCGTGGCCGCGCGCACGAGCTTGGCCTTGTCGGCGTGATGATCCTCCAGCGTGATGCCGATGGCCACGTCAAAGAAGCGCCACAGGCCGAAGTGGCGCAGAATGCGCTCGGCGAAGACCATGGGTTTGGCCGTCGCCAGGCAGATCTTGATGCCCGCGCGCTTGAGCGCGCGCAACAGCATCGGGATGCCTTCGTACACCGCGTTGACCGACCAGCCGACGGCGTCAAAGTCCTCCCGGTACAGTTCAACGGCCTTCAGGGCCTGCGCCTCGTCCATGCCGAAGATCTTCTGAAAGGATTCGAACAGCGGCGGCCCGATGAACCGGCGCAGCACCTGGGGGTCGAAGTCCACATAGCCCAGCTTGCGCGCCGCATAGCCCGCCGAGCGCATGATGCCGGGCGCGGACTCCGTCAGCGTTCCGTCCAGATCGAAAAGTACCGCATCATATGGAAACATCGTCTCTCTCCTCAGCTCTGTCATTCCCGCACGCACGGGATTTGATCGTCCTGCAGCCCAAAGCGCCACCGCGGCGCGGCGCGCAGCATCGTCTCCACGACCTCCTGCGGGATCTCCTCGCCCGGCGTCACCAGCGGCACCCCCGGCGGATACAGCCCCGCGCTGACCGCCGCCACGCGCCCCGCGGCCTGTGAAAGCGGCACGTTCTCCTGCGGGGTGAGCGCGGCCTCGCGCACCCGCATTGCGCGCACGGGCAGCGGCGGCGGCGCGCAGACCGGCGCATGCGCCGCCCCGCATGCGGGCAGCGACGCGAGCGCAAGCGCGGCGCGCTCCAGCCAGTCCGCCTCGTCCATCACGGACGGAATGAACACCACGCGCCGGTCGTCCGCCATCTCCGCATCGATCCCCAGCCCGTCCAACAGCTCCTGCGCGCGCCAGCCCGTCAGCCCGCGCGGCGTGCAGTCCACGACGATCCGCGCCGGGTCGCACGCAAGGCCCAGCGCTTTCCACGCGTCGTGCGCGTTTGCATAGCCCGCGGCGCGCGCCCGATCCCAAAAGGCCCCAATGCGCGCGTGCAGGCGCTCAAGCAGCTCCGTGCCCCGTTCATCCATCAGCGCGCGCGCGCCGTCCAGCGTGCCCATCGCCAGGAAGGACGGACTGGACGTGTGCACCATGCGCACCGTGCGCAGCAGCCGCGCCGCGTCCACGTCCGCGCCCGCGTGCAGCACGGCCGCCCCCGTCAGCGCAGGCAGCGTCTTGTGCGCGCTCTGCACCCACAGGTCCGCCCCCAGCGCGCCGGCGCTCTGCGGCTCTCCCTGCCAGGGCAGGTGTGCGCCGTGCGCCTCGTCCACGCACAGCAGTACGCCGCGTTCGTGGCAGCGCGCCGCCACGGGGGCCATCTGCGCGCAGATGCCGTAGTAATCCGGGCGCGTCAGCAGCACGGCCTTCGCGCGCGGATGCGCATCCATCGTCCGCAGCACGTCCTGCGCCGTCAGATACGGCGCGCCGTCCGGCGTCAGCCGCGGCTGCACGAACACGGGGCTCAGGTCGCCCCACACGCAGGCGGACATCGCACTGTGGTGCGCGTTGCGCGGCAGGATGACCTCGCCCCCCGGCGCCGCCGCATAGAGCAGCATCGCCAGCACGCCTGCGGTCGATCCGCCCGTCAGGAAGATCGTACTGCGCGCGCCGCATACAGCCGCATACAGCGCCTGCGCGCGCGCAATCCCATCCGACGGAGAAAAGAGATCGTCCGTGCGGGCGATCTCCGTGGTGTCCAGCGCGGCGCGAAGCCATGCCTCCGGCAGGCGTCCCTTGTGCCCCGGCATGTGCAGGCGCACGCGCCCCTCCGCCGCGTGCAGCATGTCCAGCAGCGGCGTCTCAGCTTGCGGCATGGCGGCGCGCCTCCCCGATGCGCTCGAGCAGCTCCTGCGAGGGCGCAAACACGACGGCGCGGCGCTTGCCCTCCTGCGCGTAGACGAGCACATGCGTCGCCCGGCGCGCAGGGCAAAAGCGCGGGACCGCGCCGTAGGCCGCGCGCAGGTCCATGCCCTTCGCATAGGGCAGGACCTCCAGCACGCGGCCCGCGCGCACCTCCAGCAGCGCGTTGATCCGGCTGCCGTAGTCGCGCTGCAACAGCAGCGCGCCGTCCTCCCGCAGCGTATAGACGTAGCCGACGACCGTTCCGCGCATCAGCCAGAACACAATCGCGACGGCGCACAGCAGAAACAGCGCGTCAAACGCGCCGACGCCCGTCAGCGCCGTCAGCGCCCGGCTCGCCTGCAGCGCGAGCGCCAGCAGCAGGATCACCAGCGCCACGATGCCCACAAAGCGCGCGCCGCTGATGCGCGCGGGCTCGATCTTCTCCTGAAACATCATTCCCACTCCAGCAGCCCCGCGGACTCCATGTAGTCCTGCTGCGCGTCCATGTAGTCGTCGACGAGCGCGCCCAGCCGGACGGCCGTCTCTTCGTCGTAACCGTGTTTCTCGACAAGGCCGTCGAGGATGTACTCGAAGGCCTCGTCGTCGTCGTAGCAATTTTCGCCGCACCAGCCGTTCGCATCCACCGCGCCGGATTCGACCATGAACGCCAGGTCCAGTTCGATGGCCTCGCGCACCAGATCCTCCAGCTCGTGCGCAAACGCCCGGTGCTCCCGGCGGTCGATCGCGCGCAGGATGTGCGCCCGCGCTGCCGCCCGGTCATATCCCTGCATGGCGCTCCCCTCCGCTCAGGCCTGCATGGCGGCCATCTGATCGACGGTTTCCTCAAAGTAGCGCAGCGCGGACTCGACCGGTTCGGGCGTGGACATGTCGATGCCGACGGTCTTGAGCTCCTCGATGGGCGGCATGCTGCCGCCCAGGCCCAGGAAGCGGCGGTACGCCTCGACGGCCGGCGCGCCCTCCTCTCGGATGCGGCGCGCGACGGCGACGGCCGCGCAGAAACTGGTGGCGTACTTGTAGACGTAGAAGGCGTTGTAGAAGTGCGGGATGCGCATCCACTCGTTGGCGATCAGCTCGTCCACGACGCCCTTTTGCCCGTAGTACAGGTCGTTGAGGCCCTTGTACATCGCGCACAGCGACTCGCGGGTCAGCGCCTCGCCCGCCTCGGCCATGGCGTGCGCCTTGTGCTCAAACTCCGCGAACATCGTCTGGCGGAAGACCGTCGTGCGGAAGTTCTCCAGCAGGTGGTTGCAAAGCGCCGCCTGCGCCTTGGGATCGTCCCTGTACTGCTCGCGCAGGTACTCCAGCAGCAGCACCTCGTTGACCGTGGAGGCGACCTCCGCCACGAAGATGGCATAATCGCTCTTGGCAAAGGGCTGCGTCTCGTTGGAGTAGTACGAGTGCATCGTATGGCCCAGCTCGTGCGCCAGGGTGAAGACGCTGTCGAGCGTGCCGACGTAATTGGTCAGGATGTAGGGATGCACGTCATAGACGCTGCCGTTGGAGTACGCGCCGCTCGTCTTGCCGCGGTTTTCATACACGTCGATCCAGCGCTCCTCCCTGGCGCGGCGCAGCACCTGCACGTAGTCCTCGCCCAGCACGCCCAGCGCCTTCTCGATCAACGCAAAGCCCTCGTCATAGGGCATATCCAGGTCAAAGCCCTCGACCATGGGCGCGTACAGGTCGTACATGTGCACGTCGTCCAGCTTCAGCGCCTTGCGGCGCAGCTCGACGTAGCGCGCCAGGCCCGGCACGTGGGCGTGGATCGCCTCGATCAGGCTGTCATAGACGCGCTCGGGCACGTCGTCCGGGAAGAGCGCCGCCGCGCGCGCCGTCTTGAAGCCACGGGCGCTCGCGTAGAACAGGTCCTTCTTCACGTTGCCCGCATAGGAAGCGGCAAACGTGTTGCCATAGCCGCCGTACGTGCCCATCATCCGCTCAAACGCCGCCTTGCGCGCCTCGCGGTCGCGGCTCTCGATCAGGCCGCGGTAGCTGGCGTGCGTCAGCTCAATCTGCCCGCCGCGCCCGTCCGGCACGTCGCCAAAGCGCATGTCCACATCCGCCAGCATGTCGTAGACGTTGCTTACGCCGCCGGCCATGTCCTGCGAGGCGGCGAGCAGGCGCTCCATCTCGGCGGAGAGGGTGTGCTCCTTCTGGCGCAGCAGCTCCTTGAGGAACACGTCGTAGTCGGCGAACGCGGGATCGGCCGCATAGGCGAGCAGCGTCTGCTCGGGCAGGGCGAGCAGCTCCGGGCTGAGGAACGCGCTGCCCGCGCTGAGCTGCACGTACAGCGTCGCGGCGCGGTCCTGCAGCGCCTGGTAGGTCGGATCGCCGTTGTCGCCGTTGCAGCTCATCGAGGCGTAGCCATACAGGCGCATCATGCGCAGGTACATGCCAAAGTAGGCATTCAGCGCCTCCAGCACGACCTCGCGCCCCTCGCCGAGCCGGCCCGCAAAGCGCGCGAACGCCTCGCTCTGCGCCTTGGCGGCCTCAAAGTCCCGCTCCCAGTCCGCATTCGTCGCATAGATGTCCTTGAGGTTCCACTTGAAGCGCTCCTCGATCTGATCGCGCGTGCGCGCAGCTGTCTGTTCCATGTTTAGGGCCTCCTCGTTTTTCGGTTTTTCAGTTCTTCAGGCTCTGCAGCGGCGCGGGGATGCGTCCGCCGCGGGCGATAAACGTCTCGGACGAATAGCGGCTCACGGGCATGACGGGCGCGCGCCCGAACAGGCCGCCAAACTCGACGTCGTCGCCGACCGCCTTGCCCGGCGCGGGGATGACGCGCACGGCGGTCGTCTTGTTGTTGACCATGCCGATGGCCGCCTCGTCCGCGATGATAGCGGAAATCGTGGAGGCGGGCGTATCGCCCGGCACGGCGATCATGTCCAGGCCGACGGAGCACACGCAGGTCATGGCCTCCAGCTTCTCCAGCGAGAGCGCGCCGCAGGCCGCCGCCTCGATCATGCCGATGTCCTCGCTCACGGGGATGAACGCGCCGGACAGGCCGCCCACGTGCGAGGACGCCATGACGCCGCCCTTCTTCACCGCGTCGTTGAGCAGCGCCAGCGCGGCCGTGGTGCCGGGGCAGCCGCACTTCTCCAGCCCCATCTCCTCCAGGATGTGCGCGACGCTGTCGCCCATGGCGGGCGTGGGCGCGAGCGACAGGTCGACGATGCCGAACGGCACGTCCAGCCGCGCGGACGCCTCGCGCGCGATCAGCTGGCCCACGCGCGTGATCTTGAACGCCGTGCGCTTGATGTCCTCGGCCACCGCGTCAAAGGGCTTGCCCCGGGCGCTGATCTCCAGCGAGCGCTTGACCACGCCCGGGCCGGAGATGCCCACGTTGATGCAGCAGTCGCCCTCTCCGGGCCCGTGGAACGCGCCCGCCATGAACGGGTTGTCCTCCACGGCGTTGGAGAAGACCACCAGCTTCATGCAGCCCATGCCGTCCGGGGTGACGGCGGCGATCTGCTTGATGACCTCGCCGCACATGCGCACGGCGTCCATGTCGATGCCCGCGCGGGTGGAGGCGACGTTGACGCTCGAGCACACGCGTTCCGTGGTCGACAGCGCCTCCGGCAGCGAGCGGATGAGCGCCAGATCCGCCGGCGTCATGCCCTTTTGTACCAGAGCGCTGTAGCCGCCGATGAAGTTGACGCCGGTCTCCTTGGCCGCGGCGTCCAGCGCGCGCGCCGCGGGCAGCGGATCGCCCGCCGCCGCCGCGACCAGCGCGATGGGCGTCACGGAGATGCGTTTGTTGACGATCGGGATGCCGTATTCGCGCTCGAGTTCCTCGCCGACCCGCACGAGACGCTCGGCCTTCTTCGTGATGCGGTCATAGATGCGCCGGGCCATCTGCGCAGGATCGGGGTGCGCGCACTCGAGCAGCGAGATGCCCATGGTGATCGTGCGGATGTCGAGCTTTTCCTCGGCGATCATGTGCACCGTTTGCAGGATTTCCGCGGTATTCAGCACGTCCGTCCCCTCCTCAGATGTGGTGCATGGCGTCGAAGATCTCGCTGCGCTGGATGAGGATCTGCACGCCGATCCGCTCCTGCAGGGCGCACAGCGCGTCGGCCAGCGCGCCAAAGTCGGCCTTGGACACATCCACCAGCATGACCATGTTGAACACGTCCGTGAGCACGGTCTGGGCGATGTCCTGGATGTTGGCGTTCTGCTCGGTCAGCACGGCGCTGACGGCGGCGATGATGCCCGTGTGGTCCCGACCGATGACCGTGACGACGGCGGTGTTCTTCTTATGAGGTTGCTGATCCATGGCGTTCGGGTCCCCTTTCATGTTTTGTTCTTCTGCGCCGGTTTATGCCCGGTCCTCCGGCAGGTTGGCCGAGCGAATATCATGCAGGTGGCGCGGCGCGCCGTACGGGTCGTCCGCCCCGCGGCCGCCCAGGCGCACGTACAGCACGGCGGACAGCGCGCAGCTCACCGGCAGCGCCGCAGCCTGCACCAGCGGCTCGGCCAGCTGCAGCACGCGCAGGGGCGCGCCGCCCGCAAAGAACGCCGCCAGCCATGCGGCATAGATGAGCGCCATCAGGACGAACACCACCGCCTGGACGGCCAGGTTGGCCAGCAGCACGGCACCCGGCCGGATGCGGAACAGCCGCACCGAGCGCCCGAAGGCGGCCATGCCGCGCGCGCCCTCGCCCACCGCGGCGAGCCACACGAACGAGAAGGCGGCCTGCACGGCAAACTGAAACGCCGCCTGGACGGCCAGCGCAATCGCCAGCCCCGCGATCGTGACCACGTCCGCCATCCCCGGGATCAAGGCCAGCAGGCCCGTCACAAACGAGATCGCCGTGATCGCAAAGTAGGGCAGCAGGCTGAGCAGCTCCGTCAGGATCATGCTCAGAAACGCGAGAAACAGCAGGCTCTTCCAGTCATGCAGCGTCTGTGACGCTGCATCGTTGGCGGACAGCCGCATGCCGTCCTTGAGCCTGGCGAGGTTCATCTGCGCGAGCGAGGCGTTGAGCAGCGGCACCAGGAAGAACGAGCTGAGCAGCGTCACCAGCGCCGTGCGCATCGTCACCTCCTGGGAGGTCTGCGAGGTCTGCAGCGCCAGCATCAGCAGCGCCTCCAAATCGGCGCTCCCCGAAAGCATGTCCTGCAAAAGCGCCTCCCATTGGGCAAAGAGCGCCGACGTCTGCGGCCAGACCACCGCGGTCATGAGCAGCTCGGGCAGCAGGTACAGCGCCGCGCACAGCCCCCAGGCGCTGCCCGCGGTCTCCTTGAGCAGCGCGATCATCTCGCCCAGCCCGACGCGCGCGTCCCGCGCGGCCTGGCGAAGCGTTCCTTTCATTAACAATCCCTCTTTCCGCGCCAAATGCGGCGCGCAGTATCAGCCGTGTCCATCATAGCACAAAGAAGACCCCTTGTCCACGCCGGCCGCGCGGACAAAGCGCCGGCCACGATCCGCGCTTCATTGTAGCGCATCTGCGCGCCGGCCGCAAGCGCAAAACGGGGTTGCCGCGCGCGGCCCGGCGCGCTATACTGTGTACAAAACGTGCGGAGGGGTTCCATGCTCTTCTTTCAAGCCGCCGGCGCGCACCGCTATGCGCTCTATCTCGACGGCGTCTACGCGGGCGGCGTCGCCGTCTATCCGGACGGGGACGCCTTCAGCGTCGGCCTGCTGATCGTGCCGGCCCTGCGCGGGCGCGGCCTGGGCCCGCAGGCGCTGGGGCTGACGGCCCGCCGGTACTTTGCCGCGGGCTTTTCGCTGTGCCGCGACTTCGTCGCGCCGGACAACGCGGCCTCCATCCGCATGCACGAAAAGGCCGGCTTCGTCCCGGCGGGCGAGGCGCGGGACCGCCGCGCGCTCGTCTACGAGCTGCGGGCCTGAATGGACGCTGGGCCGTGCGGCCGCGGCATCAGTAGCGCATCTTCCCATCCGCCACTGCGCGCAGGTGCGCGCCGTAGGGCGATTTCCCATAATGCTCCGCAGAGGCGAGCAGCGTCTCGCGGTCGATCCAGCCGTTTTTGTAGGCGATCTCCTCCGGCGCGGAGATCTTGACGCCCTGGCGCTTTTCGACCATGCGCACGAAGTCCGCGGCGTCCACGAGCGAGTCGACCGTGCCGGTATCCAGCCAGGCGAAGCCACGTCCGAGCAGCTGCACGTCCAGCAGGCCGTCCTGCAGGTACAGCTCGTTGAGCGACGTGATCTCCAGCTCCCCGCGTGCCGACGGGCGCACCTGCGCGGCGCGTCCGCTCACGCCCGCAGGATAGAAGTACAGCCCCGTGACCGCATAGTTCGACTTGGGCTGCTCCGGTTTTTCCTCAATGGACACCGCGCGCCCCGACGCGTCGAACGCGACGACGCCAAAGCGCTGCGGGTCGTTCACATAATAGCCGAAGACGGTCGCCCGGCCCTGTCGCGCGCCCTCGCAGGCCGCGCGCAGCAGGCGGCCAAAGCCGTTGCCATAGAAGATGTTGTCGCCCAGCACCATCGCGCACGGCTCGCCTGCGATGAACCGCTCGCCGATGAGGAACGCCTGCGCCAGGCCGTCGGGCGACGGCTGCACCGCGTACTCCAGATGCACGCCCATCTGCGCGCCGTCGCCCAGCAGGCGCTCAAAGCGCGGGGTATCCTCCGGCGTGGAGATGATCAGGATCTCGCGGATGCCCGCAAGCATCAGCGTCGAGAGCGGATAGTAGATCATGGGCTTGTCGTACACGGGCAGAAGCTGTTTGGATGTGATCAGCGTGAGCGGATACAGCCTTGTGCCGGCGCCGCCCGCCAGGATGATGCCTTTCACCGTCTCGCCTCCTCGAGCATTTTCTTCATTTTATCACAAATCCCCGCAAAGGTCTACTTATAGGAACTCCGCCCGCACGATCTGCAGCAGCTTGGGCAGGAAGATCACGCAGCCGATGATCGCCGCGCCGACGGCCGCGACGAGCACGGCGCCCGCAGCCGTGTCCTTGGCGATCTTCGCGCGCGGATCATAGGCGTCCGTGCACAGGTCGACCGCCGTCTCCACCGCGGTATTGACCAGCTCCAGCGCCATCACCAGCGCAAAGAGCATCACGCAGACGATCCACTCGGCCGCGCTGATGTGCAGGATCACCCCAAAGACGACCACCACCACCATCGCGCCAAAGTGAACGATCATGTTGCGCTCGGCGCGAAGCCCCGTGATGACGCCGTCGAATGCATGCGCAAAGCTGGACAGCAGGCTGCCGCCCTTGACCGCCTCCCCGCGCGCAAGGCTGCGCTCGTCCCGGAAGTACGTCGTCACAAAGGACGTAAAGACGATCAGATACGCGCCGGAGGCCATCAGCCCGCCGAGCACGTCGCTGGCATAGTGCGCGCCCAGGTATACCCGGCTCAGGCACACCAGCGCAATCAGCGCGCCCAGCAGCGCGCAGACCGCGCGCCTTGCCCGACGGGGCAGGGCGCTCTTGCACACCAGGTAGATTGCAAAGCCGTAAAACGTCATCGCCGCCATGGCGTGCCCGCTGGGAAAGCTGTAGCCCGTGGCCTCGACCATGCGCACGACGTCCGCCGGCCGCGGGCGCGCAAAGAGCGACTTGAGCCCCAGGTTGAGCAGCACCGACAGCCCCAGGTTCATCAGAATGGGGGCCGTGTAGTGCCGGTCGTGCAAAAGCCGGATCAGCACGGCGCTCAGCACCGCCAGCACGGCCGGATGCACGGCCTGCGTCATGACCTGGAAGAACCGCGTCATGCCCGGCCCGTGCAGCCCCGATACCGCCGCATAGACCGGCGTATCCAGCCAGGCAAGCGCATCCAGGTTGAAGGCCAGCAGAAAAAACGCGCCCAACAGCCCGGCTGCAGCGGCCCATTTCAAGCGTCCCCTCATCAAAATGCGTCTCCTTCCGCGTCGTCCTGCGCCTTGTCCGCGCGCAGGATGTTCTGCGCCACGCGCTCGGCCAGCGCACGATCCTCCCTGAGCGCCGCCAGCGTCTCGCGGCTGAGCAGCGTGTTCGTTCCCAGGCACGCCGTGCAGCGGTATCCGCAGTCCGGGCACACGCAGCCGACGCGCGCGCCGTCGGCATGCACCATGTACGCGCCGCATTCCGGGCATCCGCACCGCATCGAGCATCCCTCCCCTTTCAGTGCGCAAAGGGGTTCGCCGTCCCCCCTTGAAAAACCTTCCGTCCGCCTGCCGCCCCGTCTCATTTTCTTCCCTGTTTTGCATATTCAAATGCTTATTCCTGCATTTTTGTTCTTTTCGTCGTCTGCGTTTACGTTTACGCTTTCATGCGTCCGGTTTTCGATCTTTTCAAATTTCACGCAGAAAAAAATCCGCACAATTTTGTCCCGCGTTTTTTGCGCGCTTCTTCGTCCGCCGGCGGCGATTCTTCCAGCCCCGGATCGCGCTTTTTTTCGAAAGTGACGATCTTGCGTCCAGCCTCTTTACAAGCGCCGGACGCCGTGCTATAGTGACGCCGTGGACGGGAGATCCAAGGTCCCGCCCGCTCAAGGCTCCGGAAAACGACAACTACATTTTTGCGACATGGAAAGAAGAGGTGTTGCATCATGATGAAGAACCATAACATTCAGCGCAACAGTTGGAAGTCCGCCATCAAGCACGCGGCCAGCAACCTGTACTTTGCGATGATGCCCACGGATGCGGGCATGACCAACGGCATGCTGTTCTTCCACGACTTCCACTGATCCGCGCAACAGGGCGGCGCCCCGGACTGCTCCGGGGCGCCGTTCTTTTTGCCCTCGGGGGACCGCGCTCACGCCGTCCGTCCCGGCCTTCCCGCCCGCCCCGGCAGCTGCGCCAGCACGATGGCCGCAAACATCACCGCACAGCCGGTCAGCTCACGGCCAGTGAGCCGCTCCCCGGCAAGCAGCCAGCCCGCGAGCACGGATACGCACGACTCCAGACTCAGGATCAGCGAGGCGACCGTCGGATTCATCCCCCGCTGGCCGACCATCTGCAGGGTGTAGCCCACGCCGCTGGACAGCATGCCGGCATACAGCACCGGCGCCCAGGCCGCCGCCAGCCCAGCCAGACTCGGCCGCTCCAGCGCCAGCGCCGGCACGGCGCTGAGCAGCGCGCACACAAAGAACTGGATGCACGAGAGCGCCACGCCGTCCGCACGGGGCGCAAAAAAGTCGATCACCAAGATGTGCACCGAGAACATCAGCGCGCACCCGAGCATCAGCAGATCCCCCAAACCCACGGAAAGCGTCTCCGTCACGCACAGCAGGTACAGCCCCACGAGCGCCATCCCGACGGCCGCCGCGACGGAGAGACTGCATCGCTTGCCCAGCAGAAGTCCCAGCAGCGGCACGAGGACGATATAGCAGGCCGTGATGAAGCCCGCCTTGCCCACGCTGGTGTACTGAATGCCGATCTGCTGCAGGCTGCTGGCCATAAAGAGCGCGGCCCCGCACATGGCGCCGCCTGCCAGAAGCGTGCGCCGCTCCCGTCGCGAAAGGCTGCCCGTTTGGCCGTGCCTGCGCGCCGCAAGCACCGGCAGCAGCACCAGGCCGCCCAGCAGACTGCGCGCACAGTTAAACGTATAGGGGCCGACGTGATCCATGCCGGCGCTTTGCGCGACGAACGCCACGCCCCAGATGACCGCAGTCAGCAACAGCAGCAAGGAATGTAAAAGCTGTGTTTTTTTCATTCTCCCGGTCCACCTTTGTCGAAATGTCCGCTCCATTGTAGCACAGTTTTTCGAAAATGCCAACGCATACGCGCATCCGGCCGACGGACCGGCGGTCGCTTTTCCGGCGGCCACTTCAGCCTGACGGGGCGCGCAAAAGAAAATGCCGCCATTTCCGTTTTCGCCCCATTTTAGATAGGAAGTCCTTCCCGACCGCCACCGACCGGCGGTTTTTTTGCCTCAAAAACCCCTTGCGCGACGTCTGCGCGCGGGCTACAATAGACGCGACCCACAACAGACATCGGGAGGAATTCACATGAACATCGCCTGGGACGCGTCCGACCTGACGGACGGTGTTTTGCTCGAAGACGGGCTGCTTCGACTGCCCGCAACGGGCGGCGGGCTGCGCATCCGGGACTTTGCGCGCCGCACCGAGCGCTACCTGAACCTGACGCTGACCGTGGAGGAGGCGCACTCCATGGCCTTTGAGCTGCGCGTGTACGGCGAGGGCGACGTCTCGCCCCGCGTGACCATCCGCTTTGGCGTCATGCCCCGCTATCGCACGAACATCCCGCTCGACCTGACCTGGCTGGACGGACACGTGCTCTTCCCCGGGCACGTGGCGGGTGAGCTGAAGGTCGTCTGCCATGGCTCGCGCATTGCGCGCGCGGATGTGCGCCGCGCGGAGCTGGTGAGCGTGCCGGCCTTCCACGACGTGCGCGTGCGGCTGGAGGACGTCGCCTTTGAGGCGGACGCGCGCCCGGCCGCGCCGGTACCCGACGCGCCGCTGATCGACGAGATGGGCCAGTACATTCCCAAGGAATGGCCCAGCAAGGCGCGCTCCACGGCCGCGCTGAGCGAGGCCCTGCACCGGGAGGCGGCGCTGCCCGGCACGTATCCGTTTGCGGACTGGTCGGACTATGGCGGCTGGACGGGCATGCGCCTGTGCGAGGGGACCGGCTTTTTTGGGCGCGTGAAGCGGGACGGGCGCTGGTATCTGTGCGACCCGCTGGGGTATGCGTTTTTCAGCATGGGACCGGACTGCGTGGGCGTGCGCTGCGACGCGCGCATCGACGGCCTGGAGCGCCTGGTCGAGGGCCTGCCCGATCCCGCCGATCCGGACAGCCGCGAGCTGTACCAGGACGGACGTCCGTTCGGGGAGAATCCGCGCGGTCCGGGCCGCATGTACTCGTTTGAGCGGGCGAATCTGCGCCGCGCGTTCGGCGCGGACTGGGCCGAGACCTGGCGCGGGATGATCGTCGGCCAGCTCAAGCGCGCGGGCATGAACACCCTGGGCAACTGGTCGGATGAGACGCTCTTCGGCCGCATGCCCTATGTCACGAGCCTGCCCCGCTTTCCCGAGACGCGCCACAAGATCTTCCGTGACTTCCCCGACGTGCTCTCCGACGAATACCGCGAGGATGCGCAGCGCTGCGCGCAGGCGCTGGCCGCGCGACGGGACGATCCGTTCATGGTCGGCTACTTCCTGCGCAACGAGCCCGGCTGGGCGTTTGTGGACGGCCTGATCCTGGCCGATGAGGTGCTGCGCGACGCGCAGGATACAGCCTGCCGCCGCGCGCTGATCGACAGCCTGCGCGGGCAGTACGGCACGGTCGAGGCGCTGAACGCCGCATGGGGCGCGGCATTTGCCTCGTTTGACGACCTGCGCAGCCCCATGGAGAAGGCCTCCGCCCGCTATCCGCGCGCCGAGGCCGACCTGCGCGCCTTCTCCCGCCGCCTCGTGGAGGCGTACACCGCGATCCCCGCGCAGGCCTGCCGCGCGGTCGACCCGCACCACATGATCCTGGGCATGCGCTGGGCGTGGATTTCCGACCCGGCGCTGGCCGCGGGCTGGGAGCACTTCGACGTGTTCTCGATCAACTGCTATGCCGTCGATCCCACGGCGGCCATCGAGCACGTGTGCGAGCTGGGCGTGGACCTGCCGGTGATGATCGGCGAATTCCACTTCGGCGCGCTGGACGCCGGCCCCACCGCCACGGGCCTGGAGGCCGTCGCATCCCAGCACGAGCGCGGGGTGGCCTACCGTCACTACGTCGAGCGCGTGGCGGCGCATCCCTGCGGCGTGGGCTGCCACTACTTCCAGTGTTACGACCAGTTCGCACTGGGCCGCTTTGACGGCGAAAACTACAACATCGGCCTGTTCGACATCTGCCTGCAGCCCTATCCCGAGATGATGCGCGCCTCGCGCGAATGCGCCGCCGGCGTCTACGCGGTGCGCGCAGGCCGGCAGGCGCCCACGGGCGAGCGCCCGCAGAGCCTGCCGATGATCGCCTACTGAGCGATGGTTTGCGCACAGTTCTTCCCTATAACGCCCATCGTGCATTGACAGAACATCCACATTTATGTTACAATATTTTTCATGTACATTGTCTAACTGCTCAAAAAGGGGGAATGCACGCTGATTCGCAAGAGCATCACGATCTACGACATTGCGCGCGAAGCGGGCGTCTCTCCCGCCACGGTGTCGCGCATCCTGACGGGCAGCACGTCCGTGCGCAAGGAAAAGCGCGACCGCGTGAATTCCCTGATCGCCAAGTACAACTTCCGTCCCAACGCCATGGCGCGCGCGCTGACCGAGACGCGCACCAAGCTGCTGGGCATGGTCATGACCGACACGGGCAACCCGTACTACAACAGCGTCTACTCCGCCTGCAGCAACGAGGCCTATCAGCGCGGCTATGTCACCATGCTGATGAACACGTTCTCCCGCCCGGAGATGGAGATCTCCGCGCTGACGAAGCTGGTGGAGCAGCGGGCGGACGCCATCATCCTGTGCGGCGGGCGCGTGGACCTGCAGGAGCAGGATCCCGCCTTCACCCGCCTGCTGGAGACCACCCTGGAGACCACGCCCGTCATCGTGGGCTCCCGCAGCTGCCACGAGCGCGTGTACGGCGTGGCCGTGGACCACGAGGGCTCCGTCGACCTGGCGTTCGACTACCTCGCCGCGCTGGGCCACCGCCATTTCGGCTTCTTCTACACGGGCAGCGAGTTCTACGGCACGCAGCTCAAGCTCTCGCGCTTCCGGCAGAACATGGCGCGCCTGGGGCTGCCCGTGCGCGAGGAGTGGCTGATCCCGGTCAAGAGCTACGACTGCCCGTCCGGCTGGGAGGGAATCGACCGCCTGCTGTCCCTGCCGGAGCTGCCCACCGCCCTGCTGGGGATGAACGACATGGTCACCGCCGGCATGCTGCAGGGGCTGCTGGCGCATGGCGTGCGCGTGCCGGAGGACATCTCCCTGATGGGCTTCGACGACACGTTCATCACCAACATCACCTCTCCGCAGCTCACCGCGGTCGACTATGACTACGGCGAATATGCGCGCCTGCTGGTCGACACGGCCTTAGGCGCCATTGAAGGGCGTGACATGCCGACCAACCAGCTGGTTCCCCTGTCCCTGTCCATCAAAAAATCATGCGCGCCCCCGCCGCATGCATGGCGAAAGCGCGCATGATTCCCCGCCCGCCGCTCACGCGGCGGGCTTTTTTTGTTGGCCGCCGCACGGCCGCCCCTCTGCGGCACGGGGTGGAACAGGCTGTTTGCGATCACGCGCAAGGTGTCCTCACACAGTCCGCAAAAGCGCGCAGAGTGTGTTTGAATCAGGTGCACATCCCTGACAACAGATGCTTCAGATTTTTGTCATTCCCGCGATGTGTGTGGCGCAAATTTGTCATCCATGCAAAATTTCGAAAAAAAATTCTTGACATTCAAAAGGGTTTATGCTATATTTGTTGACATGAAACGGGTTTCATAGTAGCGATTTGCACATGACCCGCACGTCCGTTTGGCGCGAGTCCGACGAAAAAGCGGCAGCGACATTTGGGCCGTTTTTATGTCCCAAAAGCCTGCCGGAAGGTGTCACAAAAGACAAACGTTTGTTGACACGGCGTGCAGGCATTGTTAAAGCCGCTACCTGAAACCGATTTCAAATAACGGGCTTCGCATCCTTTGCAAGGATCGGGCGAAAAAGGTGGAGGGAAACACTTGGTAAAGTCACAAAAAGCTGCCACAAACGGCCTGCATGCATACAAGCGGCCGCCGCTGGGCCGTACGCTGCTGCAAAACAAGACGCTTCTGCTGATGTGTGTGCCGGCCATCGTCTTCTTCTTTGTCTTCTCCTACATGCCGATGCCGGGCGCCTACATCGCCTTTACCAACTTCCAGTACAACAAGGGCATCTGGAACAGCCCGTTCATCGGCCTGCAGAACTTCAAGTTCCTGTTCACCTCCGGCCAGCTGGGCCTGCTGCTGCGCAACACGATCCTGTACAACCTGGCGTTCATCGTGCTGGGCAACGTGTTGCAGCTGCTGTTCGCCATCCTGCTCAACGAAGTGCAGTGCAAGGCCTTCAAGAAGACCACCCAGTCTCTGATGTTCCTGCCCTACTTCATCTCCGACGTTCTGGTGTCGCTGCTGGTGTACAACCTGCTCAACTATGACTACGGCTTCATCTCCAACCTGGTGCGCAACCTGGGCGGCGAAATGCCGATCGTCTACCAGATGCCGCAGGCGTGGCCGTTCATCATCGTGGCGGTCAACCTGTGGAAGAGCACGGGCTACGGCACGGTCGTCTACTTCGCGGCCATCACGAGCATGGACTCCTCGATGATGGAGGCCGCGCAGATCGACGGCGCCAACGGCTTCCAGCGCATCCGCTACATCACGCTGCCGACGCTCAAGCCCACGGTGGTCATCCTGTTCCTGTTCGCCATCGGCGGCATCCTGAAGGGCAACTTCGGCCTGTTCTACAACCTGGTCGGCAACAACTCGATCCTCTTCAACACCACGGACATCATCGAGACGTACGTGTACCGCTCCATGATGAACAGCTTCAACTTCTCCCAGTCCAGCGCAGTGGGTCTGTTCCAGAGCGTGGTCGGCTTCTTCATCGTCCTGGGCGCGAATGCCTTTGTCAAGAAGCTGGATTCGGATTACGCGCTGTTCTGATGCAAAGCTGAGAAGGGAGAATCGAAGATGACCACTAACAGCAAAGCCCCCGCACATGTCAATCATCCCACGCACGTGCGGTTGGATACCTCGGACAAGATCATCCGTACCGTCACGTATATCTTCGTCGGCCTGTTCAGCCTGATCTGCGTGCTGCCGTTCTGGATGATCGTTGCCTCCTCGTTTTCCTCGGAGTCAGCCATTCGCCTGACGGGCTTCACCCTCTGGCCCTCCGAAGTGTCGACGTACTCCTATGAGCTGCTGCTGCGCTCGCCCGACCAGATGATCGGCGCCTATGTCGTCACGATCTGCCTGGCGGTTGTGGGCACGGCGATCGGCCTGTTCATCATCTCGATGACGGGCTATGCCCTGCAGCGCAAGGACTTCCCGTATCGCAACGGCATCATGTTCTACATCTACTTCACCTCGCTGTTCTCCGCGGGCCTCGTCCCGTTCTACCTGCTGATCGTGCAGACGCTCAACCTGCGCGACTCCTACTTCGCCATCCTGCTGCCGCTGCTGATGAGCCCGTGGCTGATCGTCCTGATGAAGAACTTCGTCAAGGCCATCCCCCACGAGATCACCGAGTCCGGCAAGATCGACGGCGCGGGCGACTTCCGCATCTTCTATGCGCTGGTGCTGCCCTCGCTCAAGCCGGCGCTGGCGACCATCGGTCTGTTCCTGGCGCTGGGCTACTGGAACGAGTGGTACTACTCCTCCCTGTTCCTCACGTCGCAGACGGAGTACCGTCCGCTGCAGTTCCACCTGTACAACGTCATCAACAAGGTGGCGAGCCTGCGCAACTCGGTCGCCGGCTCCAACGTCACGCTGACCACCGAGCTGCCCAGCGAGACCCTGAAGATGGCCACCGCCGTGCTGGCCACCGGCCCGATCATTCTGCTCTACCCGTTCGTGCAGAAGTACTTCGTCGCCGGCCTGACCGTCGGCTCGGTCAAGGGCTGATCCCCACGATTCTCAGCGGCGTATGCTGCGGGAAATAGAAAAGGAGGAATCCCCGTATGAAGAAACTGGTTGCCCTGCTCACGGCACTGATGATGCTCGTGTGCGCGCTGCCCGTGCTGTCCACGGCTGAGGAAGCCCCGGCCGTCGACACGTCCGAGCACGTGACGATCACCTATCTGGTGACCGGCGACATCCCCACCGACCGCACGGAGGAAGTGCTGGCCAAGATCAACGAGATCCTCAACGAGAAGGTCAACGCCACGCTGGAGATCCGCTGGATTGAGTGGACCAACTGGACGACCAACTACAACCTAGCGCTGGCGACGCAGTCCGGCGACATCGACCTGATCGGCACCGCCACCGACTGGCTGGATGCGTGGCCCAACACGCAGCGCGGCGCGTTCCTGCCCCTGACGGAGGAAATGCTGCAGACCTACGCGCCCAAGACCTGGGAGAGCGTTCCGGCCGAGCACTGGGATCTGTGCAAGTACAACGGCGAGATCTACCTGATCCCCGAGGATAACTACGCGCAGTGGACGAACCACGGCTTCATGTACCGCGGCGACTGGGCTCGCGAGGCGGGCCTGGAGAACGGCGTGCACTCCTGGGAGGACCTGGGCGTGTACTTCCAGTACGTCAAGGACAACAAGGAAGGCGTGTGGCCGTGGGATGCTGACGGCAACGGCTCTTCCTACAGCCCGCAGATGGCCGGCGGCTGGCAGGCCTCTCATACCGACAACATCGTCATCGAGGGCTTCCCGGTCGGCCTGTTCTACGGCAACTCCAAGGAGGATCCCTACACGCTGAGCCGCTACTACCTCGAGGGTGACGAGCTCGTCAACTTCGCCAAGACCATGAAGAGCTGGGCGGACGCCGGCTACTGGCGCACCGACGTTCTGAACTACACCGGCGCTCAGGACTCCCTGATGAAGGAAGGCACCAGCGCTGCCCGTCAGCACCACACGGAGACCTGGACCGGCTTCCGCACGGACATGGAAGAGGCCCAGCCCGGCTCTGACCTCGGCTTCTTCTTCTTCGGTGAGGAGACCGACAACCTCGTCTCTCTGAACATCACCCACGGCGCCATGGCGGTTGCCTACACCAGCGAGCATCCGGACCGCGCGCTGATGGTCTATGACCTGCTGCGCAACGACCCGGAGATCTACCGCCTGATGATGTACGGCATCGAGGGCGACATGTACACGATCGATGAGAACGGCTACATGGTCCGTCCCGAGGGCTTCGACAGCACGACCGACGGCGTGACGCTGAACTTCTGGTGGGGCCGCAACGACGACCTGGGCCTGCGCGACGCGGACCGCGATTGGGAGGCCATCGACGAGCTGTATGCCCGTTATGACGAGATCGCGACCACGTACCCCTACGGCCAGATCGTGTTCGACCTGACGAACATCCAGGTCTACCTGGACAACATCTCCAACGTCTACAACACCTACATGCCGCGCATCGTCTTCGGCCTGATGGATGATCCGGAAGCCTATGTGGCTGAGTTCCGCACGCAGCTGCAGAATGCCGGCATCGAGACGGTCATGGAGGAGATCCAGAATCAGCTCGACGCGGTGTACAAGCAGTAATCGCTTTGACCTGTAGATGAGCGGAGGCTGCCGGCAACAGGCAGGCGCCCTTCGGGGCGTCTCCTGCCGGCAGCCTCTTTTCTATGACATTGGAGGCTAGTGATGAGCAGGGACATTCTGAACTTGAACTGGCGCTTCCACCTCGGCGACGAGCCTGGCGCGGACTTCATGGGATGGGATGACAGCGCCTGGCGCGAGGTCACTCTCCCCCACGACTGGTCGGTCGAGCACCCCTTTGACAAGCGCCATGCCAGCGGCACCGGCTATCTGCCTGGCGGCACCGCCTGGTATCGGAAACACTTCAATCTGTCGGAGGATGTCGTGGGCAAGCGCGTGCGCCTGACGTTTGGCGGCATCTACAAGCATGCGCGCGTCTATTTCAACAGCCATTATCTGGGCCAGCGCGCCTATGGATACTCCACGTTCACCTATGATGTCAGCGCCTTTGCGCGTCCGGGTGAAAATGTCATCGCCGTGCGTGTGGAGCACGACGAGGTCGCCGATTCGCGCTGGTTTACTGGCAGCGGCATCTATCGCGACGTCGTCCTCACCATTACCGACGCCTGTTCCTTTGAGACGGACGGCATCTTTGTGACCACCGAGTCGGTGGATGCGGACGGCACGGCGCATCTCAAGGTGCGCTACGACACGCTCGGTGCGGGCGGCGCGCGCTTCTCGCTGGCCCTGTGCGGCGAAACGGTCGCCCAGGCCGAAGCCGCCGGCGAGACGGGCGAAGCGTTCCTGACCGTCCCCGGCGCCGCGCTCTGGAGCCCGGATTCGCCGACGCTGTATACGCTGATTGCGCAGGCGTTGAGCGAAGACGAGATGACCGACGAAGTGTGCATTCCGGTCGGCATCCGCACCTTCCGCTTCGATGCGGATCATGGCTTCTTCCTCAACGGTGTGAACATGAAGCTCAAGGGCGTGTGCGTCCACCACGACGCCGGTTGCCTAGGCGCTGCGGTGCCCAAGGCCGTGTGGGCCCGCCGCCTGAAGACACTCAAGGCCGCCGGATGCAATGCCCTGCGTACCGCCCATAACCCGCCGGACACGCATCTGCTCGACCTGTGCGACGAGCTGGGCCTGCTGGTCATGGACGAGGCCTTTGACGAGTGGGAGGGCGCCAAGAACAAGTGGTGGCAGGGCCACAATGTCTATCCGCCCAAGCGCTTCGGCTATGCGGAGGACTTCCCACAATGGCATCGCGCCGACCTGGAAGCCATGATCTGCCGCGACCGTAACCACCCGAGCATCGTGCTGTGGAGCATCGGCAACGAGATCGACTATCCCAACGACCCGTACGTGACGCCGCTGTTTGATGAGGTGCTGGGCAACAACGACGCCAACAAGCCCGCCGCCGAACGCCGGTATGATCCGCGCAAGCCGGATGCGAGCCGTCTGGCGGTTATCGCGCAGGAACTGACGGACATCGTGCACGGCCTGGACGCCACCCGACCGGTAACCAGCGCGCTCTCCTTCCCGGAGCTGAGCAATCGCACGGGCTATGCCGACGTGCTCGACGCGGCCGGCTACAACTACAAGGAGGTCTTCTACGCCGAGGACCACGCGAAGTATCCGGGCCGCGTCATCTACGGCAGCGAGAACGGCAAGACCCCCGAGGCATGGTATGCGGTCCGCGACAACGACTTCATCTGCGGTCAGTTCCTGTGGACGGGCGTGGACTTCCTGGGCGAATGCCCCGGCTGGCCCGTGCGCATCTCGCGCGCCGGCCTGCTGGACCTGGCGGGCCATGAGAAGCCCAGCTATGCGCATCGCAAGGCCCTGTGGACGGACGCGCCCTATGTGCGCATCGCCACGGCGCCCGTCGACGCCGAATGGAACGATGCTGGCAGCGAGCGCTTCCGCTGGGCCGCACAGTCCGGCGAGATGATGCGCGTGAGCTGCTATACCAACGCCGAACGCGTGGAGCTGACGCTCAACGGGCGCTCCCTGGGCGAGAAGGTCTGCACGTCCGCCGACGGCTGCCGCGTCTGCTGGGAGGTCCCCTTCGAGGCGGGCATGCTGCGAGCGGTCGTTCCCGGCGCGGAGGATGTGCTGTGCACGCCGGGCACGGCGTCGAGCCTGTCCCTCACGCCCGACGCGGACGGTCTGCCTGCGGACGGTCAATCCGTCTGGCAGATCGAAGTGCTACTCACGGACGCCGAGGGGCATCCCGTCAGCGCGGACGAGCGCGTGACGTATCAGGTGGTCGGCGACGCGCAGCTGCTGGGCGTGGAAAACGGCACGCCCGACGATCTGACGCCCTATGCGGCGCCCTATCGCAACACGCGCGATGGCCGTGCCATCGCCTACGTGCGGGCAGGCACGCAGCCCGGCGAGGTCGCCGTATACGCGCACACAGCCGGCGGCCTGACGGCCAGCGTAAAACTGCATCAGGCATGAGTCAACCGGTCCGGCGGAGATCCCGCCGGGCCGGTTTTCGCTTGACAGCGGAGCCCGCGCCCCTTATACTTCCCTTATGGAAGAGGTGATGGCATGGAGCTCTCGTCCTATTTTCCCATCTGGGACCAACTGACGCCCGCACAACAGGCACAGCTCGCGCGTAGCGCCCGGCTGCGCACCGCGCCCAGGGGTACGCTGCTGCACAACGGCTCCGAGGACTGCGTCGGCCTGCTGGCCGTCTGTTCAGGCGCACTGCGGGCGTTCATTCGTTCGCCCGAGGGACGCGAGGTGACGATCTACCGCCTGTTTGAGCGTGACATCTGCCTCTTTTCAGCCTCCTGCATGCTGAAAAGCGCGCAGTTCGACGTCTCCGCTGAGGTCGAGCGTGACGCGCGGCTCTGGATTATCCCCGCAGACATCTATCAAAGCGTTGCGGCCTCCTCTGCGGCGTTGGCCAACTACACCAGCGAGTTGATGGCCAGCCGCTTTTCAGACGTGATGTGGCTGGTCGAGCAGATCCTCTGGCGCAGCCAGGACAGACGCCTGGCGTCCTTTCTGCTGGACGAAAGCGCCCTGCAGGAGAGCCGCACGCTCTCCATCACGCACGACCGGATCGCCGCGCACATGGGCACGGCCCGCGAAGTCGTCACACGGCTGCTGCGCTACTTTCAAGGAGAGGGCATGGTGCGCCTCGCGCGCGGCACAATTGAGCTGACCGACGAGGACAGGCTGCGCGCCTGGGCGGAGGAGTAGCTGTATGCGAGGGCGCACGGCATATGCTGTTGTCAAAAGGTCCGCACCCCCATTGGGGTGCGGACCTTTCTGATGCATGAAGCCTCTTCGCAGATGGCATCACCATGACCTTCCCGCATTCAGTCCCGCATCTGTCCGCATGGAAGCACGCCGCGCTCATCCAAGCGGTTGCGCTCGATGCTCTCATAGAAGCGATAGCCGCCGGAGAAGTTATAGCAGGTAAAGCCATGCTGGCTGAGGATGCGGCAGGCGACATAGCTGCGCAGGCCGCTCTGGCACATCACATAGACCGGCCTGCCCGCGTCGAGCTCGGACAGATGCTCGCGCAGCTCGTCGACGGGGATGTTGATAAACCCGTCGGCATGGCCGCGCGCATACTCTCCGGGGGTGCGCGTGTCCAGCAGCGTGACATCCGGATTCTGCCGGAGCACAGCCAGATCTGCATAATGGAACTGGCGAACAAGCCCGGCCTCGATGTTCTCGGCCATGAACCCCGCCATGTTCACCGGATCCTTCGCCGAGGAATACGGCGGCGCATAGGCCAGATCCAGCTGCGCCAGCTGCGGGGCCGTCAGGCCCGCCTGCAGGGCCGTCGCGAGCACGTCGATGCGCTTGTCCACGCCCTCATAGCCGACGATCTGCGCGCCCAGCAGGCGCAGCGAACCCCGCTCGTAGAGCACCTTGAGCGTCATCACGCGCCCGCCCGGATAGTAGGACGCATGGTTGGCCGGGGAGAGAACGAGCTTCTCATAGTCCAATCCGGCCGCCTGCGCCGCGCGCTCGTTCAGGCCGACGGAGGCCGCCGTCATGTCAAAGAGCTTGAGGATCGACGCGCCCTGCGCGCCGCGGTAGACGCTGGGCACGCCGCAGATGTTGTCCGCCGCCACGCGCGCCTGCTTGTTCGCCGGGCCGGCCAGGGAGATCAGCGCCTCGCGTCCGGTCACGAGATGGCGGATCTGCACGGCGTCGCCGACGGCATAGACGTCCGGCGCAGAGGTGCGCATGTGCTCGTCGACCGCGATGCTGCCCCGCACGCCCAGCTCCAGCCCCGCCTCGCGCGCCAGCGTCGAGTCCGGCGAGACGCCGATGGCGAGCACCACCATGTCCGAGCGCAGCGGATCGCCCGCCTCCAGATGCGTCAGGATGCCATCCTGCACGCGTTCAAAGCCCGTGACGGCGCTGCCGAGCGCCAGCCGGACGCCCTGCTTTCTGAACTTGGCGTGGACAAACGAGGCCATGTCCGCATCCAGCGGGCTCATCAGCTGTTCCAGCTTCTCGACGATGGTCACGCTCAGGCCGCGCTGCGCGAGGTTTTCCGCCATCTCCAGGCCGATAAACCCGCCGCCGATGACCGTAGCCGACCGCGGATGCTGCGCGTCGACATGGCGGCGGATGCGCAGCGTATCCTCGACCGTGCGCAGCGTGAACAGCTCCGGGCTGTCGACGCCGGGCAGGGGCGGCACGATGGGCCGCGCGCCGGGCGCGAGGACGAGCCTGTCATAGCCCTCCTCATACGTCTCGCCCGTCTCCAGGTTGCGCACACGCACGGCCTTATTCGCCACGTCAATGGCAATCGCCTCGTGGCGCACGCGTACATCCACGCGGAAGCGCGCATGGAAACTCTCAGGCGTCTGCAGGGTCAGCTCTCCCTCGTCCTCAATCGTGCCGCCGACATAGTAGGGCAGTCCGCAGTTCGCATAGGAGATGTACCCCGAGCGTTCGAGCATGACGATCTGCGCATGCTCATCCAGGCGGCGAATGCGCGCCGCAGCCGTCGCGCCGCCCGCAACGCCGCCGATGATGACAACCTTCATTTGACCTCTCCTCCTCTTTCGATCCGTCCATGATAGTTGCTGATGCCGCCCATGTCGACCACCTGGTATCCCATGCGCCGCAGCCGGGCCGTCGCGCGTGCGCTGCGCGCCCCGCTCAGGCAATATACATAGATCGGGCCTTCCGTCCCGGACCGTCCGCTCAGTCCGTCCAGCGCGTCCAACGGCACGTTGACGCTGCCCGGGATATGCCCCTCGCGATATTCCGCATCCGTCCGCACGTCGACGATCAGGGCCGCCTCTGCACGGGCCTGTTCGAACAGCGTGTCCATGTCCGGCCTTTGCCGCTTGAAGAAAAGCATCCTTTGTCCTCCTGTCCCATCCATCGTATGGGTACAGGATACCATGTCTTGACGCCTGCGACCGTAACAAGATCACAAAAAAGCGGCGGGGCGCGAACGCCCCACCGCCCTGGAACCCGTTACTTGATGCGCACGCCGCAGATGCGGCCCGTGCTCGTGCCGACCACGACGATGTCGTTATACGCCGCAGGCGAGCCAACGATCGGCGAGCCCAGCGAAATCGTGGAGATCGTCGAGCCGGTGAAGCCATCCATCAGGCGCAGCGTGCCGTTCTCGTCGCCCTGGAAGATGTAGCCCTTGCCATCGGTGGAGTACACCGCGGTCGGCGACGAATAGGAGTAGGCGTCCAGCGGCTGATTCCACAGCTCTTCGCCCGTCTGTTTGTCCAGCGCGATGACCGACGCCAGGTCCTCTTCGCCCGTCTGGTTGATGGTGTAGACGACCATGTCGTTGATGTCGCCCTGGCCGATGATCGGCGAGGACATCGCGCCCGCGGTGTTATCGCGGTTGAACTTGCAGGCGATGAGATACTCCCACGCCATCTCGCCGGTCAGCGCGTCGTAGCGGCGGATGGACACATCGCCGCTCTTGCCGCGATTCTGGATGGTGTTGGCCACGTACAGCGCAATGTTGCCGTCGCCCTCATCCTCCAGCGCAACGGTGGAGGGCGTCGCGTCGCCCAGGTCGACCGCCCACAGGCACTGCATGGTGTTCACATCGACACACTGGAGCAGGCCCGCGTTGTCCGCAAAGTAGACGTAGTTGCCATACATCGCCACGCTGCCGGAGATGCCGGCCTCGTCGCTGAGGCTGCTCTCGTAGCGGTACGCGACGGTCTGCGGATCCAGCTCGAGCGTACCCGCAGCCAGATCAAAGGCGGTGTTCAGGCCGATGGTGTACAGCAGGCCGTTCTCGCCGGTATAGAGCAGCGTATCGGTGTCGCGCTCAAGCAGCGCCGAGCTGTTCACCGAGCCGCTCCTGTTGTTGGCCAGCGCGTTACGGCCGGTCTCGAAGTAGATCTGCGACTGGTCGATCAGGTTATACACGCGCATGCCGATCGTGCCGGTGTTGTCCTGCAGAACGGACAGGCTCTGGCCGGCGAAGAGCAGCGGATAGCCGCTCGTGTCGACCGCAGCGGTCGCTGCAAACGGATAGCCCAGGTCGATCGGATCGCGCGTCGCCTTGCCATCGTCCAGGTCGAAGAAGTAGATCTTGCCGTCCATCGAAGGTATGATGACTTCCTTCAGGCCGGTGACGGTCCGCTTGTTCTCGTACAGGTTCATCATCTCGCGGATCTCCATGTGCCACTTGACGATGAGGGGCTGTCCCGTCCAGCCGTAGCCCTGATAGATCGCGTCGTCCTCACCGCGCAGCAGGCCCGAGGTCCGGGTGGACCAGACCACCTCCAGCGCGCCCTCGGTGATCTCCGCCGCGCCGAACGCGGCGTTCTGGCGCATCGGGCCGCCGCGGAACGTCAGCACGCCGTCCTGGCGGCCGTATTCCTCGGGATCGCCCATGGAGATCTCACGGTTGATGTTCTCCTGCTCCGCGCCGTCCACCAGCACCGTGGAGGCGACCTCCAGCAGCGTCGGATCCGCACTCGGCGCGGGCGCAACGCTGTAGACCCGATAGGGCACGGGCGTCGGAGAAGGCGTGGGCGTCGGTACCGGCGTCGGGGACGGGGTCGGCGTGGGCACCGGCGTCGGGGTCGGCGTCGGCGCAGGCGTCGGGGTCGGCTCCGCGGTGGGCGCGGACGTCGGCTCCACGGTCGGCGCGACGGTAGGCGTGGGCGTCTCCTCCGCCTGCAGCGCCACAGCCGGCACGACCGTCGGCATGAGCGTCGGCTCCACGGTCGGCGCAGGCGTCGGCTCTGCGGTCGGCGCGGGCGTCGGCTCTGCGGTCGGCTCCAGCGTCGGCTCCACGGTCGGCGCGGGCTCCAGCACCGTCACGGCCGTGACGGCGCTCTGCTCCGCCGGCATGGACAGCACGCTGTCGGCGTCGGCAGCGGCATAGGCGATCACCGAACCGTCATACGGCGCGCTGAATGTCACCGGAATGGTCCAGACCAGTCCTTCGGAGGCGTCCACCACCTGGAACGCGGCGCCGCTCTGCGGCACCAGCGCCAGCTGCGCGCCGGTGTTGTCGGTCAGGCGCACGCAGCCGACGTTCTTGGTCGTCTTCACCGTGAAGACGACTTCATGCCCCACGTCGACGGTCTGCGGTTCCGCAGTCAATTCAAAGGCCGAATAGGCGGACAGATCGTCCTGCACCGTGATGCCGACCCGCTCCAGCAGCGCGTCGCGCAGATCCGGCAGGAAGAACCACCCGCAGATGCACAGCACCAGCACGACGACGACTGCTCCCAGCGCAGCGAGCAGGCAGCCCTGTCCTCTGCGGCGGGGCGGCTCGCGCCCCTCGTCGGCATCGTCGGCGTCGTCGAACTCTTCCTCATCGTCGAACGTATAATCCTCATCGCCCATGGCATATCCTTCATCGTCCGCAGGATGCCGCTGGGAGGCGCGCATGCCGGGCGGCGGCGTACGGCGCATCGGCGCCTCCTGCGCAGGCATCTCGGGCGCTTCCGGCGCGGCCACCGGCTGCACCGGCTCGCTCTGAGGCGACGCCTGGACGTCATCGGCACGGCGGCGGCGGCGGCGCGGCGCGGCGCTCTGCTCCTGGCGGCCGTCCTGATAGCCCTCGCCATATTGATCGTTCAAAGTGAGAACACCCCTTTTCTGATGTTTCTCCCGCTGAAAGGGCACAATCACCCGTCCGCCATCACGGCGTTCGGCGGCGCGCACATCTCTATACTTCATTTATTATACAGAAGGATGCGCAAATACTCAACGCTTTTTTCACAATTCGTCTTGATTTCTTCAAATTTCAACTGCGGCGGCGGCGCACGTCCTTCGCGCTGCGGGCATAGTCTGGAGTGAAGAAAGCCCATCTTGATACCTGGAGGGATCGCCGTGAATCAGTCCACTCCCTTTGATCTGCTGCAAGGCGCGACCATGCCCTATGCGATGCTGCCGGAAACCCAGCGATTCGACCGCTGGCGCGAGATCCAGGCCGTCACGACGTCCATGCCGCCGGTACATACTGCGCCGCTCGATCCGCCAATCGATCGCGAGCCGGTCGCACAGGAGGAGCCTGCGCCCGTACAGGAGCCGGTCGCGCAACCGCGCCCCATGGCGCAGCGCACGCGCCGGGACGCCTATGACGGCATCCTCCGGCGCCATGCGCAGGCTGCGCGCCAGGCCGTATTCACCCCCGTCACGCCTCCGTAAGGCCGGCGTCGTCAATGTGGAACGCGCCGTCCCTGTAGGGCGCGTCCGGCGCGAGGGGGGGCGGCGGCCAGGACGGGCCGGCGACACGCTGGCCGACGCAGACGCCGTCGCGGAAGACCAGGGTGCGGGGACCGGCCGCGTGTGGCCGCAGCTCCACCGCAGAGGGCGGCGCGGATGTTCCGACGGGCGTGTCTGTCTCCTGCACTTTCCGCGGCTCATTCTCCTCCGCCCTGTCATGCTTCGCTTCCCCCAGGCCGAGCGCGTGCGCAACCCGGGCGCGCAGCGCCAACGCGCTCTGCGCGCAGCCGGGCAAAAATCCTGCGGCCGTCACGCGCCCATCCGGCCCGCAGAGCGCCACGCCCTGCCCCCGTCCCGGCGCAACCGATGCCGTAAACGCCGCGCCGGGCGTCCAGGTTCCGGCATCCTGCGCGCGTCCCGGCTCCACGATCACCACGCGCAGCCCCTCCTGCGCCGGATGCACGCCCTGCAGCGTCAGCCGCACCTCTCCATCCCGTTCCTGCCAGACCGCCGCGCCGCACGCGTCTCCGTCCGGTCTGTGCATCGTCAGCACCCGGCGCACATACATGAGCGCTCCCCCTTCCGCGCGATTCCCGCGCGGTCATGCTTATGCCAAAGGTTCACATTTTAGCGCTTGATCTTCTCCCCCGCGCGATGATATAATAAAGAAACGTTCCGCCCCGCCGAATGCGCGCGAGGCGTCCGACCATCGTTTCGACACGCTATAGGGGGCTTTTCGTGAAACGCTTTTTCATCCTGTTGCTTGCCGCCGTGCTCTGTCTTTCCTCGCTGCCCACGCTGGCCGACGCGCCCGCGTTGCTCTACACCGGCACCATGCTCAAGGACATCAACCTGCGCGTGACCGAAAGCCAGGAGGCCGACTCGCTGGGTGTGCTGCGCGCCGGGGAGGATGTGGGCATCATCGACTATTCGCCCGAGTGGCTGCACCTGTACAGCGAGCGGCTCGGCGAGGGCTACGTGCTGCGCCAGTACGTGGACGCGATCACGCCGCTGGATCCCGAGAATACGCCGCCCTACGGCGCGATCCTGCACAGCCAGGTCGCGACGGTCTGCATGCAGACGCCGGTCTACGCCGCGCCCGACGCCGCCGCCGAGGAACTGTGCGCCGTCACGCCCGGCAGCCGCATCTCCTTTTGGTACATCCAGGATGGCTGGATCGTCATTCCCTACCAGCGCACGATCGGCTACATCCCCGCCTCGGCGATCTCGGACCTCGAGCCCGTCGCGCCCACGGCCGAATATGCCCAGCGCGGCGACATCCTGGCCGCCTTCACCAGCTTTTACAAGACCACCCAGACCGAACTCAACCTCGGCCGCATGGTGAACATCGATGTGGCGTGCGACTACATCTCCATCGTCATGAACCCGGGCGACGAGTTTTCCTTTAACGACATTGCCGGCCCCTATCGCGCGGCGCGCGGGTACATGTCCGCGCCGGTGCTGATCGACGGCACGACGATGCCGGGCTACGGCGGCGGCACGTGCCAGGTCTCCACGACGCTGTACAACGTGCTGCTGCAGCTGTGGAAGGGCATCACGATCATCCATCGCCGGCCGCACGGTCCCAGCGGCGCGAGCTACGTGCCCCACGGCGTGGACGCCGCCGTCGGCAGCGAAAGCCTCGACCTCATCTTCCAAAACGCCTACGACTTCCCCATCCAAATCGACGCGAGCGCCCAGGACGGCGCGCTGTTCATCGCCATCCGTAAGGCCTGAGCACCGCAAGACAAAGAGCTGCCCGGCTCCGTCCGGACAGCTCTTCTTTCTTATAATATAGGTCTCACGTAAGCCCGTGCGCATCCGCATATTCCTGCGCGAGGATGCCGTAGACGCTCACGTCGCACACGCCCTGATTGTTGACGTCCGCCTGGCGCAGCGTGCCCTCCAGGCGCATGCCGCACTTGCGCATCACGCCGCCGGAGTGCGGGTTGTGCGGGTCGTGGCGCGCGGACACGCGCCACGCGCCGACCGTGTCAAACAGATAGCCCAGCACCGCCTCCAGCGCCTCGCTCGTGATGCCCTGATGCCACCACGACCGGCCGATGCAGTAGCCGACCTCCGCGCTGTGCGTCCGCTCGTTCATCGCGACCACGCTGATCGATCCGATGGGCATACCATCCGCCGCCCGCAGCCCGATCGCCCACTGGTACACGTCGGGCTTCTCGTATTGCTCCACCCATGTGGCGAGCAGCTGCCGGGTCGCATCCACATTCGGATGCGTCGGCCAGGTCAGATACCGTGACACCTCCGGGTCGCTGGCCCAGTTGTCGTACATCGCCTGCGCGTCTTCCGTCGTGAACCTGCGCAGGATCAGCCGCGGCGTCTCAATCGTCTGCGTTCCGGCATGCAGCATTCCCATTCCCTCTTTCTATTATAGAAGCTTCTCCTTCAGGATGGCGTGGAACTGCCCGCCGCAGCGCTCCAGCTCGCCGAGCACCGCGTCGATGCCCTCCGCCGTGTGCGTCCAGTTCTCCCGCGTGGGCCCGCCCGCGTCGACCGGGCATACGATCAGCTCCGTCTGCGGGAAGAGCGTCTCGTAGTACATCAGCGCGCGGCGCGCATGGTACGCCTTGCAGCAGATCATCGCGCTGCGCACCTGCAATCCCAACTCATCTGTTACGCATCGCGAGTAGATCGCGTTTTCGTAGGTGTACGTCGCGCGGTCCTCGCGCAGGATGGCCGCATCCGGCACGCCCTCGCGCAGGAGCACGTCGCGGAAGAACGCCCACTCGCTCTCGTACGGCCCGGGATAGGCCTGCGCATGCGAGGCCGGCCCCAGAAACCGCCCCACCGTCACGCTGAACCGGCCCGAGGGCAGCAGCAGCGGCGCATAGCCCGCATGGTACATGCGCGCGCCGTGCAGCGGGATCTCCGCATAGGCGCAGCCGGGCAGGAACGCGATGTCCACGCGCCGGGGCGGATGGCGGACGAAGAGGAAGTCCGTGATCTCCTGAACGTAGCGCATGCGCGTACCTCCCGTCACATTCGACGCATTCGGCGCATTCGCCCATCCTGCGCGCAGGCCGCGCGCCGGACCGCGGGGCGAATCGCGCCCAGCGCCGCCAGAATGCGCACGACCGGCGCAGGCGCGGCGGCCGGGGACTGCGCGGGGCACAGCAGCGCCCAAAGCAGCGCGGCCAGCCAATGCAGCGTACACGTCATGCGTCCTCATCCTCTCGTCGTCGGTTTCGGGAAAAACAAACGCCCCGTCTCGCACAGCTTGCGAAACGGGGCGCAATCGATAAAGCCGACGCCTTATGCGTTTCCATGCAAGCCCAAAAGTGCGATGGACATCTCCTCGCACATCATGAACATTCGCATGGTCGAAACGCGCTTCATGGAGACGCCCCCTTTCTGCTTGCTTTTTCTTAGTGTATCATTCGCCGGGGCCGCTGTCAACCCGAATCCCCCAATTTTTTCGAGCGGCAAAAAAATTTTTGAGCGCGTCCTTTTTTGCGCCTCTAGTAGAAGACGGATTTGCATCCGGCGTCAAAATGCGCTTCTGCGGCCATTTTTCTGCAATTTCGGGGGTTGACAAGTCGCAAAAGCGTGGTGTAGCATTATGCCATCGACCACGGCAGCAAACACACGGGGAGTTGAGCAAATGCCAAGCGAACGACCGGCGCCCTCCGGAAACGTGATGATCGACATCCAGGGCGTCAAGAAAATCTATCCCTCGCAGGCGGGCGACGTCGTCGCGCTCGACGGCATCGACCTTGCGATCCACAAGGGCGACATCTACGGCATCATCGGCATGAGCGGCGCGGGCAAGTCCACCCTCATCCGGTGCATCAACCGGCTGGACAGCCCGACGGAGGGCCGCATCCTCATCGACGGCGAGAACATCCTGACCATGGGCGACAAGGAGCTTCGCCGGATGCGCCGCACGGTCGCGATGATCTTCCAGCAGTTCAACCTGCTGATGCAGCGCACGGTCCTGCGCAACGTCTGCTTCCCGATGGAGATCGCCGACGTGCCCAAGGCCCAGGCCCACAAGCGCGCCAAGGAGCTGCTCGAAATCGTCGGCCTGGCCGAAAAGGCCGACGCCTACCCCGCACAGCTCTCCGGCGGCCAGCGCCAGCGCGTCGCCATCGCAAGGGCCCTGGCCACCGACCCGAAGGTGCTGCTGTGTGACGAGGCCACCAGCGCGCTCGATCCCATGACCACGCAGGCGATCCTTTCGCTGCTGCAGGACATCAACCGGCGCCTGGGCATCACGATCGTCATCATCACCCACGAGATGGCCGTCATCCGCCAGATCTGCACGCGCGTGGCGATCATCGACGGCGGGCGCATTGCCGAAAAAGGAAATGTTCGCGAAGTGTTCGCCAATCCGCGCACGGCAGCAGCCAAACGTCTGTTCCGCACCACAGCCGAGGAGGAGCTGCCGCCCGGGAAGCGCCGCCTGCGCCTGATCTTCGACGACAACCGTACCTATGAGCCGGTCGTGGCGGGGATGATCCTGGCCAGCGGCGTGCCGGTCAACATCCTGTCGGCCAACATCCAGACCGTGGCGGGCCAGCAGCGCGGGCAGATGCTCGTGGAACTGCCCGGCGACCCCGAGGGCGCCGAGCGGGTGCTGGCCTACCTGAAAGAAAAGCAGATCAGCATTGAGGAGGTGAACGCCGATGAGCTGGCAGGAACTATTGTCCATGATCGGTAACGGCCTGTGGGAGACGTGCTACATGGTGCTGTTCTCCACGTTGTTCTCCTACGCGATCGGCCTGCCGCTGGGCGTGCTGCTCGTCATCACCGAGCGCGGCCACATCCTGCCCAATGCGCCGGTCAACAGCGTGCTGGGCACGCTGATCAACGTGCTGCGCTCCGTCCCCTTCCTCATCCTGATGATCGCCGCCATCCCCTTCACCCGCCTGGTGATGGGCACGGCCATCGGCTCAAAGGCGACGATCATGCCGCTGACCATCGCAGCCTTCCCCTATGTGGCCCGCACGGTCGAGACCGCGCTCAAGGAGGTCGACCGCGGCGTCATCGAGGCGGCGCAGTCCATGGGCGCCAGCCGCATGCACATCGTGCTGAAGGTCATGATCCCCGAGTCGATGCCCTCGCTCGTCAGCGGCGCGGCCATTGCGACCACCAACATCCTGGGCTACTCGGCCATGGCCGGCGCGATCGGCGGCGGCGGACTGGGCGCCCTGGCCATCAACTACGGCTACTACCGCTACAGAACCGACATCCTGCTCGTCGTCATCGTCGTGCTGGTGCTGCTCGTGCAGATCATCCAGCTGATCGGTACGCGGAGCTCCCGGCTGGTGGATCACCGTCTCAAGTGACCGCCGGACGCTCACATACGGGTCCAACAAAAAAGAGAAGGAGTGTTCCCATATGAAAAAGTTTGTCGCATTTGTTCTCGTCCTGGTGTTCGCACTGAGCCTGTCCAACCTCGCGCTGGCCGCGGAGAAGATCCGTGTGGGCGCGTCCCCGTCCCCGCATGCCGAGATCCTCAACGCCGCCAAGGATGCGCTGCTGGAGAAGGGCTATGAGCTCGAGGTCGTCGAGTTCACCGACTACATCCTGCCCAACACGGCCACCGAATCCGGCGAGCTGGACGCCAACTACTTCCAGCACGTGCCGTACCTGGACGACTTCAACGCACAGAACGGCACCCACCTCGTGAGCGCCTTTGGCGTGCACATTGAGCCGATGGCCGTCTTCGCCGGCAAGGGCGACACGCTGGAGACCCTGGCCGACGGCGCGACGATCGCCGTGCCCAACGACACGACCAACGAAGCCCGCGCGCTGCTGCTGCTGCAGACCCTGGGCGTCATCACCCTCAAGGAGGGCGCCGGCGTCACCGCGACCAAGCTGGACATCGTGGAGAACCCCCACAACGTGAACATCCTGGAGGCCGAGGCCGCTCAGCTGCCCCTCATGCTGCCGGATGTGGACTTTGCGGTCATCAACGGCAACTACGCGCTGGGCGCTGGCCTGAACCCGATTGACGACTCCGTGGCGATCGAGGGCTCCGAGTCCCCGTACCTGAACGTGGTCGTGGTCAAGGAAGGCAACGAAAACGAGCCCTTCGTCGCGGCGCTCAAGGAAGTGCTCAACAGCGAAGAGATCCGCACGTTCATCAACGAGACCTACGGCGGCGCGGTGGTCGCTGCGTTCTGATTCAATTCTCCACATGAGCGGGATTTAATCCCGCTCTTTTTTGTATCCTCTCCACTTTATGCAGTTTCTTATGTGTCATCGTCTTTTAATCCCCACTCCCGCATTCAGGGGGGATCTTCCCCCGCAGCGAGCGACGCTTGCTTTTTCTGCCTGCTTCCGCTATACTGTGCGTAGAGATGCAAGCGAGAAAGGGAGGTTTCCTCATGGACATTCGACAGACCATCGCCGGGCGTCTGGCGCCCGTCGAGGTAAAGCTGGCTGCGATTCCCGGCCTGCCTGAGATGTTTCACCAGTGCTTTCTGAACACGCTGGAGACGACGTATCAGGAGCGGGACGACGGCCTGCCCTTCATCATCACGGGCGACATCCCCGCGATGTGGCTGCGCGACTCCATGGCGCAGGTCATGCACTATGTTCGCTTTGCGGACGACCCCGACGTGGCGCGCTTCATCGAAGGCGTCATCGAGCGGCAGATGCGCTGCGTGCTGATCGACCCGTACGCCAACGCGTTCAACGACGGGCCGACGGGGGCCAAGTGGTCTGAAGACGAGCCGGCGCAGGGGCCCTGGATCTGGGAGCGCAAGTACGAGGTCGACTCGCTGTGCGCGCCGCTGCACCTGGCGCACGTATACCGCGCGCAGACGGGCTCTACGGCCTTCCTGACCGACACGTTCCATCAGGGCATGCGCGCCATCGTGGAGGTCTTCCGCCGCGAGCAGCGCCACGAGGAGAGCCCCTATTACTTCATCCGCACCGACTGCCCGCCGTCGGACACGCTCACGCGCAGCGGACGCGGTGAGCCCGTCGCGCACACGGGGATGACCTGGTCGGGCTTCCGGCCCAGCGACGACGCCTGCCGCCTGGGCTATCTGGTGCCCTCGAACCTGTTCGCTGCGGGCGTGATGGCCGACGCGGCGTACTTTGCCGCGCTGCTGGGAGACGAGGCGCTCGCGCGCGAGGCCACCGCCCTGCGCGAGGAGATCCTCGACGGCGTGGCCAAATATGCGCTGGTCGAGCACCCGAACCACGGCCAGATCTTCGCCTACGAGACCGACGGCCTGGGCCACTACACGCTCATGGACGACGCGAACGTGCCCAGCCTGCTGTCGCTGCCCTATCTGGGGCTGTGCCAGAAGGACGATCCGCTCTACCTGCGCACGCGCGCCTTTGTGCTCAGCCAGGACAACCGCTTCTACTACGAGGGGCCGCGCGCGCAGGGCGTCGGCTCGCCGCACACGCCCGCCGGCTACATCTGGCCCATCGCGCTGTGCATGCAGGCGCTGACGACGGACGCTGTGGATGAGATCGCCGGCCTCCTGACGCAGCTGCTGACGACGCACGCCGGCACGCGGTTCATGCACGAGAGCTTTGACCCGGCCAAGCCGGAGGACTTCACGCGCTCGTGGTTTGCGTGGGCCAACTCGCTCTTCGGCGAGATGGTCTATCGGCTCTACGAGGACGGCAAGCTGGACGACGTGCTCGCGCAGGTCGCAAAGACGGTCCGGCAGGTGTGACAAACAGGTAAAATGCGCCGTGGGAGCTTCCCGCGGCGCATCGTTGTTTTTGGATCCCTTATGCCTCCTGCCAGCCCTTGCACACATCCACCCAGCTCTCTGCGCCGGAAAAGCGCTCCAGCTCGTCCAGCGTCAGCTCGATGGCGCTGTTGGCGCTGCCGCAGGCCGGGAACACCGTCTCAAAGCGGCGCAGCGATTCGTCCAGATAGACCGGCACGCCCGCGTTCACGCCGAACGGACACACCCCGCCGACCGCATGCCCGACGAGCCGCTGCGCGTCGTCCGGCGAGAGCATCTTCGCCTTCATGGCAAAGCGCGCCTTGAACTTTGCGTTGTCAACCTTGGCGTCGCCCGCGGCGACGACGAGGATGCAGCCCTCGCCCTGCGCGAACGAGAGCGTCTTGGCGATGCGCGCCTCCTCGCAGCCCAGCGCCTGCGCCGCCAGCGCGACGGTCGCGCTGGAGACAGGAAACTCCAAAATGCGCTCCTCCGCCCCGAACGTCCTGAGGTATGCCCTGACTCGATCGATGGCCATACTGTATATCCTTCTTTCCTTCGTTTATCGCTTGGTTTTGACGACGCAGCCCATCGTCAGCAGCCCGCACAGCGTGCCCAGCCCATAGACGATGTGCACGAGCGGGAACAGCCAGGGCAGCGTCAGCGCGCACAGCGCCCGGCCCACGGGCGCGCGCAGCGCGTCGTGCACGCCAAAGCCCAGATCCAGCGCGGCATAGGCGCACAGCAGCGCCCACAGCGGCCACGGCAGGCCGCAGGCCGCCAGCGCGACGCCCCCCAGCAGCGCGAGCACGAACAGCGCCGGGATGAAGTGACGCGCCGCAAAGCAGCGCGGCGCCACGCGCATCGTGCGCCCCACCCACAGCCCGTTGCCCCACTTCTGGCGCAGCTGGCCGCGCAGCGACGCGCGCGCCGCGTGAAACGAGTGAATCTCCGGGCAGTAGTGAAACCGGTAGCCCGCGCAGCGCATGCGGCGGTGCATCTCGTTGTCCTCCGTGCGCCGCAGCCGCTCGTCATAGCGCCCCACGGCGTCGTAGACCGAGCGGCGGTACATCGCATAGGCGAGCGTATCCACGTCGCGCGCCGCGCCCGCATTGCGAAAGGGCGCCGCGCCGCCCGCAAAGCGCGAGGTGTCCAGCGCAGTCAGCACGGCCTGCCACGGCGTGCGGGGCACGCTGCCCTCCACGCGGCCGCCGACGATGTCCTCCCCCGCGTCGATGGCGCGCACGTTCTGCAAGAGGAAGTCGCAGGGAATGCGCGCGTGCGCGTCGAGACGAACGAACAGCTCGCCCCGGGCGGCGTCCAGCGCCACGTTGATGCCGGGGGCGAGCCAGCGCGCGGGGTTGTCCAGCACCCGCACGCGCATGGGCGCCGTTCGGGCAAAGGATTCCATCACGGCGCGCGTGCCGTCCGTCGAGGCGCTGTCCACCAGCAGGGCCTCGATGCGCTCGGGCGGATAGTCCTGCGCCGCCAGGTCCGCGAGCAGCTCCGGCAGGCAGCGCTCCGCATTATAGGCGACGACGGCAAAGCTGACGAGCGGTCTGTTCATGCCGTTCCCTCCCACTGTGCAAAGCCGGTCCCGCGCCTTTGCAGCGAGGCCATGCCCGCGGGCATATAGGCGAGCAGCAGCCAGGCGGAGACGAGCGAGCGCGCATGTCCCTGCCGGCGCAGCGCCAGCAGCATCGCCGCCTGGCAGAGCGCCTCCGCGGCGGCAAAGGCCGCCAGTCCCCCCCAGCCGCTGACGAGCAGCCCCAGCAGAGCGCAGGCGATCAGGCAGAGCGCCTGCAGCGCCCACAGCCGCGTAGGCCGGTCGCACAGCATCAGCTGTCCGGCGCTGCCCGCGCGCAGCGCGCAGCGCAGCGCCTGCCCCTGCCCGAGACGGCGGCGCGTAAAGATCGTGCCGAAAAGCCCGCGCGCATCGCGCACGCGGTCGGTATGGGTGATCATCGGAACCGGCAGCTCGACGACCGCCAGGCCGCGCCTGCGCAGCCGCGCGTGCAGCTCCGCCTCCTCGCAGGTCTCCACATCCGGGTTCCAACCGCCCGCCTCCAGCAGGGCGTCCCTGCGCAGCATCACCGCGCCGCCGAATTCCGGCGCAGTGCGCGCCGCCCGGCAGCCGAAGTAGTTCCCGCATTCGCCCACGACGCGCCCGTCCTTCACGTACACGTCGCGCCGGATGCCGCATGCGCCGGCATATCCCTTGTCCATCGCCGCAAGCCCCGCCTGCACGAAGCCGGGCGAGAGCGTCATGTCACCGTCGAGGAAGAGCAGCGTCTCGCCCAGCGCGGCCTGCGTGCCGATCCATCGCCCCAGCGCGGGCGTCGTGCGCGCATCGTCCGGCACAAAGCAGCGCGCGCCCAGCGCCTGCGCGCGCGTCAGGGAGTCGTCCCGCGAGTGGGAGTCGACGTAGATCATCTCATAGGGCAGCGCGCCCTCCAGGGCGGCGCGCACGCTCTGCAGGCACCGGCTGATGCCCTCGCCCTCGTCCTTGCCGATCACGATCACGCTGATCATGCGCGCCCTCCTTTCGCCATCGCTTGCGTCCTCTATTATCGCACATCCGGCGGGGAACGGCAAGCCCCTTTCCATTCTCCCCCTTGCGCGCGCCGGCAAAAGGGGGTATCATGAACCTATCGTCATGCCGTGGAGGGATCGCCATGCTCATCGCCGACCTGCACATCCACTCGAAGTACTCGCGCGCCACCAGCGCGGACTGCGTGCCCGAGCAGCTGGAGTGGTGGGCGCGGCGCAAGGGCATCGGCCTGGTCGGGACGGGCGACTTCACGCACCCGGCCTGGCGCGCGGAGCTTGGGGACAAGCTCGTGCCCGCCGGGGACGGCCTGTACCGCCTGCGCGCAGACCTGCGCCAGCCCGGCGCGCCCGACGTGCAGCCGCGCTTCGTCCTCTCCGCCGAGATCAGCTCGATCTACAAGCAGGACGGCCGCACGCGCAAGGTGCACAATGTCATCCTGATGCCGGGACTGGAGCAGGCGGAGGCGTTCTCGCGCCGCCTGGAGGCCCTCGGCTGCAACCTGCACTCCGACGGCCGCCCCATCCTGGGGCTCTCCAGCCGCGACCTGCTCGAGATCGCGCTGGACGTGTGCCCGGAGACGGTCTTCATCCCCGCGCACATCTGGACCCCCCACTTCTCGATGTTCGGGGCGTTCTCCGGCTTCGATACGGTTGAGGCCTGCTTTGGCGATCTGACCGGATACGTGCACGCCGTGGAGACGGGGCTCTCCTCCGACCCGCCGATGAACTGGCGGCTCTCGCAGCTGGATCGCTTCACGCTCGTCTCCCATTCCGACGCGCACTCGCCCGCCAAGCTGGGCCGCGAGGCCAACCTGCTGGACATCGAGCCCTCGTATGCGGCGCTGCGCCGCGCGCTGGAGGGAGGAGCTGCGGGCGGCTTTGCCGGCACGCTGGAGTTCTTCCCGGAGGAGGGCAAGTATCATTTCGACGGACACCGCGCCTGCAACCAGTGCCTGTCGCCGGCGGAGGCCGAACGCGCGCAGGGCGTGTGCCCCGTGTGCGGCAAGCGCCTGACGCTGGGCGTCGCGCACCGCGCGGCGCAGCTGGCCGACCGGCCGGAGGGCTACAGGCCCGACGGCGCGCCGCCATTTGAGCGCCTGGTGCCGCTGCAGGAGGTCGTCGCCTCGTCCATCGGCGCATCCGTCGCAGGCAAGAAGACCGCCCAGCGCCTGCAATCGCTGACGGATGCGCTGGGCGACGAGTTCTTCATTCTGCGTCAGGCGCCGCTGGAGGACATCGAGCGGGCCGCCGGTCCGTGCGTCGCCGAGGGCATCCGTCGCGTGCGCTGCGGCGAGGTCGAGGCCATGCCGGGCTACGACGGCGTCTTTGGCCACATCCAGGTCCTGCGCCCGGACGAGGTCGAGTCCATCGCGGGCCAGCTGTCCTTTCTGGGCGCCACGCCCGCGCCTGCGCCCCGGCAGAGCGATGCGGCGCCGATCGCAAAGCCCGTGCCCGATGCGGCGCCGGCGGCCGCACCGCGCGCCGACGCGCTCAATGCGCGCCAGCAGGAGGCCGTCTGCGCCCCGGAGCGCGCGATTGCGGTCATCGCCGGGCCGGGTACGGGCAAGACCAAGACGCTCGTGGAGCGCATTGCGCACCTGGTGCAGGCGCGCCGCGTGCCGCCGGCCCGCATCACGGCGGTGACGTTCACCAACCAGGCCGCGGGCGAGATGCGCGAGCGCCTGGAGCAGCGCCTGGGCCGCCGCGCCGCGCGCGCGATGACGATCGGCACGTTCCACGCGATCTGCCTGCGCCTGCCCGGCGTCACCCAGGCGGGGCGCGAATCGCTCGCCGACGGCGCGCAGGCGCTGGCCTGTGCGTCCGAGGTCGTGCAGGCGCTCGCGCTGAAGACCTCGCCGAAGCGGCTGCTCGCGGAGATCTCGCGGCGCAAGTCGGGCCTCGAGTCGGACGTCCCGCAGGAGGCCGTCGCCGCCTACGACGCGCGGCTTTCGGCGCGCGGGCTGATCGACTTTGACGGGCTGCTGCTGCGCGCGCTCGAGCTGGATGCGTCGGCGCCGCGCGCGCCGTTCACGCACCTGCTCGTCGACGAGTTTCAGGACATCAACCCGGTGCAGCGCCTGCTGGTCGACGCATGGAGCCGCGAGAGTCAGTCCGTCTTCGTCATCGGCGATCCGGATCAGTCGATCTACGGCTTCCGCGGCGCGGATGCGCGCTGCTTTGAGCGCTTCCTCGAGGCGCGGCCGGATGCGCGCGTCGTGCGCCTGACGGACAACTACCGCTCCGCCCCGCAGGTGCTGCGCTGTGCGCTGCCCGTCGTCGGGCATGCGCAGGACCTGCTCACGCCCCACCGGCCGGACGGGCCGCGGGTACGCCTGGTCGAAGCGCCGGACGAGTTCTCGCAGGCGCTGTTCATCACCAAGGAGATCGGCCGCATGGTCGGCGGCGTGGACATGCTCGCCGCGCAGGAGCAGGCGCGCGGGGGCGCAGAGCGCGGCTTTTCGGACTTTGCGGTGCTCTACCGCACGCACCGCCAGGCCGACGCGCTGGAGCTGTGCCTGCGCAAGGAGGGCATCCCCTACGTCGTCACGGGGCGGGACGCCACGCTCGAGGACGAGCAGGTGCTCGCCTGCCTGCACGGGCTGCGCCTGGCGCTCCATCCCGAGTCCGCCCAGCCGGCGGATGAATCCGCGCTGGCCTTTGCCGCGTCGCTCGGCGCGCGCGCCGGCCGTGAGCGTCCGCGCAAGCTGATTGAGGCCTGGATGCTCGCGCAGGGGATCGCCGCATCGCCCGCGCTGGAGCGGCTGCTGGGTATCGCCGACCTGCACGCAAGCCTCGCCTCGCTGCTGGATGCCGTCGCGCTGGGCGGCGAAGCGGACGTGAGCCGCTGCGCAGGCCGCGTCTACACGCCCGAGGCCGTGCGCCTGATGACGCTGCACGGCGCGAAGGGGCTGGAGTTCCCCGTGGTCTTTGTGCCTGGGCTCTCCGACGGCCTGCTGCCGCTGCGCCAGCAGGGCCTTCAGACGGACGAGCAGGAGGAGCGCCGCCTGCTGTATGTGGGCATGACGCGCGCCCGAGAAGAGCTGGTCCTGCTGTCCTGCGGCGCGCCTTCGCCGTTTGTACGGGACCTGCCCGGCGATTGCCTGCGGCGGGAGCGGGCGCGCGGCGCTTCCCGCCCGGCGGAGGGCCGCCAGCTCAGCTTTCTGTAAGAGAGGAGAAGACGCATGCTGCTTTCCATCATCGTTCCCTTTTACGGGGTGGAGCGCTACATCGCCGCGTGCCTGGAGCCGCTGTGCGCGCTCCCGGCCGGCCGCGTCGAAGTGCTGCTCGTCGACGACCGCGGCCCGGACGGCAGCCGCGCCATTGCCGATGCGTTCTGCGCGCGCTGTCCGTCGATGCGCGTGATCGAGCGCACGCAAAACGGCGGCCTGTCCGCCGCGCGCAACACGGGCCTGGATGCGGCGCGGGGAGAGTACGTATTCTTTCTGGACAGCGACGACGTGCCCGAGGCGGACAGCCTGCTCCCGCTGTGCGAGCGCATGGCGCGCGAGGAGCTGGACGTGGTCAAGGCGCGCTTTGCGCCCTTTGACGACGAAACAGGCGCGGCGCTGCCCGCGCCTGTGCCCCCGCCGTGCGATGCCATGGCCGGCGACGCGCTCTTCGCGCGGCAATGCCGTGCGGAGGTCTATGAGCCGATGGTGTGGCAGTGCATCTACCGGCGCGCATTTCTGGAGGCGCACGGCCTGCGCATGGCGGAGGGGCTGCTCTTTGAGGACGAGCTGTTCCAGACGCCCGCGCTGCTGCTGGCGGGGCGCGCCGCGATGAGCGACCGCACGCTCGTGCGCTACCGCCAGCGCGAGGGCAGCATCATGCGTTCGTTCGCGCGCAGCGCCGCATGGTGCGCCTCCTACCTAGAGGTATGCCGTCGGCTGAGCGCCCTGGCGGACGGCCTGGCGGACACGCCGGGACGCGTGATGCTGCGCCGCCGCATCGGGCAGATCGCGCTGTCCGTGGGCAAGAACATCCCCGCCTATGGCCTGGCGGGCGATGTGCGGCGCGAAGCAGTCGCCTTCCTGCGCGCGCACCGGCGGGAGCTGAGCGGCTTCGCCCTGCGCAGCGAAGACGCCTCCGTGCGGCGGCAGGGCATCCTGCTGCGCGCCAGTCCCGCCCTGTTCCTGCGCCTGTACGCGCGCCTGACCGGGCGCTGACGCGAATATACCGCCAAAGAAAGAGGGCCGATTGCTTTGATCGAAAACTTCTGGTTCAGCCTGAACGTCTCCCTGCCGATCTTCCTGCTGCTCGCGGCGGGCTTTGGCATCAAGCGCCTGCACCTGCTGGATGATTCCTTCTTCTCGCAGGCCAGTTCGCTCGTATTCACCGTCGCGCTGCCCGCCAAGCTCTTCTACGACACCGCAACGAGCGACTTCTCCCGTTTCAACCCGGCGTTCATCCTCGTGTGCATGCTGGGCACGACGGCGTTCTTCCTGATCGCATGGGGCGTGGGCGCGCTGATGCTGTGCAAGGCGCCCGAAAAGGTCGGCGCGTTCGCGCACGGTGCGTTCCGCGGCAACTATGTGTACATCGGCTTTGCGCTGATGCAGAACATTCTGGGCACGGACGTCATCCCGCTGAGCGCGACGCTGGCCAGCGCGTTCGTGCTCCCGCTGTACAACGTATACGCCGTCGTCCTGCTGACCGTCACGGGCAGCCACGGCCGCAGGATCCGCCCCGGCGTGATCCTCCGTCAAATCGCGACAAACCCCATGATTCTGGGCATCGTCGCCGGGCTTCCGTTTGCGCTGCTGCACGTGCGCCTGCCATTCGCGCTGACCCAGTCGCTGGACTATCTGGGCGCGCTGTGCACGCCGCTGGCGCTGCTCGTCATCGGCGCGAGCATCCGCTTTAGCGACATCGCGCACGACATCCGCCCCATCCTCGGCGCGTGCGGCATCAAGCTCGTCCTCCAGCCGCTGATCATGGTCGCCATCGGCCTGCTGCTGGGCCTGACGCACGAGGAGCTGCTTGTGCTCTTTGTGCTCTTCGGCGTGCCGGCCGCCGCCAACGTCTACATCGTCACGCGCAAGATGGGCGGCGACGCCCAGCTCGCCTCGGGCATCATCGTCGTATCCGTGCTGCTGTCGATGTTCACCCTCACGGCGGGCGTCTTCCTGCTGCGCACGGCCGGCATCGTGTGAGCCGCGCCCAAGACGAGCCCGCGCGGCGCTTTCTCCGGATCCCCCGGAGAGCGCGCTGCGCGGGCTCGTTTGTTTCACTCGCTTGGGTCACGCCGCATCGCGCCGTGGCAGGAGCTTTCGCGCCGCCAGCCAAGAGGCCATATACAGCGCGACACCGGCCGCCGCCACCATCAGACCGGCCGTCAAGGGGTCCTTCCAGATCATGGACGCGCCGACGAAGACTGCCGTCGACAGCGGATAGGCGATGATGAGGCTCACGATGCCCCGCTCCTCCCCCAGCAGAAAATTGCACGGGATGGTGATGCTGCCGGACAGCAGCGCAATGGCCAGGCTGATCGCCACGAAGGTCGCGCCGTCCGCCTGCGGCTGCACCAGCGCACCCAGCAGGCCGATCACGCCGCCCAGCGCAAAGCCCGCGCCGCTCAGGAGCAGGTACAGGGTATATTTGCTGTCCACGACGGCCTGGGGCGGCACAGGTAACACGCCCGCCATCCGGCTCCAGCCCGACGTCTTGTCCTGGCCGATCGTCGTCACGCCGATCATGCCGAACATCACGGTGGCGACGACGGTCAGCACCCACGTAGAGGTCAGCGCCGACATGCCGCCCCCGACGACCACCAGCACCAGCAGCAGGATGCCCAGCACGGATCGAATCAGAAAAAAATCCTTTAACAGCAGGCCCTTCATTTTGTCTCCCCCTTGATGTGCAGCAGCATGATCTCATCGATCGTGGCCGGGTCGACGACCGATTTGGGATATTTCCTTTGCGCAGCCTCCCGGTCTGCAACGAGGACCTCCCATTCGTAGTCCTGCCTGCGCCATGCAACCCTGTCCGTCTCGTCGATCGCAGCAAACTGGGCCTCTCCGCACCGGACGATCCCATAGCGATAGCGCAGCTCGTCCTTGGGCTTTTCAAAGATCACCCGGCCCGCATGCAGAAAGACAATGTAATCCGCAATCTTCTCCAGGTCGCTCGTGATATGGGAGGAGATCAGCACGGCATGATCCTCCGCCTGCACGAAGTCCAGTAGCAGGTCCAGAATCTCCTCCCGGGCGATCGGGTCCAGGCCGCTCGTCGCCTCATCCAGGATCAGCAGCTTCGCGCCGTGGGAGAGCGCTGCGGCGATGGCGAGCTTCATCTTCATGCCCTTGGAGAGCTTGCCGATCCGCCGGTCCGCGGGCAGCCCCATCTCCCGCAGCAGCGACCGGTACCGTTCCTCCTCCCACGTGCGGTAGATCCGTCGAAAGATTCGGTTCAGCTTTTCCGGCGTCAGCGCATTGGGAAACGCGTTGGCGTCAAACACCACGCCGATCTGCTCGCATAGCGCCGCGTCCAGCGTCTGCTCGCCCAGGATCTCAACGCTGCCGGCATCTGCATGGATCAGGCCGAGGGCGGCGTTGAGCGTCGTGCTCTTGCCCGCGCCGTTTTCGCCCACGAGCCCCACGACCGTCCCCCGCGGCACGGAAAACGAGACATTCTCCAGCGCGAACCGTCCGTATCGCTTGGTCAGCCCCTTCACGGCCAACGCATTGTCCTGCATCCTCATTCTTCTCCATCCTCCTGATAGAACATCCGCAGGAGCTCCGCGAGCTTCTCTACGGGTATGCCGCACGTGCGGCCGATCTGCGCGGCCTCCTGCAGGTGTTCCTCTGCGCGCCGCTGCTGTTCCTCCTGATAAAAGTCCCGATTGTTCGCGGTGATGAAGCTGCCGCGCCCCACGGACGTCTCGATGAATCCATCCCGCTGCAGGTCCTCATACGCCCGCTGCACCGTGATCACGCTCACGTGGATGGACTTGGCCAGCGCGCGCATGGATGGGATCGGGTCGCCGGTGCGCAGTTCGCCGCTCATCACCATCGCCTTGATCTGCGAGGTGATCTGCTCGTAGATCGGCTTGCTCGTGTTGCTGCTGATGATGATCTCCAACCGATTTCCCCCTTCTTTTGTCTTGCAATGCACTTATTGATCAAGTACATTATATCCATTCATTACACACATGTCAACTCCCCAAAAACAAAAAATGCCCCGAATGCGGGCGGGGGAGTCGTACCGCTCCCGGCCGGATTCGGGGATCATCGGGCCTTACACGTCCTCAAAGAACGGCTCGCCGGAATCCTTGTAGCAGAGGGTGCCGTACTCGTCAAAGACGAGCATGGTGGGCTTGGAGTGGATGTACTTCATGATCTCGTCCAGGCGGACGATCTCGCGGAACTCGACAAAGGAGAAGCTGACGCCCTGCTTCTTGGCGCGGCCGGTGCGGCCGATGCGGTGGACGTAATACTCGTCCTTTTCGGGCAGGTCGTAGTTGAACACGGCCTCCACGTCGTCCACGTCGATGCCGCGCGCGGCGATGTCCGTGGCCACGAGCAGCTCGAAGCGCCCCTTGCGAAAGCCGCTCATCACCTTGTCGCGCTGGCTCTGGCGGATGTCGCCGTGCAGGCAGTCGGCGCTGTAGCCGGCCTTCTGCAGGCGGGCGCAAAGGCGGGCGGTCATGTCCTTGGTGTTGCAGAAGATCATCGCGCGCTTGTACCTGTCCGAGTCGAGCAGGTACAGCAGGTGCTCGTACTTGTCCTGGCGCGCGGACTGGATGACGTACTGCGTGATCTGGGGCCGGTTCTCCTTCGTGGCCTCCACGACGATCTCGACCGGGTCCTGCTGGTACTTCCAGGAGATCGTCATGACGTCCTGGTTGGTGGTCGCGCTGAACATGACCAGCTCGCGGTCGGGCCGCGTGGCCTCGATGACGCGGCACACGTCCTTGACGAAGCCCATCTTGAGCATCTCGTCGGCCTCGTCCAGCACGAGCGTGTGCACCTCGTCCAGCACGATGTTGCCGCGCTGCATGTGATCCAGCAGGCGGCCCGGCGTGGCCACCAGAATCTGCGGGCGGCGCTTGAGCGCGGTGATCTGCTTGGCGATGGGCTGGCCGCCGTAGATGACGGCGATGCGCACCTCGGGGATGAACTGCGCGAGGCTGCGCAGCTCCTCGGCAATCTGCTGGGCCAGTTCGCGCGTGGGCGCGAGGACGACCTCCTGCACGCGCGTATCGCGCAGGTTGACGTATTCAAGCATTGGCACGCCGAAACCCAGCGTCTTGCCCGTGCCGGTCGGCGCGATGGCGATGACGTCCTGGCCCTGCATCATCATGGGAATGCACCGCTGCTGAATGGGCGTCAGTTCGCGGAATCCCATCTGGGTGAATGCCCTTTGCACTTCTTCGCTGATGTCCATCTCGGCGAGCGGATGGACGGTTTGTTCTTCTGCCACAGACATTGCTCCTTTATTCTTCTGTCCCCTGCGGTCACATCAGGCGCTTGCGCATCTGCTCGGCGTTGAGCGAGTAGAGCACGGCGTTTTCCTTGGAGATCCGCCCCTCGCGGTACAGGCGGAAGATCTCGCCATCCATCGTCATCATGCCCTGTGTCTGGCCGCCGTAGATCACGTTGTCCAGCTGGTGCACCTTGCCCTCGCGGATCATGTTCTGCACGGCGCTGTTGACGACCATCACCTCAAAGGCGGGCACGAGCGAACCGTCCACCGTCGGGATCAGCTGCTGAGAGACGACCGCCTTGAGCACCATAGAGAGCTGAATGCGCGTCTGCTGCTGCTGATTGGCCGGGAACACGTCGATGATGCGGTCGATCGTCTTGGCCGCGCCGACGGTGTGCAGCGTCGAAAAGAGCGCATGGCCCGTCTCGGCGGCGGTCAGCGCAGTCGAGATGGTCTCGTAGTCGCGCATCTCGCCCAGCAGGATGACATTGGGCGCCTGGCGAAGCGCCGCGCGCAGGGCCTGCGCATAGCTCGAGGTATCGTGATCGATCTCACGCTGGCTGACGATGCTGTTGTTGTGCGCGTGCAGGTATTCGATGGGATCCTCGATGGTCACGATGTGATCGCGAAACTCCCGGTTGATCCGGTCGATGATGCACACCAGCGTCGTCGACTTGCCACTGCCCGCGGGACCCGTCACCAGCACCATGCCGCGGCGCACCTTGTACAGGTCGATGACCTGCTGGGGGATATTCAGCTCCACGGGATCGGGCAGGCCAAAGACGACCACGCGCAGCACCGCCGCCAGCGAGCCGCGCTGCTTGAACGCGTTGCACCGAAAGCGCCCGACGCCCCGCACCGAAAACGAGAAGTCGTCGTCGCCCGTCTCCAACAGGCGCCGCATGTCGCGCTGCTGCGCCAGTTCATAGATGCCGCGCAGCAGCGTCTCCGTGTCCGCCGGCATGACGCGCTCGTCCGACGCAGGGATCATCTCGCCCTTGATCTTCAGCGTCACCGGCGCGCCCGGCACGATGAAGATATCGGACACGCCCCGGTTCACGGCGCCGCTCAGTATCGTCTCCAGTTCCATTCGAATCCCTCCGATGTCCGTCAAAAGCCGACCGCATCCAGCAACTGCAGGCTGCCGTCCGGCGACCAGTCGTCCGTGCGCACGACCTGCCAGGACTCGACCTGCACGCCCTCTTCCGTCAGGCGCACGCGCACGCACAGCTCGCGCTGATCGTCCACCCGCACGGCGTACGTCCATACGTCCCCGTCGCGCGCCAGGGAGATGCCGTCGACCGCCAGCTGTGCAGCCGCGTCTTCGCCGAGCGCATCCAGCTGCGCAAGCACACGCTCAGCCTGCGCATCCGCCGCATAGTAGGCGGTCACACTGCCTACATGCCGGTCGGTCTGGCGGCGGCCTGCCTGCGCGCTGGAAAAGGCCAGCATGCCCAGCACCGCGAGCATCAGCACCACGACGATCATCAACATGAGCGAGGCGCCCGTGCCCACGCGGTATTCCTGCCTGTCCTTCACGGTCAACGTCCCCCCTCCGGCGCATAGCGCGCGACCGGCAGGTCGACGCGCAGGCTGCCCTGCGCGTCCAGCGCCTGTACACGCATCTCCCACAGGCTGCCGCCCGGCTGCTCCACGCGCTCGCCCGTCACGCACAGCGTGTAGTCAGCGCCCTCCGGCGTCCATGTGGCGGAGAATCCGTCCGCCGTCGTCTGCACGGCTGTCCAACCCGCGTCCGCCGTCAGCAGCGCCGACGGATCCTCCTGCACGCGCAGACGCTCCGCCACATCCTCGCAGTGCACGAGCGCGTCCGCGTCCAGAGCGTTCCTTCTCGCAAGGGTGGATGCGTGCGCGAAGAGCTGCAACGTCGTCACCGCCGAGACGGAAAAGAACAGCAGCACGACTACGATTTCCAGCAGCAGCACCTTGTTGCGGCTCTCGTCCAACGCTTCCGCCCCCTTTCTTCTCTCATCGCGCGCTGCTGCGCAGCGCCAGATACAGCGATTCCTCCGCCCCGTCCGGCATGCGCACGGACAGGGTCACGCCCTTCTCATCCAGGCGTGCGTCAAATGCCGCGACCTCCAGCAGCCGTTCGGACAGTTCCGGGTCCAGCGGCGCGTCTGCATACCCGAACTGCTCGCGCAGCACGCCGTCCTGCGCAAAGATGCGTGTGACGAGCGCGCCACCCTCATAGTCCTCCGTCAGCGTCAGCACCGGACCGACCGCCTCGTCCTGCACGACCGCAACAGCGCCGGCGGCATCCAGCGCGCGCACCTTGTTGGCCACATACGACAGGGGCATGGCCGTCTGGCCGTCCGGGGACCCGGCCTCAACGACCGACCGGTAAACGCCTGCGCCGGCGACGACCGCCATCAGCGAAAAGACCGCAAACATGCCCAACAGCAGAAAGACGAACAGCTCGCCGAAGACATGCGAACCCTCGGCCTGCACGCTCCTGCGGTGTGCGCTGCGCATCACGGCGTATCCCCCCTTTGCGCCACAGTCACGGACGGCATGACGTTTTGCGCAAACACGTCGTAGAAGACGTCGTAGCGCTCCTGGTCGATGACGACGCCATAGTATTCGCGGATGTAATCGAGCGTCGGCGGGTACTGTCCCTCCAGCGCATAGCAGGTGACGACGGCGCGTTCGATGGCGCGCTCCAGCGTCAGCGCCTGCTGCTCATCCACCTGACCCGCGATGCCGGCCGTGCCCCACACGAACGCCGCAGCGCTGGCCAGGCACACGAAGGCCGTCACGTACAGGCCGCGCCGCCTCTCTCGCGCTCTTTTCATGGCGTTCCCTCGCTTTGCATCGTTATAGCATGGAAGACATCAGGCTCATCAGCGGCAGCATGACCGACAGCAGGATCGCGCCGGCAACCACGGACAGCACGCCGACAAGCGTCGGCTCGATGTAGGACACCAGGCGGCGGATCTCCGCGTCCGTCTCCTCGTCGTAGATCTCGCACAGGCGCTTCATGACCGTGTCGATCTGGCCCGCGCTCAGGCCCACACGGCACATCTGCACATACATCGGCTCAAACAGCCGCGCATGCTCCATCGCCTGCGCAAAGGAGGCGCCGGAACGGATCTCCTCGCAGCAGACGCGCACCTTTTCTCGGGCCGAGGGCGCAGTCAGCACATCCTGCACGAGTTCGAGCGCCTCCTCCAGCGGATAGCCGCCCGTGAGCAGCATGGACAGCGCCAGCGCGATGCGGCCGCTCTCGATCTTTTCCATCGCCCGGCGTGCAGGCGGGAATGCGCGCAGCAGCGCCTGCAGGACGCGCTCGCGCCTGCGCGTACGCATGAGCAGCGCCACGACGGCGATGCCCACGGCCAGCAACAGCGCTACGGCCAGCACGCCGCGCCCAAACCCCAGCGCCACCCGTATGGCCAACTGCGAAGAGCCCGTCATGCCCACGCCCATGCTCTCATACACCTGCGTGAAGACTGGAAACACAAAGGTGATGAGCACCAGAATCACCACGGCCATCATGGCCACCAGCACCGCCGGGTAGAACACGGCGCTGCGGATGGCGCCGCGCACCTTGTGCTCCCAGGCGTAGTAGTCTGAAAGCGCGGTCATGATCGCCTCCAGGTTGCCCGAGCGCTCGCCCACGCGCACCATATAGACTGCATACGCCGGGAAGCAGCCTGCCTCCTGCATGGCCTCGTACAGCGATCCGCTCTCGCGGATCTTGCGGTCGATTTCGGCAAGTTTCGGCTCCAGCGCCGTGCCTGCATAGCTCACGCGCAGCATGCCCGCCGCGTCGTAGAGCGCGATGCCCGCGCGCAGCATCAGGGCAATCTGGTCGCACCACAGCGAGAGCTCCTGGGAGGAGAGTTGTCCAAGCGGCCTGGCCTTTGCCATCGGTTCCGCCCCCTTTTCAATAATAGCGTTCCATCCGGTAGTCCGAGGCCTTGACCTCTTTGCCGTAATTCATGATCTTCAGCGTGGCGTCGACGAGGCGCCACTCGCCGTCCAGGTAGACGCGGTTCCACGCATGGTACATGCCGTGCACATTGCCGATGGCGATCTGGGCGGGCACGTCCTGCACGCGCAGCATCGCCGCCAACAGCGAGGCCACGTCAAAGCAGATGCCATTGCCGCGCTCCAGGATGACCTCCAGGTCGGGCATGTATCCGCTCTGGACCGTCGCCGCCTTGATGTAGTCATAGGAGATGTGCTTGACCACATATGTGTACAGGGCGGTCAGCTTTTCCTTGTCGCTCATGTCCGCGCTGCACAGCTCCTGCGCGAGCGCCACCACCGACGAGTCCGGCGTATACCACACGTACTGGTTCGGATAGAGGAAGGCGAGATTTTCATCCTCCATGCGCGCGCGGATGCTCTTGGCATAGACCTGCGCATACTGATCGCCGCGCACCTGTTCGTAGACGCGGATCTCATATTCTCCGCTGCCCAGCTGCAGCGGGAAGACCTCAAATTCGCCGTCCTGCCGCAGCGAGTAAGTAAAGGCCTGACCTCCACTCGAGATGCGCACGCGCTGCTGTACGTCGGCGCTGCGCTTGACCATCACGTATCCGCTGGCCGCGCCGCCGGCGTCCAGGGTCGTCCCACTCTTCTCATAGACGTCCTCGGATGTCTGTGGAAAGAGCGCCGCGGCGGCGCACAGGACGGATCCCAGCAAAAAGAACGCGCAGGCCAGCAGCGCTTTCATGCTGCGCTCTCCATGGGCCGCGCCCCGTCTAGGCCATCTCATGTATCCGCCTCGTTCCCATGTCAGTCTCTTCCTCAAATTATAGCAAAAAGCGCTCCAAAAAGCAAACCGTTCTGCCTGCTCCAGCGGCTGGACGGCGCGCGTCGGGCCATACTATGAAGGGCCCGAGCGACAGACCGTGCGCTCAATTGCAGGTTTGGGACGCGATGGGTTGACAGCGCGCGCGCGATGCGATATGCTTTGTACAACAAACGCGGAAAGGAATCACACCATGAAGACAGTCTTCGCTTCCATGGAGCGCTGGTTTCGCCGGCACTCGATCCGCAACCTGATGACCTATGTCGTAGGCGGCATGCTCGTCGTGTTCCTGATGGACTTTTTGCTGCCCAGCCTGCGCGTGGAGTCCTGGCTGTATCTGAACTGGCATCTGGTGATGCGCGGGCAGGTATGGCGGCTGTTGACCTTTGTGCTGCTGCCGCCAAGCAGCTCGCTGATCTGGATCCTCTTCAGCCTGTACTTCTACTGGCTGATCGGCAACGCCCTGGAAAACCATTGGGGCACGGCGCGCTTCAACATGTTCTACTTCGTGGGCATCCTGGGCAACATCCTGGCCGCCGCGATCACCGGCAGCGGCACAAACACCTACCTGAACCTCTCGCTCTTTCTGGCGTTTGCGGCGGTGTATCCCAACTTTGAGCTGATGCTCTTCTTCTTCCTGCCGGTGAAGGTCAAGTACCTGGCGCTGCTGGACGTGGTGCTGTACGGCTGGAACCTGATTGTGGGACCGTGGAGCGTGCGCGCGGCCATCGTGTTCTCGCTGCTCAACGTGATCCTCTTCTTTGGCGGCGACCTGATCTCCACCATCCGGCGCGAGTCGAGCTACTGGAAGACGCGCGCCAACTTCCGGAGGGCGATGCGGCGATGAAGCACCTGTTTCTGACCGGAGAAAAGCAGGTCGGCAAGTCGACGCTGCTGCGCCGGCTGCTCGGCGAGCTCGGGCTTGCCCCCGCAGGGTTTGAGACGCGCCTGTGGATGCAGGACGGCATGCGGCACGGATTCTTCTTCCACAGCTTTCTGCCCGTCGACCCCTACTACAACGACTGTCCCTGCACGCTGCGCGTGGCGCCGCAGCAGACCGTCGCTGTGCTGCCCGTCTTTGAGCAGATCGGCGTGCGCTGCCTGCGCGCGGCACAGGAAAGCGACCGGTCCGTCATCCTGCTGGATGAGCTGGGCAAGCTCGAGCGGGACGCGTTCGGATTTCAGCGCGAGGTGCTCGCCTGCCTGGACGGCTGCAGGCCCGTGCTGGGCGTGCTGCAAAAGGGCGACTATCCGCTCTCGGCAGCCATCCGCGCGCGCGAGGACGTCCTGCTGCTGACCGTGACGCCCGAGAACCGCGACATGCTCTTTTCGCAAGCGCTGGAGGCGCTCAAGGCCGCTCTGATCAAGGCGCAATAGAGCACGCAAAAGCAACGCCCGAATCCCAAATGGGATTCGGGCGAATGTGTTTGTGCCAGGGCTCGCCTTACGAGCGCTCGCGCGGCTTGACGAAGCGCGAAACCTGTACGCCGACCTCGAAGAGCAGCAGCATCGGAATGCCCAGCATGACCTGCGAGACGATATCCGGCGGCGTCAAGATCGCAGCGATGACGAAGATGGCCAGAATGACGAACTTGCGCGTCTTGCTCAGCATCTCGTAGTTGACCAGCCCGACGCGCGTGAGCATGTAGATGGCCACCGGCAGCTCAAAGACCAGGCCGAAGGGCAGCACGAACGAGAACAGGAAGCCGACGTACTTGTCGATGGACAGCATCGGCGTGGCCAGATTCTCGCCCGAGACGAGGAAGAAGTCGAGCGCCAGCATGTACACGGCCCGGTAGCAGAAGACCACACCCATCAGGAACAGCAGCAGCGCCAGGAAGAACAGGCGCTTGAAGATGCGCTTCTCATTGGGATACAGCGCGGGCTTGATGAACGCCCAGATCTGCCAGAACACCACGGGACTGGCCACGACGACGGCGGCGATCAGCGACACCTTGAGCTGCGTGACCAGCGCCTCGGATACGGCCGTATAGATGATCTCCACGCCGCGCTCGACGATGGGCGTGGTGATGAAGTTCATCAGGTATCCGCACGCCAAGTAGAAGACCAGCAAGAACGCCGCGGCGATCGCGCCAAAGCTAATGACCAGCGTCTTGCGCAGCGCCAGCAGATGGGTCAGGATCGACTGCTTGCGCTCCTGATTCTCCTGCGCTACGGCCTCGTTGGTTTCGGGTTTCTCGTTGCTTGTCTGTGTTTTGCGCATGGCTCGCTCCGAAAAAGGGCCGCGGCTCACGCCTGCGGCTCGTCCTTCTTATCTTCGTCCTTCTTGTTCTCTTCCGGCTTGGAATCGTCTTCCTTGACTTCCTTCTTGAAGTCCTTGATGCTCTGGCCCAGGGCCTTGCCCACGCCGGCCAGCTTGCCGCCGCCGAAGAGCACCAGCGCCAGCACCAGAATGAGGATGATTTCCGTCGTACCCAGTCTCATTTAGAATGCCTCCCCCACGTCATTTCTTTTGGTTGATGTCTTCCTGGATGTCCTGTTTGATTTCTTTGGCGTCCTTACGAAGGTCCTTCTTGATCGCGTTGACGTCCTTGTTGACCTCATGGCGGATATCCCGCAGTTCCTTGCTGACGTCTGCCTGCCGGAGGGTATCCTGAACGTCCATCTCTGCTTCCTTAAAGCCCTCGGCCAGGTCTCCCCAGCCGGTCTCCCGCTTGACCTCCTCGATGAACGAGCGGATGTAGCGGACAAAACGCCCCAGGGCGCGGGCGACCTTGGGCAGATCCTTGGGCCCCACCACGACAAACGCGACCAGCAGGATCAGGATCAGCTCCGCCGCGCCGACATTAAACATCTCTATCCCTCTTCCCGCCCTGTCAAGCCTCCTGTATTATACGATGCGGAACACAAAAAGTAAAGCCTATCCACTCTTTGCATCCGGCCGGGCGTCTTTTTATTATACACGAAAGCGCCGCCGGGTGCAATCCGTCGGCGCATTTTTTTCGCGCGCATGCGACAAAATTTCGTATGGCGCCAAGCGCCCCGGCCGCGCATGGCCGGGGCCGGAAGATCAGAGGTTGACCGCCGCGGGGTATCGAATGACGCCCTGCAGCGCCTCATCCGGATGCTCGCCGCTCTGGGTGTAGACGGGCACCAGGGTGAATGTGTTCTCGTCCGTCTCGGGCAGCGGCGGCTGGATGAAGCCGAACCACAGCTCCAGGCGCGTCGCGTCTCCGTCGAGCCAGGCGTCAAACTTCTGGCACATCTCCCCGTCGATGTAGAGCCTGTAGCTGTAGACGGCGTCCGCCGCATCCTCCATGCTGACGACCGCATCATACCACTCCGCCGGCATGCCGGTGAGGACGACGTTCGCATGGACGGCGACGTTGTTCAGGATGCCCGCCGTGACCGTGCACTCCGCCGTGTAGTTTTCAAACGAGGCGCTTGCCGTCGCCTGCGCCGTGGCGTCGGTGCACTCAATGCGGAAGGGCAGCTCCTCGCGCTCATGCGACAGGCTCATGACATAGGCCGCGCCGTCCGCATCCATGTAATAGGCAGTCTGGGTCCGGTACAGCGTCATCACCAGGTCCAGGCTCTGCTGCTGGCGCGCCGTTTCCGGCAACGGCGTCTCGTAGCGCATCCAGTTCACGCGCGTGCCATCCTCCAGCACGCTGGAATCGCCCATCGAGGGGTTGATGTACGTGCCGTCGGCCAGATCCAGGCCGTCGCCCTCGGAGACCGTCGTCACCAACACGCCCGTCCCCGGCGAAAGCTCCACATCCAGGTATTCGGCCTGCGTCGCCTCCATCGCCTCCAGCTGCGAAGCGTCAGGCGTCCAGGGCTCCTCCGTGCGCGTCTGTCCGCCGATGGACCAGCTGAGATACAGCGTCTCTCCGTCATAGTACGACTCCTCGACCGTCAACTCCACCTCATCCTGGAGCAGCGTTTGCCCGGTGGCGACAGCCGCCCCCGCGAGGTTCTGCTCCAGCGGCTCCAGGCCGATCCCTGCATCCCGTCCGGCAAAGAATTCAAAGATGCCGCCGGCCGCCGCAAGCGCCGTGCCCGCCAGCAGCGCGGTCAATGCCAGTGCCACCATCAGCCCCGTCGAGATCTTCCTGCGCATGCGTTCTTCCTCCTTTCGCGCGCGTTCCAGCACGCGCGCCCTGTCCTCCCGGCTCATCCGCACGCCGGAGAGACGTGCGTCAATCGCCTCACGCACGCTCGGTTTCATCGGCTTTCCCTCCTTCGAGCCTGAGCCTGAGCATGTCCCGCGCCCGCGACAGGCGCGTGGACACCGTCTTTTCCGGGATGCCCAGCGCCTGCGCGATCTCGGCAACCCTCATCTGCTGATAGTAGTAGAGCAGGATCACCTCCCGGTACTTGGCGCGCAGCCCCGCAATGGCGAACGTCATCCCGTCCTCCTCCACGCCGAACGGCCGCTCCGGCGCGGGCAGGCTCTCGCGCAGCGCGCCCAGATCCACCAGGCGAAACCAGGCGCTTCGCCGCATGCTGCGGCAGGTGTTGATCGCGATGCGGGATAGCCACGTCTTCTCGCTGCTCTCGCCCCTGAACCGCTCCAGCGCGCGATATGCCTTGAGGAATGTCTCCTGCGCCGCATCCTGGGCGAGCTGCGCGTCGCGCAGGTGCAGCGTGCACAGGCGCACGATGGCGTCGCCGTGGCGCTCCATCAGGCGCTCGAGCGCGCGCTCCTTCTCCAGCGCATCCATCCGGTTCCCTCCTTTCGCCTCTCACCCATTAGACGCGCCTGACGGCGTTTGACCCTTCAAAAACCGAAATTTTCCCCGTCGCGCCCATCTTTCGCATTGCCGGAGAGAAGATCTCACATCTTCTTTGCGTTTCTTTCACTTTTCCGTTATAATAAAAGGAGCAACACATGAGGAAGAAGGTCGTTCGCACTTGAAAGCCCCGCAAAGCGCTCAGGAGAAATTCGCCGTCATGACCACGCAGCCCATCCGTCCGCTCGTGCTGCGCCTGGCCGCGCCCACCATCGTGAGCATGCTCGTCACCTCCCTGTACAACATGGCCGACACGTTCTTCGTAGGCAAGATCGGCACGAGCGCCACGGCCGCCGTGGGCGTCGTCTTTTCGCTGATGGCCGTCATCCAGGCGCTGGGCTTCACGTTCGGCCATGGCTCGGGCAACTACATCTCCCGCAAGCTCGGCGCCAAGGACAACGAAAGCGCGGAGACGATGGCCTCCACGGGCTTCTTCTCCGCACTGATCACGGGTTTCATCGTCATGGCGCTGGGGCTGATCTTCCTGGATCCGCTGGTGCGCATGCTCGGCGCGACGCCGACCATCCTTCCCTATGCGCGCGACTACACGCGCCTCATCCTGCTCGGCTCGCCGTTCATGATCTCCTCGCTCGTGCTCAACAACCAGCTGCGCTTTCAGGGCAGCGCCTCCTACGCCATGGTCGGCATCACGTCCGGCGCAGTGCTCAACGTGGCGCTGGATCCGCTGTTCATCTTTGGGCTGGACATGGGCGTGGCCGGCGCGGCGCTGGCCACGAGCCTGAGCCAGATCGTCGGCTTCTGCCTGCTGCTGGCGGGTACGCACCGGGGCAGTAACATCCCCATCCGGCTGCGTGCGTTCCGCCCTGCGCTCACGCGCTACCGCGAGATCCTGCGCGGCGGCCTGCCGTCCCTGTGTCGCCAGGGCCTGGGCAGCGTCGCCACCATCGCGCTCAACCTCGCCGCAGGGCCCTATGGAGATGCGGCCATCGCCGCGATGTCCATCGTCTCGCGTGTGATGCAGTTTGCGATGTCGGCCGTGCTCGGCTTCGGCCAGGGCTTCCAGCCGGTGTGCGGCTTCAACTACGGCGCCAGGCTGTACGGTCGCGTGCGGGAGGCGTTCTTCTTCTGCCTGCGCATCTCGTTCGTCATCCTGGTGGCGCTCTCCGCGCTGGGCTTTGCGCTGGCGCCGCAGGTGATCGAGATCTTCCGCAAGGCCGACCCCGTGGTCGTACAGATCGGCGCGGCCGCGCTGCGCTGCCAGTGCGTGCTGTTCCCGTTCGTCTCCTACATCACGATGACGAACATGATGCTCCAGACGATCGGCCAGTCGCTCAAGGCCAGCGTGCTCGCCGCGGCGCGTCAGGGGCTGTTCTTCCTGCCGGTGATCCTGATCCTGCCGCGCGTGCTGGGCATGACCGGGCTGCTGATCAGCCAACCCGTCGCCGACCTGTGCACGCTGCTCCTGGCGCTGCCGCTGGGCTACACCACGCTGCGCGACATGAAGCGCGCGCAGTCGCCCACCGCGTAAGTCAAAGGCCGTCCATGCAAAGCCTGCATGGACGGCCTTTTTGTGTCCGTCACTGCGCCCACACGATGTCCCCGCGCAGGCGGTAGATCGTCGCGCCGTAGCCCTTGCGGCAGAAGGCATCGACGAACCAGTCGATCTCCTTGACCGCGTCGAACTGCACATAGCCGTACCGCTCGCCGTTTCGGCGCTCGCCCTTCATGTTGGAGTCGGTCCAGCGCACGGTGTCGGTCTCCGGGTCGTAGTCGGCAATGAAGATCATGCTGTGCGCGCCCACGCCGTAGTAGTAGTTCGCGGCCATCTGAAAGAAGTCCCCGCGCTGCGCCTGCATGAGAAACTGCCGCGCCAGCTCCCGGTTCTCCGCGTCCGTCAGCTCGCTGTCGTAGCGGAAGCGCGCCGCCTCATAGAAGGGATTGCCCTCCTCGGCGGGCACATCCTCCCACTCCAGGCCGTAGACGTAGGGCGCGCAGGCCTCGCTGGGGTTGTTGTTGGGGATGTACAGCTCCACGTCCGGGAACTCGGCCATGCGGTAGTCCACCGCGACCTGATTGAACAGATATACGGTGAAGTTCTTGCAGATGTAGATGTCGCTGGCATACTGCGCGCGCTGGGCGCGGCCGTTCGTCTCCTCGTACTTGCGCTGCGCCAGGTCGATGATGCCGTCGATCATCTCCTCGCGCGCGGGCGACGTCTCGGTCCGGTCCGCATCCGTCTGGGCCGCGGCCGGCTCCGCGCCCTCCTCGCCGACGGCCTGGTACGTCAGCTCGCCCCGGCCCATCGCCTGCACGGGCAGCGTCAGCAGCAGCGCCAGCAACAGAAAGAGGCCCCTGCGTTTCATGTTCCTCATCGGCCTGCTCCCCCGTCAGCGGATCGGGCAGGCGCCGCCCACGCAGTCGCTCGTGCCGATGTCCAGCTCGGTCTCCTCGTGCTCGTACTTGCAGATCAGCGACGGGTTGAACGGGCGCATCGCGGCGCGCCGGCGCTCATACTCGGCCTCGTCGATCTCCTCATAGGGCAGCAGCTCATAGAAGCTGTCGTCATAGCTCAGGAAGGAGAGGGCGACGATGTCGTCCCAGTTGTTCCAGACCCATTCCTCGACCTGATCCCACTCCCCGTCGCGCACGTGCACGGTGATGGAGCAGTTGTGGTCGACGTAATGGCGCATGAACATCTTGTAGTTCTCCAGCTGCTCGATCGCAGAGGCGTCCGCCTTCACGCGGCCGGCCGGGGCCTTGACCGGGAACTCGACCACCTTGGTCTTGCACGTCTCCGGGTCCTGGCCCACCTCCGGGAAGACGGGATAGCCCAGCTCCTCGCAGACCTTGCACAGCGGGTCGGCGGCGGAGATGCGCACGCGGCGGATGTAGTAGGGCGCGTGCGAGTAGTGCACGCCGCTGGAGACCGTGGGCAGCAGCGAGAGCGTGCCCTCGGGCTTGACGGTCGTCATCAGCAGCGGGCGCTTCTGGCCCAGCTGATCGGCCAGGCGGTTGGCGGCGTCGTGCACGGCGGCGCGCATGCGCTCCAGCAGCTGCGACTGCGCCTCGCGGTCCATGCCGGTGGCGTTGACCATGTCCTGCCAGCCGGTGACGGAGCAGCCCAGCAGCCGGTCGCGCTGCTGCACGGCGTTCCACTGGTGCATCTCCAGCTCGCGGCAGGTCATGCGATAGCCCGCGCGCGCGGACAGGCGCTGCGCCTCGAGCAGGGCCTCCTCGTCGAGCGCGCCGTCCTTTACAAAGGCCATGACGTTCACCGTGGTCAGGTTGCAAAGGCCGTGGCTGTCCAGCAGGATCTCGCCGCACGGGTTGCAGCCGCGGAAGTTGGGACGGCGCTTGAGGCCCGCCTCCTCGTTGACCCAGCCCGGCTCGCCGGAGTAGCGCATCTGCTGCAGATGCCAGTGCAGCTGCTCGCGGGTCGGCTTGCGCCGGTAGAAGATGGAGTTGTTGCTCATCTGGCGGTGCGCGATGGACTTGTCGATCTCCCAACGGCCGTCGACCTGGCGGTACAGCTCGCTCTTGGCCCTGATGCAGTCCTCGTCGTCCTGATCGATCAGGCCGATTTCCGACGTGCGGCGCACGCCGCCGGAGACGACGTTCTCGCCGATGATGTTGGCGATGTCCAGCAGGTCGAGCGGGCGCAGCATCGTCAGCTGCTTGCCGTCGCGCGCGCCGGCGGCCGTGACGACCTTGTGGATCTTGTCCAGCATGGCCATCATGGACTCGTAGCCCGACGCCGTGCCGCCGAAGACCTTGAGCCGCTCCCCGCGCGGGCGGATGGAGTCGTACTCGACGACGATCTTGCGCACCTTGTTGTACTCGCGGCTGGTCAGCAGCGTGAAGTAATGGTCCAGCGCCTGCGCCCAGCCCTCCTTCGAATCGCCGATGGCCAGCGTCGCGGTGTCGGTGGCAAACGTCAGGTTCGTGAACTCCAGCCGCTCCTCAACCGGGCGCGGATCGTACGCCTTGTGGATGACCTGCACGTTCGTGCGGATCTTGGGCAGCTTTTCCGCATCCTCGCGCAGCACGCGCACGCCCACGCCGCTGCCGACCATCAGCAGGTAGAACAGGTCGTGGAACGCGTGGTAGTCGTCGATCACCTCGAACGCGCAGTTGTAGTTGGCCAGCGGGTAGGCGCGGGAGACGGGCGTGCTGCCGACCCACAGCGTGCGGCCGGAGAGGAACTGGCGCAGGTGATACACGTTGTCGTAGAGGTACTCCGCCTCCTCGCGCGAGGTCGGCGCGAGCGAGCAGTTGTACTCGACCGCGCGGCGCACAGTCTCCCACCAGAATTCGCGCCGGCCCTGCGCGGGCAGGTAGCGCGAATACGTGCGCGAATAGACGAACGAGCCCAGCTGGTCCATGGGGTTGGGCGCGTGCTTGTAGGGGCTGAGGAATTCCTTGCTCAGCAGGCCCTCGCGCCAGTCCTCGCGGCCGCGGGCCTTCTCCTTCTCCATGCGGTAGCGGATGTACGCGCGCGCCGTGCGGAAGCGCTGCTGCTCAAAGAGCACCTGCTCGACCGTATCCTGAATCGTCTCGATGTCGACCTCGGCCCCGCCGAGCTTTTCCACGCGCGCGCGGACCTCTTCGGCCACGCGCCGCGCGGCGGCGTCGTCATGTTCTCCGGCGGCTGCGGCGGCCAGCGCGACCGCGCGCTCAATAAACGTGCCGTCAAATGCGACCAGCTTTCCGTTACGCTTCTTTACGTTCACCTTTTGTTCCCCTTTCCCCAACTTTCATCCGTATCGGCGGCACACAATATCCGGTGCCCCCGTCATTCGATACATGCAGCATTTAGTATGATACCACAGATGCGCCGCCATTTCAAGCGCGGCGTGGGCGGCAAAAGAGGCCCGTGCCCGGCGCGCGCCGGATGCGGGCCCGATGTCTCCGGGGACTCAATCAAGGTGCCATGCGCTTTTTTCTGCTTTCCTTGAACCTGCACCGATTCCTTTCATGATTCAATCATCAACCTATCAAAATTTTCGCAAATCCATCTGGTCATTTTCCGGTTCACTTCGAAAACATTTTTGTACCATGACGGGCAACCTGAGCATCTCGGGCTATCTGTGTCCATCCGTCTATCGCATTGCCTTGCCGTAAACGGCATATCACGTCCCATACATCCTGTTATCATGATATGCAGGGAAGCACGATTTGTAAACATTGTGCCCCGGCTTTTCCTGTAAAGCAGCCTGTTCGCCTGGACAGGCTCAGGATCCCGGCATGCTGAGCGATCATCTTCCTCCCCGCCGCCAGGAATGCTCTGATGGCGCCACCTTCCGGAAAAGCTTGGCAGGTCTCCTACGTATCTATGGTTACAGGCACACCAAATCCATGCGCAGCAAGACGCTGCTGCCCATGGATAACCGCTGCGCTTCCATCCACCGGCTCGCCTTCCACAATCCGGCCTTCACCCATTGCCATGTGGCCGCAGCTTTCCCCTGTGATCTGCCGTTCCCCCGTGGATGTGGCGGCACTTCGGGAGATGAAGGTATGCTGCACCAATGCCCCCATTTCCAGGGAACCGGCCATGAAAAACAACATTGCCGAACAGCCCACGCTGTGGAGCAGGCGCTTGTGCAACATCCGCAATTCATCCTGCACAACGCGGACATGAAAGACTATCGCCCCATTAAGACGCCCCTCGAAGCTCCCTCTCAGACCAACCGGCTCATTTGCCCGTAAAGGCTGATGATCCCTGCCGCATTGCACGCCTGAACCACTTGGAAGCAGGCTTTTCCGGCATTTGAAAACGGACCCGATTTCAACATACACAGCAAAAACCTCCTCTGCTCCGGCTCACCCGACACAAAGGAGGATTTTGTTTACCTTTTCGCCTTGGACAGGCTCGAAAATACGACCTGGCGCCAAACGTGGAAAATCGCACTTTCGGCTTTCCGCCGGCAGCGCAAACTCAACACCGCCTGCGCCAGATTGCAATCAGCACAGCGCCCGAAGCAGCAGCCGCGGCCAGCAACAGCCACAGCGATGTATGATCCCCGGTGTGCGGAAGCTCCATCGGCTGTAATACGCTCAGCAGCGCAGGCTCCGTGGTGATCTTCTGCCCGACTCGATCCCACACTACGCAGTAGTAACGATTACCATCGTTTTCCACGGCAGTGGTAACGCGCAGTGTATCAGTATCGGCCCCATCCACGGCCGTATCAGCATCCGCATATGCGACAGCAAACAACCCTGCCTGCTTGCTCCGCGCAGGAATGACATACCACTGAAAGCCCAGGGGCTGCTCGCCGCCCGTCACTTCGACGCTGAAAACCGCTTCCGAGCCGGGAGAACAGATCACATCCTGCGGCCCTTTCACCAGTACCAGAGGCGTCCTTGTCACCGTCAGCACAGCCGCTTCGGAAACCACTTTCTGCCCCACGCTATCCTGCACGATGCAGTAATAGCGGTTGCCGCTCATGCTCTCCGTTGCCGTGAAGGTCAGCGTATCGCCCGTAGCCCCGCTGATGGCCGTGCCCACTCCAGCAGAAGGCTCTCCGCTCTGGCCCGCAGGAATGACATACCACTGGCAGGTCACTTTCGCTTCGCCGCCGGTGAAACTTACGGCAAAAGTCGCCATCTCATCCGGCCGGAGCACCTGATCCTCCGGGGAAGATACCTTGAGCAACGGATACGCCGTGTACACAGCAGTATATTCGGCATCTGCCGTCACTTTTGTAATCTCGGGCGTCCAGCCGGTGAAAGTATAGAAGGATATTCCATCCGACGGTCTGACGGGAGCCGGCCCCGCATAAACCGGCAGGGTTTCAAATTCCACATCCCGGCTGATATCAAGCAAGGATCCATCCCAGTTGCGCCAGATCACGTTGTATGGTATATGCCGCCAATTGGCAACATAGGTCCTGTTAACATAGTCTGTTTTGCCAATTGGATCAGTACATTGAACGATAACATCCCTTTCCGGATCGGCAAGGCCAATTTCATCGCACGTCCAGCCAGTAAAGATATAATTCTCTCGCACGGGGCTGATCAAGGGGAAACCTTCCATGTTGATTCTGTAAATCTGAGGATTGTCCGCCAATATGACGTTCTCGCCGTTGGGGATGTAGTTGATTGTACGGAAGTCATCAAAGTACTGCTTCGTCCAAAGGGCATACAGTTCAATGTTCTTGTTCTCTACGGTGATCAAAGCCCCCGGAAAATATTGCGGGGTCATGACTTGAGGGTCCTCCGTCCAGCCCACAAACTGATAGCCTTCACGCCGCGGAACCTCGTTTGGAATGGTGCCCGTATGGTTTTCTTCCACCCAAAACGCGTTTGGCATATTTTCCACCGACTCGCCCTTCGCGTTTTCCTCAAAGTAAACCAGTACTACGTAGTGGTAAAGGGGGATCTCCAGTACGGCTTCTTGGGAATGTCCGTTTGCAGCCACCTTATAATCCACCGTCTTTTTGACGTATGCCTCCCCGGAGGGGTCGTCAGGATCCTTTTGCCATGAGGTGGCTGTGATTTTTACATCGCCCTCCGGCATATACAGGTGAACGTAGCCGTCCTCATCAGTCGTTCCACGGATGTAAGCAAGCCCCTTCCGATCCGCATAGAGTGGCACATCCGTATAGGTGACAGTCACATTCTCCATGGGCGTGTCTGCCGTATCCCTTACCAGCACATCCACCAGATTGAGATAGTGGCTGCACGGCTTGAGTTCGAATTCGTCAAACGTAAAGGAGTAGTGAAAATCCGAAAGTTTTTGGTCAAACAGGTTATAGCTTGCCGACCAGACATGGCCACACGCCTGTGCCCAGACTTCCAGCTTTGCCAGCGCGTCGATTTCACCCTGCAGACAGGAAAGTTCCTTGCAGACATGCCACCTGTTTGGATTGATAGGGAGCAATCCATCTTCGGAAAATTCTTCCCCTCGGCCGCCTTCATCCCCCTTGAGTTCGGCCGTGATGGCAATACCCTCGGCAGCATCGCATCCTGTTCCGAAAACGGAGAGCAGATCAATGGAGGGCCCCAGCGTCAGATTCACTTCCACATCGCCATCAGCGATGATCTGCTTCACGTCTATTGAGGCTTGCTTGGCCAGGCTCTGAAAATTCGGCTTTTTGAAAAGGGAGCCTTCTGCTTTGAAGCCGGCTCTTCCGCCTGTCAAAGAAAAATCGATTTGGGTATTTCCTTCGGCAAAGATCCCAAGTCCCACGCCGATTTCCAGCCCCACGCCGGGCACACCGCCAATCGGTATTTTGGCAATGGGGATTTCCTGGGAAAAATTCTCATCAAGCTCCAAGACTGCATCCAGCAGATTGTAGTCGACCCAGGACTCCACGCTGACGCTGGTGAGCCCGCAGGAGGCCTTGATATGAAAGTCACCACTCAATGTGCCGCTGAATTCCACGTTGCCGATAGGACTTCCAATATTGATATTCTGACTGAAGTGCACCGTCTTGTCGATCGTTAGGCCTACCTTGTAAAACAGCTGCTCCGGCTCCACCTCCTGCGGGTTGCAGGTGAAGACGATACGATCCGACTGCTCCAAAACCTGATTGGGCAGGAAGAAGAAAGCTTGCTGTTTTTCCACATCGACATAGGCTACCGGCGTGCCGGGTAAAACATCCCTCGCCTCTCCGGAAGGATTGTAGAGCGTAAATACGGTCTTGTCCTCCGCCACGCTCATGCTCATGTCCGAAGCCGCATAGAGAATAGCGGCACCGCTTTGCATGACGACGAAATTGCCATCATCCGCATTATCGGGCCCCAGATCAAGATCAATATACAACGGTTCCTGCTCGTAAAGGCGTTTATCCTCAAGCACGGGCGCTCCCTCTGCAGCAGCGGAATGCACGCATACCGCCAGTGCAAGCACAAGCAAGAGCACAAACAACGGGAGCCTTTTTCGCATGGTAATCATTTTACACCAGCGCGTGCATACGCGCACCCCTTACGGGTCCTTTCTTTGGTTTTGCTGCCTGCACTGCAATCATCAAGAAAAATTACAATCTATATTTTCCTATATATTTCGGTATTTCAGGTCACAGTTCCTCCCTTAATTGCAGAAGAATATAAAGAAAAACAAAAAAATACTGGCCTTTTATATGTCGCATATCCTTTTTCCCCTATCCGCCACGGTTTTGCGCGCCCCAAACACCCCAAACCGCCAACCTGTCGCAGCGCAATGAGCCCCATAGCTGCACATATATCATAGCAAAAAGGCAGGAAAATATATTTCCTGCCTTGCGATATTTTTTGTGATATGCGTTTTAGCGAAAAAAAGCACAACATGCGCGTTCACCTCTACCATGTTGTGCTTTTCCTGGTGCCGAAGATGCGACTCGAACGCACACGCCCTGACGGGCAAGGGATTTTAAGTCCCTGGTGTCTGCCATTCCACCACTTCGGCTCGGATAGCCACGGACATTATACCATGCCCGGCCTGAAGATTCAATCCTGTCCATGACAAAAGAGGCCGGGCATCCGCCCGGCCTCCGCCAAAGATTGCGTTCGATCGGTTACTTGCCGCTCATCTGGCGTTCCTGCTGCTCGATCATCTTCTTGACCATGTAGCCGCCGATGTAGCCCGCCTGGCGGGACGGCAGGTCGCCGTTGTAGCCCTGCTTGAGGTTGATGCCCAGCTCGTTGGCGATCTCATACTTCATGTTGTTGAGCGCCTGCTTGGCCTCCGGCACGACAGTGCGATTGGAGCCGGAAGAGCCGCTCGCGTTGCCCTGCGCGCCCGGCATGTTCTGCGTGTTCTGGTTGTTCTGGCCGTTCTGGTTGTTATACATCGCTATCTTCCTCCACTTTCTGATTTCCCCTGAGGTCAGCGGCCCGCCATCTGGCGCTCGGCCTGCTCGATCAGACGCTTGACCATGTAGCCGCCCACATAGCCGTTCTCACGCGAGGTCAGGTCGCCGTTGTAGCCCTGCTTGAGGTTGACCCCCAGCTCGCGGGCGATCTCATACTTCATGTTGCTGAGCGCCTCGCGCGCCTCCGGAATGTTCACCCTGTTCGACGATCCGTTGTTGCCTGCCATGTCCGTTTGTTCACCTCCCGTCTGTTTTCAACGCTATTGTGAGCGCAAACCGCGCGGCGCAAACTGACAATTCGCGACAGGCGACCGCTGCGAATTCTTGCAAAAAATGTGGCGTCCCCGCGCCCCTTGCGCGCCGGCCTGGAAGACCTTATAATGTAACCGGGTCTTGACAGACGCCGCGCAATGCGGTAAGATAGGCTTGCTTTATCAATTTACTACATTAAAGCATCGGAGGACGCATGAACCGACTGATCAGACAGATCCCCGAGGGCATGCAGGACACGCTGCCCGGCGAGTGCCGCCAGAAGCGCCGGGTCGAGGCCGCGCTGCGCGCGCTCTTTGCAAGGGATGGCTTTTTCGAGGTGCAGACGCCCGCGCTGGAATACTGCGACGCGTTCACGGGCGGCGCGAGCGGCGTGGCGCCAGAGCGCATGTACAAGACGTTTGACAAGCAGGGGCGCGTGCTGGCGGTGCGCCCCGACAGCACGACGCCCGTGATGCGCATGGTGGCCACGCGCATGCAGGATGCGCCGCTTCCGCTGCGGCTATGCTACGTGCAGGACGTGCTGGAATATCCCGCCCGGCCGAACCCGCGCTTTTCGCAGGCGACGCAGGCGGGCGTGGAGCTGCTGGGCGAGTCCTCGCCGGAGGCAGACGCGGAGGTCATCGCGCTGGCGGTCCGCTCGCTGCTGGAGGCGGGGCTGCGCTCCTTCCAGATCGACATCGGCCAGGTGGGCTTTTTCAAGGGTCTGATGGAGGAGGCAGGGCTTTCCCCGGAGGAGACGGAGCGCCTGCGCGGCTACGTCGAGGAGAAGAACATGCTCGCCATCGAGCTGATGCTCGGCGAGCGCAACGTGGGCGAGGAGGTCCAGCGCCGCATCACGCGCCTGCCCCAGCTCTACGGCGGCGCCGAGGTGCTGGACGCGGCGCAGGCCATGTCCGAAGCGCCTGCATGCCGGCAGGCCGTGCAGAACCTGCGCGACGTGCTGGCGGTGCTTGCGGACTACGGGCTGGCGCAGTACGTGTCCGTAGATCTGGGCATGGTACACGCCATCGACTACTACACCGGCATGATCCTGCGCGGGCTGACGGCCAACCTGGGCCGCCCGCTGCTCTCCGGCGGGCGCTACGACCAGCTGGCCGCAGGCTTTGGCCACCCGCTGCCCGCCGTGGGCTTTGCGCTGGACGTCAAGCAGCTGCTCATCGCGCTGGAGCGCCAGGGCGCGCCGTTTGAATCCCCCGCCAGCGACGTGCTGCTGGCCTTTGCGCCGGGGGCGCGGCGGGAGGCGCTGCGTCTGGCCGCGCGGCTGCGCGCGCAGGGGCGGTCGGTGGAGCTGTGCTACGAAAAGGAGCCCGCGTCGCTGGACGGGCTGCGCGCGCGCAAGGGCGCCCGTCAGGCCGTCTACGTCGGCGAGGAGGGCGCGCTTGAGGCCGGGAAGGAGGGATGGCAGCCGTGGAACCCGTGACAATCGCCCTGGCCAAGGGCCGCCTGGCGGACAAGACGATGGAGCTGCTCGAGGCGATCGGCGTGGACTGCGCCGAGGTGCGCAATCCCGGCCGCAAGCTGGTCTTCCAGGAGCCGACTGGGCGCTTTCGGTTCATCTTGGTCAAGCCCAGCGACGTGCCGACCTACGTCGATCACGGCGTGGCGGACATCGGCGTAGCGGGCAAGGACACTCTGATGGAGGAAAACCGGCCGCTCTATGAGCTGCTGGACCTGGGCTTCGGCCGCTGCCGGCTGTGCGTGGCGGGCTTTCCGTCGGGCAGCCGCGCGGTGACGGACGCCAACTTCCGCGTGGCGACGAAGTATCCCAACATCGCGCGCGAATACTACGGCGCGCGCGGACAGACGATCGAGATCATCAAGCTCAACGGCTCCGTGGAGCTGGGCCCGCTGGTCGGCCTGTCGGACGTCATCCTCGACATCGTCGAGAGCGGCGGCACGCTGCGCGCCAACGGCCTGGAGATCCTGGAGACCGTGGTGGAGAACGTCAGCGCGCGCGTCGTCGTCAACTGCGTATCGCTCAAGACGAAGGGCGAGCGCATCCGCTTTCTGATCGACGCGCTGTCTGCAGAGCTTGCGCGCCGCAGGGCACAAAAGGAGGAAGGTTCATGATCCCCATTCTCAACTACGCGGACCGGCAGGCGCTGCAGGAGCGCCTGCTCTCCCGCTCCCAGCTGACGGACGAGACCGTCACGCAGCGCGTGAAGGACATCGTGCGCGACGTGCGCGCGCGCGGCGACGCGGCGCTGTTTGAATACACCGAGCGCTTCGACGGCGCGAAGCTGGACGCCGCCAGCGTGCAGGTGACGCCCGAGGAGATCCGCGCCGCCTACGACGCGGCCGAGAAGCCCTGGATCGACGCCATGCGCGAGGCGGCCGCGCGCATCACCGCCTTTCATGAGAAGCAGAAGCAGCGCACGTGGATCGACTTTGACGGCGGCATCGCCCTGGGCCAGATGGTCCGTCCGCTGGAGCGCGTGGGCGTATACGTGCCCGGCGGCACCGCGGCCTATCCCTCCAGCGTGCTGATGAACGTGCTGCCCGCGCGCGTGGCGGGCGTGCGGGAGATCGTCATGGTCACGCCGCCCGGCGCGGACGGCAGGGTCTCCTATCCGCTGACGCTCGTGGCCGCGGACATCGCGGGCGTCGACCGCATCTACAAGGTCGGCGGCGCGCAGGCCGTCGCGGCGCTGGCGTTTGGCACGCAGAGCCTGCCGCGCGTGGACAAGATCGTCGGCCCCGGCAACATCTACGTGGCCAACGCCAAGCGCGAGGTCTACGGCCACTGCGGCATCGACATGGTCGCGGGGCCGTCGGAGGTGCTGGTCATCGCCGACGGCAGCGCCAACCCCGTCTACGTCGCGGCGGACATGCTCTCACAGGCCGAGCACGACCCGCTGGCCGCGGCCATCGTCGTGACGGATTCGCAGGGGCTGGCCCAGCGCGTGGCCGCGGAGATCGAGCGCCAGGCCGCGCTGCTGCCGCGCCGCGAGATCGTCGACCGCTCGCTTTCGCGCTACGGCACGATCGTCGCGTGCGAGAACCTCGAGCAGGCGGCGCAGGTCGCCAACCTCGTCGCGCCCGAGCACCTGGAGCTGTCCGTCGCCCAGCCCTTCGAGCTGCTGGGCCGCATCCAGAACGCCGGCGCCATCTTCCTGGGCCACTACGCGCCCGAGCCGCTGGGCGACTACTTCGCAGGCCCGAACCACGTGCTGCCCACGTCCGGCACCGCGCGCTTCTTCTCCCCGCTCAACGTCGAGGATTTTACCAAGAAGTCCTCGCTCATCTACTACGACCGCGCGTCGCTGGAGGCGGTGTCGGACGACGTCATCCGCCTGGCGCGCGCGGAGGGACTGGACGCCCACGCCAACGCCGTGGCCGTCCGCTTCGGAAAGTGAGGCGTGAACATGCGAACGGCTGACATCGCCCGCAAGACCGGCGAGACCGACATCCGCCTCTCCCTCGCATTGGACGGTCAGGGCCACTGCGACGCGCAGTGCGGCATCGGCTTTTTTGAACACATGCTCTCGGCGCTGTGCCGCTTTGGGCTGCTCGACCTGACGCTTCGCTGTGAGGGCGACCTGCACGTGGACGCCCACCACACGGTGGAGGACGTGGGCATCTGCCTGGGGCAGGCCATCGCGCAGGCGCTGGGCGACAAGCGCGGCATCGCGCGCCTGGGCCATGCCTGCGCGCCCATGGACGAGGCGCTGGCGCTGGCCGCGCTGGACGTCTCCGGCAGGCCGTATCTCGTGCTGGACGCGCAGTTCGACGCGCCCATGGTGGGCGCGATGGACACGCAGCTGGTGCGGGAGTTCTTCCGCGCGGTCGCGACGCACGCAGGGCTGACGCTGCACCTGCGCGTCCCCTACGGCCAAAACGACCACCACAAGATCGAGGCGCTGTTCAAGGCGTTCGGCCGCGCGCTGCGCGACGCCGTCGCGCCGGATCCGCGCATCGACGGCGTGCTCTCGACCAAGGGCGTGCTGTAGGAGGACACATGATCATCTATCCGGCAATCGACATGAAGGGCGGGCGCTGCGTGCGCCTGCTGCAGGGCCGCGCGCAGGACCTGACCGACTACGGCGATCCGCTCGTGATGGCGCGCCGCTGGGCGCAGGACGGCGCGCGCTGGCTCCACCTGGTGGATCTGGACGGCGCGTTCGACGGCGCAGGCGGCAACCTGGACGCCGTGGAGCGCATCGCGCGCGAGCTGGACATCCCCGTGCAGCTGGGCGGCGGCATCCGCACGATGGCGGACGTCGAGCTGCGCCTGGAGCGGCTGGGCGTTTCGCGCGTGATCCTGGGCACGGCGGCGGTGGAAAATCCGCAGCTCGTGCGCGACGCCTGCCGCGCCTATCCGGGCCGCGTGGCCGTGGGCATCGACGCGCGGGATGGCTTTGTGGCCGTGCGCGGGTGGACGGAGCGCTCGCAGGTGCGGGCGCTGGAGCTGGCGCTGCGCATGCGCGAGGCGGGCGTGGATGTGCTGATCTACACGGACATCGCCCGCGACGGCATGATGCAGGGGCCGAGCGTGGAGAGCACCGCGCAGATGGTGCGCGAGAGCGGCATGCAGGTCATCGGATCGGGCGGCGTCAGCACGCTCTCGGACATCGACGCGCTGCGCTGCACGGGCTGCGCAGGCGTCATCACGGGCAAGGCGCTGTACAGTGGCGCGTTCACGCTCAGGGACGCGCTGAAACGGGAGGAAGCATGAACATGGATTTCAACGCCATTCGGTTTGACGGGCGCGGGCTTGTCCCCGCCATCGCACAGGACGCGCGCACGGGCGCCGTGCTGATGCTGGCCTACATGAACGCCGAGTCGCTGCGCCTGACGCTGGAGACGGGCTATGCGACCTACTACAGCCGCAGCCGTCAGGCGCTGTGGAAGAAGGGCGAGACGAGCGGGCACGTGCAGCGCGTGGTCAGCGTCGACTACGACTGCGACGGCGACGCGCTGCTGCTGCGCGTCGTGCAGGAGGGGCCCGCCTGCCATACGGGCGCATACACCTGCTTCCACAACGCGCTGCGCGCCCCCTCAGAGGGCGAATCGTCGCCGGGTCCGCAGATACTCCAGGACGTGTACGCCGTGATCCTGGACCGGATGCAGCGCCCGCAGGAGGGCAGCTACACCAACTACCTGCTGGACAAGGGCGTGGAGAAGATCGCCAAGAAGGTCGGCGAGGAGGCGACGGAGACGGTCATCGCCGCGATGAAGGGCAGCAGGGCGGAGCTGCGGTCCGAGACGTCGGACCTGCTGTACCACCTGCTGGTGCTGCTTGCGCAGCAGGGCGTGACGCCGGACGAGATCTGGGCAGAGCTGGGCCATCGCCGTTGACGCCGTCCCGGGGCCGCCCCAGACGGCGGCCCCGCCCTTTTGGGGCGCCGGGAAAAAAACTGGCAAGAAAGTGCGCTTTCCCGATTGACAAACGGCTCAAAATGGTGTATGATATACCACGTCGCCGCGAGCGATGCAAGCGAAGCCTCGGTACGCGGGATGCTTCGGGAGCATAGCTCAGCTGGGAGAGCATCTGCCTTACAAGCAGAGGGTCACAGGTTCGAGCCCTGTTGTTCCCACCATTTGGCCCGGTAGTTCAGTTGGTTAGAATGCCAGCCTGTCACGCTGGAGGTCGAGGGTTCGAGCCCCTTCCGCGTCGCCATTTGCCTTGGTAGCTCAGTCGGTAGAGCAGTAGACTGAAAATCTACGTGTCGGTGGTTCGATTCCGCCCCAAGGCACCACATGCGGTAGTAGCTCAGTGGTAGAGTGCCACCTTGCCAAGGTGGATGTCGCGAGTTCGAATCTCGTCTACCGCTCCAAACGGCGCCATAGCCAAGTGGTAAGGCAAAGCTCTGCAAAAGCTTTATTCTCCAGTTCGAGTCTGGATGGCGCCTCCACCTTATCACCGCTATGGTGATGCAGTCCACCGACGTTTACGTCGGTGGATTTGTTTTTTCTCTCCCCTCTGTGCATTCCAGGTCAACGATGCATTTCAGGGAGATATCCGGCATGAACGAACGGTTTACGCACATCATCGTATGTTTGGATATGGCCGGCTGTCCGAATCGCTGCAAGCACTGCTGGGTCGGGCATGCGCCCAACAGTCATCTGACGGACGACGATCTGAGATTTGTCGCAGGGCGATCCCACCAGTCTGCGGCTATTCAGCGAGGGCGGCTACATCGGATATCTACTCAATACATATTGCAGGCGGTGAATGGCGTTCGCCGTACCATGCCAAGCCCGGCTGGCCCAGTTTGGATTCAATGCACATGCGGAGTATCCCGAAGAAAGGCGCTCTTCAGGATACTCCGCATTTGAATGCTCATGGGTCATAAAGTAACACACAAGAATCTAATAGACAGCCACCTGCTATTCCCTACAACAGAGCCGCTGATGACCGTGTGAATGTTTACAGGACAGCGGTTCTTTTTGCTGCACAGGCAAATGATTGACAAGCAGGGAAATTCGATATATAATTTACGTTATATAACGCAAATAATAATTCGGAGGTAAATATAGTGCCCCCTAAAGTTAGAATCACAAAGGATATGATTATTGATGCCGCATTTGAGATTGCTCGTGAATCGGGTGTGGAAAATATCAACGCCAGGACCGTTGCAAAAAAGCTGAACTGCTCCACTCAGCCTGTTATGTATCATTTTGAAACGATTGAAGAATTGAAAAAAGCCACTTATGCCAAAGCGGATAGATTTCATACGGAATATTTAATGAATATAAAAGAGCCGCAAGCAGGAATCATGCTTGGAATCGGATTAAACTATATCCGTTTTGCGATTGAAGAACCTAAGCTGTTCCGTTTAATTTTCCAGTCGGGCTTTACCCCCCAGAACAGTCTACTTGAAATGATCGACTCAGCAGAGCTTATGCCCATCCTTTCAGTTATGCAGGAAGCAATGGAAATGAGCACAGAACAGACGAAAAGAGTATTTCTAACGATTGCCTTATTTGCCCACGGATATGCAAGTATTATTGCCAACAACTCATTAGAGTATGACGAAGAACTTGTTGCTTCTCATTTGGCGCAAACATATAAAGGCGCAGTTTTAGCCGCGCAGGAGGACATATAATGAAAAAGCTATACGAGAAAAACGAGTTAACATTTGCCCTTGTCTGGATTGGCATTTACTGTGTTTTGCAATCC
>MHCFR05601__coassemble_649_pt1 | contig 74739 bp, 75 predicted proteins | sample MHCFR05601__metabat2_low_PE_030 | metagenome-assembled genome bin MHCFR05601
CTGTACCCGCACATGACGGTGTACGACAACATGGCGTTCGGCCTGAAGCTGCGCAAGAAGCCCAAGGCTGAGATCGACAAGCTCGTGCATGAGGCCGCCAAGATCCTGGACATCGAGCACCTGCTCAACCGCAAGCCGAAGGCCCTGTCCGGCGGCCAGCGTCAGCGCGTTGCTCTGGGCCGTGCCATCGTCCGTGACCCGAAGGTCTTCCTGTTCGACGAGCCGCTGTCCAACCTGGACGCCAAGCTGCGCGTCGCGATGCGCACCGAGATCACCAAGCTGCATCAGCGCCTGCAGACGACCTTCATCTATGTTACCCATGACCAGACCGAGGCCATGACCATGGCTTCCCGTATCGTCGTCATGAAGGACGGCTTCATCCAGCAGGTCGACACCCCGCAGAACCTGTACGACTATCCGTGCAACCTGTTCGTCGCGTCCTTCATCGGCAGCCCGCAGATGAACTTCTTCACTGTCAAGCTCGTCAAGGAAGCGGACGGCGTGTGGGCCAAGTTCGGCGACAACAAGGTCAAGGTGCCGGTCAGCAAGCTGTCCAAGTTTGTCGACGAGAGCTACATCGGCAAGGAAGTCTACATGGGCATCCGTCCGGAGAACATCCACGACGAGGAAGTCTTCCTGGCCAATTCCGAGACCAGCACGATCAGCGCGAAGGTCGAGGTCGTCGAGCTGATGGGCTCCGAGACCTATCTGTACCTGAAGACCTCCGGCAAGGACGAGAACATCATCGCCCGCGTCGATCCGCGCTCGACGGCCCGCAATGGCGACACCATCAAGATCGCCTTCGATGCGAACCGCCTGCACTTCTTCGACAAGGACACCGAGGCGACGATCGTCTCTCGCTAATCCATCCGATACAAGGACCGCGGGCGTGGCTCGCGGTCCTTTCTGTTTGACGTCGCGCCCAAGCGCCATGCAAAGGAGTAGAGGACATGTACTGTATTCTGGTAACGGGCATTCCGGCCGCAGGGAAGAGTACGTTGGCGGGTCGCCTGGCCGATGCCCTGGCGCTTCCGCTCCTCCAAAAGGATGCGATCAAGGAGATCCTGTTTGACGACCTTGGCTTTCGCTCCAGGGAGGAAAAGGTGAAGCTGGGCGTGGCCAGCATGGACATCATGTACCACATGGCCGGGCGGCTGATGGCGCTTGGCCAGCCGTTCATCCTGGAAAACAACTTCGAGGACGTCTCCAGGCCGGGCCTGTTGGCGCTGCTGGAGCGGTATGGTTATACGGCGCTGACGGTATCGCTGACGGGCGACTACCGGCAGATTTACGAGCGCTTTTTGCATAGGAATGCGGATCCCTCCCGCCACCGGGGCCATGTCGTCAACGGATGCTATCCGGAGACGGGAGTGCCTGCGCAGGTCTCAGCGCCGTCATACGAGCAGTTTGTGGAGGGCATCACCCGGCGGGGAATGGATCGCTTTACGGCGAATGGTCCGCGGATTGTCGTGGATACGACGTCCTTTGCCGGTTTGGACTTTGACGCGCTGGCGGAGACGGTTCGCGCCTGTACGTCGCGGCTTTGAAAGCGCACGCCATGTGGGCCGGACCGAATGGGCGCGCCATGCCTGACCGGGACGCGTGGTACGGCCCGAACGGAGAACTGCCGTTCAGACGTCCGGATGCACAAAATGCGCACGAAAGCCGGCGTCCATTTCCAAATTGTTCGAGCGGAATGACTGTGCGGCATTTTTTGACCAGTTTCTACAAAAACCGGAAATCATAACAGCATTGGTGCGCCAAAAAGAGTGAATTTGACGATAGACACTAGCATATTTTCTTGGAATCGCTTATAATAAGATATGTATGATATGCAAACACAGTTTTGCCGGCGTCGGAAAACGCCGGATTGTCATGCGGAAAGGAGCAGCAAGATGATTCCTGAGAAGCGCTTTTTGAATCAGGTGCAGCAGGTCCTGGCCAGACTGATGCAGCCGATTTGGCTTTTGGATGTCGAGGGAAACGTGCTCTTGCCGGAAGAGCAGCAGGCACACGTCAACCTGCCTGAGTTTATGGAGCCCGGCCTCCCTGTGGCCTATGAGGGAAAGACCTTTCTGACCATCGGCATCACGCCCGAGCTCGTGCTCTGCGCGGACGCTCAGGGCGCCGCCGTGCACGACTGCATTCTGCTTGCGGGCGCGATGATCCAGTCGATGGGGCGTGGCGAGGCGCCCATTGCCAGCCGGTACGACGTCTATCGCCGCGTGCTGCGCGAGGAGTTGACCGGCTCTGAACTCGAGGCGCTGGCGCATGAACACCAGATCGACCTGGAGAAGGAACGGTGCGTCATGGTGTTCCAGCTGCTGCAGACGGAGAGCGACACGGCCTTCGCGCAGCTGGAGGAGCTGGTGCCGCGCGCAAACGGCGACCTGCTCATCGAGATGGACCGCCATACCGTCGTGCTGCTCAAGAGCATGGAGCAGGTGGAGTCCTTTGAGGAGCTCTATCAGCTCGCCGAGGCCATCGACCAGATGCTCATGGATGAGCTGGGACACAGCAGCATCGTCGGCATTGGCGAACCCAAGCATCTGCTCTCCGAGCTGGGCGAGTCCTACCGCGAGTCCCGCCGCGCGATCGAAGTCGGCCGCACGTTCTGCACGGACAAGCACATCTTTGTCTATCGCGGACTGGTGCTCGAGCGCTTCTTGATGGATATCCCGCGCGACCTTGGACAGCGCTATCACAGCATTCTCTTCAACCGCCGCACGGCGCGCCTGTTCAACGAGGAGATGCTCCACACCATTGAGATGTTCTTCACCAAGGATCTAAACCTCTCCGATACGGCGCGCCAGCTGTATATTCACCGCAATACGCTGGTCTATCGTCTGGACAAGGTTCAGCGCCAGACCGGCCTGGATCTGCGCAAGTTCGACGACGCGGTGACGTTCAAGATGATGCTGTTGCTGGGAAAGAGCGGAAAGGACAAGCCGCGTCCCGTGTACTGAGCACGCAACCAGGGATTCCGGCGCCATGCCGGAATCCCTTTTCTCACCAATCCATACAGGAATTGAGAAAAGAAAGGAAATGCCATGAGAAAAGCAAGCAAGAAGCAGGCCGTTCTGGCGCTGCTGTCCGTGCTGTTTGCCACATGTGCGCTGACTGTGGCGACCGCGGAGTTCTTCTTTGGGGCAAAGGATTCGACCGTCACCATCAGCCAGGAGGAATACGACCGTCTCAAGCGGTTTGAGCGCCTGGACACGATGCTCATGATGGTCGAGTCGATGTACTACGAGGAGCCGGATGTCGACGCGATGCTCGAGTATGCCGCCATCGGCCTGATGTTCGGCCTGGACGACCCCTATTCCTATTACTATACGCCCGAGGACTACGCCGCCATGGAGGAGAGCGTGGAGGGCACGTATGCGGGCATCGGCACGCAGCTGATCGTCGATCCGAACGACTATCTGATGACCGTGACGCGCGTGTTCAAGGGAAGCCCTGCAGAGGAGGCGGGCGTGCTGGCGGGCGACAAGATCATCGGCGTCGACGGAGTGGGGTATACCGGCTATGAGCAGAATCAGGCCGTGGCCGCCATGCGCGGCGAACCCGGCACAGAAGTGACGATTACGGTGGCGCGCGGCGAGGAGACGATGGACATCGTGGTCCGGCGCGCGCAGATCGAGATGAATTACGCCGAATATGAGATGCTGGGCGACATCGGCTACGTCATCGTCTACGACTTCATGGGCGACGCGGTCGACGGGTTCAAGGAGGCGGTCGCGTATTTCCGCGAGCAGGGCGCAAAGGGCATGATCCTGGACCTGCGCAGCAATGGCGGCGGTCTGGTGACCGATGCGGTTCAGATTGCGGATGTGCTGCTGCCCGAAGGCGTCATCGTCTCCACCGAGGACCGCTACGGCAACCGCACGGAGGAGCGCTCCGATGCGGACATGCTCGGTCTGCCGCTAGCAGTGCTCGTCAACGGCTACAGCGCCAGCGCTTCGGAGATCGTCGCGGGCGCGATCAAGGATACGGGCGTGGGTACGCTTGTCGGCGAAAAGACGTTTGGCAAGGGCATCGTGCAGGCCGTCTATCCTTTTACCTCCGATGGCGCGGGCATTCAGCTCACCGTCGCGCGCTACTTCACCCCCTCGGGCGTGTGCATCCACGGCGTGGGCATTGAGCCGGACGTCGAGGTCGCCCAGCCCGAGGATGTCGAGCTGCGCTACGGCATCAACAACATCCCCCGGGAGAAGGACGTGCAGCTGCAAACGGCCCTCGAGGCCGTTCAGGAACTGATCGAACAGGAAGATGCGGCCTGAAGCCAAGCCGCTCAAAGGGGACGACGCCAGGCGGCGCGTCCCCTTTTTTACATGGAATGTACGGAAATTTGAAGCAACCTCTTGACGGCAGATCAATCCGGCGTATAATATAGTCAAAGTAGGTCAATGGAGGAGTGGGGACTATATGAAGCCGCTCAGCGATACGATAGAAGCGTTTATCAAGGCATTGATGGAAGAAGAGGACTCGCAGGTCGAACTCAAGCGCAACGAGCTGGCGGAGCACTTTCAGTGCGCGCCCTCGCAGATCAACTACGTCCTGGCCACGCGCTTTACGCCCGATCACGGCTACGTGATCGAGTCGCGGCGCGGCGGCGGCGGCTATATCCGCATTGTCCGCATCGCCAGCAGCACGCCAGACGACCTGCTCAAGAGCATCTATCAGCGCATCGGGACCTCGATCTCGCACGCGGACGCCCTGCGCATCCTGGCGCGCCTGCAGAGCGAGGGCATCGTCAGCGAGCGGGAGGCGCACCTCATGGCGGCAGCGCTCGCGCCGCAGGCCGTGCCGTTGCCCCTGAGCCTGAAAGATGCGCTGTGCGCGGGCACGCTGCGCAGCATGATCCTGGAGCTGGCCAAACGCCGGAAGGAGGCATAATATGCTCTGCGAGGAATGCGGGAAGAACCCCGCAACGATTCACTATACACAGGTGCAAAACGGCATCGCGACCCAGATGCACCTGTGCGCGGCCTGCATGGCCAAGCTGCAGAAGGGCTCCGATACGATGTCCAGCCTCATTTCCAGCTTGCTCTCCGGCATTGCGGGGCAGCAGGAGGAGCGTGAGCGGCAGGATGAACTGCGCTGCCCCTCCTGCGGCATGGCCTACAAGCGGTTTCGCGAGACGGGCCTGCTCGGCTGCGCCGACTGCTACAAGGCGTTTTCGCAGCAGCTGGCGCCGATCCTGGGCCGCATCCACGGCCGCCGTCAGCACGTCGGGCATGTTCCACCGGCGCAGCGGGCGCGCGTCAGCGCCGAACAGGAGCTGGAACGCCTGCGCCGCGAGATGAATGAGGCCGTTGCGCATGAGGCGTTCGAACAGGCGGCGCAGCTGCGCGATCAGATCCGGGCTTTGACCGCCCGGCAGGAGCCTGCAAAGGTCGTGACGCAGGAAGGGGAGACGCAGCATGAGTGAGCGCCTGGCGAATGACGTCGTGCTCTCCAGCCGCGTGCGGCTGGCGCGCAACTACAAGGACATCCCCTTTCCCTCCATGATGAACGACGTATGGGCGGCGGAGACGATCCGGCGCACCAGCGACGCGGTGGCCGCACTGCCGGACGCCGCGGGCTATTCATTCGTGCGCCTGGCAGACCTGTCCAAGCTCCAGCGCCAGGAGATGGTGGAGCGGCACATCATCAGCCGCGACCTGCTGCGCAGCGCCGACATGGCCGCCGTGCTGCTGGGGCGCGAGGACACCGTGAGCATCATGGTCAACGAAGAGGACCACATCCGGCTCCAGGTGCTGCTGCCGGGCGCCGACGTCGAGCGGGCCGTGCAGGTCGCGCGTGAGGTCGACGACGCGCTGGAGGCGCGGGTGAATTACGCCTTTGACGATCAGCTTGGCTACCTGACTGCATGTCCGACGAACACGGGCTCGGGCATGCGCGCCTCGCAGATGCTGCACCTGCCCGCACTGACGCTGCAGCGCCAGATGGGCGCAGTGGGGCAGGCGGTCGACAAGCTGGGGCTCACCATCCGCGGACTGTATGGCGAGGGGAGCGAAGCGGGCGGCGATCTGTACCAGATCTCCAACCAGGTGACGCTCGGGCGCACGGAGGAGGAGCTCGCGCAGGCTGTGCGGGAGACGGGCAGCCAACTGGCGGACATGGAGCGCCGGGCGCGCAAGATGCTGCTCGTCAAGGACCGGACGGGCCTGGAGGACCGGCTCATGCGCTCTGTTGGCGTCATGCGCTATGCGCGCAGGTTGGGCGAGAAGGAATTCATGCAGCGCTGGTCGGACGTGCGCCTGGCGGGCAGCCTGGGGCTGATCCAGGTGGACATGCAGGCGCTGGATCAGCTCCTGCACAGCGCGCAGGACGGCAGCGTTGCATGCCGCGCCGGGCGCGAGATGAGCGCCCAGGAGCGCGACGAAGTGCGCGCGCAGTATGTGCGCACGGCGCTGGGCGCAAAATGAGCACAATCATCAGGAGGTTTTGCATATATGGCATTGTTTGGACGTTTCACCGAACGCGCCCAGCGTGCGCTCCAGGGCGCACAGCAGGCGGCCGTGGCGATGAAGCACCCCTACGTCGGCACGGAGCATCTGCTCATGGGTCTGATGCAGGTATTGGATGACAAGGATCGCGAGATGCTGCAGGACATCACGGCCGAACAGGTGCGCGAAGAGATCATGAACGCCGTCGAATTGGGCGATACGCCCGTCACCGGCGCGCTGAGCCTGACGCCGCGCAGCAAGAAGGTGATCGATGGGGCGATGGCCGAATCGCGCGCGCTGGGACAGAACTATATCGGCGCAGAGCACCTGTGGCTGGCGCTTCTGCGCGAGGGCGAGGGCGTCGCGGCGCACGTGCTCATGTCGCTGGGCGTGGACCTGGAGGAGGCGCGGGAGACGATCCTGTCCTCGCTGTCCGGGGGCGCCGCGCAGCAGCAGGGCGCGGATGCGCGCGAGGGCGCTTCCGCCACCAAGACGCTCGATCAGTTCGGCCGCGACCTGACGCAGGACGCGCGCGACGGCAAGCTGGATCCGGTCATCGGACGCAGCCGCGAGATCGAACGCGTGGTACAGATCCTGTCGCGCCGGACGAAGAACAACCCCGTGCTCATCGGCGAGCCGGGCGTGGGCAAGTCGGCGATCGCGGAGGGGCTGGCCCAGCGCATCGTGGATGGCAACATTCCGGAGCTGTTGCAGGGCAAGCGCGTCTTCTCGCTGGATCTGGCCTCGCTCGTGGCGGGCAGCAAATACCGCGGCGAGTTCGAAGAGCGGCTCAAAAATGCGCTCAAGGAGCTGAAAGAGGCGGGCAACGTCATCCTCTTCATCGACGAGCTGCACACCATTGTCGGCGCAGGCGGCGCGGAGGGCGCCATGGACGCCGCAAACATCCTCAAGCCGCAGCTGGCCCGCGGCGAGCTGCAGTGCATCGGCGCGACGACGCTGGACGAATACCGCAAGCACATCGAAAAGGACGCCGCGCTTGAGCGCCGCTTTCAGCCGGTCACCGTGGGCGAGCCCACGCAGGAGGAGGCCGTCGCCATCCTCATGGGCCTGCGCGACCGCTATGAGGCGCACCACAAGGTCAAGATCACCGACCAGGCGATTCAGGCGGCGGTGTCGCTCTCCTCGCGCTATATCTCCGACCGCTTCCTGCCGGACAAGGCCATCGACCTGGTCGACGAGGCGGCCTCCCGCGTGCGCATCCGCTCGTTCATGACCCCGCCGGACATGAAGGAGGCGCAGGAGAAGGCCGACGCCATCGCCAAGGAGAAGGAAGAGGCCGTCGCGCATCAGGAATTTGAGAAGGCCGCGCAGTTGCGCGACCGCGAGCGCGCGCTCGTCGCCGAGATGGATGCGCGCCGCAAGGAGTGGGAGCGCCAGCGCAACGCCGTGCACGAGGAGGTCGGCGAGGAGGAGATCGCCGAGATCGTGGCGCAGTGGACGGGCATTCCCGTGCGCCAGATGACGCAGGACGAGTCCGAGCGGCTGCTGCACCTGGAGGAGACGCTCCATCAGCGCGTCGTCGGCCAGGATGAGGCCGTGGGCGCCGTGTCGCGCGCCATCCGACGCGCACGCGCGGGCCTGAAGGACCCCAAGCGCCCGATCGGTTCGTTTATCTTCCTGGGCCCGACGGGCGTGGGCAAGACGGAGCTGTGCCGCGCGCTGGGCGAGGCGATGTTCGGGGATGAAGACGCGGTCGTGCGCATCGACATGAGCGAGTACATGGAGAAGCACTCCGTCTCCCGGATGATCGGATCGCCGCCCGGCTACGTCGGCCATGACGAGGGCGGGCAGCTGACCGAAAAGGTGCGCCGCAAGCCCTACAGCGTCGTGCTCTTTGACGAGGTGGAGAAGGCGCACCCGGATGTGTTCAACATCCTGCTGCAGATCCTGGAGGACGGCCGCCTGACCGACTCTCAGGGGCGCACGGTGGACTTCAAGAACACCGTCGTCGTCATGACTTCCAATGCCGGCGCGCACGCGCTGGAGAGTCAGAAGCGGCTCGGCTTCGGGTCGGACGTACAGACGGAGATGGAGCGCGCGCGCGGATATGAGCAGATGCGCGACCGGATCATGAAGGAGGTCAAAAACCTCTTCAGGCCGGAGTTCCTCAACCGTGTGGATGAGATCATCGTCTTCCATCCGCTGCAGGAGGAGGAGATCCGCAGGATCGCCGGCCTGATGGTCGCGCAGGTGCAAAAGCGCCTGCTCGAGCAGGGCATCGAGCTGGACGTGCCGGACGAGGTCGTGGCCTATCTGGCCAAGGCGGGCTTTGACCCGCAGTACGGCGCGCGCCCGCTGCGCCGCGCCATCCAGCGCACGATCGAGGACGCGCTGTCCGAGGAAATCCTCGCCGGGCGCATCCACCTGGGCGATCGCGTCGCCGCGTCAGTGGACGGCGAGAGGATCGCCTTCAGGACGGCGGCGCCCGAGCGGGCATAAGGAGAGGCAAACAGGGCCGTATCACAAAGGATACGGCCCTGTTTTGTATTTTGAACGGGCAACATCGGCTCCATTCCGGAATCGCGCATCGGGCCCGAAGAGAGCGCGGAGGAAATCGTAGCGCGAATCTGCCGGGAGACGACTTGAAAAACGTGCGCGATATGGTACAATGATACGGAATACGTGCGAAAGGGCGGCGTCGGATGCAGAAAAGAATCGGAAGGGCTGTCCGCCCCGCGGCGCTGTCCGCGGGCGTGATGCTCACCCTGTTTCCGCTCTACTATCAGAACTACTATTATGACATCAACACGTGCAAGTACCGCCTCTTTCTGTGGCTGACGCTCGCGCTGGCCGTGGCGACGGGCGCTGCGTTCCTGTGGCGGCTGTGCAGGCGGCGTGGCGTGCATCCGGCGCTCGGCGTGACGGATGGGTGCATGGCGGCGTTTGTGCTGTGTGCGGCCATCTCGTGCGCGCTGTGCGCGGATCCGATGGACGCGTTGACGGGCGATCGGGGACGGCACAGCGGCCTGCTGTACCTGCTGGCCATCGGGACGATGACGCTTTGCCTGGCGCGCCGGGGCGGCGGATACCGCGCGTGTATGGGGCTGATGCTGCTTGCGGGCACGGCGGTCTGTCTACTGGGCGTGCTGCAGTTCTACGGCGTCGATCCGTTGCGCTTTTATGACGGGCTGGGCGGCACGCAGCGCTTTATCTTCATGTCGACCATTGGGCACATCAACTTCTTCGGCGCATACGTCGGCATGCTGCTGGCCGTGGCGGCCTGCGGGGCGATCGACGGCAAAAGCCTGCGCCTGCGCATCCCGTGTCAGGCGCTCGTGCTGCTGTGCTGCGCGACGGCGGCCGTCTCGCGCAGCGACAGCGTGTACATCGCCATCGCCGGGGCCGCGGTCGCCCTCCTGCGGCGCGCGCTGGCCTCCTGGAGGCATCTGGGACGCGCATGCTTCTGCGCGGGCTCCTTCTTCCTGGGCGCGTGGTGGATCGACGTGCTGCCCTTTGAGCACATGGCCATGCAGGGGCTGTGCGCAAAGGTGGAGGATCTGGGCGTTGGGCTTGCGCTGCTGTGGGCGGGGTTTGCCGCGCTCGGCCTGCTCGCGCTGTGGCTTGACGCGCGGCGGGTGGACATGCGGACGCTTACGCACGTGCGGCGCGCGCTGTATGCGCTGTGCGGCGCGGGGATTGCGCTTGCGGCGGCGGCCGTCGTCTGGTTTACGGTATTTGATACGAGCGCCAAGCTGGGTGCATGGGGGAACTATCTGCGCCTGAATGACAAGTGGGGAACAGGCCGCGGCTTTGCATGGATCCGCGCGGTGCAGTCCTACGCGTCGTTTTCGCCGCTGCAAAAGCTGTTCGGGTGCGGCCCGGACATGGCGCGCACCATCCTGGAACCGCTGATGACGAAAGAGGCCATGGCGCTGTCGGGCGGCGTGTTTGAGAACTGTCACAACGAATACCTGCAGTACCTGCTGACCACGGGTGCGGCGGGGCTGGCCGCCTATCTGGCGTTTCTGCTGACGGCGCTGCGCCGCCTGGCGCTTGCGGGCCGGGAGAACCCGGCCGTGCGCGCGCTGTTTGCGGCTGCCGCCGGCTATGCCGCGCAGGCATCTGTGAGCGTGAACCAGCCGATCACGACGACGATCTTCTTCGTGCTGCTGGCCATGGGCCTGGGACTGACCGCCGACATTGCGCGTAGACAACCGGCGCGCCACGGATTATAATGGAGAGGACGTATGGATGAAAGGGGGCGTTGGCTTGAACCTGACACAGCTGCTGGACAGGCTGCGCCATTCGGACTTCATGGACAACGTCACGCACTGGGAGACGATCCCGGCGCGTCCGGCGCAGTATGCGCCCTTTCCGGAAGGGCTGGACGCGCGCATTCCGCCCGTGCTGCACGCGCGCGGCATCGAGCGGCTCTATACCCATCAGGCGCAGGCGCTGGCCGAGGCGGCTGCCGGGCGCAACGTCTGCGTCGTCACGCCCACGGCCTCGGGCAAGACGCTGTGCTATAACCTGCCCGTCCTGAACGCCATCCTGCAAAATCCGGATGCGCGCGCGCTGTATCTGTTCCCCACCAAGGCGCTGTCCGCCGATCAGGTCGCGGAGCTGTACGAGCTCATCACCGCGCTGGATGTGGACATCAAGACCTACACCTACGACGGCGACACGCCGGCCGCGGCGCGCCGCGCCGTGCGTCAGGCCGGGCATGTGGTCGTCACCAACCCGGACATGCTGCACTCGGGCATCCTGCCCCACCACACCAAGTGGGTGAAGCTCTTTGAAAACCTGCGCTATGTGGTGATCGACGAGATCCACGCATACCGCGGCGTGTTCGGCTCCAACCTGGCCAACGTCATCCGCCGGCTCAAGCGCGTGTGCGCCTTTTACGGCTCGCATCCGCAGTTTATCTGCTGCTCGGCGACCATTCAAAACCCCGCGGAGCTGGCGCGACTGCTGACGGGCGAGACGTTCTCCCTGATCGATCAGTCCGGCGCGGCCAGCGGAGAGAAACACCTGATCTTCTATAACCCGCCGGTCGTCAACAAGCAGCTGGGTATCCGCCGCTCCGTCCTGCAGGAGACGCAGCGCATTGCGACCATGCTGGTGGACAACGACATTCCGACCATCGTCTTTGGCAAATCCCGCCTGACCGTGGAGGTGCTCACGCGCCATCTCAAGGAGCGCGTGAAGGACCCGCTGGGCAATGCGGGGCGTGTGCGCGGCTATCGCGGCGGCTATCTGCCCACGCAGCGGCGCGAGATCGAGCAGGGGCTGCGCCGCGGCAGCATCCGCGCGGTGGTGTCGACCAATGCGCTGGAGCTGGGCATTGACATCGGTCAGCTGGACGCCTGCGTCATGTGTGGCTATCCCGGCACCGTCGCCAGCACCTGGCAGGAGGCGGGCCGCGCCGGCAGGCGGCGCACGGCCGCCGCGACGATTCTGGTGGCCTCCTCGGCGGCGCTGGACCAGTACATCGTCCAGCACCCGGAGTACTTCTTCGGCCAGTCGCCGGAGAGCGCGCTGGTCAATGCCGACAACCTGTACATCCTGCTCAGCCACGTCAAGTGCGCGGCCTATGAGCTGCCCTTTGAGGAGGGGGAGCGATACGCGCCGGGCGTGGACACGGGCGAGATCCTCGAATACCTGTGCGATCAGCAGATTCTGCGCCATGTGGGGAGCCGCTATCACTGGATGGCCGAGGAATTCCCCGCGGCGGACGTCTCGCTGCGCTCCATCGGCGAGGAGAACTTCCTCATCATTGACATCACGCGCCCGGAGCACCGGCGCGTCATCGGGGAGATGGACCGCTATACCGTGCCGATGCTTTTGCACGAGCACGCCATCTACATGCATGAGGGACAGCAGTACCAGGTGGAAAAGCTGGACTTCCCGGAGAAGAAGGCCTATGTCCGCAGCGTCGACGTGGACTACTACACGGACGCCGACCTGAACACGAGCCTGCGCGTGCTCGACGTGTTCCGCGAGGAAGAGGGCGCCGGAATCGCCAGGGCCTGCGGCGAAGTGCTCGTCACCTGGCTGGTGACGATGTTCAAGAAGTTCAAGCTCGACACGCAGGAGACGCTGGGGTTTGGGCCGGTCGACCTGCCGGAGCTGGAGATGCAGACCACGGCCTGCTGGTGGGCGCTGCCGGATGCGGTGATGGAGGGCATTGCACAGGACGCGCTGCAGGGCGGCATGCTGGGTATCTCCAACGCCATTCGCCAGATGGCGCCGCTGTACCTGATGTGCTCCCCGCGCGACATCGCGGTGCTCTACCGGGTGCGCGACCCGTTCACCAAGCGGCCGACGATTACGCTCTACGACAACTGCGCGGGCGGCGTCGGCCTGAGCGAGAAGGTCTACGGCATGAACCTGCTGCTCTTTGAGCACGCGCGGGAGATGATCGCCGCATGCCCGTGCGAGGCGGGGTGCCCGTCCTGCGTGGGGCCAGTGGCGGAGGTCGGCGCGCAGGGCAAGCGCACGGCGCTGCTGCTGCTGGAAAGGATCCTGAGCGCATGAGAGGGCTTCGAGAACGGCTGAATGCGATCTCCTCGGCGCCCGCCCGGCCGGCGGCGCGCGCACAGGACGACTGCTTTGTGAGAGAGACGCGCGTGCCGCTGCGCGAGATCGGCGGCATAGAGCGCACGACCATTGCGCAGGTGCGCCGGGTGGATCCGACGTTTTCTGCGGATGGTTGGGATATACGGCGGCTCCTCTTCCTGGACACGGAGACGACGGGGCTGTCCGGCGGCGCAGGTACGGTGGCGTTTCTGTTGGGGCTCGGCTTCATCGAGGGAGACGGGCTGATCATCCGCCAGCTGCTCATGCGGGATTATCCCGAGGAGCCGCTGCTGCTGGAGCGCTTCGCTTCGCTCCTGCCGCGCTTTGACGCCTATGTGACATTCAACGGCAAGAGCTTTGACCTGCCGCTGCTGCTCTCGCGCATGACGATGCACCGGATGCGCGCGCGCTACCGTGAGCTGCCGCACCTGGACCTGCTGCATCCGGCGCGGCGCATCTGGAAGCTGCGCCTGGGCCGCTGTCCGCTCTCCGCGCTGGAGGAGGCGGTGCTGGGCGAGGGGCGCGAGGACGATCTGCCCGGCGCGCTGGTGCCGGAGCGCTATTTTTCCTACCTCAAGACGCACGACTTTTCGCTGCTCGAGGACGTGCTGCGCCACAACATGCTCGACATTCGCTCGCTGGCCGTGTTGCTCACGCGCCTGTGCCAGGTGATGAACGCGCCGGAGCAGCAGACGTTTTGCGAGGACGTATTCAGCGCCGGTCGCGCGCTCGAGCGCTTCGGCTATGTCGAAGAGGCGCGCCGGTGCTATCACGTGGCGAGCACAGGCGCGCTGTCCGAGCGGGCGCGGGTCTGCCTGGCCACCAGCTACCGGCGCGCGGGGGACTTTGCGCGCGTGCAGCGGGAGTGTCTGGAGATGATTGCGCGCGGCGAGGGCGGCGTATTCCCCTATGTGGAGATGGCCAAGATCTGCGAGCATCGCCTGCGCGATCCGGCGCGCGCGATGCGCTACACGCTCTCGGCCATGGAGTACCTCGCGTCCCTTCCGCCGTGGAAGGAGCGGGATCCGCAGGTGATGGAAGCGCTGGAGCACAGGCGAAGGCGGCTCCATGGCAAGATGACGAAACCAAACGATCGGGAGGGCTGAACGATGGGCTTCATGACGAACCTGAAGGGCAACAAGGCGTATGCCGCGCACACGCGCGGAAAGCTCGACGAGGCGCGCAAGCTGTATGACGAGGCGTACCAGGAGGGCCTGAACTCGCCCAAGATCCTGCACGGCTATTCGGTGCTGCTGCTGCGCTCGGAGGAATACGAAAAGGCGCTGGAGGTGCTGCGCCGCATGGAGAAGGCGCCGGGCCTCACGCCGGACCTGCGCACACAGATGCTGACGAACTATGCGATCGTCTGCTGGAAGCGCGGCAACACGGATCGGGCGGTCGAGGTCCTGCGGGAGCTGCACCGCAAGAAGAAAAACGGCGCAATCTACGGGACGCTGGGCTTCCTGCTGATCGAGCAGGGCAATGCCGAGGAGGCGCTGCGCTACAACGAGGAGGCCTTCGACTATGACGACGAGGACCCCGTCTTCCTGGACAACCTGGGCCAGGTGTACTACCGGCTGCTGAACGACAAGGAAAAGGCCAGGCCGTACTTTGAAAAGGCGCTCAAGCTCAAGCCCAGCGCGATCGACACGAACTACTTCCTGGCGCTGTACGACGAGGAGGCGGGCGACCGCGAAGCGGCGGTGAAGAAGCTGCGCACTGCGCAGGAGGGCAAGTTCTCCCCGCTCAACTATGCGCGGCCGGAGATGATCCGCAGCAAGCTCGCAGAGCTGGGGGCCGATGCCTGAAGCGTGCCGGGAAACATGCGTGACATCCGGACGCCGATCGGCTATAATGAGCATAACAGACAAAAGCATGACAGGAGGTATCCCCATGGAAAAGCGTCCCGTTGCCTATCAGCTCTATTCCGCCCGCGATGAGGCGGCCAAGGACCTGAACGCAGTGCTGGCGGCCCTCAAGGAGATGGGCTATGACGGCGTGGAGTTTGCCGGCTTCTACGGGCACAGCGCCGAGGAGATCAAGGCGATGCTCGAGCAGAACGGGCTGCGCGCGATCTCCAGCCACGTCCCCTTTGCGCAGATCGAGGCCGACATGTTCGGCGTCATCGCCTATCATCAGGCCATCGGGTGCCCGCACATCGCCATTCCGTACCTGGACGAGGCGACGCGTCCCGGCTCCGCAGGCTTTGGCAAGACGCTGGCCGTCATCCATCGCTTTGCCCGCCTGATGAAGGAGGCTGGGCTGACGCTGCTGTATCACAACCATGACTTTGAGTTCGTGCAGATCAGCGGCCAGTACGGCCTGGACTTCCTGTACGACGCGGTGCCGGCGGATCTGCTCAAGACCGAGCTGGACGTGTGCTGGGTGAAGTACGCCGGGGAAGATCCCGCCGCCTATATCCGCAAGTACGCGGGCCGCTGCCCGGTCGTGCACCTCAAGGACTACGTGGGCGTGAAGGGAGACACCGCGCCCTATGCGCTCATCGGGATCGACGAGGGCGAAAAGAAGGACACGCAGGCGTTCGAGTTCCGGCCCGTGGGCTATGGCTGCCAGGATGTGCAGAGCGTGCTGGAGGCCGGCATCGAGAGCGGCGCGCAGTGGTTCGTCGTCGAGCAGGACATGTCGGTGGGGCGCACGCCGCTGGAGGCGGCCGAGATGAGCATCGGCACCCTGAAGAAGCTGGGCCTGAAGTAAAAAAGAGCCAAAAGCCGTCCGGTGGAATCCATCCGCCGGACGGCTTTTGCATGATGGTGATGTGCGCAGGGCCGAAAGGTTCCGCCTTACATGGAGATCGAGTGCTTGACGCGGTCGTGCTCCTCGGCGCGCTTGGCGTTGTTGAAGCGCTCGAGGGTGCCGACCAGATACCCCGTGATGCGGCGGATGCGCTCAAAGGGCTGCCGGGCATAGTGATAGGCGATGTCTACAAAGTCGCCGTCCACCCTGAGGTCGAGTTCGTCCGGCTCGCGGCCATAGAGGTCGACCGCGCGGGCGAGATAGGCGTTGACTTCCTGTTCGGGCAGCGTGCCGCCGGTGATCTGTACGTTGCAGGCCATGGGCATAATCCTCCGTTCAACACAATATCTTCTTCCGGGCTTGTATTATACCACGAGATATGGTGCCATGCAAGCGCGGAACGTACAATTTGGGGATTGGCGCGCGAGAACTGATCCGGGCCGGGAGGAGAAATGCGGGAAATGAAGAATAATATATATACCCGGCACATAGAATTGGGTGATCATATACACGCTAGAGGAGGCATGTGGGATGCAGGCAGCATATCATCGAATGTACAGCCCTAGCCTTATGCGGGATATGGAAGTCAACGTCTATGGCACGCACGGAAAGCCTTGCGTGGTGTTCCCCTCGCAGAACGGCCGATACTTTGACTTTGAGAGCTTCGACATGATCGAGCCCTGCCGTCCATGGCTGGAGGCCGGAAAACTGCGGCTCTTTTGCGTGGACAGCATCGACCGCGAAACCTGGTCCAACCGGGAGACGCCGCCGCGCAAGCGCATCGAACGCCACGAGCTGTGGTTCCGCTACCTGACGGAGGAGTTCTACCCCTGGATGATGCGCATGTGCGGGGGAGGGCAGATGCCCTTTACCATCGGCTGCTCCATGGGCGCGACGCATGCGGCCAACCTGTTCTTCCGGCGGCCGGACCTGTTCGACGGGCTGATTTCCCTGAGCGGCACGTACGACGCGCGCCTCTTCTTTGGCGACTATATGGATGAGATGGTCTACTACAACTCGCCCTATCAGTGCCTGAAGAACATGGCGCCAGATCACCCCTACATGAAGCTGTTCAACCGCTCCAATATCATCCTGTGCGTCGGCCAGGGCGCCTGGGAAAAGGACATGCTCGAGAGCACGCGCGCCATGCAGGCGGTCTTTGAGGAAAAGGGCATCCGCGCATGGGTGGATGTGTGGGGCAGCGACGTCGCGCACGACTGGATCTGGTGGCGCAAACAGCTGCACTATTTTCTGGAGAAAATACTCGGAGAGGCATAAGAAGACATGAGACAGGACGACAAAAGAAGAGGGCACTTCGTGCAGATCGTACTGCCCGTGCTATTGCTTGCGGCGCTGCTGATCGGCATGTTTTGGAATGCGTTCCCGTCGCAGACCGATACGGCGCAGGCGCCGTCGGCGGAGGACGCAAACGCCGCGCTCAACGCGCTGGGCCAGGTGGAGGTGTTCCTGCCCGGCGAGATCGAGCTGACCGCCTACCATGAAAAACATACGGGCATTCGCAATTACTGCCGGCTGGGGGCGGTTGCACTGACGCAGGAGCAGGCGGAATACCTTGCGTCCCTGACATGGGACGGCCTGCCAATGCCGCAGGACATGCGCGAGGAGATCCTGCCGGCAGAGTCCGACCTCTTCGGCGAATATGCGCTCTATGCGCCGCTGGCGGCCGCCGCGCAGGAGGCGGGCCGGTACCGTCTGATCGACCGCAGCGGCATGGGCCCGCACGACGGCTGCGTATACTGGACCGATCAGTTTACGCTGCTGCTGTGGGACGAAGAGGCCAATCTGCTGTACTTCATGAGCTGGGATGCATAAGATCAATCATGGAGCGCCTGGCGCGGACGACGCGCCGGGCGCTTTGCATTTGCCTGAGATGGAGAAGGCATTGACGGCTTTGGCAATCTCTTTTATAATGATGGAAAAAGCCCCTTGCTTGGCGCTGGGCCGGTAAAATGGGAGGAATCGAATGAGCACGATACGAGCCGTCCTGTTTGACATGGACGGGCTGCTGGTTGACAGTGAGCGCATCGGCATCCGCGCATCCGTCCGTGCGGGAAAGGCGCTGGGCTATCCGGTGGATGAAGCGCTGGCGATGCAGATGCTGGGGCTTACCCGTGAGGGCTCAGCGGCAAAATACCGCGCCGCCATTCCGGGCATGGATGTTGAGGCGTTTCACGCGGCGTTTGTGCGGGAGATGGAGGACGAGATTGAGCGCGAGGGCGTGCCCTGCATGCCGGGCGCAAGGGAACTGCTCGTCTGGCTGGAGGCGCGAGGCGTTCCCTGCGTGCTGGCGACGTCGACCGCTCGGGCCCTGGCCGACAGGCGCGTGGAGCGGGCCGGCATCGCGCGCTTTTTTCCGCTTCGCGTGACGGGCGACGACGTCGTCCGCTCCAAGCCCGACCCGGAAATCTTTCTGAAGGCTGCGGCGCTGGCGGAAACCGACCCGGGCGCATGCCTCGTGCTCGAGGACTCGGTGAATGGCATCCGGGCAGGGCGCGCGTCCGGGGCCGTGGTGGGCATGGTCCCGGATCTGACGCCGTATTCCGGCGCCTGCGCGCCCTACTGCGACGAGGTCTTTCAGTCGCTCTTTGAGGCCAGGGAGTGGCTGGCGCAACATATCGGATAGACAAAGGAGGACATCGGCATGAAGGGAAACTTCTTCCTGGGCGGCGGCAACTTTGAGGTGCGCGACATGCAGCTTGGACATCCCGGGGCGGGTCAGGTGCTGATCCGCAACATGGCCGCAGGCATTTGCGGGACGGATGTGCACATCATGCGGGGCGAGAAGGGATCCGCAGACGTCACGCCGCCCGTCGTGCTGGGCCACGAATACGCCGGTGAGGTCGTTGAGGTCGGCGAGGGCGTCACGACCTGCCGTCCGGGCGACCATGTGACGGTGGATCCCAACATCTACTGCGGCCGCTGTCGTTTTTGCCGCAACGGACAGAAGCAGTTCTGCGAAAACCTGGTGGCCGTGGGCGTCAACTTTGACGGCGGCTTTGCGCAGTATAGCCTGGTGCCGCAGACGCAGGTATTTCCCCTGGGGCCGGATGTGTCCTGGGAGGCGGGCGCGATGGCCGAACCGCTGGCGTGCTGCCTGCATGGCATCGAGCAGGCCGGCATTCGTCCGGGCGACTCGGTGCTGGTCGTGGGCGGCGGCGCGATCGGCCTGCTGATGGTTCAGCTGGCCCGCCTGCAGGGCGCGGCGACCGTATTGGTCAGCGAGCCCTCCGCCCCCAGACGCGAGATCGCATGCGCCGTGGGCGCGGCGGCTGCGTTTGACCCGGCCGAGATGCCGATGAAGGAGCAGCTCCTGCGCCAAATCGGCCGCGAGGGCGTGGATGTGGTCATCGAGTGCGCCGGAAACGTGCACGCCACCCGGTCGGCATTTGAGGCGGCAGACCGCGGCGCGCGCATCCTGCTGTTCAGCGTCCCCAGCGCCGGCGCCAAGTATGAGCTGGACCTGTTTGAGGTCTTCAACAAGGAGCTGCACATCAGCGGCTCGTTCATCAATCCCGACACGCACCTGGAGGCGGTACGCCTGCTCGCCAGCGGCCGCATCGACGTGAAGCCGCTGATTACGCACCGCTATCCGCTGGAGCAGGTGCGGGACGCCATCGTCAAGCAGACCCAGAACGATTCGATCAAGGTCATGGTTCTGCCCAACGGCTGAGCGCGGCGGCATGTTTGTCCCCTCCAGGGCATAAGGTCCAGGGAGGAGGCGAGCTCATGGCCTATGACCGCGCGCGGGCCGTCGCCTATGCCCGCCGTTGGGCGCTGGAGCGAAACCCCGCCTATTTGAACTTTGACGGCCTGGGCGGCGACTGCACCAACTTCGTGTCGCAGTGCCTGTATGCGGGCTGCGGCGTCATGAACTTTACGCCCGTGACCGGGTGGTATTACCGGGATGCCGCGCACCGCGCCGCAGCCTGGACGAGCGTCGCGTATCTGTACCGCTTTCTGACGGAGAACCGGGGCGCAGGACCACGGGGCGTTCATATCAAACCGACCGATGTTCTGCCGGGCGACGTCGTGCAGCTGGGGTGGAAGCGGGGAACCTATACCCATAGCGTACTGGTGGTCGGTTTTTGCGGGGATGAAGCTTGCGTTGCGGCGCATACGCAGGATGCGTGGATGCGCCCGTTGAGCGCATATCGCCAGCCAAACCGCAGGTTTTTGCGAATTGAGACTTGAGACGGTGCGGGGCGTATTTCCCGATCGGGAAATACGCCCCGCGCTATTTGTGCTTTCATGTGGGCATCCGTTCAAAGGCGATGCCCTCGCGACGCACGGCGCGCACGCCAAACGCGCGCTCGACGGCGCAGAGAAGGGCGTCGTCCGACGGCGCGCCGGTGAAGCGCAGCCGCCCTTCATGGATCAGCGCGACGCGGTCGCACAGCCACAGCGCCTGCGCGATGTCGTGCAGCACGACGACGACGCACCGGCCCGCATCCCGCAGGCCGCGCAGGACGTCGCAGAGCTCCAGCTGATGGGCGACGTCGAGGTACGTCGTCGGTTCGTCGAGCAGCACATTTTGCGCCTCCTGCGCGATGAGCATGGCCAGATAGGCCTTCTGCCGCTCGCCGCCGGACAGCGTCCGGAGATCTCTCCGGGCATAAGCGGACAGTCCGGTTGCCTCCAGCGCGCGCTCAACGGCCGCCGTGTCGGCCTTGGAGAGCCTGTGGGAAAATCCCGTATGCGGAAAACGGCCGTGCGCGACGAGCGAGGCGACGCTGATGGCCGGAATCGTGCGGGACTGCGGCAGAAAGGAGAGCATCCTGGCAAACGCGCGCTGGCCATACTCCGACTGGGCGCGCCCATCGACCCGGACGACTCCCTGCGCAACCGGCAACAGGCGGGCCATCGCGCGCAGCAGCGTGGACTTGCCGCTGCCGTTGGGCCCGATCAGCGCGGTGATCGCGCCGTCCGGCGCAAGCAGGGAGACGTCGCGCAAAACGGGCGCGTCGGCATAGGCAAAGGAGAGGCGTTCCACTTCAATCATGCAGTCGCCCCCTTTTCTGCCGCAGCAGCAATATGAGGAAAAACGGGCCGCCGATGAAGGACATCAGGATGCCGACGGGCAGCTCATAGGGCTGAAAGAGCGTGCGGCTCGCCGTGTCGCACACGAGCACAAAGATCGCTCCGCACACGATCGACAGCGGCATGAGCGCGCGATGCTCGCCGCCGGTGAAGCGCCGGACCGCATGCGGCACGATCAGCCCGACAAAGCCGAGCAGGCCGGAGAAGCTGACGGCGGCTCCGGCCAGCAGGGAAGAGAGCGCCAGCAGGAGGAAGCGCATGCGCCGCACGCGCATGCCCAGACTGGCGGCGACCTCGTCGCCCAGCTGCAGCACGTCCAGCGCGCGGGAGAGCAGCAGCGCCAGCGCAAGCGCCGGCAGGATGTAGATGGCCGCGCTCCAGATGCGCGCGGGCGTCACGCCGGCAAAACCGCCGATCATGAATCCGCTCATGCCCAGCGTGGACTCGGGGAAGAGTGTGGTGAGCGTATCGATGCCGGCGGACAGGATGCTGGAGAGCGCTACGCCGGAGAGCACGACCGTCATGCGTGACGCACCCATGCGGTCGGCCAGCGTAAAGACCGCCAGCGACGCCACGAGCGCGCCGAGGAACGCAGCCGCCGGCATGAGCTGAAACGCCGTGGGGAAGAGACAGGCAAGCAGCAGCGTTGAAAAGCCGGCGCCCGCATTCACGCCGATGACGTTCGGCCCGGCGAGCGGGTTGTCCAGCACCGCCTGGATCAGCACACCGCTAGCGGATAGGGCCGCCCCCGCGAGCAGCGCGCACGCGACGCGCGGCAGGCGGATGTAGAGCAGAATGCGCGCGGCGGGCGTTTCGGTCCGTCCGCGCAGCACATCCGAGAACGCCTCGAGGAGCCCGGCGCCGCTTGCGCCCAGGCCGAGGCTGATGACGCAGAGCACGGCGAGCAGCGCCAGCAGCGCGCCCATCGCCTTAGAGACACTCCGGGAACAGGATTTCGGCCAGATAGGCATAGCTCTCCCCCCAACGGGCGTTTGGCTTATAGTGGAACAACTCCTTGGGCAACAGCAGCAGCCGGCCCTCCCGCACGGCGGTCAACCCCTGCCAGGCGGGATCTGCGCCGAAGCGCTCGTCCAGGAACGCGAGCGCTGCGTCCTCGTCCGAGCCCATGACGGTGACGAAGATGAACTCCGGATCCTCCGAGACGATGGCCTCCAGGCTCAGCTCTTCGAGCAGATGTTCGTTTCGGTCTGCGATGTTGTCACACCCCAGATCCTGCAGGATCGCCCCGGCAAGGTTGTCTGCCCCCTTGGCCTTGACGCCGCTGGAGTAGGCGCGCAGCAGCAGCACGCGCCTTGCGGGCATGTCTTGGACGGCCGCACGCACTGCGTCGATCTGCGCGGCGACCGCTTCGCCGTACTGCGCATAGCAGTCCTCGCGGTCGGTCAGCTCGCAGAAGACCGCGAACATCTCCAGATAGTCGTCGAACGTGTCGACGCGAAATAGCGCGCAGGGGATACCCATCTGCCGAAGAAGCTCCGCAGCCGGAGCGTGGGAGGCGATGTCCGCAGAGAGCACGACAAAGTCCGGATCGAGCGCGATGACGGCCTCCAGGTTGGGCTCTTTGACGGTGCCGACGATCTGCACCTGTTCGCCCAGCGACAGGCCGCGTTCGGTGAGGGCATCCTGCGTGACGCCAACGAGTTCCCCGCCCGCGAGCAGCCAAGCCTCGGCAAAGGAACCGTAGAGGGAAACCACACGGCTGGGCGTGGAGGCAAAGGAGAGCGTATGGCCGCAGGCATCCTGAAAGGAGACGTCGGCCAGCGCGGCGAATGGACGGAGCGGAAACAGCGCGAGCAGGACAAGCAGGGCGCAAATCGGTCGGCTTCGCATAGAGAAACTCCTTTGTCGATGAACTTGGGACGCGTACGACTCATTATACCGCTTGACGGTGCGGCTGTAAAATAATAAAATGAAGGAGAATGAATAGGGAAACGCCTATGAAAGCGCCCATGAAAGCGGGGAATTCAACATGACGCTTCGCCACCTGCGCGTCTTCCTGGCGGTCGTGGACAGCGGAAGCATGAGCGGCGCTGCGCGCGCGCTGTACATCGCGCAACCCTCGGTCAGCGGCGCCGTCGCAGAGCTGGAGGCACACTATGGCGCGCTGCTGTTTGAGCGGATCGGGCGCAGGCTGGTCATTACGCCGGCCGGCGAGCGGCTGGCGGGTTATGCGCGGCGGATGCTCTCGCTGAGCGAGGACATGGAGGCGGTCATGCGCAGCGGCGCGGATAGCCTGCGCGTATGCCTTGGGGCGAGCGTCACCGTGGGCGTATGCGTCATGAGTGGGCTCGTGCGCACGCTGACAGATGCCTGCCCCGGCGTGGACTGCCAGGTGCAGGTGGAGAATTCCTCCGACATCGAGGCGCGGCTCCTGCACAGCGAGCTGGACATGGCCCTGGTGGAGGGCAGCATCAAGCGGCCGGAGATCGTATCACGTCCCGTGATGCGCGACCGGCTGGTGCTCGTGGAGGCGCCAAACGGCGCCCTGCAGGGGCGGTCGCGCGTAGCCCTTCGCGACCTGGCGGGCCTGCCGTTTCTGCTGCGCGAACAGGGCAGCGGCACGCGCGCGCTGTTTGAGCAGGCGCTGGATGCGCAGGGGATCGATATCCGTGAGCGATGGACGTGCGTGAGCGCGCAGTCCATCGTCGCGGCGGCGCGTGAAGGGCTGGGGCTGACGGTCATCTCGCGCAGGTTGGTCGAACAGGACATCGCCCGCGGAACGCTGCGCGAGATCGAGGTGGAGGACGCGCACTTCGAGCGGAGCTTCAGTCTGTGTTACCACAAGGACAAATACCTGACGCCTCCGCTGTGCACATTCATGCGGCTATGCGAGCAGTGGGGCGAAAAAGAGCGTTGACAACGCGCGCGCTTCGCTTTACTATTTTCTGAGGCGGGCTTGGCCCCGATCACCTGAAAAGGCGGAATGAACAGATGAGGAAGGACGAACGGCTGCTTTCGGAGCTGGCGGTGCTGGCGATGAAGGCTTTGCTGTACCTGCTTCTGTGCGGGACATTTTTCCTGCACATGGAGAAGAACAACCCGCAGATCATGCTCCTGTCGCGTACGGCGGCCGTATCGCTGCTGATGTTCTTTGCATTTGGCTTGGCGATGCTCTCTGTGTACGGCGGCTTTGCCGTGGGCCGGCAGAAGAGCAAGCCGATCATCATCTCGCTGTCGCTGGCCACGGCGATGACGGACGCGATGACGTACCTGCAGTTGCAGATCATGAACGTCAACGCGGCGCGCAACGATCACCTGGTGCTCTTTGGGCCGGATATCTGGATGCTGCTGCGCGCGTTCATCGTGCAGGTCGTGCTGATCGTGCTGTTTGTGCGCGCAGCCAACAGGATTTACTTTCGGTTCCATGCGCCGCAGGCCTGTCTGCTCGTCGCCAGAGACGTCGATGAGGCGCCAGAAATCGCGCGAAAGATCGAGCGCTTGCCGCTGCAATACGCGGTTGGGCGCATCTGCGGTCTGAACGATCCGGAGTTGGAAGCGGCGCTTGTTGCCTGCGACACGGTCTTTCTGTGCGGACTGCCCGTCGCTGAGCGCACGCGTCTGACGGAGCGCGCCTATGCGATGGGCAAGAACGTATACGCCCGCATGGACCTTGCGGACGCCATCACCTATGGTGCGGAGCACGTCATTCTGGACGACCTGCCCTTTCTGGATATGGAGAGCAGCGGGCTGTCCATCGAGCAGCGGTTTGTCAAGCGGGCGATGGACATCGCCGTCTCGCTCCCCGCAGTCGTGCTGCTCAGCCCGCTGATGTTGCTGTGCGCCCTGGCCATCAAGTGCGGCGATAGGGGGCCGGTCATCTACCGGCAGAAACGGGCGACGCGTGCGGGGCGGGTATTTGAGATCTATAAATTCCGGACGATGCGTCCCCATGGCGGAGAGGGCCTCCAGCACTCCGCCACGAAGGACGACGACCGCATCACGCCCGTGGGCCGCGTGCTGCGCCGGTGCAGGCTGGACGAGTTGCCGCAACTGTTCAACATCCTCAAGGGCGACATGAGCCTTGTGGGTCCGCGGCCGGAGATGCTGGAGAATGTGATGCAGTATACCCGCGAACTTCCGGAGTTTTCCTACCGGCTGAAGGTGAAGGCGGGTCTGACGGGCTATGCGCAGATCGAGGGCAAGTACAACACCTCTCCGCGCGACAAGATGATCCTGGATATGCTCTACATCGAGCGCTACAGCGCGTGGCTGGACGTCAAGCTCCTGCTGCGCACGCTGACGGTGTTCTTCAAGTCCGACAGCACGGAGGCGTTTGGCGACGAGCCGGCGAAGGAAAAGGACGGTCCTTCCCCAAAATCCGCAGAGAATCCTTGACATATTTGCGGCGATTTCGTATAATAAAAAAGTGTATAATTGCATTGTTGTGGAAAGGAGTACACGACGCATGGACGCCGACGCCGCAGGCCCTGAACGAAGACGGGCTGATATTGCATCATAGAACAAGGCATAGTCTCATCTGTGATCAGGTGGGGCCATGCCTTTTTGGAATTTCCAAGATCGCTGGCGCCACACTTGCACAGGCCGAACGATTACCGTCAATAAAAGGAGTGCGCTTTTGTGGACAGTCTGACATCCCAAATTTTGCTGCAAGTCGTCTTTATTCTGCTCAACGCGTTTTTCGCAGGCTCGGAGATCGCCTTTTTGTCCCTGAACACCGTCAAGCTCAACAAGCTGGCGGAAGAGGGGGACAAGAGCGCGCCTGCCCTGCTCAAGCTGGTTGAAAATCCGAACCGCTTTCTCTCCGGCATCCAGGTGGCCATCACGCTGTCTGGCTTTTTGAGCGCGGCGTTTGGCGCCGAGAACTTTTCGGGCTACCTGGTCTCCTTCTTTACCGATGTGCTGAAGGTCCCGCTGCCCGTACAGGCGCTGTCCGTCATATCGATGGTCATCGTGACGGTCATCATTTCGTTCTTCTCCATCGCGTTTGGCGAGATGGTGCCCAAGCGCATCGCCATGCAAAAGCCGCTGGTGATCGCCAAGATGGCGCTGAGCGTCATGCGCGTCATCGGCACGATCTTCGCGCCGATCATTGCGCTGCTCAACGTGACGACCAACGGCACGCTGCGCCTGCTGGGCATGAAGACCGAGGCCGACGACGACACCGCAAGCGAAGAGGACATCCGGCTCATGGTGGAAAACAGCGGCGCGCAGGGCGCCATCGCGCAGGACGAACAGGAATGGATCGAGAACGTGTTTGACTTTGGCGACCTGGTCGCCAGCGAGGCCATGACGCCGGAGCCGGACGTGACGGCCTTCCGCATGGACGAGAGCGAAGAGAACATCCTGGAGACCATCCGCCGCACGGGCCTGAGCCGTTACCCCGTCTACGAAAAGGACATCAACCACGTGCGCGGCATCCTCAATGCGCGCGACTTCCTGATCAACCTGCAACAGAAGAACAAGAAGCCCATGTCCGCCCTGCTGCGCCCGGCCTACTTCGTGCCGGAGAGCGTGCATGCGGATCAGCTGTTCAAGGACATGCAGTCGCGCAAGCAGCACCTGGCCATCGTGGTCGACGAATACGGCGGAACGGCTGGCATCGTGACCATCGAGGACCTGCTGGAGGAGATCGTCGGCAACATCTACGACGAATTTGACCCGGAGGAGCCCAAGGAGATCAACGAGATCCGCGAGGGCGTTTGGCGCGTGTCGGGTAGCCTGCACGTCGAGGAGCTGGCGGATGCGCTGGACATCACGCTGCCGGAGGATCTCGACTATGACACTGTGGCCGGCATGATCCTCAGCTGCCTGCCCACCGTGCCGGAGGACGGATCGACGGTGACGGTGGAAATCTTTGGCCTGCGCGTGCAGGTGGAATCGGTGCGCAACCGCAAGATCTGCTGGGCGCTGGTCGAGAAGATTCCGCAGGAGGAAAAGCCGGAGGAGGAAGAGAAGCGCTCCGCCGAGTGATCCGAGGGTAAATTGCGCGCGCCTGCACATACTAAGCCATCACCATCTGTGAAGGAGCGATGCAAGCATGAAGCGCAAATTGCCCCGGACGATCCGCACCTGGCAGCGCAAGGGGCGCGACGAACGCGCAGATCAGGAGCCGAAGATTCCCTCCGACGTGCAGGGCAGCTATACCGGCACGCCGCTGGAGGAGGAGGACAGCCAGCCCGTGCAGGACGCGGACGACCTGTAGACCGGAAGGTGGGGAAACAACCGTTTCCTCACCTTTTCCATATCCATTCCATGCCTGCGAAAAAACAAAAATTCCGCGTAAAGGTTATAGCTTTCGGGCGCGCATTATGCTATAATAACGCAGATCAAGACGAAGGACGCCTTTAAATCGGTCCCGTGAGGCTGGTAAGGTTGGAATTTGTGCCGCACAGCAATGCCTTGCCCTGCCAGCCGGGGCAAGGCTTTTTTGCGTCCGATCGGCGACGAAGCGAATGGGAGGAGTTTTCGTGCAGGCATTTCGCGAAAAGGCCCACATCATGGACGGCGCGGCCATCGACCGCGCGCTTACGCGCATCGCGCACGAGATCATCGAGAAGAACAAGGGCGTGGAAGACGTCGCGCTCATCGGCATTCAGCGCCGCGGCGTTCCGCTGGCCCGCGCGCTCGCCGGCGTGATCGAGCGCTTTGAGGGCGTGCAGGTGCCCGTGGGCGTGCTGGACATCACGCTCTACCGCGACGACCTGTCGCTGCTCAGCGAGCACCCGGTGCTCAATGGCACGGACGTGCCCTTTGTCATCCAGAATAAGACGCTCGTCATGGTCGACGACGTGCTCTATACCGGCCGCACTGCGCGCGCCGCGATGGACGCGCTGTGCGACATGGGCCGCCCGCGCCGCATTCAGCTGGCCGTGATGATCGATCGCGGACACCGCGAGCTGCCCATCCGCGCGGACTACGTGGGCAAGAGCCTGCCCACCGCGCAGACCGAGATGGTCGCCGTGCGGCTGCCGGAGTTTGACGGCGCCAAAGAGGTCGTCCTGCTGGAGCGCGCGCAAGGCTGATTGCCGGCATCGCCGGTTGTCATACACAAAGGGAGAGGGAGGACTTTTTTTCCATGACTTCACAGGTGATTCGCAAGGATTCCGTCGGGAAACTGCTCATCCTGGGCATCCAGCACGTGTTCGCGATGTTCGGCGCGACGGTGCTCGTGCCCGCGCTCACAGGCCTGAGCCCGTCGACCGCGCTGCTGTGCGCCGGCCTGGGCACGCTGCTGTTCCACTTCATCACCGGCCGCAAGGTGCCGGTGTACCTGGGCTCCAGCTTCGCGTTCATCGCGGCCATCCAGGCGGTCGCCACGCAGTACTCCAATGGCGCGGCCGTCGGCAGCGTGGAGTACTTCCAGAACGGCCTGCCCTATGCGACGGGCGGCGTCGTCGTGGCCGGCGCGCTGTATGTCGTCCTGGCGCTGCTGGTGCGCGTGTTCGGCGCGGACAAGATCCGCTCGTTCTTCCCGCCGGTCGTCACCGGCCCGATGATCGTCATCATCGGCATGATGCTGGCGCCCACCGCGGTGACCAACATCACCACCCCCATCGGCGATCTGTCCACGAACTGGAACTGGCTGATCGCCGTGGTGACAATTGCGACGATCATCGGCATTACGCTGTGGGCGAAGGGCATCTTCAAGCTCGTGCCCATCCTGTTCGGCATCTTCGCAGGCTATGCGTTCTCCGCGCTGCTGACGGCCTGCGGCATCACCATCGTCAACTTCACGCCCGTGCGCGAGGCCTCCTTCTTCCAGATGCCCGAGCTCTTCCTGCCCAAGTTCAGCCTGGGCGCCATCGTCATGATTGCGCCGATTGCCATCGTCACGTTTGTTGAGCACATCGGCGACATCACGGCCAACGGAGCGGTCGTGGGCAAGGACTTCGTCAAGGATCCTGGATTGGACCGCACGCTGCTGGGCGACGGCCTGGCCACGATGCTGGCCGGCTTCCTCGGCGGCCCGACCAACACGACCTATGGCGAAAATACCGGCGTGCTGGCCGCGACGAAGAACTACAACCCCGTGACGCTGGAGATCGCGGCGTGCTTTGCGATCCTGCTGGCGTTCCTGGGCAAGCTGGACGCGATCCTGCAGACGCTGCCCGGCCCGGTGATGGGCGCCGTGTCGGTCGTGCTGTTCGGCATGATCGCGGCGGTCGGCCTGCGCACGCTGGTGGAAAACCAGGTGGACTTCAAGGCCTCTCGCAACCTGCTGATCGTGGCGGTCATGCTGGTGTTCGGCCTGGGCGGCGCGAGCGTCTCCTTTGGTGCGGTCACGTTCAGCGGCACCGCGCTGGCGGCCGTGCTGGGCATCGTGCTCAACAAGGTGCTGCCCAATCCCATCGAAAAGTGATCTCCTGCGGGCGGCGGTCTATTCCGCCGCCCGCTTTGGAACCCGGCCAACAAAATGACGGAAGGTGAGATCGTGACCCTGAACCGTAAGGACCTGCTCGGCCTGCGCGGCGTGAGCGCACAGGAAATCGAAGGCATCCTCGCGACGGCTGAGACCATGAAGCAGGTGCTGCTGTCCAACAACAAGAAGACGCCGCACCTGCAGGGCAAGTCGATCGTGACCCTCTTCTACGAGAACAGCACGCGCACGCGCATGTCTTTTGAACTGGCGAGTAAGTACATGTCGTCCGCATCGGCGAACATCTCCGCGTCCGCCTCCAGCGTGCAGAAGGGCGAAACGCTGATCGATACGGGCGTGACGCTCGACCAGATGGGAACGGACGTCATCATCATCCGCCATCCCATGTCCGGCGCGCCCGCGCTGCTGGCCCGGCACGTGCGCGCGAGCGTCATCAACGCCGGGGACGGCATGAACGAGCATCCGACGCAGGCGCTGCTGGACATGATGACGATGAAGACCCACCTGGGCGGCCTGTCCGGGCTCAAGGTCGCGATCGTGGGCGACGTGATGCACAGCCGCGTTGCGCGCTCGAACATCTGGGGATTGCAGACGATGGGCGCGCATGTGGTGCTCGCCGGTCCGCCCACGCTGATGCCCGTGGAGATCGAGCGCACGGGCGCCGTGCTCGCGCCGTCGGTGGAGGACGCGGTCGAGGGCGCGGACGTCGTCATGGGCCTGCGCATTCAACGGGAGCGCCAGCAGAAGGGGCTGTTCCCGACCGTCGCGGAGTACTGCGCCAACTGGGAGCTGACGCCGGAGCGCGTCAGGCTGGCCAGGCCCGGCGCGCTGGTCATGCATCCAGGCCCCATGAACCGCGGCGTGGAGATCGCCAGCTCCGTCGCCGACAGCGACCAGAGCGTCATTGCCGAGCAAGTGCAAAGCGGCGTGGCGGTGCGCATGGCGCTGCTCTACCTGTTGACGAGAAGAGAGGTGCAGGCATGATGAAGACGATCCTTCGTGGGGGACGCGTGATCGATCCCTCGCAGAATCTGGACGGCGTGATGGACGTGCTGATCGAGGATGGACGTATCGCGGAGCTGTGCGCGCATGCGCAGGAGGACGGCGCCGAGGTGATCGACGCATCCGGCCTGTGCGTGCTGCCGGGTCTGGTGGACATCCACTGCCACCTGCGCGATCCCGGCTTTGAGTACAAAGAGGATATCGCCACCGGCACGCGGTCGGCGGCAGCCGGCGGCTTCACCAGCATCTGCTGCATGCCCAACACGAACCCCGTCAACGACTGCGCGGCCGTGACGCGCTACATCCTCGAGCGGGCCGCGACGGTCGGCAGCGGCGTGCACGTCTATCCCATCGGCGCGATCTCCAAGGGCCTGAAGGGCGGAGAGCTGGCCGAGATCGGCACGATGAAGGAGGCGGGCATCGTCGCCATCTCCGACGACGGCAAGCCGGTGGTCAACTCCAACCTGATGCGGCTGGCGCTGATCTATGCGGATCACTTCGACGTGCCGGTCGTCTCGCACAGCGAGGATCCAGATCTGGTCGACGGCGGCGTGATGAACGAGGGCTATATGTCCACGCTGCTGGGCCTGCGCGGCACGACGCGCGCGGCGGAGGAGGTCATGATCGCGCGCGACATCCTCGTCGCCGAGACGTACGGCAAGCGCATTCACCTGTGCCATGTCTCCACCAAGGGCGGCGTGCAGCTCATCCGCGAGGCGAAGGCGCGAGGCGTGCGCGTGACCGCCGAGACCGCACCGCACTACATCGGCGCGACGGACGCATGGGTGGAGGGCTACGACACGAACACGCGCGTCAATCCGCCGCTGCGCACGGAGGAGGACCGGCTGGCGGTGATCGCCGGTCTGGTGGACGGCACGCTCGACTGCATCGCCACCGACCACGCGCCGCACCATGCGGATGAGAAGAACGTCGAGTATCCGCTCGCGGCGTCGGGCATGGTCGGCTTTGAGACGGCGTTTGCGGTGTGCTACACCGAGCTCGTCGAGAAGGGATACATGGACCTGCCCAGGCTCGTCTCCCTGATGACCTGCAAGCCGGCGCGCATCCTGAACCTGCCGGCCGGCACGCTCGCGCCCGGCGCGCGCGCGGACATTGCGCTGGTGGATCCCGCCCGGAGCTGGACGGTCGATGCCGCCAAGCTGCACTCCAAGTCGAAGAACACGCCTTTTGACGGCAGAACCTATACCGGCCGCGTGAAGCGCACGCTGTGCGCAGGCCGGACGATCTATGAGGAGGCCTGAACATGCAACAGATGGACCTGCTGATCTCGCGCATCATCGAGAAGAAGAACCCGACCGTCGCGGGGCTGGACACGCGCCTGGAGTACCTGCCGGAGTCGTTCCTGCGCGAGGTGATCCCTGACGGCGTGCACACCCTGGAGGATGCGGCGAAGGCGATCTTCGCCTACAACCGTGCGCTGGTCGATGCGCTGTGCGACATCGTGCCTGCGGTGAAGGTGCAGGTTGCCTACTACGAGATGTACGGCCCGGCCGGCATGCAGTGCTTTGCCGATACCATGGCCTACGCGCGCAGCCGCGGCCTGTCCGTCATGGCGGATGTCAAGCGCAACGACATCGGCGCGACGGCGGAGGCCTATGCAGCCGCCTACATCGGCCAGACCGACGCCGCGGGCGCGAAGGTTCGCGCGTTTGAGGCGGACTTTGCGACCGTCAATCCGTACCTGGGCGCGGACGGCGTGGCGCCGTTCACGAAGCAGGCCGCGGCGCACGGGACGGGCATCTTCGTCCTGGTCAAGACGAGCAATCCGTCCTCCGGTCAGCTGCAGGACATGAAGGTCGCCGACGGACGCACGGTCTATGAGGTTGTGGGCGATCTGGTCAGGGACTGGGGCGCAGACCTGGTGGGCGAGTATGGATACAGCGCCGTGGGCGCGGTCGTGGGCGCGACCTATCCGGCGCAGGGCGCCGCGCTGCGCGTGCGCCTGCCGCAGACCTTCTTCCTCGTGCCAGGCTACGGCGCACAGGGCGCGACCGGCGCGGACCTTGCGGGCTGCTTTGACGCGCGCGGCCTGGGCGCGATCGTCAATGCCTCGCGCTCGATCCTGTGCGCATGGAAGAAGCGCGAGGGCGTGCCCTTTGCGCAGGCGGCGCGCGAAGAGGCCGTGCGCATGCGCGAGGACATCGCCTCCGCGCTGGCGACGGCCGGCAAGGCGCTGAGGTAAGGCCATGGAACAGACGATTGCGAAGGTCCTTCGCTGCGAGGACATCGCGCAGGACATCTTTCTGCTGGAGCTCTCCGCGCCCGGCATCGCGCGGTCGGCCGCGCCCGGCCAGTTTGTGCATGTGGCCGTTCCGGGCGCCGGCGCGAACATCCTGCGCAGGCCCATTAGCCTGATGGGCTTTGACGCCGGGACGGGTACGCTTTCGATGGCCATTCAGGTGAAGGGCGAGGGGACGAAGCGCCTGCGCGCGCTGCACCCCGGCGATACCGTGGACGTGCTCGGCCCCATCGGCCGCGGCTTTGAGCTGCGCGGCGCGCGGCGCGCCTTCTTCATCGGCGGCGGCGTCGGCGTCGCGCCGGTGCGCGGCGCACTGGATGCGTTTTCTGGCGCGTGCGACTGTGAGGCCTTCTTTGGATACCGCGGCAAGGCGTTTGCCTATGGACTGGATGGACTCTCCTGCCCCGTGCACGTGGCGACGGATGACGGGACGCTCGGGGAGCGGGGAATCGTCACGGCGCCGCTGCTGCGCGCGCTCGACGCAGGCGCGCCGGACATGATGTTTGCGTGCGGCCCCGCGCCCATGCTGCGCGCCGTGCAGCGCATCGCGCTGGAGCGGAACATTCCCTGCCAGCTCTCGCTCGAGGAGCGCATGGGCTGCGGCCTGGGAGCGTGCCTGGTGTGCAACTGCAAGGTGCGCGCGGCGGACGGCTTCGATTATCGGCGCGTATGCGTGGACGGGCCCGTATTCGACGCGGGGGAGGTGCTCTTCGATGATTGATCTGTCGCTGGATCTGTGCGGCGTGCACCTGAAAAACCCGGTCATCGCGGCCTCCGGCACGTTCGGGTTTGGCCGTGAGTACGACCAGCTGTATGACATCTCGCTGCTGGGCGGCATTTCGGTCAAGGGCCTGACGCTGAAAAAGCGCCTGGGCAATCCGCCGCACCGCGTGGCGGAGACGCCCTCCGGCATGCTCAACAGCGTGGGCCTGCAAAATCCTGGCGTGGACGCGTTCATCGAAGAGGACCTGCCCTGGCTTTTGAAAAAGGACGTGGCCGTCATCGCCAACATGGCGGGCAGCACCGAGGAGGACTACTGCCGCATGGCCGAGAAGCTCTCGGCCTCCGGCGTGCACATGCTGGAGATGAACATCTCCTGCCCGAACGTGAAGGAGGGCGGCGTGGCGTTCGGCGTGCGTCCCGAGAGCGTCTATGCCATCACCAAAGCGGTACGCGCGTGCGCCAAGAAGCCGCTGATGGTCAAGCTCTCGCCCAACGTCGCCGACATCCGTGAAAACGCGCTCGCGGCCCAGGAGGGCGGCGCGGACTGCATCTCGCTGATCAACACGCTCACCGGCATCGCCGTCGATCCGCGCACGCGGCGCATGGTGCTCCACAACAACGTGGGCGGCCTGTCCGGCCCCGCGGTGCGGCCTGTGGCGCTGCGCATGGTGTGGCAGGCGGCGCAGGCGGTGCGCATTCCGGTCGTGGGCATGGGCGGCATCGTGACGGGGGAGGACGCGGCCAGCTTCATGCTGGTCGGCGCGCAGGCCGTCATGGTCGGCACGGCCAACTTCATGGACGCCTACGCCTGCCCGCGGATTGTGCGCGAGCTCGAGGCCTACTGCGCGCAGCAGCAGGTCGCCCGGGCGCAGGAGCTGGTCGGCACGGTCCGCGTGAACGGCTGAGAAGCGAGGCGAGAGGAGGAGGACGCATGCGGCTGGGACTCACGACGGCGGCCTTTTACGGCCGTCTGGAGACGGAAGAGGCGGCCGCGCGTCTGCGCGCATTGGATGTGGACTGCGCGGAGGTCTTTCTGCAGACGCCGAGCGAATACAGCGCCTCCTTCGGCGAAACGGTGAAAGCGGCGCTGGCGGGAATCCCCGCCACGAGCGTCCATCCGCTCGGCACGGCGTTTGAGACCAGCCTGTTCAGTCCCTCGCGCAGGCAGCGCGCGGATGCGGAGCGCCTGTTGGAGGGCGTGCTGTGCGCTGCAGAGGCGTTTGGGGCGCGCCGCTACGTCTATCACGGGCGCAGCAGCGCCAGGGGAAGGCGCATGGAGGCGACCTTTGAACAGGATGCGCCGCGCATTGAGGAGCTGTGCGCGGCGGCCTCCGCGCACGGCGTGCGCCTGTGCTGGGAAAACGTCAGCTGGTGCCAGCTGACGTCGCCAGAGCGCGTGCGGGCCGTGCGCCGCGCGTGTCCGCATGTCGGATTCGTGCTCGACGTCAAACAGGCGATGCAAAGCGGGTTTGACGCGGTCGAGTTTGCGCGCGAGATGGGCGACAGGCTGTGCAATGTCCACGTCTGCGACTTTGACGCCTCCGGCAGGCTGTGCCTGCCCGGGCGCGGCATATATGACTTTGCGGCGCTCGCAATGGCGCTGCGTGCGGCGGGCTATGATGGGCCGGTCATTCTCGAACCATACGCCAACCTCTTTCGGGAGGAGGCGGAACTCGCCGATTCGCTCGCTTATCTGAGAAAGACGATGGAGATCGCTTCACAAAAAACCGCGAATCGTGTATAATAGTGGATGGCATTAAATGCAGCAGGAAAGGGATGTGCATCATGGATAAGAAGCAGATTCGTCTGGACGTCAACCACATGATGGCGGACACGCTCGGCATGCAGTACGGCATCGCCGCTTCCACCGTCGAAGAGTACGCGCCGTTTGCGGCTGCCGCGCAGCGTCAGGTGCAGGCGCGCCGTGGAACCGGTTGGCTTGGATGGATGGATCTTCCGTACAACCAGGAAGAGATCGTCTGCGAGATCGAGCGCGTGGCCGCGCGCGTGCGCAAGGACTACGATGCGTTTGTCGTGCTGGGCATCGGCGGCTCCGCGCTGGGTCCGATCGCCGTGCAGCAGGCGCTCAACCACCTGCATTACAACGAACTGCCCGCTGAGAAGCGCGGCGGTCCGCGCCTCTACGTCGAGGACAACATCGATCCCGAGCGCATGGCCGCGCTGCTGGACGTCGTGGATGTGCACAAGACGTGCTTCTGCGTGATCACCAAGTCGGGCGCGACGGCCGAGACGATGTCGCAGTATCTGATCGTCTCCGAGCTGCTCAAGCGCGAGGTCGGCGAGGGCTGGCAGCGCCAGATCATTGCCGTGACGGACCATGCGAAGGGCAATCTGATCAAGATCGCCAAGGAAGAGGGCTTTGACACCTTCTATATTCCCGACGGCGTCGGCGGCCGCTTCTCCGAGATGTGCCCGGTCGGCCTGGTGCCTGCGGCGGTGTGCGGCATCGACATCCGCGCGATGCTCGCGGGCGCGGCGGCGATGGACGAGCGCTGCAAGACGGACGACGTGTGGAAGAACCCGGCGCTCCTGGAGGCGGTGCTCCAGTACATCGCCATGGTCGACATGGACCTGAACGTGCAGGTCGTCATGCCGTATGCCGACTCGCTCAAGTATATCGCCGACTGGTTCTGCCAGCTGTGGGCCGAGAGCCTGGGAAAGAACGTCACCCGCAAGGGCATGGCGGTCAACTACGGCCAGACGCCCACCAAGTCCCTGGGCGTGACGGATCAGCACTCGCAGCTGCAGCTGTACACCGAGGGCCCGTATGACAAGGTCGTCACGTTCCTCAAGGTCGAGGCGTTCCGCAGCGAGACGCCCATCCCGCATGGATGCGAGGCGTTCCCGGATGTGGCGTTCCTGGGCGGCAAGTCCCACAACCAGCTCATCGAGGCGGAGCGCCAGGGTACGGAGTATGCGCTGTACAAGGCCGGCCGCATGAACCAGACGATCGTGCTGCCCGAGGTCAACGCCTACACGATCGGCCAGCTGCTCTACTTCTTCGAGATGTGCACGGCCTACACGGGCGAACTGCTGGACATCGACGCGTTCAACCAGCCGGGCGTGGAGACGAGCAAGATCGCGTCCTACGCCGTGCTGGGCAATCCCGCCGAGAAGTACGTGAAGGCGCGCGAAGAGATGACGGGACGTCCCGCTGCGAAGCCGGAGTATACGCTGTAAACCGTCCGTACACAGAAAACAAGGGCACGCACCGTTTGGTGCGTGCCCTTTCGGCCCGCTGCTGATCACTGTGCGGCGTGCGTGACAGGTGCGGGACGCATACGGTCCAGCGCCCTGCGCACGGCCGGAATGGCGATGACCACCAGGTCGATGGCCAGATCGACGAACACAAAGGAATTGTAGGAGAGGGAATACACCAGCGGGGACAGGCCCGTGCCTTCCGCGTAGGAGGCAAAGAACACGACGCCGCTGACGGTGTGGCACACGAAGCGCACGATGCCGACCAGCACGATGCCGACGACGAAGCCGTACTTCGAGGGCAGCTTGTGCGCAAGCCCCGCCAGGCCGATCGCGCCGAAGGCAATGGGGTAGTCGAGCATCGCCTGCGTGAAGCCGACGATCCACGGATCCTGAATCATCTGAAGCAGGCCATAGGCAAAGCCGACCACGAGGCCCGGCGCCAGCCCATAGGCGTATGCGAACGCGATGACGGGCAGCAGCGACGCGCAGGTGACTGATCCGCCCTGCGGCAGCTCAAAGAGCTTGATGTAGGACAGAATGAAGGAGAGGGCCAGGCACAGCGCGGCGTTGGTCAGCATCTGGGTCGTCCACTTCGGGTTCTTGCGCATGACGACGATCATCGCCGCGGCGAACACGGCGAGCACGATGACCGTCGCCCACGCGGTCCAGGACTGGGCAAAGTCGGCAAACTTTTCGAACATGGCGGATTCCTCCTGATAAAATGATCTGGATTGAATCACCGCTCGAAGGAACAAAGACGGCCGCGCCTCCTAGCGAAGGCGCGGCCGGAGCAGACGAACTGTCTTCCTTGGTATCGCTTCCCTACGGTAGGATTATCTACACAGGTTCAAAGGGACTGGCTTTCGCCATCTCAGCATAACGCGCCCCCAGCGGCTATTCAATTCGCAGCCATTATACACAGATTCCTCTTTTTTGTCAAGGAGAATGAAGATATGAACCACTTTTTCGCCTATCTTTCGCGCCTAAATCACATCTACCGTTGGAGCCTGATGCGCAATACGTTCAGCGAAAACGTCGCGGAGCATACGGCGCAGGTCGCCTTCATCGCCCACGGCATCGCCACCATCGGCAACATACGCTATGGACGCGGCTACGACGTGGGCTATATCGCGCAGCTGGCGCTCTTTCACGACGCCGGCGAGGTGCTCACAGGCGACCTGGCCACGCCGATCAAATACCAGAACGAGGAGATCAAGACGGCCTACAAGCAGGTTGAAAAGGGCGCGGCCGAGCGATTGCTCGCCATGCTGCCGGACGACCTGCGCGGCGCGTATGAGCCGCTGCTCGTGCCCGACGAGGAACAGCCGGCCTGGCGGGTCGTGAAGGCGGCGGACCGCATCGCGGCCTATGTCAAGTGTCTGGACGAACTCAAGGCGGGCAATCGCGAGTTTGAAAAGGCCGCGCAGAGCATCAAGGAGAGCATTCAGAAGATCGACCTGGACGAGGTGGAGGACTTCATGATCGAGATGGTCCCCAGCTTTGCGCTCTCCCTGGACGAGCTGAACTGATCAGCCCATCAGCAGCGCCAGGACGGCCTTCTGCGCGTGCAGACGGTTCTCCGCCTCGTCGAACACGACCGACTGCGGGCCGTCGATGACGCCTGCCGCGACCTCTTCGCCGCGGTGCGCCGGCAGGCAGTGCAGGAAGATCGCATCCGCCCTTGCGCGGGCCAGCAGCGCCTCGTCCACCTGATAGCCGGCAAATGCCGCGCGGCGCGCCTGCGCCTCGGCCTCCTGGCCCATGCTGGCCCACACGTCCGTGCATACGACATCCGCGCCGCAGACCGCTTCGGCCGGATCCTCCGTCACGCGCACGAGGCTGCCGTGGGCCTGCGCATTTTCCTGCGCCCAGGCGACATAGCGCGCCTTGGGCGCGTAACCGGCGGGCGAGGCGACGGCCACGTCGATGCCGAGCTTGGAGCAGCCGATGAGCATGGAATGGGCCATGTTGTTGCCATCCCCGATGAACGCGACCTTGAGCCCCTTGAGCTTTCCCTTGTGCTCGTAGACCGTCAGCAGGTCAGCCAGAATCTGGCAGGGGTGGAACTCATCCGTCAGCCCGTTGATGACCGGAATGGAGCCATGCAGAGCGAGCTGCTCGAGATCAGCCTGCGCGAATGTGCGGATCATGATGCCGTCGACCATCCGCGAGAGCACGCGCGCCGTATCCGAGATCGGCTCGCCGCGGCCCAGCTGAATGTCAGCCGTCGACAGAAACAGCGCGTCGGCGCCCAGCTGACGCGCGCCCACCTCAAACGACACGCGCGTGCGCGTCGACGACTTGGCAAAGATCATGGCCAGCGTCTTTCCTGCCAGGGGCGTGGGACGCAGGCCGGCCTTCAGGTCCGCCTTGAGCCGCAGGGCAAGGGAGAGAGATTGCAGAATTTCGTCCTCGCTCCAGTCCTGCAGCGTCAACAGATGCCGCTGCGCAAAAGGCGCCTGAGCGGCGTAGCGCATCAAATCCATAGAAAGACCTCCTTGAACGGGATCGATTGATCTGGACACATTTGAGAATGACTAATTATACAACAAAAGGGATAAAGATTCAACCTGAAAGTGAAAAAATATTCATTTCGACACCAAATGCGCAACTCTTGCAAACGGCGCGCTTGAAATCTGCGCCCGTATGCGGTAAAATAAAGCATTATCATGGGACGCCGCGCGACGCGCGGCCGGAAGGGAATGGATGCATCATGCGCAGCATCGTCCTCATCGGCATGCCCGGGTGCGGGAAGAGCACGGTGGGCCGGCGGCTTTCGGAGCTGCTCAATCTTCCGTTTCTCGATACGGACGACGTCATTCAGGCGCGAAGCGGGCGAAAACTGCAGGCCATGGTCGACGAGGACGGCATCGACCGTTTTCTGGAACAGGAGGCGGATGCGGTCTGCTCGCTTGAACCGCAGGAATCCGTGATTGCCACGGGCGGCAGCGTCGTGTATCGCGACCGCGCCATGCGCCATCTGCACGCGCTGGGCCTGGTCGTCTACATTCAGCTTCCCTTTGCAGAGATCGACCGGCGCATCAATAACCTCTCGTCTCGAGGCATTGCCCTGCGCGCGGGGCAGACGCTGCGCGCGCTGTACGACGAGCGCGTTCCACTGTACGAGGCCCAGGCGGATGTGACGGTCTGCACGCACGGGATGACTGCGTCGGCTGCGGCCCGCGAGATCGTCCAGCGAATCGGCTTGTTGTGAAAAGGTGCACATCATGGTATAATACGGGTGTGCAGCGCCTGTATGCGCTGCCCCAAACTGGATGGATGGCCGGGCGTCCGGCTTGAGGAGAAACGGATCGATGAAAAAGCTATATTACGCGACGTTCATCCCCGGGATGGAACGCGCGGTGGAAGGGCTGTTACGCCGCGAGGGCGGCGTGACGATCGAGCGCATGCTGGGCGGCGCAGTGCTGTACCGCAGCGTGCGGGAGCTGACGTTGCCCTATGCGCACCACAACTTTCTGGTGCTGACGCAGCTGCACGGCCTGGCGGACGTGGATGTCGCCATCAAAAAGCTGCTGTCGGCGGGCGACTGGCTGGACAGAATCCCCTACGAGCAGACCCGAGACAAGCGATTCCGCATCGTGACCATGGATCGGGACAAGCTGGTGCCGGTCAACATGCGCTATCTGAACATGCTGGAGAAGGCGATCATCGAGCAGACGGGCATGAAGACGCTGCGCGAACGCCCGGATCTGGAGCTGTGGATCGTGCGGCGCAGCGAGGGCATGACGCTGCTGCTGTGGCGGTTGGGCAAGCGCTCCGTCAAGCCCGAAAAGCCGGGCGCGCTGCGGAGCGACCTGTGCACGCTCGTCGCGGCGCTGGCGCGCGTGGGCGGCAAGAGCGCGTTGAACCTGCTCGCGTGGGAAGAGACGCTATTGCGCGCGCTCAAGGACGCCGGTGCGCGTAGCGTGACGGGCATATGCGAGGATCCGGACACCTGCCGTCCGCTTTCACGCGTACAGGGTGTTAGGGTGACGGCGGGCAACGCCGCCAATCTCCCCTTTGAGGAGGGCGAGATGGGCGCGGTCGTCGCGCACCTGCCCGAAAAATGGAATGCGGCGCAGCCGGAGGCCTACCTGCGCGCCATGCTGAAGGAGGCGCGGCGCGTCCTGAGAGACGACGGACGCGTGGTGCTGGTTGGTGCGCGCGCGCAAGCGGACAATGCGCTCTCCCGTGCGCCGGGCCTGGACGTGACGGATGCGTTTGATATCCTGCTCAGCGGGAAAAAGTGTTCCGTATGGATCCTGGAAAAGACGGAGGACGCGTGATGCCGCTTTCTGATGGCCGTTCAAAGGGGGTGCGCCGGTGAGACGCAGAAGACATGTGCGCATTCAGGCGCGCTTTTACGTGTTCCTCATCCTTTTGGCCCTGATCGCTTTGATGCTCTTTCTGTGGCTGAACCAGCGAAATCGCCTGGGCACCACCGCCATTGTGACGCAGTCGAGCCTGGGCAGCCAGTATCAGGGACAGATCGTGATCGTTCGCGACGAAACCCTGTACGATGCGGAGGGCGTCACGCGCATCGACTATGTCGCGGAAGAGGGCAGCCATCTGTACAAGGGCGGCGTCATCTGCCGCGTGTACTCCTCGGGCTACAACCAGACGGAGATCAACAAACTGGAGAGCTATCGCAGCGCCATCCAGCAGTACCACAAGGAGCAGGTCATGCAAAACTACGTCGACGCGCAGCTGGACCGGCTCAATTCGCAGATCGACGCGCTCGCCCTGGAGATCCGCACGCTCGTGCAGGGTCAGGGCGTGGGCAGCCTGAACAACCTGGAAACGCAGATGACCTCCGCGCTCAACTCCAGGCAGAACTACTTGCGCCAGAAGTATCCGCAGGATCTGACGCTGTCCAGTCTCTACCAGCAGGAGAGCCAGCAGCTCAAGAAGATCGAGAGCTGGACGACGACGTATGACGCCAAGGAGGAGTGCATCGTCAGCTTTTACACGGACGGGTATGAGTCGACCGTCAATGCGGAAACCTATGAAGAGCTGACGCTCTCCCAGGTGCGCTCCGTGCTCGCCGGCCAGCAGCTGGAGACGGACGTCGTCTCGCGCGGACGCACGGCGGTGTTCCGCACGGTTCAGCCGGACGTGTGGTATGCGCTGCTCGTGAGCTCCGAGCGCAACTGGAATCCGGTGCTGGATCAGACCTACAAGATGCAGCTGGAGGGGTTTGACAATCCCGTCGATGCGACGGTCATCTCCTTCACGCGTTCGGGCGGCGATCTGCTCGTGCGCATGGTGATCGACGAGGACGTGGAATCGGTGCTCAATCTGCGCACGAGCCGCGTCGTCGTGGGTGAATTCGTCGATGGCGTGAACGTGCCCGTCTCGGCGCTGTACGTGCAGAACAACATGATCGGCGTCGTCGTGTCGGAGCTGGGCGTGGATACGTTCGTTCCGGTGACCGTCATCTCTCAGGATGAGACGACGGCGTTCGTGCGGTCGATCTATACCGGCTCGCCCCTGCAGGCGGGCAAGACGGTGAAGCTGTTCAACTGACGGAGGCGAAAGGCGTATGGAGGAGATCGGCCAAAATGTGCAGGCCGTACAGGAGCGGCTCCGGCGCGCCAGCGAGCGGTGGGGGCGGGCGCCCGAACTGATCGCCGTGAGCAAGACGGTGGAGCCCGCACGTGTCAACCTTTTGAAGGGAACGGGCATCACGCAGCTGGGCGAGAACCGCGTGCAGGAAATCTTGGAGAAATTTCCGTTTCTGGACGCTTCTTTTGCAATTCATCAAATCGGACAGTTGCAAACGAACAAAGTTAAATATATAATAGATAAGGTATGCATGGTTCAGTCTCTGGACAGGGAATCGCTGGCGCAGGAGATCGACCGGCGCGCCCAGCAGTGCGGCAGGCGCATGCCGGTGCTGCTGCAGGTCAACATCGGTCACGAGCCGCAAAAGGGCGGCATGGAACCGGAGGCAGCCCTGCCATTTGCGCGGGCGCATGCGGCGTGGGCCGGGATGGAAATCCAGGGGCTCATGGCGGTCATGCCCAACACGCGCGACGAGATGGTGCTGCGGCCGCTCTTTCGACGGATGCGCGCGCTCTTTGAGCAGCTGCGCGAAGAGGCGCTGGACGGCACGCGGATTGAGCATCTGTCGATGGGCATGTCGGCGGACTTTGAACTGGCCGCGCAGGAGGGTTCGACCATGGTCCGCGTCGGCTCTGCGATCTTCGGCAACCGGCATTACCCGGAGCAGACAAACCGAATCTGAGGAGGAACAACGTACATGGCGTTCATGGACTTTTTGAGCAGGATCGGGGTCATTCTGGGCGTGTACCCGGAGGAAGCGCCGGCTGACGACCGCGCCCCCGATTACGACGAAGAGTACGCCGCGGAGGATTACTATGCTCCGCAGGCCAACATCCGCGAAGAACCCGCCGCTTCGCAGGCGCGCGGGGGCATGGGCGCCAAGCGTTCCGCCGCGCAGTCCGGCTACGAGCCGGAGGAGGATCCGGGCTATTCCACGCGCCGGGCGGCCCCGAACAACGTGGTGCAGATGCCCACGCGCTCGGAGTCCGATCCGCGCAGGCACAGCGAAATGATCGTCTGTGTGCGCCGCGTGGAAGACAGCCAGAACATCATCAATTCGCTGATTGAGGGCAGGAGCGTGATGCTCAACCTCGAAGAGATCGACGACACGCAGCGTCAGCGCGTGATCGACATGCTGGGCGGCGCGGCGTTTGCCCTGCGCGGCAAGATGCTGCGCGTCTCCCACCGCACGTATCTGCTGGCGCCCTCGACGGTGGATGTGGTCAACAGCCTTGAAATGCGCCCGAATGTTGCGCCGGCCGGCGAGTTCAACCCGGCATATCGAATGTAGGGAAAGAGATAAAGGGTGGAATGCATGATCCTCTACCATCTCCTGGGCGGGGTGAACCTGTTGCTCCGCCTGTTGATTTGTCTGGTGATTCTCTCCTGCGCGCTTTCCTGGTTTCTGCCGGTGCATCACCGCGCCGTCCGGCTGGTGGACCGGATTGTGGAGCCCGTGCTCTCTCCGGTACGCGCCTGGACTTTTCGGATTTGGCGGGGGCCGTTTGACATTTCGCCGTGGATCGTCGTGCTGCTGCTTTCCCTGCTGCATGGGTTTGTTCAGAGGTGGCGGTATGCGGCGTTGGGGCTGTTCTGATGGATGCGGAGAAGTCGCTTGTCGCGCGGCTGGATGAGTTGGCCAGGCGCTGCGAACGGTCAGGCAGGGAGACGTATACGCGCTTTCTGGATCCAGCGCAGGTCGAAAAGGCCGTCTGGGCGGCGGGGCGCGCGGGCGTGCGCGCACAGGCCTTTGGCGGATATCCGGATGCCGAGCGCACGGTATGCCGTTTTTTCTTGGATGAGACGGAAATGCCGGACTGGCCGTTTTGCTGTCTGCAGGCCCGCTGGGATGCGCGCTATGCGAGCATCACCCACCGCGACGTGCTTGGCGCGCTGATGGGTCTGGGCGTTGTGCGTGAGACCATCGGCGACATCGTGGTGCGTGACGGGCAGGTCTTTGTCTTTGCAATGTGCGATGTGGCAGACTATGTCGCCGCCAATCTGGAAAGAGCTGGCCGGGCGGCGCTGCACTTCAGGCGTACGGAAGAGTTGCCGGAGATTCCGCCGCCGGCCGGGCGGCTGTTTCGCGAGACGGTGGCCTCGCTGCGGCTCGACGCCGTGCTCGCCGCCGCCTATCGCCTTTCCCGCGCGGATGCCTCCGAGGCGATTCGTGAGGGAAAGGTGCGGGTGAATTTCATTGAGGAAATGCGACCGGATGCGCCCCTTGGCGCGGACGCGTTGCTTTCCGTCCGGGGCTTGGGCCGGGTTCGGCTCAAAGCGGTGGATGGGCCTACTCGCAAGGGGCGAATCGCCATCGCATTGTTCCGGTACGAATAGAAGGTTGAACTGTCCTTGGACATACACACAGAAGGGAGCGATACCATGGCTGTCACGATCGAGATGATCCAGGAGAAGGAATTCAGAAGACAGGCAAATGGCTATGATACGAACGAGGTCGACGACCTGCTCGACGACATCATGGACGAAATGGAGGCGCGCGAGCACGAGATGAAGGACCTGCGCGCTCGTCTGGCCCAGGCGCAGGCTGACGCGGAGAAGGCGCCGCGCGCCGCGGAGCCAAAGGACGACAGCGAAAGCGCGCGCGTCCTGCTGGCCAATGCGCAGCGCGTGTACGACCAGACGGTCGCCGATGCCCAGAACCGCGCTGCGGAGATCCTGGCCAAGGCTCAGGAGGATGCGGACCGCGCCGCAGCCAACGCCCGCAAGGAGACGCAGTCTCTGAACGATCAGCTGGACACGCTGCGCAGCGCTGTGGCGGATTACCGTGCGCGCTTCCAGCGCCTGGTGGACGACCAGATGCACGTGCTCAAGGCGGAGACGGAGCTGTTCAAGGCCAAGTGATGCGGCTCGGGAGAAGGCCGTCGGCGGCTTTCTCCATGGGGGTGCGCCCGGTCTATGAAAGATTGCTGGGCAGGCGGCGGCGCCTGCCCATTTTCGTATGCCCCGATCGGGCGCTGTCCATACTGAGCTTGAGGTGAGGGTATGGACCGTTTCCTGATCGACCGGATCGAGCGCCTGGCAGGCAATGTGGAAAAACTGAGGTTGAGCGAATATTTGCAATACGTGAGCGATACCAGGCGCCTGATATGGGTCAACTTCATTTCGGGCGTAGCGCGCGGCTTTGGCTTTGCCGTGGGGTTTTCGCTGCTTGGAGCGCTGTTCATTGTCCTGCTTCAGCGAATGGCAGTGGACAGCTTGCCGGTGATCGGGGAATTCCTGGCCGAAGTCATCCGCATCGTGGAAAAGAATCTATAGATCGGAGGCCGCGCATGCGAAAAACATGGCCTGTAGGGCTCGGCGTGTTTGTCTTGGATCGTGCAAGCAAACTGGCGGCGCAATCGCTGCTCGCCACGCTGCCAGAAGGCAGCGTGGCGCTGGTTCCAGGCGTCATTCACCTGACGTATGCGCAGAATACGGGCATCGCGTTCAGCATGCTGCCGCTGCCGCCCTGGATGCTGGCGCTGCTGACGCTGCTGGTGCTCGGGCTGGCTGCGCTGATGATCCGGCGATGGGCGCCTCGAGGCGCATGGAGCGATGCGCTGCTCTGGGCCCTGCTCGCGGGCGGCCTGGGCAACTGTGCAGACCGGTTGCTCTACGGCTATGTCATCGACTTCATCGAGCTGCACTTCGTTCGCTTTGCCATCTTCAACGTGGCCGACATTGCCATCACGTGTTCGTGCGCCGGCCTGGCGCTGTTGATGCTACTGGAAGGGGAAGGACATGCAAAGGATACGCGAGAAGGTTGAAGCGCAGGACGCGGGAGCGAGACTGGACCAGTTCCTGGCGGGGCGAACCGAGCTGACGCGTTCGCGCGTCCTGCAGCTGATCGAGCAGGGACGCGTGCGCGTAGACGGCGCCGCTTCGGGAAAGGCCGGCCTGAAACTGCGCGCGGGGCAGGAAGTGGAGATGGAGGTGCCGTCCGCCAAGCCGGCGCAGGTCGAGGCGCAGGACATTCCGCTGTCGGTCCTCTATCAGGATGCGGACATCGCGGTCGTCGACAAGCCCTGCGGCATGGTCGTGCATCCGGCCGCGGGCAATGAAGACGGGACGCTCGTAAACGCGCTGCTGTATCACCTGGACGGCCTCTCCGGCATCGGCGGGGAGATGCGGCCGGGCATCGTCCACAGGCTGGACAAGGATACGTCCGGCCTGCTCATTGTGGCGAAAAACGACCGGGCGCACCTGTCGCTGTGCGCGCAGTTCAAGGAGCGGACGATGGAAAAGCACTACCTCGCGCTGGCAACGGGGCGCATGCGGGAGGAACGTGGACGGATCGACGCGCCGATCGCGCGCCATCCGATGGACCGCAAGCGCATGGCCGTCGTGGCGGGCGGTCGCGAGGCGCAGACCGAATACCGCGTGCTGGAATGGCTGCGCGGCGCATCCTATCTGGACGTGCACCTGCTCACGGGCCGGACGCACCAGATTCGCGTGCACATGCAGCACATCGGGCATCCGCTGGTGGGCGATCCGATCTATGGCGCAAAGCATCCCGCCATCCGGGCGGACAGGCTGATGCTGCACGCGCACACGCTGCGGGTGCGGCATCCCTCCACGGGAGAAGAGATGACATTCACCTCCGAACCGCCCGCAGATTTTTCGTCGGTGATCCAAAAGCTGCGCTAATCCGCAAATCCTTCCTTCAAATCGTCTCCTAGCATGACCGACAGCCGAGAAGAACACAATAGGCGCGTAAAGCGATGCAGGGGGATTTGCGGCGATGATGCGGGCCAACCATCTGATCGGGTTGCCGGTGATCTGCGATACGAAGAAGATCGCGAGCGTCCTGTCCGTGTCCGTCGGGCATGATGGACACAGCCTTTCCGGGCTCGTGGTGCAGAGCGGACTGTATGGTCCGCGGTTCATTCCGTGCGCGCAGGTCGTGTTGCTCGGGGACAGGAGCGTGCTGGTGAGCGCGCCGGCTGCGCGCAAGCCGTCCACCATCCGCCGGCCGGGCCGCGTGCGCGACACGGGCGGGCTGCGCCTGGGCTGGGCGACAGATCTGGGCATCGACGAGCAGACGCTCGGCGTGCAGGCGATCGAGGTCTCCTTCGGCCCGCTGGACGACATGCTCTACGGCCGCAGATGGCTGCAGGACTTTACATTCGACCAAGCCAGTGGAGACATTGTCGTGCCATGGTTTCCACTGGAATGCCTTGAATGCAGCGAGAGGAGGACGCGGGATGCGGATGTCGACGTTTCGGGGAATGGCGGCGGGCAGCGTGCTCGGCCTTGCGATGGGCGCCGGGCTGATGATGATGCCGCAAGGACGTAAGATGAAGCGCATGCTGGACAAGGGAAGCGCACAGCTCAAGCGCCAGATGAAAGAAATGTGGGAGCGCTGACGTGCGCTGCGGCACGAGAGAAGGCGGAAACGCCTTCTCTTTCCATATGGATCCGGCCGGCCGGGAGAAAGGAGGAAAGCGCATGCATGCGACACGCCGAGTGCGCGCGGCGCTGGTCCTGGCCGCATGTGCGGGCGCAGGCGTGGCGCTGCTGGCGTATCCGCCCACGCGCGCCGTCATCCGGACGGCGGGGTGGGGAGCGGCTTTTGCGGTGCTGCTGAGTCCGCTGTGCGGCGCGCTTGAGCGCGTCATGCACCGTGGACCAGCGATCGCGCTGTCCGTGCTCGCGGCGCTTCTGCTCGTGTGCCTACTGCTGGCGCTGTTTCTGCCCCCCATCATCGAGCAGGCTGCCGCGCTGAGCGCACAGCTTCCACAGATGTTGCAGGGGGTTCGCGCCATGGCGGAGCGAACGCAGGCGTTTTGGGGCGAATACGGCGTGCGGATATCGGATGCGGGAGCCCAGATCGTGCAGCGGCTGTCGGAAGCAGGAGCGCAGCTTGCACAGGGGGCGCTGCATCAAACGGGCGCGTTGGCCGGCGCCCTTTCGCAGCTGCTCCTCTCTTTGGTGCTTTCCATCTACTTTCTGCGCGAGCGTGAGCTGTTCGGCTATCGTCTGTCGCTGTGCGTGCCGCTTCGCTATCGCAGACGCGTGCTGGCGGCGACGGCAAGCATGAAGCGGGAACTGGGCATGTACCTCAAGGGCCAGTTGGCCGTCAGCCTCTTCGTGGGCGCGTTGACGGCGTGTTTTTTATGGGTGCTGGGCGTACCCTATCATCTGCTCCTCGGCGTAGCGATTGGGGTGCTCAACGTCATTCCCTATTACGGGCCCGTGCTCGGCGCGGTTCCGGTGCTGCTCTTCTCCGCCGGCCTGGGGCTGGAGCGCATGCTGTTGTCGCTGCTGACGGTTTTACTCGTTCAACAGGTGGAGGCGAACTGGCTCAGCCCGCGGATTGTGGGCGCAAGCACGGGCGTGCATCCGGTGACCGTCATCCTGCTGCTCACGCTGGGCGGCGGGGTGGACGGCGTGCGCGGCATGCTGCTGGCCATGCCGGTCTTTCTTGCGGCACGCGGCTTTTTCCATGCGATGCGCTATTTTCCGGACTGAACGCGCTGTTTTTTTCGAATCTATTTCGACTTCCGCCTTGCCTTTTTCACGATTCCTCGGTATAATACCAACATATAGCACAGAAAGCGAGGCGAATTCGCATGCCCGAACGGTTTGAAAACGACACGCGGTATTTCCGCACCGTCGCAGACAATGCGGACGATGCGCATTCGATCTTGATGCGCGTGTATGAGGCGCTGCGTGCAAAAGGCTATGATCCCGTCACGCAAGTCGTCGGCTATCTGATGAGCGGCGACCCCACATACATCACGAGCCACCAAAACGCCCGCTCGCTCGTCTGCCGTATCGAACGCGACGAGCTGATGGAAGAACTGGTGCGCTCCTATATTGAGCACAACGTCACGTAAGGAGGCGGTAACGTGCGCATCCTGGGCCTGGATGTGGGCGACCGGCGAATCGGCGTCGCCGTGAGCGACGAGCTCGGCCTCACGGCGCAGCCGGTGGAGACGTACACGCGCAAGGGCTATGGGCCGGATGTGCGCCACTTCGGCGAGCTGGCTGAACGGTATGGAACGCGGCTGTTCCTGTGCGGCCTGCCGCGAAACATGGACGGAAGCGTCGGCGGGCAGGCGAAGCTGGTGCGCGAATTTGCCGCGCAGCTTGAAGCAGCCGGCTATACCGTGCGCTATCAGGACGAGCGCATGACGACCGTGAGCGCGCAGCGCGCGCTGCTCGAGGCCGACATGCGCCGCGACAAGCGCAAACAAAAGGTCGACATGGTGGCTGCGGTCATCATCCTGCAGGCCTACCTGGATGCAGGCGGCCTTACCCAATCAATACAGATGAAAGGCGAGGAAGAGATAATGGACGATCAGGAACGTCTCAATGAAGTGAACGAAGAGCTGGAAGAGGAAATGGAAGAGGACGATATCGTCGAGCTGATCGACGAGGACGGCCAGAGCGTGCGGTTTGAGCACCTGATGACGCTCGAACATGAGGGCGAGCTGTATGTAATGCTGACCGCGCTGGAGGCCACCCCCGATACGGATGAGGACGAGGTGTTCATCCTGCGCATTGAGAAGGACGCGCAGGGCGAGGACTGCTATGTCACGGTGGATGACGAGAACATCCTGCAGGCGGTGTTTGAAAAGTTTGTGCGCCTCAGCGAGGCGGATGAGCAGGAATAATCGGAGGCGTACATGAGCGAACAGGATCCCGCGGTCGTGGAGCTGACCGATCAGGCCGGCAGGACGTTTCAATTCCGCTATGTGACGGCGATGGAAGTTGCGGGAAAGACCTACGTCGTGCTCAGCGAGCTGGAGCCGCAAAACGAACAGATGGAGGATGAACTGCTCTTTCTGCGCGTGGAAAAGACGGCCGACGGCGTCGACGAGTACGTCGTGCCGGATGATCCCCAGGAGGTCGAGGACGTCTTTGAAAAATACGTGGCCTATTCGTTGAAGATGGCCATGCAGAGCGTCGACGACGAATCCTGCGACGGCTGCTGCGATGGCTGCCATGACGGCTGTCACGGACATACGCTCCACTAAAAAGGGCTTGCTTTTGCGCAGGCCCGGTGGTATAATATCGAAAATCAAAGGCAGAGATGGAGACAAGGCCCGCACAAGTCGTGCAGCAAAGAGAGGGCGGTCCAGGCTGAAAGCCGCCTGTGCCCGACGCGGGAAATTCACTCCGGAGCCGCTTTGCTGAAAGCAATCATAGGCAGAGCCGGGACAGCGGCCGTTATCCGCGCGAGGCCTTACCGCAGATGAACTGCGCGAGGTGAATTTGGGTGGTACCACGAAGCTGCATCAGCTCTCGTCCCTTTGCGGACGAGAGCTTTTTGCTGTGAACGCAAGACCAAGGAGGAGGCTTTCTATGAACATGCATGAGCAGCTGCAGCAGATCCAGCAGGAATTGCAGGATCAGCTGCGGCAGATCCAGGATTCCGGTGCGCTCGAGGCGTTGCGCCTGAAGGTCCTGGGCAAAAAGGGCAGCCTGACGCAGATGCTGCGCTCGATGGGCCAGCTTTCGGCGGAGGAACGGCCGGCGATGGGCCAGTTGATCAACAGGGCGCGCGAGGAGATGAGCGCGCGGCTGGATGAGGTCGCCCGGCGCATTCAGGAGGCCGAGAAGGAGGCCAGGCTGCGCGCTGAGGCGCTGGACGTGACGCTTCCGTCGTCCGCCACGCATCAGGGCTGCATGCATCCGATTTCCATGGTGATCGATCAGGTCACGGACGTGCTGACCGGCATGGGCTTCGAGGTCGTCGAGGGCCCGGAGATCGAGCTGGATCACTATAACTTCGAGCTGATGAACATCCCCAAGAACCACCCCTCGCGCGACGCGCAGGATACGTTCTACTTCGACGAAAACATGCTGCTGCGCACGCATACCTCGCCCGTGCAGGCGCGCATCATGACCACGCGCAAGCCGCCGATCCGCATCATCTGCCCGGGACGCGTCTATCGCGCGGATGAGGTCGACGCCACGCACTCGCCGGTGTTCCATCAGATGGAGGGCCTGGTCATCGACGAAGACGTCACGATGGCCGACCTCAAGGGCACGCTGGACGTGTTCGCCAAGCGCCTGTACGGTGAGGATATCCGCACCCGCTTCCGCCCCTCGTTCTTCCCGTTCACCGAGCCGTCCGCCGAGGTCGATCTGACCTGCGTCGCCTGCCACGGCAAGGGATGCCGCGTGTGCAAGGGCACGGGTTGGATCGAGGTGCTGGGCTCCGGCATGGTCAACCCGAAGGTGTTGGAGATGTGCGGCATCGACAGCAGCAGGTACAGCGGCTTTGCGTTCGGCGTGGGCATGGAACGCATCGCGATGCTGCGCTACGGCATCACCGACATGCGCATGCTGTATGAGGGCGACCTGCGCTTCCTTTCGCAGCTGCGCGCCGACTGATACGACAGGGGGAATGCGACATGAAGGTACCCATGCAATGGCTCAGGCAGTATGCGGACGTTCCGGTGTCCGCTGCGGAATATGAAGAACAGATGATCATGCACGGCACGGGCGTGGAGGGCATTGAGGACCTCACGCAGCAGGTGCAGAATGTTGTCGTCGGCCGCGTGCTCTCCATCGCCAAGCACGAGAACTCCGACCACATGGTCGTCTGCCAGGTGGATGTGGGCGATGAAGTGCTCCAGATCGTCACGGGCGCGCCGAACGTATTCGAGGGCGCGCTGGTGCCCGTCGCCAAGTGTGGCGCGGTGCTGCCGGGCGGCAAGCGCATCCAGAAGGGCAAGCTGCGCGGCGTCGACTCCAACGGCATGCTCTGCTCCGGTCCGGAGCTCAACGTGCCCGTAGACCTGTATCCCTCCGTGGGCGACGAGGGCATCCTCATCTTCCGGGAGGACTATCCGCTCGGCGCGGACGTGCGCCCGATCCTGGGCATCGACGACCAGATCGTCGACTTTGAGATCCTCGCCAACCGGCCCGACTGCCAGTGCGTCTGGGGCGTCGCGCGGGAGACGGCTGTGACGCTGGGCACGGCCTTCCGCAAGCCCGAGATCAGTGTGCGCGGCGTACCGGGCCAGATGAAGGACTTCGTGCACATCGACGTGCGCGATACCGACCTGTGCCCGCGCTATGTCGCGCGCGTGGTCAAGAACGTGCGCATCGCGCCGTCGCCGATGTGGCTGCGCCGCGCGCTGCATGGCTGCGGCGTGCGCTCGATCAACAACATCGTGGACATCACCAACTATGTGATGCTCGAGACGGGCCATCCGATGCACGCGTTCGACCTGGCGAAGGTTCGCAACGGCCACATCGTCGTGCGCCGCGCGAACGAGGGCGAGACGATTGTGACGCTCGATGGCAAGGAGCGCGCGCTCTCCACGGAGATGCTCGTCATCGCCGACCAGGAGCATGCGACCGGCATCGCGGGCGTCATGGGCGGCGAGGAGTCGGAGATCACGGACGGCACGCAGACGGTCATGTTCGAGTCCGCGGCGTTCGATCATGCGAACATCCGCGTGACGTCGCGTACGCTGGGCCTGCGCACGGAATCCTCGGGACGCTTCGAGAAGGGCGTCTGCGCGGCGACGGCGCGCGAGGCGATCGACCGCGCCTGCCAGCTGGTGGAGATGCTCCAGGCCGGCGACGTCATCGAAGACGTGGTGGATGTCTATCCCAACCCCGCCCCCATTCGCGTGATCGAGGCGTCCGTGCAGCGCATCTGCCGGCGCATCAGCGTGGACGTGCCGGGCGAGACGATGAAGCAGATCCTCGAATCGCTCTCGTTCGGCGTGGAGCTGAACGGCGACGCGCTGCGCGTGACGGTGCCGTGCTTCCGCGAGGACGTCGAGCGCGAGGCCGACATCTCGGAGGAAGTGCTGCGCATCTACGGCTTTGAGCACCTGGGCTCCACGCTCCTGCGCGGCGAGACGACGCCGGGCAAGCGCAGCGCGCACATGCGCCTGACGGACAAGGTGGGCCGGATCCTCACGGGCATGGGCATGTACGAGATCAAGAACTTCTCGTTCGTCAGCCCGAAGCTGCTGGATCAGCTGCGCCTGAGCGCGGACGACGCGCGACGGCATCAGATGCGCCTGCTCAACCCCTTGGGCGAGGACACGAGCGTGATGCGCTCCACGCTGGCGCCGTCGATGCTCCAGACGCTCTCCCTGAACCAGAGCCGCGGCAACGATCAGGGCATGCTCTTTGAGATTGCGCCCGTATTCGACGCGGATGCGCGCACGCCGGACGGCCTGCCCGACGAGCACCAGATGCTCTGTATCGGCGCATACGGCCCGCAGATGGACTTCTACACGGTGCGGGATGCGGCGCTGGAGCTGCTGCGGCAGTTCGGCATCGCCTGCGAGATCGCGCCGGCTGCCGAGCCGTACCATCATCCCGGCCGGGCGGCCACGCTCTGCGCCGGCGAGACGGTCGTGGCGCGCGTAGGCGAGGTCCATCCCGATGTGATCGAGTCCTTCAGCCTGTCGCGCCGCGCGCTGGTGGCGGAGATCGACCTGCGCGCCGTGGAGAAGCTGAAGTCCCCGATGGGCGAGGTCAAGCCGCTGCCGCGCTTCCCGGCCGTCACGCGCGACCTGGCGCTGGTGATGGATGAGTCCGTGCCCGTGGGCACTGTGCTCGCCTCCATCCGCAAGGCGGGCGGCGCGCTGCTGGAGAGCGCCGAGCTGTTCGACGTCTACCGCGGCGCGCAGATGCTGGCCGGCAAGAAGTCCGTGGCGTTCTCGCTGGCGTTCCGCAGCCCGGAGCGCACGCTCGTGGATGAGGACGTGAACGCCGTCATGAAGGAGATCCTGTCGACCTGTGAGCGGGAATACGGCGCGCAGATCCGCGCGTGAGGAGGAAGCCGCATGCCGAGCCTGAACGTCCGCGTCGACGCGTCGACGCTGCGCTTTGCGCTGCTGGGCGGCGCGCTTCCGCACACCTGGTCGCCCCAGATCCACAATTCGCTGTTTGACGCCTGTGCGCTCAATGCAATCTACATCCCGCTGCCCATCGTGGACGCGGCCGCGCTGCCGTCGGCGATGGACGTGCTGCGCCAGAGCTTTTCCGGCTTTAACGTGACGATTCCCTACAAAGAGGCGGTCATCCCGTTCCTGGACGAGCTGGACGCGGCCGCGGCGGCCTGCGGCGCGGTCAACACGGTGCGCGTCAGCGAGCGGGGACTGCTCACCGGCTACATCACGGACGGTCTGGGCATGATGCGCGCGCTGCAGGAGGCCTGGGTGGACACGGACGGGGCGGACGCGCTGGTGCTCGGCAACGGCGGAACGGCGCGCGTGGCGGCCTATGAGATGCTGCGGCGCGGCGGACGCGTGACGCTGGCCGTGCGCAACCCGGAACGGGGACGGGCGCTTGCCGCCGCGCTGGCACAGACCCAGAAGGATGGCGCCGGAAGAATCGCCTGTACTGCGCTTTCGGACATCACCGGCGCGCACGATCTGCTCATCAACTGCACGCCGGTGGGCATGTATCCGCACAGTGGCGTCAGCCCGGTGGAGGAGGACGTCGTGAAGCGCTGCGGAGCGGTCTTTGACGCGGTGTACAATCCGCCGCAGACGAAGCTGCTCGAGTATGCGCAGCGCAATGGCGTCAAGGCGGTCGGCGGCTTTGGGATGCTGTTTTATCAGGCCGTCGAGGCGCAGAAGATCTGGCTGAACCATCTGCCGAGCCCCAAGGCGCAGCGGGAGATCTTCCGCCTGCTGTCGCGGGAAATATGACATAATCTCCTGGAAGGACAATAAAAAAACCCCCGGTCGGTTTTGCAGCCGACCGGGGATTTTGTCTTACAGGTGCAGGCCGTTGTTGATGTATCCCGCGAGTATTTCCGCGATCTTGGCATTTTTTCCGCCGCGGGCGACGATGACGTCCGCAAACTCGATGTAGTTGCGGATGTAATGGTCGAACATCGGCTTGACCGTGTTCAGATACTGCGCGGAGATGCCGTCGATATGGCGGCCGCGCTCCTTGATGTCGCGGTTGATGCGGCGCAGCAGGCAGATGTCCGGCTCGACGTGCATGTAGAGCTTGAGGCTCATCATGTCGCGCAGGCGCTCGTCGTAAAAGACGTGAATGCCCTCGACGATGACGACCTCGCAGGGCTGAATGAGTTCGTCCGTGTCCGCGCGCCGGTGCAGCGCGTAATCGTAGCGCTTGCGCGTGATGGGATGGCCGGAGAGGAGCGTCCGCATGTCCTGCAGGAGCAGGTCGTGATCGAAGATGGAGGGCTCGTCGTAGTTCAGGCGTTCACGCTGCTCAAAGGGAAGCTCCGGGTGGTCCTGATAATAGGCGTCCTGATTGATGATGCAAATCTTTTTCGTCGCCATGGCGGCAAGCTCCTGTGCCAGGGTGGACTTGCCGCTGCCGCTCGCGCCGCAGATTCCGATGAACACCGCGAATCACCCTTTCTCAGTCATCCCTATGAAGATACCATTTCCGCCGCATGCTTGTCAAGATGGCAACGATTTTGTCTGAAATCCTTTGACTTTGTCCCTTCGTGTGGTATCATGGGGAGGAATGGGGTGGAATGTATGCAGCAAATGAGGCGCGCGGGAAATAGACCGCAGGGTCGGGCGGGCGAGGTGCTCCGGCTGGCCGGTCCGGCGATCGTCGAAAACCTGCTGGTGACGCTGGTACAGTACGTCGACACGGCCATGGTCGGCAGCCTGGGTGCGGTCGCGACCGCGGCCGTGGCGGTCAACGCCTCGCCGATGTGGCTGCTCAGCGGCGTCATGACCTCCGTGGGCGTGGGCGGCATGGCGCTTGCGGCGCGGTTTTATGGCGCGGGCGACTACGACGGCGCGGAGCGCGTGTGCGGCCAGATGGCGGCCTGTGCGGCCGTGCTGTCCGCCCTGTGCATGGCCGTCGTCTGGTTGATATCCAACAGACTTCCGGTCTGGATGGGCGCTGAAGCGGAGGTTGCGCCACTGGCGAGCGACTATCTGCGCATTGTCGCCCTGGGCTTCATCCCCAACTACATGGGCGTCGTGCTGGCCAATGCATTGCGTGCGGCGGGCAACATGCGCACGCCCATGCTGCTGACTGGGCTGGCCAATGTGCTCAACGTCATCGGCAATACGCTGCTGATTTTTCCCTCCCGCACGGTTCGGATGCTGGGGCTGGTATTTCCCGTGTGGGGCGCGGGATTGGGCGTTCAGGGGGCCGCGATTGCGACGGCGATTTCCACTGCCACCTCTGGCGTGCTGATGATCCTGGCGCTCGTGCTTGGCCGGCGGACGCGCATACGGCTGCGCGGGAAATACCTGCGGCCGCAGATCGAGCTCTTGATGCGGATGCTGCGCGTGGGCGTCCCGGCCGCGCTGGAGCGCATTGCGATCAACGTCGGGCAGATCCTGTTTGCGCGCATCGTCGCCTCCTTTGGCACGGCGCAGCTGGCGGCGCATCACCTGGCGATCACGGTCGAATCGCTCGGTTACATGCCGGCCTTCGGCATCCAGGCCGCGGCAACCGCGCTGGTGGGCCAGTCGCTCGGCGCCAAGCGGCCGGACGACGCGGAGACCTATGGCCGCATCTGCAACCGCATGGGCATTGTGTGCATGTGCCTGGCCAGCGCGCTCATGGTGGCGTTTGCGCGCCCGCTGATGGCGATCTTCACGCGCGACGAACAGGTGCAGCGCATCGGCGCATGGCTGCTGTGCTTCTGTGCAGCGGAAGAGCCGTTTTTTGGCGTGGCCATTGTGATGAGCGGGGCGTTGCGTGGCGCAGGGGATACGCGCGTTCCATTTTATATTTCCCTGTGCACGATGTGGTGCGTTCGACTGGTCGTGGCGTATGTCTTTGGTACCCTGTTGGGCCTTGGGATCTATGGCGCATGGGCCGGCATGGTGGCGGACCTGGCTGTGCGCGGCGTGTGGCTGTATGTGCGCTTTGCCCGTGGAAAGTGGAAAGGGATTACAGTATAATGATGGATGTAACCGGGCGCTCCTTGGACACGTCTTTGTGACAGTACGTTGTGAAAGGAGCGTGACGCGATATGCGCACGCCGCGCCTGGTTCAAGCACTTGTACGAACGGGAGCGATGGGTATGGTGGTAGCTTCTCTGTGTATGTCCTTTTCAAATGGCCGCGCCTCTGGAAGCGGGGCGCAAACGCAGCCGATCTGCGCGGCCTATTTGTTGGACAGCGCTTCGCTGACGCTGCGCGATGAGGATGCGAAGTATCTGACGCATCTGTACTATTCGTTTGGTCAAATTGCAGACGGACGGCTCTATGTCGATCACCTGGAAAACTGGGATGCTGTGAAGGCCTATCGCGCCCGGCATCCGCACATTCGCCTGCTGCTGGCCATCGGCGGATGGGGAGCGGATGGATTTTCACAGGTGTCGCGCACAGCGGCCGGGCGTACGCGCTTTGTCGAATCAGTCGTGGACGTCGTGCGTGCGCACGGGCTGGACGGCATTGACCTGGACTGGGAATACCCGACGATTGCGACGGCGGGCATTGAGGCCTCGCCGAATGATCGCGAGAACCTCGTGCTGCTCGTGCGGGAACTGCGCGCCGCGCTGGATGCGCTCGGTATGAAGACCGGGAAGTCCTATCATCTGAGCCTCGCCGTCGGCGCGTCCAGTGAGACGGCAAAGGGCATTGACGCGCGGGCGCTCAACGACCTGCTCGACTGTGTGAACATCATGACATATGATCTGCGCGGCGAAAAAAAGGCCACGCATCATGCCAACCTGTATGCGGCTGGCTATGACGCGAGCGACGTCAGCGCGGACGCGGCCGTGCGCCTAATGGAGCAGATGGGCTTTTCGCGCGACAAACTGGTGATCGGCGGCGCGGCCTATGGGCGCATCTGGACGGGCGCGCGCAAGCTGGGCGGCGCAGCGACGAACAGCGGCAACAAAGCCGTATCCTATGATACAGTGCGCACGTATATCGCGTCCGGCGACTATACATATCATTGGGATGAAACGGCGCAGGCTCCGTATCTCATCGGACCGGACCGCTTCGCGAGCTTCGACGACCCGTCATCCATGCGCCTGAAGGGGGCGTATGCGCGCCAAAATGGACTGGCCGGCATGATGTACTGGGAGTACACGCAGGACTCCTCCGGCGCGCTGCTGCAGGCCATGTCGGAGGGATTGCGAACCGATTGATGCGCTGCGCATAAGCTGTTATCGAGCGCACTGAATGTCTGGAGCCCCGGCTCCAAATCGGCTTCAGGCGGAAAGGAGCAGCTTATGAAACACCCCGCCCTTTGCGGCGCATGCGCGCCGCCCTGCAATCCCTGCTGCGAGACGCCCAGGCGCTATCTGTTGGATCGGGTCGTCTGTTCCGGCAGGGAGTGGATTCGCTGCCTGGATACATGCCTGTGCGTGACGGGCCTTTGCGACTGCCTGCCCGCGCCGCTGACGCTGACGGAGGTCTGCTGGAGCGGCGCGCCGGTCTGTGGTCGTCCCTGTGCGGATGCGCGCGGCGCGCTCGTCTATGAGGTCGAGATTCCGCTGCGCGCGGTCATACGGGACGCAGCCTGCTGCCTGCATGAGGGCTGCGCGAAGGTCTGTATCAAGGTGTGCCTGCGCTGTCCGCCTGCCGGGGCGTGTGGACGCGCCGTCTTCATTCCCAGCGTCCGCCTCGCCTGCGGGCCGGTCTGTTCGCAGGGGCTCTCGTTTGACGCAAGGCTGACATGCGACGTTGAAGGGTATCTCGTGCGTCCGGAGGTCGTCTGCATGCATGGCCCAGACAGACCGGCTTCGCCCAAACCGTTGCCGCTCTATCCGGTTCCGTACGATTACTATGGAAATTGAAAAAATGGTTGTCTTTTCTGCGACCATGCGGTATAATGTAAGGAACTTTTTTGCAAAGGACGAGTGTGCATGAGGATGTTGGAAGACAAGATCCGGGCAGAGGGCCGGGCGATCAACGCGGATGTCCTGCTGGTGGACTCCTTCCTCAACCACCAGGTAGACGTGCAGTTGATGAAGGCGATCGGTGAAGCATTTGCGACGCACTTTGAAGGAAAGGGCATCACCCGCGTTATCACAGTGGAAAGCTCCGGTATTGCGCCCGCTGCGATGACTGCCCTGGCGATGGGGCTTCCGCTCGTCGTCCTAAAGAAGCAGACCTCACGCATCATGAACGGAGACGTCGTGCAGACCACCGTGCAGTCCTTTACCAAGGGTACGCGCTACGAGCTGACGCTCAAGCGCGCATTCGTCCATCCGGACGATCGCATCCTGCTGATCGACGACTTCCTGGCCAGCGGAGAGGCGGCCATGGGCGTTCATACGCTGCTGACGGGCCTCCATGCGCAGCTTGTCGGGATTGGCATCGTCATTGAAAAGTCGTTCCAGCCCGGACGCCAGCGCCTGGAGCAGCTCGGGTGCGACGTGTGTTCGCTGGCACGCGTCAAGCGGATGGACGCCGGGACAATTGAATTCCTTGACGAGGCCTGAAACGGGCCCCAAACGGCGCGGCGCCGCCGGACAGATAGTCCGACGGCGCCGCGTCGTCTTTATGCGCCGCACGCCGCGGCGAGCCATTCGCGCGCCTGCAGCAGCCAGGGATGCGGACAGAGGATCATGCCTCCATCCATCGTGAAGTCGATATAGGCGAGCGCCGCGTGCGCGAGGGAGCGCTCCAGTCCGCGCTCTACTGCCGCGCGATAGGGCGGATCGTCTGCGCGATCCCAGGAGATCTTGTCCGCGAGGAAGACGACCAGATCATAGGGGGATGGATCGGCCTTCAACGTCGTGTGGCACTCGACCGCCGAGAGGATGCGTTCGTCCGTCTGGGCAAAGTCCTCGGCCGCGAGGATGCGCGAGATGCGCTGGTGCAGCAAAAACGGGTGCCGGCACTCCGCCTCGGCCACCCAGGCGCCCTGGGATTGCATCCATGCGAGCATGTCCGCGGGCCGTATGACGGCGCTGACGTCGTGCAACAGCGCGGCATCTTCACAGGCCTGCACACACAGCCCTTCGCGTGCTGCCAGGGCGCGTGCGACGTCCGCGACGGCGCATACGTGTTCGTAGGTGGCGGATTTTCCATTGGCAACGAGCGTCTCGCGTACGGCAGCCGGCAGGTCGTTCGCATCCGATGGGCGGAGGTAGGAAAAGCATTCCAGCAAGTCAATCCCTCCTTGGAGGCGCCGGGAATCAAAAGCGGGGACCGCACAGGCGATCCCCGCAGCAGCCAACGTCAGGCAAACGGATTTTCGTCCTTGTAGAGCATGCCCTTGGGCTGGTTGAACGCGACGTCCTCGACGCCCAGGCACTTGAGCGCGGCAAACAGCACCTTGCCGACGTTGGCAAAGGCGACGGCGCCGTGATGCGGATAGTGCTTAGCGATGAGCACATGGCGGTAGAAGCGGCCCATCTCCGGGATGGCAAAGACGCCAATGCCGCCGAAGGAGCGCGTCGCCACGGGCAGGATCTCGCCCTCGGCGATATAGCTGTGCAGCGAGGTGTCCGCGGCGCTCTGCAGGCGGAAGAAGGTGATCTTGCCGGGCTTGATGTCGCCCTCCAGTGTGCCGCGCGTGATGTCGGGCTCGGTATCCGGCTCGAGCGAGCGCTTCATGATGCGCTGGAACTTGATCTCGCCGCTGCGCAGATGACACAGCGGCGTGTTGCCGCAGTGGAAGCCCATGAACGTATCGCGCAGCGTATACGGATATTTCCCGCTGATTTCACTTTCGTACATATCGGCGGGTACGGAGTTGTTGATGTCCAGCAGCGTGGGCGCGATCTCCGTCGCACAGGCGATGATGTATTCGCTCAGCGCGCCGTAGATGTCCACCTCACAGGAGACGGGGATCAGCCGCGCGGTCAGGCGGGAGTTGACGTAGCAGGGCACGAAGCCGAACTGCGTCTGGAAGGACGGCCAGCACTTGTTCGCAAAGCAGAAGTACTCGCTCGCGCCCTTATTCTGCTCGGCCCAGTCCAGCAGCGTGATCTCGTATTGCGCCAGGCGCGGCAGAATGCCGGGCATGCGGTTGCCCTCGCCGAGCTCCTTCTCCATGCTGGCGATGACGCCGGGAATGCGCGGATCATCCTTGTGCGCATGATAGGCGGCGTACAGGTCGAGCTCGGAGTTCTCCTGTACCTCGACGCCCAGGTCAAACAGCGCCTTGATGGGCGCATTGCAGGCCAGGAAGTCATATGGACGCGGACCGAAGGTGAAGATCTTCAGCTTGCGCAGGCCCAGCTGCACGCGCGCGATGGGGACGAACTCCGCGATCATCGCGGCGATCTCCGCGGCCGTTCCCACCGGATATTCGGGAATGTACGGGCGCAGATGGCGCAGCGCCAGGCTGTAGCTGGCGTTGAGCATGCCACAGTAGGCGTCGCCGCGGCCGTCGATCAGGGAATGCTGGCTCTCCTCGGCCGCCGCGACGACCATCGCCGGGCCGCCAAACTTCTGAATGACCTGCGTCTCGGGCCCCTCCGGGCCAAAGTTGCCCAGGAAGAGCACCAGCGCATTGCAGCCGTTTTCGCGCAGCTCCAGCAGCGCCCGCTCACCGTCCGTTTCGTTTTCGACGGTCGTGCGGATTTCCACAATCTCGCCGCCGGCTTTGCGATAGGCCTCCACGACAGCGGCACGGCGCCGTTCAGAGAGGGAGATGGGGAAGCAGTCGCGGCTGACCGCGACGATGCCGATTTTGACGTCGGGAATATTGCGCATGCAAAAAGACCTCCTCGTGCGGTTGTTGGTTTCATTTTAGCACAAACGGCGTGCGATGGAAACGCTTTTTTCGACTGATGCTATGGGAACGCATAAAAAATGTTATTGACTTTTGCAGATCAAGGAATCATGCTGCGATTCCGGTTTTCAAAGCGGCATTGAGGTAGAAAAATTCAAATATAAATGCTACAATAGATGAACACGGATCGAAAATGGACGAGGGAGAGACACGATGGAGATTCAATGCGTCTGGGAGCATAACGGCGACGATACCCTGCTCCATGCGGTCAGTCCTGTTGGCGCGTATACAAGGGGGCCAAACCTGGAGATTGCGCTGGCAAAGATGGAATGGGAAGTGATTTCACGTCTGAAGTGGGAGGGCGCTCCCATTCCAGCGGCCATCACCATTGCAGTCGTCCAGGAGAAATGCAGCGAGTTGAACATTGCCGACGCAGATTCCGACGTGATCTTTGACGCAGAGACGCTTCCATTGAGCATGGAAGAATACCTCTCCCTGAAAAGCCTGGCCCTGAAATCCGCGCGGGACTTTCTGGAACTGTATGCATCCATTCCCGATGTAGACATCAGCGCTGCCGCCCCGGCCAGAAGTACGTTTTATGGAAATGTGCCGCGAACGGCACGCGAGATGTATGAGCATACAAAAAAGGTAAACTCCTACTATTTTTCAGAGATTGGCGTTGACGCGGATGACAGTGGAACCATCTACGAGTGCCGGAAGAGAGGCTTTGAACGGCTGGAAAAGGCTGGGCATTTTCTCGGCAACCCCACTGTGGAGGGCAGCTATGGGGAAATGTGGTCGCTGAGAAAGGTGCTGCGGCGTTTTTTGTGGCACGATCGAATTCACGCAAAAGCGATGTATCGGATGACACAGAAGACCTTCGGTAAGTCGGAATGCAATCCTTTCATGTTTACGTCATCCACGTCAACCGCGACATGATCCAGGAGGGAAGAAACATGCTTCACATCGGCTGTCATCTGTCTGCCGCCAAGGGATTTATGGCCATGGGATGCCAGGCGCTTGCCATCGGCGCCGATACGTTTCAGTTTTTCACGCGCAATCCCCGCGGCGGCAACGCCAAGGCGTTGGACCCACAGGATGCCCAGCGGCTGCGTGAGCTCATGGAGGGGCACGCCTTTGCGCCGGTGCTCGCGCATGCGCCGTATACGCTCAACGGATGCTCTGCCGACGAGGCCGTTCGGTCGTTTGCGCTGCGCACGATGCAGGATGATCTACAGCGCATGGAGTATCTGCCTGGGAACCTGTATAACTTTCACCCGGGCTCCCATGTGGGGCAGGGCGTGGAGCGCGGCATCGAGCAAATTGCGGCCATGCTCGACGCCATGCCCCTGCAGGACATTGCCACGACCGTGCTGCTGGAGACGATGGCGGGCAAGGGCAGCGAGGTGGGCGGCACGTTTGAGGAGCTGCGCGCGATCCTTGAGGCCGCGCGCTGCGGGGATCGGCTGGGCATCTGCCTGGATACCTGCCATGTCTACGACGCGGGCTACGACATCGTCGGCGATCTGGACGGCGTGCTCGCGCGCTTTGACGCCGTGCTTGGCCTGAAACGGCTGAAGGCGATCCATCTGAACGACAGCAAAAATCCATTTGCCAGCCACAAGGACCGTCATGAAAAGATCGGCCAGGGGAGCATCGGACTGGAGACCTTGGCGCGCATCGTGCGCCATCCGAAGCTGCGCCACCTGCCCTTTTATCTGGAGACGCCCAACGAGTTGGACGGCTATGCGGCGGAGATCGCGCTGCTCAGGGAGGCGGCTGCCTCATGACGAGCGCACAGGTCCTCCACTGGCTCAGGGCACATGCCGATCCGGAATATGGCGCGTTTGCCGCCACGCTGTTGCCAGGCGTTTCGGATGTTCTGGGCGTGCGCCTGCCCGCGCTGCGCGCTCTGGCGCGGCGGCTGGCGACAGAAGGCGCGCAGGAGACCCTGAACGCGCTCCCGGCGACGCCATTCGAGGCGCGGATGCTGCACGGGCTAGTCATCGGATATGCGAAGGTAGACTTCACGCAGCGTTGGGCGTGGATTGACTCGTTCCTGCCCCTGATCGACAACTGGTCGGTCTGCGACAGCTTCTGTGCGACGCTCGCCGCGCAATGGAGCGATGCGGAGAGAACGGTGGCGTGGCCGCGCGTGCGGGACTGCTCGCAAAGCGAATCGCCCTTTGTCGTACGCTTTGGCGTCGTGATGATGATCGACGCATACATGCGGCCCGAATCCATCGACGGCGTGCTGAGCGCGCTGGCGTCCGTGCGGTGCGATGCATACTACGCGCGCATGGCTGTCGCATGGGCGCTGGCCACGGCATTGGGCGATTTTCCAATACAGACCCGGCGCTTTTTGGAGGCGCAGGAGATCGATCCGTGGGTGCGGCGAAAGGCCGCGCAAAAGGCGGCGGAGTCCCGCTGCGTATCGCATGAAGATAAGCAATGGGCGCGGACATGGGCGAAGGAAGCGCGTAATCTGCCGGGCGTTCACGGAGGCGCTACTGCCAATGTGCTTCAAAGAGCCTGCTGGAAATGAAAGAGGAACGAACAAAGGAGAAACGAACGGATGAAAAAACTATCGCTGGACGTGTTTTTGCGGTTACGCAAACTGATCCACAGAAATGCAAGGCCCCTCGACTATACGATGTGGCGGTATCTCTTTGAGGATGGTAGCGGCGATGCGTTCCTCCTCGTTTTGTCCAGCTATCAAAATGAAGACGGAGGCTTTGGACACAACCTGGAATGCAACAACTGGAACCCGCACTCATCCCCATATACAACATGCATTGCGCTGGACTATCTAGATATCGTGGGCGATACATTCAGCAACATCAAAGACGACATCATTTCCGGAATCATGAAGTACCTCAGGTCCGGAGCATATATGCTGGCGTCTGGGTGGGTGGGCATGCAGGGGATTCCCGGCAACAACGATTATGCGCATATGCCATGGTTTCATTTCGACCCAGAAAAGGCTTCGACAGCCGACATCGGCGTCACCAAGCGCCTTTCGGATTTCGTTCTCCGGTACGCAGAGCAGGACAGCGACCTTTACCGCCGGGCGGCAGAGCTGAAGGAAAGATACAGGGCTTGCAGCCAGGTCCTGTTGTACGGTTATCCTGATTACGACCCGGTTGCATTGAACATCAGAGCGTTCGATCCCGCTACGTGGCCATCCTGGCTACCGATACCGGTGTATTTTATCGGATCTCCCCAAAGCGACGATTATGAGGCGTGCGCACAGGTCGTTCAGACGAATCTGGATACCATCATCGATGCTCTGCGCAATACATATGAGATTCAGGTTCCCTCTTTAGAAGACGCAGACGCATACGAGAGAAGCAATCCACATCCGGATGGAAAGAGGTGGTGTGTGGCCGAGCAGACCATCGGAAATTATTATTGGGGGACGCACTTCATCGTTCGAGACTTAAATCTTCTGAAAAGGTTTGACAGATTGGACTTTCCGCTGCCAGTGTATGCAAAATGAGCGTCACGGGATGGGATATGCTTGCCGAAAACAACACGAGAGCAGCCGGCCGACTGCTCTCGTGTTTTGATATTGGGACGTGTGGAGACTTACTTTGCAGCTTCGCGGATGGCGTTTGCAGGCTTTCTGCGCTGCGCGCCGCTCCAGGCGTGGATGACGAGCGCCACAGCGATGACGCCGTAGGAGATGAACACGCGGAAGTACTCGCCGATGGCGGCGTTGCCGAACACGTTCTTGCCGGCATCCGGCGCCACGATGAAGAGCAGGTGGAACAGGATGCAGCCCAGCAGCGCCTGCGCATTCGTCGCGCGTACGATCGACGCGCCGCCGACGAGGATGGCCGCGCCGGCATACAGGCCGACCTGCTCATGCGCGCCATAGGTCTGTAGGCTGCCCATGTTCTGCACGAAGATCAGCTGGCCCCAGCCCGCCAACACCGTGGAGATCATGATCGCGATGATGCGCACGCGGTTGACATTGATGCCGGAAGCGTTGGCAACCGCGCCGCTCTGGCCGACTGCGCGGAACTGCTGGCCCAGGCGCGTGCGCATGATGACGACGTTGAACAGGCACAGCAGCGCCACCAGACCGAACGTGGCCATCGGTACATTGACGGTCACGAAGAGCGCCTGCAGCGCCGGAATCTGGATGAGCAGGCAGGCCGCGACGGGGAAGGCGAGGCACACGGCCAGGCGCTTGACGTCGCGCTCGGAGGAGAGGGCAAACCGAACGACGCAATACACGGCGATGACCGCCATGAAGACGTACAGCGCCTGCTTGAACGGGAGCCGCCACAGGCCGTCAAGCGCATACTTGAGGCCGCCCTCCAACGACAGGTCCATCGTGTTGGCGACGCCGACGGAGCCCTTGATGACCAGCGAGGGGTTCGACAGCGGGATCAGGTTGCCGAAGATGAACAGGAACAGCAGCTGATACAGGCCGTTGGCGAAGTAGCCCAGGATCATCGAGCCGATCATCTCCTGGCCCTTCATCTTGTTGAGCAGCTTGCCGATCAGGAATCCAAAGAATCCGGCGATGGGGACGGTCATCAGCGCCGCGACCACAAAGCCCAGCGTGCCCGGGATACGCCATTCGAGCACCCACAGCAACGAGATCTGCGCGGCCATGGCGCCAATGGTGATGGCAAAGTTGATGCCCATTCCCGCGACGATCGGGATGATCAGCGCCAGGACAAGGAATGCGTTACGCGACAGGCGGCCGAACAGCTCGAACATGACGTGCGAGGGCGCCAGGCCGGACAGCGCCAGACACAGTGCGCACAGCAGTACGAACATGACCGTGACCGCGTTTTCGCGCAGGAAACTGGAAAGGAGCTTGCGATCACGCACGAGAAGCACCTCCTGACTTGGTCAACGCGTAGAGGATGATGCCGTTGGAAATCAGGATGCGCAGCGTCTCCGAGATGGTGCTCTGCGGAACCAGGACGTTCGCAACCGGCATGCCGAGCGTCAACACGCCCTGGAACAGGAACGTGCCGATGATGACGTGGCTGATGCGCGCGCGGGACGTGCTCGCACCGCCGATCAGGATGGCAGAGGCGGCGACGAAACCCAGCTGACGGGGCGCCTGATACAGCTGCATGAAGCCATAGCTCTGGCTGTAGACGATGATGCCCACCGCGCCGAGCATGGTCGACAGCGTCGTGCCGATGATGCGCATCTTGTCCACGTTGATGCCGGTGGCCTCGGCAAAGCGCGGGTTGTTGCCGACCGCGCTCATCGCGATGCCCGTCTTGGAGCGCATGAACAGCCACATCAGCAGGCAGCACAGCGCCATGAACAGCAGCAGGCCCGTCGGGATGGTGATGCCGAAGAGTTCAAACGAAAGAAAATCGTTGAGCAGATGCCGGTACGAGGACTGCAGGCCCAGCGTGACGCGCAGGCCGTCGCCGAGCGGCCACTTGAGCTCAGGGGACTGGAAGGGGAGGATCAGCCAGCCGATGCACATCAGCGACACGATCGAGTAGCCGACGTAGGTGGTGACGGCCATCTCGTTGCCCTTCAGCCGGTTGAGCAGCAGCGCGTACAGATATCCGAGGATGGAGGAGATCACCAGGCCCACGGCGATGGCAAACAGGAAGCCCGGCCAGCCGCTGAAGCCCCATTCGATGCACAGCAGGCCGCCCAACAGGCCGCCGATGATGCCCAGCGGCAGGCCCAGGTTGAGGCTGATGCCGCACTGGATGCCGGGCAGCATCGCCAGCACGAGCACGCTGTTCATGCCCAGGCGCACGATCGTGTTGCCCAGGAGCGAGGGAAGAGACAGGCCATAGAGCACGGCCAGCAGACACAGCAGCACGAAGAACATGCCGATGATGAGGCGGGGCAGGCCAAGCTTTCGCACCAGCGTCTGATAGAAGAGCACGAGCAGCGTGAGGATGAACAGGCCCACAGAGATCGTGAGCAGATTGCTGCCGTTGCGCATCACAAAGTACTGGAGGCCGCCCTGATGCGCCGTCCCGGCCGCCGCCACATAGCGGTCATACTGCGTCTCGAACGTATCGCCGGAAGCGTAGGTGAGGGCAAGCAGCGTCGGCTTCAGGGTGTCCAGAACGTCGTCCGTCAGGTCCGGGAAGATGGTCATCAGGCTGGCCTTGAGCGCCACAAAGCGCTCATCCACGACGGCCTGGAGCGCGACCATCTCTTCGGTTGCGACAAAGCCCGACAGGTCGATGACCATGTCGACCACTTCGACCTCTTCTTCGGAGTCGGCGGCGACCTGCGCGGCCGCGGCTGCGCGGAATTCCTCCTCGTGTTCCTCAATGTAGAGCGCCTGCGCGGCGGATTCCGCCTCGTAATAGTCGCGCTGGGCGGCTACCAGGTCGTTCACCGCGACCTCAAGGCCGGCCGTGTCGACGGTGGAGAGATCCACCGGCTCAAAATGGAAGGAGGCGCGCGCTTCTTCCTCCGCCAGGGCAGAGGCTTCACGGATCTCGCTCATGCCGCCGCCCTCCGCGCGCACGCGCGCAGTGGCTTCGGCCTTGGCGGCTGCCACATACGCCTCGACGGATCCGGCGCCGGCCGTGTTGAGGATGGATTGCAGCCGCAGGTCGCGGATGACCGATACGCCCGCCGCGCCGTTGCGAACCGACAGGCCATACACGCCCGTGCCGACGAACAGCACCGTGATGACGGCAATGACGACGACCGCAATTCTCTGGGACAGGGACATCTTAAGCATGGCCGTCCGCTCCTTTCTCCGGTTTGATACCGGACATCGCCAAGCCGAAATCCGCGTCCGGACTGTCCGGAGGCAGAATATCGACCAGCTTGCCCTCAGCGACGATGGCGATCCGATCGCAGATTGAGCGCAGCTCCAGCAGCTCCGAGGAGACCATGACGACCGTCATGCCCATCTCGCGATTGAGACGCACGAGCGTTTCGAGCACCAGCTTTTTCGCGCCGATGTCGATGCCGCGCGTCGGCTCGGAGACGAAGATCAACTTTGGCTTCATCGTGAGGGCACGCGCGACGCACACCTTTTGCTGGTTGCCGCCCGAGAGCGTGCCCGTGTGCTGCAACGGGGAAGTGCAGCGGATGTCGAGCTCCTTGATCATGCGCTGCGCGTGCTCGCGAATCTGCCTGCCATTTTTGAAGTGCATGCCGGCCAGTGTAGTCAAAAAATCGCCGTTGATCTGCATGGCGTTGAACACGATGTTATCTTCGATGGACTCGTCCAGCAGCAGCCCGACGCCGCGCCGGTCTTCGGAGACCATCGCCAGTCCCTTTTGCAGGGCCTTTCGGGCATTGTTGAGCTCCAGCGATTCGCCGAACAGAGAGACGCTGCCGCTGGCAGGATACAGGCCCATCACGCCGTTGGGAATGCCGACCTTGCCCTGTCCGGCCAGGCCGCCGATGCCCAGGATTTCGCCCTCGCGCACGTCCAGCGAGACGTCCTGAACCTCTTCGCCGGGCATGTCGACGGAAAGATGCTCAATGGAGAGCGCGACCTTGGCATCCGGGTTCGCCGCGCGGCGCTCGACGGAGATCATCGCCTCGTTCTTGCGGCCGATCATCAATTCGGCCAGTTCGACGATCGACGTATCCTGCGTCTTCAGCGCGCTGACGAGCTGACCGTCGCGCAGAATGGTGATGGAGTCGGACGCGGCCATGACCTCGTCCAGACGGTGCGTGATGAAGATGATCGCAATCCCGCGTTCGCTGATCTTCTTCATCACGGAAATCAGCTGCTTGGCCTCGCTTTCCGTCAGCACGGCGGTCGGCTCGTCGAACACGAGCAGCTTGATGCCCGTCTTGTCGATCTCGCGCGCGATTTCGACGAACTGCATGTATCCGACGGGCAACCCCTTGACCAGCGTGTATTCGTCGATGCCCATGCCGACGCTGTCCAGCGCCTTGCGCGCGTCGGCGGCCATCGCGGGCATGTCCAGTCGCTCTAGGTTGCGGCCGAAGATCCGGCTCAGCGCGCTGGGACGCGTGATCTCCCGGTTGAGCTTGATGTTCTCCGCAATGGTGAAGCCGGGCAGGAGCATGAATTCCTGATGCACCATGCCGATGCCCTTGAGCATGGCATCGTGCGGGGAAGAGATGGTGACCTTTTCGCCGTCCAGGTAGATCTCGCCGTCAAAGCCGCCCGTGTTGTGAATGACGGGCATGCCAAACAGCACGTTCATCAGCGTGCTCTTGCCCGCGCCGTTTTCACCGAGCAGCGCGTGGATCTCGCCGGGACGGATGCGGACGTTGACATCCGAAAGCACGGTGTTTTCACCGTATCGCTTGGTGATGCCCTTCATTTCCAATACGTATTCTGCACCCAATGAGGTATACCTCCTCTAAGGAAAGCCGACCCGCTTCCGTGTTAGAGAAGCGGGTCGGCGCTTTCATCGGAATCGTCCGATTATGACGACTGACAGGGAGAGCTTACTCCGCCGCCGGCTCCAGGTAATCCGCGAAGTTGACCGGCTCGAGCAGGATGGTGTAGTAGTTGTCCAGCGTCTCGCCGTCCGCATTGGTGTAGTTCTCGATCGTGGCGCCGCCCAGCTTCTCGGTGAACAGGGCGTTCAGGGCCTCGCTGTCGTTGCGCTCGGTGATCTCGCCGTTGATGTACGCCTCGGCATACGCGACGCCGATGTCGATGATGCTCATCGCCACGGGAGCCGGCCACGTGGAGTAGCGGCCCACGGCATCGTACTCGTCCAGCTTCGCAGCGATCTGGCGCAGCGCGTCCTCATCGTTGCCGCCGGCCTCGAGCTGATCCAGGCCCAGCACGGCCGGGAAGGCGTGGTAGGGGCTCGGGCAGCAGGGCTGCGGGTAGTAGGCGTTCGGCTGGGTCAGGATCGCGGTCTGCAGCGGCTCCTGCATGCTGCAGTTGGTGGTGAAGAACGCGACCTTCTTGCCGGCGTACTTCTCCATCTGCTGGGGAACGTCCTCCAGGATGAACTGCTGGGAAGCGGAGGCGCCGGCCTCGGCGGTCGGGTCGGGCGCGGTGACGTCCACAAACTCGATGCCCAGCGCTTCGGCGTTGGCGACGAGCAGGTCATGACGGCCGACGATCAGCTCCATGGCCATATGACGCGGGAAGGAGTAGTGGATGAACACTTCCACGCCCCACTCGGCGCACTTTTCCATGATGGTGTCGCCCTGCTTGATCTCGTCCGCATACATGACGATGTCAGAAGCGGCGGAGATGACGGCCGGGTCTTCCTGGGGGGTGCCGACGATCGTCAGGATGTCGTCACGGCCCATTTCCTTCAGGCGGTCAAAGCCGGCCTTCGCGCCGGGAACGCCCTGGCACATCACGATGGCCTTCACGTCCGGGTCAGAGCCGAAAGCGACGATCTTGGAGACGGTCGTCTCCATCTCGGCCATGAAGCTGTCCGGATAGGTGTCCGTGATGATGTGATCGGGGTCAGCAGCCTTCGCACGCTCGGCGGCGCGGAATTCTTCCTCGCCCTGAGACGTGGTGCCCGTCAGGATCGCGATCTTGTACGTGCCTTCCTCGGCCATGGCGCCAACGCACAGGCTGAGCAGCATCGCGATAGAGAGGAGCATACAGAGCAGCTTTTTCATGTGGGTTCCTCCTTCTCGTTTTGGTCTGTCGACCATCTATGGCACCCCTTGACAGGGATTCCAACAGGAGAAATCACGAAGAGCCAGAGCCATTTGCCTGCATCGGCACTCCGTGAAGCCATGCGCAGGGAGAACAGATTGCTTTTATGCTTCAACCTGGTTTTTGATACATCGGCACGAACACACACGGTTGAGAAGGATTCGCTGGGAATCATGCGCGAAAGCCTTCTTTTTTGAATGAATTCATGATATAACATGATGAAGAAAATGTCAAGCAAAAAATTGCATTTTTACAAATTGCATAATGCATTTGCAACACAAAAACGACGTGGACTGGAAAGAGACAGGCTCGAAATCCCTGTGCGTTTTTGACAACGCGGCATCCGTATGATATAATAAATCATTGTCTCCTGCACATTCAGCAGAAAGAAAAGAGGACATCAACACGATGCAGACGATTCGAAAATACGTGGACAAAGTCCGCAAGGATCCGGAACTGCTGCGCTATATCGTCATTGGCGTATGTACGACGGCCGTAAATTACGTCGTCTACCTGCTGGCGCGCGCGGTCGACCTGCACTACATGGCCGCTACGGTCCTGGCCTCGGTGGTAGCGATTCTCTTTGCGTATGTGGCGAACAAGCTGTACGTCTTTCGCTCCCATACTGACAGCCTGAAGGCCTTTGCAGTGGAGTTTTTCAACTTTGTACTGATGCGCGTGATTTCCCTGGGTGCAAACGCCGTCCTGATGAAGTGGCTGGTGGATGGGATTCACATCGACGACCGGCTGGCGCAGATCCTCGTGCAGTTCATCGTCGTCGCGCTGAACTATGTCTTCTCGAAGCTCTATATCTTCAAGCCGCAGAAAAAATCATAAAGAAAGGATTTTTCAATCCCATGAGATTTGTCAAAATGCTGGCGGCGTGCATGCTGGCCCTGTGCGCGCTGTGGACGGCCGGCCCCGCATTGGCGGACTACAGCGTCGTCGTGGACGATTCGGATCTCTCGCTGGCCCAGGCGTTGCCCAAATCCGTGCAGACGGTGGCGCTTTTCCTGACCGACTGTGAAAGCTCGTCGGATGTGCAGACCGTTTTGCTCGCCTCCATCGACAGAGAAAGCGGGCGCGCGTGCATGACGGATCTGAGGACGGATCTGATGGCGGAAATCCCGCAAGTTGGATCCATTCCGCTTGCAAAAATTTATGTTCTGGGCGGCCCGAACCTGATGATGAAGTCGATCAACGAACTGCTCGAGATGAACGTCTCCAGCTATGTGACGCTAGATGTGAGCAGCTTTGTGCAAATCGCCGAGAGCGTGGGCGGCATGCAGATGACGCTTTCCGCCGAGGAGGCGGCGGCTCTGGGCTGCGCGGAGGGCCTGCAGACGCTGGATGGAGCGCAGACGATGGCCTACATGCGCCTGCCGGACGCGGCGGACGCCGCAAGAAGTCACCAATATAAGGCCGTCATGCAACTGCTCTATCAGGGCACACGCGACAAGAATCCCTTCGCCTTGATGGGACTGGCGCGTAAGCTGATGAGTACGATGACGACGAATATGGGCCTGATGGATATGATCTCACTGGCTACGACGGTGATGGGCGGCTCGGAACGTGAAGAATACATGCTTCCCAGCACGACGCCCCTGACAGCGACGGAATATGAGGGAATGACCGCCTATACAGGTGACTGGACGGCCATTCGCCAGGAACTGCATGCCTTTTTGTTTCCGTGAACAGTGGGATTTTGAGCCCATCCAAGAGAAACAGCCGGTCCAATCGGACCGGCTGTTTGTTTGTGCGTCTGCGGATCAATCGACAGCAGGGTCTTCTTGAGCGTCCGGCGCGCCTTTTATTTCCTCGCGCAGAACCGTGTGCGAGGCGGCGGAGCGCCGGCGGTCCTCGAGCATGGCGGCATAGTGCTTGCGCGTGGTGTTGACGTCCGAGTGCCCCAGGACGTCCGCAACCAGATAGATGTCCTGCGTGGCGCGGTACAGATTGGTGCCGTAGGTGCTGCGCAGCTTGTGCGGGCTGATCTTCTTCTTGAGCGGCGCGGCAATGGCGGCATACTTCTTGACCAGGTTTTCAACCGCGCGCTGCGTGATGCGCCGGCGCTGGATCGAGAGAAAGAACGCGTTCTCGTGGCCCGGCAGTGCTTCGATCTCAAGCCGTTCGGCGAGATAGTCGCGCAGCGCCTGGGAGACCTCCTCGCTCAGATAGAGCATGACCTCCGCGCCGCCCTTGCGCGTGACGACGAAGGCATTTTGCGAAAAGTCGAAGTCGTCAATGTTCAGGCCCACGCATTCGCTGACGCGGATGCCGGTGCCCAGAAAGAGGCTGAGCATCGCCAAATCTCGCTTTTGTGTGAGCTTGTGATACTTCTGTTGGCGTGCAGATAGATTTTCGCCTTTTTCCGCCTCATCCAGGATGCGGGCGACCTCGTCCAGCTCCAGGCGAATGATCGCCTTTTCGTGCCGTTTGGGCAGCGGCACGAGTTCCGCCGGATTGCCGGGAATGCGTCCGTCGGCATACAGATATTTAAAAAACGAACGCAGGGAAGAGAGCTTCCTCATCTTTCCATATTCGGCGTTTTCCAGTTCGCGCGACGAGACGTTGCCGTCCGCGTCGACGTCGTTTTTGTAGTAGAGCGTCAGATACTGTCCATAGCGCTCAATGTCGCCCTTGGTGATCCTGCGCAGGTCGTCATCGTCGAAGGAGAGGATCTCCTTGCCGTCGAACGTGCGCACCTCGGCGGACAGGTACTGAAAGAACGTGCGCAGGTCGTACGCATAGGCCAGGCGCGTGAGCGTGCCGGTCTGCGACTCGATGGCGATGAAATAGTCCAGGCAGCAGCGCGGCAGCTCGCGCTCGAGCTTGCGCAGGTCTTCGGTGCGCTTGCGCGCAGTCTGCTTTTGATAGTCATTGGGCATGCTCGAACACCGGCTTTCTGCAAAATTCCGTTCATAGTATACCACATTGCAGAAAATGCGTCAAACACTTCGTAAAAGAAGGCTTTCGCGAAGTGTTTTAAAGATCACTCCCTCACCTGAGAGGCGTCCTTGGGCTTGGCGTAGCGCTTGATTTGACCTGTGGCCAGCTCGTCGCAGCGGTTGTTGTTGGGATTGTCCGCATGGCCCTTGACCTTATGGATCGATACGTCGTGATCCTGCATGAGCGTCAGAAGCCACTTCCAGAGATCCTGATTTTCGACGGGCTTCTTGGCGGCGTTTTTCCAGCCGTTGCGCTTCCAGTTCTCAATCCAGTGCTGGTTGAAAGCATTGACGAAATAGGCCGAGTCCGAATAGACGGCGACCTTGCACGGCTGCTTCAGGGACAAAAAACCCTGAATGACGGCGAAAACCTCCATGCGGTTATTGGTCGTATCCGGCATGAAGCCGGACATCTCCTTGCGGTGTTCGCCATAGATCAGGATGGTTCCCCATCCGCCGGGGCCCGGATTGCCGGAGCAGGCGCCATCCGTATACATGGTGACTTCTTTCATCCGTTCACTCTCCCGATTCGGATATCCCGAAAAAAGGGCCCGCTTCGTCTTTGGGCGAAGCGGGCCTTTGAAGCGTCAGACGATATTACTGATTCTTCTCCAGGATCGCAGCATGCGCGGCCGCCAGACGGGCGATCGGCACACGGAACGGCGAGCAGGAGACGTAGTTCAGGC
>MHCFR05601__coassemble_650_pt1 | contig 73903 bp, 62 predicted proteins | sample MHCFR05601__metabat2_low_PE_030 | metagenome-assembled genome bin MHCFR05601
AAGGAAGTGAGGTTCGCGAAGTTGAACGCCTGCGAGCAGATGGTATCCAGATGCTCACCGAAATACAGGTTGGCCAGCGGGCCCGCGCTGTCAAAGGCATAGTTGTCGATCATGCGCACGCCGTTGACAAAGATCACGTTGTTCAGGCTCCGGCAGAGCATGAACTGGTTTTTGCCGGTGCTCTCCAGCGGCGCGTAGCAGACGAAGGTTTCCAGCTGCTGGCAGTAGGAAAGCATCGAGTCGGGAAGCGCCTTGATGGTCTCGGGCAACACCAGCGTGCGCAGGCGTACCCAGTCGGTCTGGTTGGTTTCCGTCTCCGTATCGGTATAGTCCTGGCAGGACGCAAAGGCGTTGTAGTCCTTGAATCCCACCACGGTCACGCCGTCGATTTCGCGGGGCACCACCACGTCCACGTCGGTTCCAGTGTAGGCCAGGATCAGGCCGGTCTCCGGGTCGAAGTCAAAGTTTTCGGCGGGGGTCGCCTCGAAAGGCATCTTTATAAATTTGCTCGCTTCGCCCTCGCGCAGGATGGGATCATACCAGGGCCGCCCAAGCGTCTCGTTCCACGCGGCGATCTGCTCGTCGCTCGCACCGGCAGGCAGGCGCAGCTCCGCGCCCGTGCCCTCTATGGCGGAAAGCTGGAAACTGCCGTCCGTGGGAATGACCAGCTGCGTAAGCTTTGTGTTCGCGAAGGCTCTTTCGTCCACGCTGGCCGCGGCGTTCAGGGTTACGGTTTGCAGCGCGGTTCCTTCAAATGCGCCCTCGCCGATGGCGGTCGCGTTCGTAAGCTCCGCGCTCGTCAGCGCGGTGTTTGCAAACGCGTTCGCGCCGATGGTGGCCGCGTTTTTCAGGTCGACGGTGGTCAGCGCCGTATTGGCAAAGGCGCTCTCACCGATTTCGCTTACGCCCTCTCCCAGCGCGAGCGTGGTCACGCCGCTGCCTTCGAACAAGTGCGCCGGTATCGCGCCGGTTTCGATGGTCACGTCGGTCAGATTGGACATGCCCGCGAACGCGCCCGCGGGAAGGATGGCGGGATCGCACTTGACCACCAGCCTTTTCAGGCCCGTCAACCCGTCCAGCGCGCCTTCGCCGATTTCGGTCACGGACTCGGGCAGCGTCAGCGTCTCCAGCTGCGCGCAGCCCGCAAACGCCCGCGCGCCGATGGTGGTCACGGAATCGAACAAATCCACCTCCCGAAGCGTACTGTCCATGAACGCTTCCGCGCCGATGGTGGTAAACGCATCGTTGTGGGCGACCGAGAAGTATTCGATAGTCTGACTTCCCTTGAACACGCCGTCGCCCAGCCCGACGACCGGCTCCTGCGAGACGGTGAGGTGGGCGTGAATGCGCGGCTGCGCGCCGGTGTACTCGGTCAGCATGAGGTTTTCATACTGATACGCGCCGCTTTCGGGCGACTCGGCGGTCGGGTCCTGGGCACGCCAGACGCGGCAGGGAATGCCCAGCGCGTCCACATACGCCTGCCAATCGAGCATCTGCTGTTTGGTGCCGTGCGCGTACAGGTCGATGTCGTACAGATAGTCGCAGCCCGCAAACACGTCCTCACCCAGCGCAGGCGGGGTCGGGCTGTCCACGATGACGTATTGCAGCAGCAGATTCCCCTTGAACGCGCCATCGCCTATGGTTTCAAGCGACGCCGGCAGGTAGAGGGTGCCGCCCAGAGAGCCGCAGCTTTCAAACGCGCCTGTGCCGATGGAGGTAAGCCCATCGGGCAGCGCCACAGAGCCCTTGATCCCGGCGAAATAGAACGCGAAATCGCCGATAGTCTCAGCGCTCGGAAGCTCAAACAGGCTTCCTTGATAGGCGTTGTAGAAGGCGTTGTCGCCGATGGTCTTGAGCGTAGAGGGAAACTTCACATGCCCCAGCGTCGCGCAGTTGTAAAACGCGCCATCGCCGATGGTCTCAAGCCCCTCGGGCAGTTCCAGCAGCGCCAGATAGTAGTGGTGCGCAAACGCCTCGGGGCCGATGGCCTTTACCGGCGCGCCGCCGATGGTCTCCGGGATAGCCAGATAGGTGGCGTAGCCGTTGTAGCGGGTGATGGTCCCGGTGGAGGCGTCAAAATCGAACTCCGATTCCACATAACCGTTGTTGTCCACGACAACGGCGCTTTTTCCGCTGGGCTGGACGGACACCGCGCTGCCGGCGCTTGCAAACGCCTCCGCGTAGGCATCCAGCTGATCGTCCGGAACATAGGCCACCGCGTCCTCGGGAAGAACGGTAAAGCAATCCTGGTCAATCACCGGGCACGCGCCCTCGAAGGTGATCTTGCGCAGGGATTCGCAGAAGGTGAACGAGCTGTCGCCGATATAGCGCACCCCCGCAGGGATGGTAACTTCAGCAAGCGCGCCGCAGTTGCCAAAGTTCAGGCGGTTGATGACCACCAGGCTCTGGGGAAGGGATACGCTCACCAGGTTGGGACACCAGGTGATGGCGTTGCTCCTGAGCTCGAGCACCGTCTCGGGCAACGAAAGTGCGGTAATGGTTTCCCCGGTGAAGACGTTGATGTCGATCACGTCCACCGTGCCGCCATTGATCTCGCCGGGCACGGCCACATCGCCGCCCGCACCGCTGTAGCCGCGGAGCACGCAGTATTCCGCGTCATAATTCCATTCAGCGGATTCGGCCAATGCGTGGATGCATACTGCCAGCATCAGCAGGGAGAGAACCAAGCAGAACCGTCTCTTCATGAATAAACTCCTCCGTTTCCTTTTCATCGCGGGTCATGTCCCCTTTCTTACAGCGCGTCCAGCGCGGCGGTCAGATAGGCAGGTGTAACGGAAGCGTACAGGAATGCATCGATCAGCCGATCCTGCCTGGCGCGTTTGACGCTCTGTGCCAGCTCGGGATCGCCGTTTTCATCGCACAACAGCACGAACTGGCAACGGGGAACCGCCCCGCGCACGCGATCGATCAGTCTCAGCCGGCTTTCCAGCGTATACGCATTCACGCGGCTGACCTCCATCAGCAGAATATCCGCCTGCGCAGCGCGGCAGAGCGAAAAGATGTCGTCCGTCTTCCCGGGCAGAACCTGCTCCACGCGGAATTCGCCCGTTCCCGAAAGCGCCTGAGCGACGGCCTCCGAAAAAAGCGTGTTTTGCATGCTGATGACACACTCTCTCATAGAATCCCCCCTTTGTACACTTAAGCGTATCAGAAACGCAAGCGCCGCACATCCGTCTTTTGGCTATTTTTTCAGCCAAAACAAAAAAGGCCGCCCGCAGGCAGCCTTTCTTCAAAAAATTTAGTTTTTCCGATTCAGTATGACCAGACCGCTTTCCCGGGCGCGGACGGCAAGCTCGGTACGGTTGCGAAAACCGGTCTTTTCCAGCATGTTCAGGATATGCGACTTAACCGTAGCGACGGATATGTGCAGCCGCTCGGCGATCTCCTGATTGGTATCGCCGCCGGTCATCTCGCGCAGCACCTCCAGTTCGCGTTCGGTAAATTCATAGCTGCTGGCAAGGCCCAGCTGAAGCTCCGGCGTTGCGTCCGGATAGACGGATTCGCCCGCCATGGTGCGCTCCATCACGTCCAGCAGGCTTTCGCGCTGCTCCTCCTTGTACCAGAAGCTCTCCACCCCGATTTCCCGCGCGCGGCTCAGATAGGAGTATTCCGGCATCGAGGTCACGATGATGATTTTGATTTTGGGAAAGGCGCGCTTGATTTTGGCCGCGGCGTCCAGGCCGTTTTCGCCATTTCGGGTGACCACGTCCATCAAAATCAGATCCACCGGGAAGCGCAGGCAGTATACCTCCGCCAGCGAGGCGTTGTCGATGGAAAGCGCCGTCTCAAAATGCTCGGAAGATTGAATCCTGAGCTCAAACAGTTCCCGGGGCATGGTCTGATCCTCGACGATCATGACTTTGTATTTCATTCTGCCTCCCGCCTTTCCTGCGGTAAAATCAGCGTCAGCCTGAAACGCGGCGCGTGCTCCACCGCCATCGCACCGCCCGCCGCTTCGACCTGAGCGCGCAGCGCGGACAGCCCGCTGCCCTCGACGATCGGTTGGGACGGCGCATAGCCGTCGTTCAGATAGCGGATCTCCCATCCGTTTGCGGTTGCCTCGCCGAAAATTTCGAGCCTTGTGCCGTTTGCGTGGCGCACCAGATTCGTCAGGCATTCATGGGCGGCGGATTCTATCAGATGGGCGTTCTCCGTGCCATCCTCGGGAAATACTCCGTTGCGCTCGATGGTCACGCCAATGGCCCGCGCCGCGCGTGAAAGCTGTTCAAAGGTATCCACTGGTTTTTCATCCGCATATTTTCCCAGCAGAAGATGGGTGTTTTGCCGCCACTCGGCGCAGATGCTCTCCGCGTCGCCCCGCGCGCCGGAGAGAAACTGCCGGGTTTGCAGCAGCACATGGCCGATCTCATCGTGGACGCGGGTCTTGGCGCGCAGGATCTCCTTTTCGCGGGTCAGCTCCTGCACCTCCTGCCCATACTGTCTGAGCCTGAGGTTCATTGTTTTCAGCCGCAGGTTGTCCTTTTCCAGCTCCCGCTGAAGCCGTGCTTCCTCGGTGATGTTCGTGCCGGTGATCTGGTAAACGCTTTGCCCGGACAGCGCCATCCGCGTCCGCTCAAAGCTCCATGTCTGGCCATTTGAAAGCGTGACGATGGGCTCATACGCAATGGTCTCCCAGAACGCATTCGCATTGAGCAGCGCTTCGCCCGTGAGCAGATGGCTTAGTTCGTCCACGATGTAATTCTTCAGGCAGGGCTGTCCGTTTTCCCAGGCAAAACACAGCGCGCAGGGCAGGTGATCCGAGCTTTCCTTGATGGAAACCGGGGAAATCTGCCGGCGGCTTGCGAGAAACAGCTTGCGCGATATCCAAATGCCCAGGGCCACCAAAAGCAGCGCCGACGCTGTCCACGGGGCGGGAGAAAGCGCACCCGGCGGGGAGGAAAGCGGAGCCACCAGCAGCGCGGCATCCAGCGCGGTCAAGCCCAGACAGAGCGCAAAGGCGAAATACCTCCGGCAGCGCGCCGCGCTCATGCAGCCGAACATGCCGGCCATCGTCCCGATCAGCAGCAGCGTGCAGATGAGACCCGCGTGCATTTGGGTCACAGGCATTCACCTCCCTGGGAAAAAGAGAGCGTCACGCATAGTTCGCCATCCGCGTTATCCGTGGTAATTTGCCCCAGCCGCGCGTATTTGTCCGCGTCCGGCAATCCCGCCGCGTCCTCCATCATCAGCCGGATGGAAAAGCGCTCGCCGCATTCCACGCGCGCCATCAGCGCGGTGAGCGAGGGTAGCGCGGCCTCCAGACAATCCTCAAAATAATCATAGGCAAGCTGAGCCGCGCGGCTATCGACGCTTCCGCTCCCTTCCTGATGCAGCGCGCAGACAGCGCCGTACTGCGTCAGGTATGCCAGCGATTCCCGAATGCAGTGCGTCAGCTCCTCCACCGGCACAGCCGCCTTCTTTTCGCAGATCAGCGCCAGATTGACCCGGCGCTTGACGTATGCGCCCAATAGGCAAACGCTTTTCAGGTTTTTCGCGCCTCCGTTTTCCAGCAGTCGGTTGATCTGCTGAAGCTGCGGCTGCACCAGGCCGGTCATCGCGTCCATCAGCCGGTTCTTTTCTTCGATTTGCGCGCGCTGCCGCTTCAAAGCATTTTCCGCCTGAATCAGCTCGTTTTCTTCGGACAACTGAGCGTTGATTTCCGCGAGCTGCTCCCGGATGCGGTTGATTCTGGAAATATCCTCCACCCAATACACGCGCCCGTCCTGAATCGGCGCGCTTTGCAGCCGCGTATTGGCGTCCAATAGAATCGCTTCCTGCGCCGCTGCGGCCAGCTGATCGGGCGAGAGCGCAGGCGCGTTTTTTGAGCGATAGACGGGATGCCCCTGTCCGTCCACGATCTGCGCGGCGACGGTAGATTCGGAAAAGAAATAGCGGTAATGGCCGTTGGTCGTCAGCAGCCCCACCTGCAGGCAGCTTTCCCAGAGCGCCGCAAACGTCAGGCAAAAGCATTCCGGCATTTTGTGAAAGGTATAGATGTTGGCAAAGCTCAGCGCGCACAGTGCGAATCCGCCCAGAAACACGCTGAGCGGCACCCATGCGTATTTCCTGCTTTCAAACACGCGGCATTTGCGGTAAATGATCGTTCCGGTTATCAAAAGCAGAGCGATCGTCCAGGCCATGACGAGGAAGTACAGCCATCCGTGGGTGTAATCCGCCTCCAGCGTCGCCGCGCCCGGCGCGGCTCTAAACGCCATCTGATGCAGATCGTTGGTCAGAACGCCACAGATCAGCAGCGCCGCGGGAATAAATAGCAAATGCCACCGGGCGGAAATGGCGTCTCCATCCCGCCGTCCAAGCTCCAGCGCTGCGAACAGGCTGAACAGCGGCGCAAGAATCTGCGGCACATAATACAGATACCACAGGTGACGCGTTATATCGGGATCTGTTAGAAAAAAGCGATATTTGACCGCGCGAAGGAACATCCACATAACGGCCATGGCGCAGCCCAGCAGCAGATACCGCCGGACATTTCTGTGCAGAATCCGGCTTGATATGGAAAAGCCCCACGCCATGGCCAGGCCGATGTAGATCAGATTGGTGAGAACGAAACAAACGGCAGCTGGCAGCGGGGGGCTTTCGTAATCGATCTGACGAAAAACGCCGGCGAGTATGAACAGACCCAGTGCCAGACAAAGCTTCGCCGTGGTTTTTCGTTTGATGCTGTTCACTTCTTCACCCCCTGTCTGTATCGTAATTACTTTACCATACAAGCTGGGGAAAAACCAGTATTGAAAGCAAAACTTGTACTGCTCTTTATAGGTGCTCTATGCCCATTACTCCTTCAAATAAGAAAGGAATCTGCAAAAGTCATCGGAAAAGAAAAAAGCGAGATTGCCATTTCCGACAATCTCGCTCAATTTGGTGGAGCATACCGGATTCGAACCGGTGACCTCTACAATGCGAATGTAGCGCGCTACCAACTGTGCTAATGCCCCAAATATTCCCGATGAATTTTGTGCAGATTCACCATTAACTGCTTACGGCGTTCAAACCCTTGGGGCGACAGTACGAACAACTCGTTCTACCAACTGTGCTAATGCCCCATATCTGACCGCCGGCCCGAAGGCCGCTCAATCAGTACGCGAATAATTATATCACAGATTTGCGGACAGCGCAACCATTTTTTTTGCTTTTGACCGGATTTTTTCAAAATGCCCGGCCGCGCTGAAATGCCCGTTGCTTTTCATGCGGAGGATGGTATAATAGAAGATACACCGTTCAAGTCTTGACAGGAGGATGGAGAAACCATGACCAACCTGACCGTGCGCGAAATCTTCCGCCAGACGCCCGCGCAGGATCTGCCAGACGTGTGCGTATCCGGATGGATCCGCACGCTGCGCGATTCCAAGGCGTTCGCGTTCATCGAGCTCAACGACGGCACGTTCTTCAAAAACCTGCAGATCGTCGCGCAGGCCGACACGCTGCAAAACTACGCCGAGATCGTGCGCCTGGGCGTGGGCTGCGCCATCCGCGTGGCGGGCACGCTCGTGCTGACCCCCGGCGCCAAGCAGCCCTTTGAGATCCAGGCCAGCGAGATCTCCCTCGTCGGCACCTGCCCCAGCGACTATCCGCTGCAGAAGAAGCGTCACTCCTTTGAATACCTGCGCACCATCGCCCACCTGCGCCCGCGCGCCAACACGTTCAGCGCGGTGTTCCGCATCCGCTCGCTGGCCGCGCAGGCCATCCACAGCTTCTTCCACGAGCGCAACTTCGTCTACGTCCACACGCCCATCGTCACCGCCAGCGACTGCGAGGGCGCGGGCGAAATGTTCCGCATCACGACGCTGGATCTGGACAACCCGCCGCGCGACGCGCAGGGCCGCGTCGACAACAGCAAGGACTTCTTCGGCAAGGCCGCCAATCTGACCGTCTCCGGCCAGCTCAATGTCGAGGCCTTTGCGCTGGCGTTCCGCAACGTCTACACGTTCGGTCCGACCTTCCGCGCCGAGCGCAGCTTCACCCCGCGCCACGCCGCCGAGTTCTGGATGATCGAGCCGGAGATTGCGTTTGCCGACCTGTTCGATTACATGGACCTGGCCGAGGAGATGGTCCGCTACGTCGTGACGACCGTCCTGCGGGAGGCGCCCGAGGAGATGGCCTTCTTGGGCCAGTTCGTGGACAAGGAGCTGCTGGACCGCCTGCGTCTGGTCGCCGACAGCCAGTTCGCCCGCGTCACCTACACCGAGGCGATCGACATCCTGCAAAAGAGCGGCGAGTCGTTCGAGTATCCCGTCTCCTGGGGCTGCGACCTGCAGACCGAGCACGAACGCTACCTGACGGAGAAGCACTTCCGCCGTCCCGTGTTCGTCTACGACTACCCCAAGGAGATCAAGGCCTTCTACATGCGCCTGAACGACGACGGCAAAACCGTCGCCGCAGCCGACCTGCTGGTGCCCGGCATCGGCGAGCTGATCGGCGGCAGCCAACGCGAGGAGCGCCTGGACGTGCTCGAGCGCCGCATGCAGGAGCTTGGCCTCGACTGCGCCTCCTACTGGTGGTACCTGGAACTGCGCAAGTACGGCGGCGTGAAGCACGCAGGCTACGGCGTGGGCTTCGAGCGGCTGATCATGTACCTGACGGGCATGGGCAACATCCGCGACGTGCTGCCCTTCCCCCGCACCACCGGCTCCGCAGACTTCTGAGCACAACACCCCCCGGCAACGCCGGGGGGTGCTTTCATGGGCAGGTATGCGGCAGCATCGCCGCGCCATCCGAATGCTTTGGGATATTTCTGATAACAAACCGGAAGAAACAGGCAACTCCTGCCGTATATATGGTAGATGCGTCTGACGCAGGTTAGCCCGCGCCTCCATCACGAGAAGGCCGCCCTTGGGGCGCGCGAATGCTGCACGGATCGCTTTTCGCCCCATCCCCTTCATCCTCGGCCGCCGGCGAAGGCATCTCTTGAGTTGATCGATCAAGCGGAGATGGGAACAGTAGCCGAAACCGTCATTGACAAGGAGGCCATTGCATGAAAAAACGCATTGCAGGATTCCTGAGTCTGGTCATGCTCGTCGCGAGTTTGGGGGGTGCGCATGCCGAGGCGGACCTTCTTGAGGGATTGCTGGCATCCGTGGATGGATCGAATGCCGCCAATGATCTTGAAATGGTTCAAGAGATGTTGGCCACGCATGGTTACCGGATGGAAGACAACGATGCAGGCGACCTGTACGACATGCTGCTTGCCATCTGTGAGCAAGAATACGGCAGCTATTATGGGTGGACGCTGTCTCAACGCTATCGGTTTGATGCGTTGATGGTATCCCTTGAGCAGATGCCCTATCCCGTCAATCTGGATCCGGCTTCAGACGGGCTCGAACAGGAACAGGCGCTGGAGGCAGCTTTAGCTAAAATCGTTGAGCGCTACGGCGTTGCATACGGGACGGGCGACTATACGGCTGCGGTTTCCTATACCGCGATGGAGCGCGGAAGCACGCAGGGAATGTGGCGATTTGGCGTTGAATTCGCCAGTGGGGATTGCTTTGCGGTTCATGTGCTTCGTGGAGACGTGGTCTATTGCGCTCCAGAAAAGAAGATCGGCAGTCTGGAGGCGGAGTACAACGAACTCTGCGAGCAAAGAGGAGCCTTTTTTAAGTGGTCGCCAGAGGAAAAGATGGCGTATGCAAACTCGCTTCCCGATAAGCTACGCATAGCTCAGGAGAAAGACGAGATCAATATGAGTTATGATGAGCTTGCTGCCATTGCTCAATATGGGTTCTCCCTCCCGGGCAACGACGACCTGCCGCAGGAGGAGATCACCCCCATCGCCCTGCAGGCGGTGCAGGCAGCGTATGGCCTATCAGAGGGCTGGCATGTCCATGCGGAAATCTATTATTCTTTCTTTACATCTCAAATTGGGGAAAGCAGATGGCGTGTGATCATCTGGCATACCGGAGACAGCGCATTCCCCAGCGGCATCGTAGAGCTGAATGCCAGGAGTGGCGAAGTGCTCAGGATCGCCAAAAACGGGACCCTGCCCAACGAATACATCCCATATCTGGAAAGGATATGACGCCTCGACGCGACGCCCGGGCCCGAGTGTTTTCAACGGCCCATCCTGCGCTTTCGAGAAACCGGGCTGCGTTCCGTTTTCGGACGCCAGCTGCCAACAACCCATGAAAAGGAGGCCATTGCATGAAAAAGTTTCGTTCTCTGGGCTGCCTGATGGCGCTGATCCTGACCGTTTTGAGCCTGCAACCAGCTCTGGCTGCAAGTATGGGGGCTGATCAAGGGGCGGCTGCTGAGGATAGCGCAGCGGGTTCTGCCTATGCCGGCTATGACGTCAGCCTGGAGGTTGACGGCGGATTTCTGACGTTACGGATTCCGGAGGGGTATCAGTATCAGCCTGTTGAACGCACGGAACGGGAAAGCTATCCCTATAGATATACCTTTATCAACGAAGAGGCCGGGATTCAGTTTTCCGTATTCAGTACTTTGTCGCGTCAAAAAGACCAGGACCTCTTTCTGAGCAAGCTATATGACAGCAGCAACGGGTTCATCCTTTACGAGGATGTCCCGATAGGGGAATATACCTACCTTGTCTATACAAATGAAACGTTTCCCTATGACTATGGCTTTCTTGTGCGCACAGATACCGGATACAGCTATCAGTTCTCCTACATCTTGCCGGAGGGAAGCATGACGGACGAAATACCGGAAGAGGCCGTCCTGATCCTGTCCACCCTGACCATTTCCGAGGACCCGGTTTGACCGACCGAGAGGAACAATACAGCAAAAAATCCCCCGGCTTGCGCCGGGGAATTTTAATTCTATCTTGCGGCTCAGCGGATGCTGTCGAGCACCTCCTGCGCGTCCTCGTAGCCCGCCTCCACGGCCCGCTCCAGCCACGCGACGGCCGTGTCCTCATCCGCCTCGACGCCCTCGCCGTTGTAGTACATGATGCCCAGGTTGAACATCGCCTTGTCGCTGCCCGCCTCGGCCGCCTGCTCATACCACGCCACTGCCTGTGCGTCGTCCATCTCGACGCCGTCGCCGATGTCGTACGTCACGCCCAGGTTGAACATCGCGTCGGCATTGCCCAGCGCCGCCGCCTGCTCATACCAGTACAGCGCCTGCTCCATGTCGCGCTCCACGCCGTCGGCCAGGTCGTATGTCAGCGCCAGGTTGAACATCGCGTCGACATTGCCCAGCATCGCCGCCTGCTCGTACCAGTAGATCGCCTGTTCCATGTCGCGGTCCACATATTCGGCCTGGTCATAGATCAGCGCCAGGTTCATCATCGCCTTGTCATACTCCAGCGCTGCCGCCTGCTCGTACCAGTAGATCGCCTGCTCGGCGTCCACGGGCACGCCGTCGCCCCGATCGTACGTGACACCCAGGTTGAACATGGCCCGCACGTCGCCGCAGGCCGCCGCGCGCTCGTACCAGTAGATCGCCTGTTCCATGTCGCGGTCTTCTCCCTCGGCGAAATCATAGGCCACGCCCAGATCAAACATCTCCTCCGCGCTGAGCTGCTCCTCCGCCAGCTCCGTTTCGTCTGCCGGCACGTCAGTCATTTCGCCTCCAAGCAGCTTCATCGCGCTGCTGGGCGGCAGCGCCTCCGACGCGCCGCATACGGGCAGGAGCATCGCCAAGATCAGCGTCCAAGCACACATCCGTCTTTTCATCCTGTTTCCTCCCATTTCTAATTGATTATGGCGTCTGTACGTTCTTCCGTGCTGGTATCAGTGTATCACAAAATCCTGTTCTTTACAAGGCTGCTTTCTGGGCCCGACATATGGTTGTGGCGCAATTGTGAACTCTTTGAGATCCCCCGTCTTCCCCCTTGACGCGGCGCGGGCTTTGTGCTAAATTACTTAGCGTGCTAATTATCTGTCCGCCACAAGGAGATGTGCTCATGGCAGAGACGACCCGCGTCAGCCTGATGCTCAAGATGCTGCATCACGCATTTGCGCGCAGGCTCAACCGCAACATCGAAGCGCTCGGCCTGACCAAGGCGCAGTGTGATGTGCTGGGCTATCTCGCGCGCCACGAGGACGAAACGGTGTATCCGGCGGACCTGGAACACCGGCTGCGCCTGCAGGGGCCGACGGTGACGGGCCTGGTCAAACGCCTGGCGGAGAAGGGGTTCGTACAGACGCTTCCCAGCGCGACGGACGGGCGGCGCAAGGAGCTGCGACTGACCGACAAGAGCCGCGCGATACACGAAGGGATGCTGCGCTATCTGGACGAGCAGGAGGAGGTGCTGCTGCACGGGCTGAGCGGCGCAGAGCGTGAGACGCTGCTGCGCCTGCTGGGCGTCATGCTGAGCAACATGCAGGACGAATGATTTCATCAGCATTCATGGCAAAATGCAGGGCGCGATCTGCCGCGCATCGGAGGAGGTAACTATGGTCAAAACGCTTCTGGCACAGGTCAAGGAGTACAAGCGCGCCTCGATCATCACGCCGGTGTTCATGGTGCTCGAGGTGCTCATGGAGATCCTGATCCCCACGCTCATGGCCGCGCTGATCGACAATGGCGTCAACAAGGGCGACGTGCGCTACGTGTGCATTCTGGGCTGTATCATGGCCGTGATGGCGGGCCTGTCGCTGCTGTTCGGCGTGCTGGCGGGCCGCTACGCGGCCAAGGCAAGCGCCGGCTTTGCGCGCAATCTGCGCAAGAGCATGTACGAAAACATCCAGACATTCTCGTTTCAGAACATCGACAAATACTCGACGGCAGGCCTGGTCACCCGCATGACGACGGACGTGACGAACCTGCAAAACACCTACCAGATGATCCTGCGCATGTGCTTCCGCGCGCCGATCACGATGATCCTGGCGTTCGTGATGGTCGTGCGCATCAGCCCGAGCCTGTCCATGGTCTATGTGGTAGCGATCATCTTCCTGGCGCTGTGCCTGTACTTCCTGATCGGGCGTACGCACTCGCTCTTCCGCCAGATGTTCAAGAAGTACGACGCGCTCAACGCCAGCGTACAGGAGAACGTGAGCGCCATCCGCGTGGTCAAGGCCTATGTGCGCGAGCAGCACGAGGTCGACAAGTTCGGCCGCGCGTGCGGCGACGTGTACGACCTGTCCGTCGCGGCCGAGCGCCTGCTGGTGCTCAACGCGCCGCTGATGCAGTTCACGGTCTACACCTGCATCCTGCTGATCTCCTGGCTGGGCGCGCACATGATCGTCGGCGGCACGCTGACGACCGGCCAGTTGATGAGCCTGTTCACCTACACGATGAACATCCTCATGAGCCTGATGATGGTCTCGATGATCTTTGTCATGATCGCCATGTCCCGTGCCTCCGGCGACCGCGTAGCCGAAGTGCTCAACGAGCGCTCCAACCTGACCAACGGCGAGCAGCCGGTGCGCGAGGTGCCCGACGGCTCCGTTGCGTTTGACCACGTGCGCTTCGCCTACAGCGAGGATGGCAAGCCCATCTTCGACGACCTGAGTTTTTCCGTGCCCTCCGGCGCGACGGTCGGCATCCTGGGCGGCACGGGTAGCGCAAAATCCTCCCTGGTGCAGCTGATCCCGCGCCTGTACGACGTGAGCGCCGGTGCGGTGCGCGTGGGCGGGCTGGATGTGCGCAAGTATGACCTGGAGACGCTGCGCAGCCAGGTGGCCATGGTGCTGCAGAAGAACGTGCTCTTCTCGGGCACGATCAAGGAGAACCTGCGCTGGGGCGACAAAAATGCCACGGATGAGCAGATCGAGCGCGTGTGCCGCCTGGCGCAGGCGGATGAGTTCATCCAGACCTTCCCGGACAAGTATGACACCTACATCGAGCAGGGCGGCACGAACGTCTCCGGTGGTCAGAAACAGCGCCTGTGCATCGCGCGCGCGCTGCTGTGCAAGCCCAAGATCCTGATCCTGGACGACTCAACCAGCGCCGTCGACACGCGCACCGACGCGCTGATCCGCCAGGCGCTGCGCACGGAGCTGCCGGGCACGACAAAGTTCATCATCGCCCAGCGCATCGCCTCCGTCATGGATGCGGATACGATCATCGTGCTCAACAACGGCCGCATCGAAAACATGGGCCCGCACGAGCAGCTCATGCAAGAGAGCGAAATCTACCGCGACATCTACGAACAACAGATGAAGGGCATCGAGGCCGGCCAGGCCGATGAGACCGAAGAGGCGCAGAAGGGAGGCGACGCGCAATGATGGGCAATCGCAGAGGGCCGCATGGACCGCGGCCGAAGGTGGAAAACCCCGGCGTTATCCTCCGGCGCCTGTTCTCCGTGATCCTGGGGCATTATAAATTCCACTGCCTGTTCGTGCTGCTGCTCATCGTCGCCAGCACGCTGGCCAACGTCATTGGAAATCTCTTTCTCAAGACGCTCATCGACAGCTATATCACCCCGTTCCTGCACGAGGCCTCGCCCAACTTCGCGCCGCTGCTGCGCGCGCTGCTGCTGATGGCCTGCGTGTACTACCTGGGCGCGGCGGCCACCTACGGCTACAGCCGCATCATGATCTCCGTGACCCAGGGCACCATGCGCTCCATCCGCGAGGACCTGTTCCGCCACATGGAGAGCCTCCCCATCCGCTACTTCGACACGCACGCGCACGGCGACATCATGTCCGTGTACACCAACGACATCGACACGCTGCGCCAGCTGATCAGCCAGAGCCTGCCGCAGCTCGTCTCCTCCGCGATCACCGTCGTCAGCGTGTTCGTCTCCATGATCGCGCTGAACATCCCCCTCACGCTGATCATGCTCGCGATGATCGCGCTGATGATCCGCGTGACCCGCGCCGTCACGGGCAAGTCCGGCAGCTACTTCATCGAGCAACAGCGCAACCTCGGCGCGGTCAACGGCTACATCGAGGAAATGATGGAGGGCCAGAAGGTCGTCAAGGTGTTCTGCCATGAGGAGGCGAGCATCGAGCGGTTCAACCAGCTCAACGATGCGCTCTACCAGAGCGCGGACAATGCCAACCGCTATGCGAACATCCTCGGCCCGATCAATAACAACCTGGGCCACATCAGTTACGTCGTCACGGCCATCGCGGGCTCGGTGCTGGCCATCTTCGGCGTAGGCGGCTTCACGCTGGGCGGCCTGGCCGCGTTCCTGCAGTTCAACCGCAGCTTCGTGCAGCCGATCTCCCAGATCAGCCAGCAGCTCAACTCCGTCGTCATGGCGCTGGCCGGCGCAGACCGCGTCTTCCGCATGATGGACGCCCCGTCCGAGGAGGACGAGGGCTATGTCGAGCTCGTCAACGCCGAGCGCGATGCAAACGGCGACATCCGCGAGGCCGGCCACCGCACGGGCATGTGGGCCTGGAAGCACTTCCACAAGGCCGATGGCACGACCACCTATGTCGAGCAGCGCGGCGACATCGTGCTCGATGGCGTGGACTTTGGCTACAACCCGGACAAGATCGTGCTGCACGACATCCAGCTCTACGCGCGTCCCGGCCAGAAGATCGCCTTTGTCGGCGCAACTGGCGCGGGCAAGACGACGATCACCAACCTGCTCAACCGCTTCTACGACATCGCCGACGGCAAGATCCGCTACGACGGCATCAACATCACCAAGATCAAAAAGCCCGACCTGCGCCGCTCGCTGGGCATGGTGCTGCAGGACACGCACCTGTTCACCGGCACGGTCGCCGACAACATCCGCTACGGCCGGCTGGACGCCACAGACGAGGAGGTCCGCGCGGCGGCCGAGCTGGCGGGCGCGGCGTTCTTCATCGAGCACCTGCCACAGGGCTACGACACCATGCTCACCGGCGACGGCGCCAACCTCTCCCAGGGCCAGCGCCAGCTGCTGGCCATCGCGCGCGCGGCCGTGGCCAACCCGCCCGTGCTCATCCTGGACGAGGCGACCAGCTCCATCGACACGCGCACCGAGCGCATCGTGCAGGAGGGCATGGACCGCCTGATGAAGGGCCGCACGGTCTTCGTCATCGCGCACCGCCTGTCCACCGTGCGCAACTCCGATGCGATCATGGTGCTCGACCAGGGCCGCATCATCGAGCGCGGCACGCACGATCAGCTGATCGCCCAGCGCGGCCGCTACTACCAGCTCTATACCGGCAAGTTTGAGCTGGACTGACGCCCCCCCGAAGGTCCCGACGCCTCGCGCGCCGGGGCCTTTTTTCGCGCAATGGAGCAGGAATTCGCGCCGCAGAAACGAATGTTACAGCAAGACGAACGGCGCGCATGCGCCGCCTCCATCCGCACAAAGCGGACGGAAGAAAGGACGGTCCTGCCCATGCCCACCCCCAAGCGGCCCAACCTGCTCTTCGTGTTTGCCGATCAGCTGCGCTACGCCTCCGTCGGCTACACGGGCGGGCGGCCCGGCCTCACGCCCCACATCGACGCGCTGCGCGCGCAGAGCCTGGACCTGTGCAATGCGGTCTCCGGCCACCCCGTGTGCGCGCCCTTCCGCGCGTCGCTGTTCACGGGCAAGTACACGACCTCGACCGGCATGGTCATCAACGAGATCCGCATCAGCCCCAACCATCGCTGCATCGCGCATGTGCTGAATGAGGGCGGCTATGAGACGGCCTACATCGGCAAGTGGCACCTGTACGCCAACGAGCTGGGCAACCACTACGACCCGAAGAATTCGTTCGTGCCCAAGGGACCGGACCGGCTCGGATTCGACGGCTTCTTCGCGCACTACGGCTTCCACCACGAGTACTATGCGCCGCATGCCTACTATCACCTGGACACGCCCGAGAAGATCTACCACGACGGCTATGAGCCCGACTGCGTCACCGACATGGCCATCGGCCAGCTGCGCCGTCTCGCCGCCGGGAACCGGCCCTTCTCGCTCTTCCTCTCCATCGGTACGCCGCACGATCCCTGGACGCCCGACAACGTGCCCGCCCAGTACCTGGAGCGCGTGAAGGACATGACGTTCGAGCTGCCGGACAACTATCTGCCGCAGAATGACCCGCACGCGGACAACTGGGCGCGCCTTTCGGATGAAGAGCGCGCCGAGCTGACCAGTTGGATGCGCTGCTACCACGCGATGGTCGCCAACCTGGACGACAACATCGGCCGCCTGATGCGCGCGGTGGACGAGCTGGGCCTGGCGGAGGATACGATCGTCATCTTCACATCCGACCACGGCGAGTGCTTCGGCGCGCACGGACGGCGGGCGAAGAACATCTTCTACGAGGAGGCTGTGCGCGTGCCCTTCCTCATGCGCTGGCCCGGCCGGCTGCAGGCCGGCGGCACGTGCGACGTGTGCCTGAACACGGTGGACATCATGCCCACGTTGCTGTCGATGCTGGATCTGCCCATTCCGCAGACCGTGGAGGGCAACGACCTGAGCGGCTTCCTCTTCGACGCGCGGCGCGCCAGCGAGGACGGCGCGCTGATGATGTGCTGCGGCCCGACCGCCGCCTGGGGCGACGGCTACGAGTGGCGCGCCTACCGCACCAAGCGCTACACCTACGCCGTCTACCGCGGCGATGGGCAGGAGCTGCTCTTCGACCACGTGGAGGATCCCCTGCAGCTGCGCGACCTGTCCAAGGAGCCCGGCTATGAGAAGCTCAAGGCGTCCCTGCGCGAGGCGATGTGGGACAAGATGCGCCGGGTCAACGACACGTTCGAGGCCAATTCCTACTATCGCGACCACTGGGTGGAGGACCGCATCATCCGCCGCACGGCCACGATGGACAACTAAAAAAACGCGTGCCGGACGGAAACCCGTCCGGCACGCTTCGTTTACATCATCTTGCCTGCACGCGGTAGACCAGCTCGACCTGTGCGCTCACGCTCAGCTCGCCACCCTGGATGGCGGTTGCGCCCGCCTCCTCCGCCGCGGCCACGGCGTCCGTCGCGTTCATGTACGCGCCCCGCCCGGAGCTGACGCTGATGCCGCCCACCTCGCGGATCTCCTCAATGGAGGCGATCTCCATGCCCGCAGCAGCAGCCATCAGCCGCGCCTTGTCCGCGGCCGCCTGCACGGCCTGCTCCAGCGCCTGGCGGTACAGCTCGCTGCGCGTGCTCACGTCGAACGTGATGCCGTACATCTCGTTCGCGCCCGCGGCGACCGCCTCGTCGATCACCCGATCCAGCAGGGAGAAGTCCTCCAGGTTGATCGTGACCGTGTTGGACACCTGATAGCCCACGAGCACCGAGCGCCCGGTATCGGCGTCGTACTCCGTCTGCGGGAAGATCGAGTAATTGCTCGTGCTGATCTTGCTCTCCTCCACGCCCAGCGCCTTCACGGCCTCCACGATGGCGTTCACCTTCGCGTTGGCGGTCGTCTGCGCCTGCGAGACCTCCGCCGCCGTCTCATTGACGCCCACGGAGATGCTCGCCCGGTCCGGCGCGGCGGTGATCGCCGCGCTGCCCGTCACGGTCAGGGAGCCATCCTGCGCGGGCGCTGGTTCCTGCCCGGGTTCCGCCTGGGGCGCGTCCGGCGCGGGCTTGGACGCCTCAGGCGCAGCCAGGCCCGGCAGCGCCGTACACAGCAGCAACAGCGTCATCACGATGCAAAGCAGCTTTTTCATTCCGATCCATCCTTTCTTCTGGTCTGTCTCCTGCGGGCTTGCCGCGCAGTCAGTCCTGCGACGAGCGCCGCGGCCAGCGCGCCCAGCGCCCACGGCAGCACCGCGCCGCACACGCGGGCAAAGTCCTCGATGAACGCGCGCGGCTGCGATGCCGGCTCTGCGGCGGCCTCCTGCGCCGCATGCGGTTCTTCCGCCGCGTAGGACGCATCCGGCCCGCCCGTCCCGGCCGTTTCGTCCATTTCGGGCAGCGCGCGCGCCAGCATCAGGCCCGGCTCCTGCGCAGTGGGGGCGGCGGACGCCTCAACCCGGACCTCGCCGGGATAGGCGACGGGCAGCATGCCCTCGCGCCACAGCGCCGTGGAGCCCACCAGCAGCACAATCGCCGCCGCCAGGCCGGACGCCGCGCGCAGGAAGGGCCTGCGCCGCGTGCGCTTTGCGCGAAACGCCTCGCGCCGCACGGCGTCGCGCCAGCCCTGCGAAAATGCCTCCGGCGGCTGCACGCCGTCGTCCAGGTGCGCCAGCGCATCCCGCGCGTCCTCCCACACGGCGAGCAGCTGCGCGCAGCGCGGGCACGACGCGGCATGCAGCCGCAGGGCTTCCTCCTCGCCGGGCGAGAGCTCGCCGTCCCAGAGGCGGGAGAGCAGGGAAGCAAAGGTCTCACAGTTCACGCTTGCCCGCCTCCTTTCCTACATCCCTTTGGACGCGCCGCGCGCCGAAAAGTTCCGGGCTCTGCATCAGGAATGCGCAGAGCTTTTCACGCGCCCGGTGGATGCGCGACTTGACCGTGCCGACGCTGACGCCCAGCGCCTGGGCGACGTCCTCGTAGCGTTCGCCCTGCACGTCGCGCAGCACCAGCGCCGCGCGCAGATCCTCCGGCAGGGCGTCGATCCCCTGTGCCAGGCGTTCGCTGCGCGCCTGCGCCATCAGCGCCGCCTCCGGCCCCGCCTCGCCCGATGCGGGCGAGAAGCCCTCATCCACCATCGTCTCCAGCGACTCGTGCGCGCGCAGCTTTCGCTTGCGCAGCGCATCCAGGCACGCGCTGCTCGTCACGCGGTAGACCCACGTGGCAAAGCTCGCGCGCTCCGCATAGTCCGGCAGCGCGCGCCAGATGCGCAGCATGGCGTCCTGCGCGGCGTCGCGTGCCTCCTCCGGATCGCCCATCATCCGAAGGGAGAGGGCGTACATCTTTCGCTCATATGGCGCGACCAGGCGCTCAAACGCATCCGGATCGCCGCGCCGCGCCCGCGCGATCAGCCTGCTTTCCTCCTGCATGACTCCCTCCACCATTCCATTTTTTCACTTCACACTACATAACGCGCCGCATGCCCCGCTTCATCCCGGGATTTGCGCGAAAACCCGGGGTATGCTATAATCGTTACGATCCAGTATAACAGGAGGAACCATGTCCAGACAAGTCCCCGCGTTTCGGTATGCGCTCCTTGCCGCCGCCGGCATCCTGCCGTTCCTGGCGCTGCCGCCGCTGTGCGCGCCGCTGCCGGCCCCGGCGCTGCAGGCCGCGACCTTTGCGTTCGTCTATCCGCTGTGCCCCGCGCTCAGCGCGCTCGTCCCCTTTCGCATGGCCCGGCGCGGCGCGCCGCCCATTCTGGCCTGGCCCTGGCCGCTGCTGGGCTATCTGCTCCTGCCGCTGCACGGCATGCGCCCGGAGCTCGCCGTCGGGCTGCTGAGCGCGCTGGTCGCGCTCGCCGGCGCGGCGCTTGGCGGCGAGCTGCGCGCCCGTGAGGAAAAGCGCCCCCCGCGGCGCGCCCAGAGGAGGAGGAAAACGAGATGAAGCTCTCCCATGTCCTGCGCCGTGTGCTCTCGGGGCTCTCATGGCTGTTGCTGGCCGCCGTGTGCGCCTGCACGTTCTACCTCGTCGCCGTGATGGGCGAGCAGCCGCAGACGGCGGACGAGGCCTCCCCCAGCCCGGTCCCCACGGTCCTGCCGACGCCCGCGCCGCTCTCGCAGGCGGCCCCGCTCACGCCTGAGCAGGCGCAGGCATCCTTTCCCGCGCCGCTGCTGGCGCTCGCGGGCGAATCCCCGCAGAGCGCCGAGGCGCAAGACCTGCGCGTGGGCACGACGGCCTGCCGCGTCGTCACGCTCACCTACGTGCGGGCGGACGGCTCGCAGGTGCGCTGCGTGAGCGCCACGCCCGCCGCCTACCTGACCACGCTGACGGACGCGGGATTTGCGCCCGCCGCGATGGACGGCGCGCGCCTGCGCGGTCTGGACGCGCTGCGCCTCACGGGCGGCGGAGCGGGCGCGCTGCTGGCGCAGGACGGAGACGTAATCTACCTGCTGCTGGGGCCCGACGATCCGCAATCGCTCCAGGCGCTGGGCGAGGCGACGCTTTGAGGCCACATATCGCCAAAAACGCAAAAGCCCTGTCGCATGCGCGCCGCGCGTGCTATAATGGGAGCATCAGTGAGAAGACAGGAGGACAAACCATGCAAAAGAGCATCGCCTTTCTGAACGGCGCGTTTATGCCCATCGAGGAGGCCAGGGTGCCCATCCTCGACCGCGGCTTCTACTTCGGCGACGGCGTGTACGACGTCGTCATGGCGTTCAACCACAAGCCCTTTGCGCTGGACGACCACCTCGACCGCTTCGCCTACTCGACGCGGGAGATGGAGCTTTCCTGCCCCTACGGCCGCGACGAGCTGGCCCGGCTGATCGCCGAGGGCCTCTCGCAGGTCGAGGGCGACGAGCTGATGGTCTACTTCCAGCTCACGCGCGGCGCGGCCCCGCGCCGGCACCTGTTCCCGGACAAGGGCACGCCCGGCACGTTCGTGATGACCGTGCGCCCGCACGCCTTCGACGCGCGCCTGTACCGCGAGGGCCTGCGCTCCAAGCTCTTTGACGACATGCGCTGGGGCCGCTGCGACATCAAGACGCTCAACCTGATCCCCAACACCTACTGCATGCAGAAGGCGGCCGAGGCCGGCTGCGACGATGCGATCTTCGTCAAGGACGGATATGTGACCGAGTGCGCGTCTTCGACGATGTACATCGTCCAGGGCGGCGTGCTGCGCACGCACCCGCTGACGCACGCCATCCTGCCCGGCACGACGCGCAAGCACATCCTCCAGATCGCGCATGAGCTGTCCATCCCGGTCGAGGAGCGCGCCTTCACCGTCGAGGAGCTGCTCTCGGCGGACGAGGCGCTGTCCTCCAACGTCGCGCAGCGGCCCACGCCGGTCGTCTCGGTCGACGGGCATGTGATCGCGGACGGCAGGATGGGCCCCGTGACGCGCGCGCTGCAGCGCGCCTACCACGCGCGCGTGGTCGCCGCCTGCGGGCCGACGTACTTCGACGCGCACATCGACGGCTGAGGAGGAAGCGTATGGATCCGAAATACGTTCAGCGGGCGGTGGACGACGCCGTCCGCCTGCTGGAGATCGACAGCCCGACCGGCTACACGCAGGGCGTGACCGGACACCTGCTGGACGCGCTGCGCGCAATGGGCTTTGCGCCCGTGCGCACGCGCAAGGGCAGCGTCGTGTGCCCCCTGGGCGGCGAGGGCTCGCCCCTGGCGCTGGCGGCGCACGTGGACACCCTGGGCCTGATGGTCCGCCAGATCAAGCCCGACGGCCATCTGCGCTTTGCGCGCGTGGGCGGCCCGTCGCTCAACGCCGTGGAGACGGAGAACGTCAGCGTCGTCACGCGCGCCGGGCGGCGCTACACCGGCGTGGTGCAGGCCGACAACGCCTCCACGCACGTCAACCGCGAGCTGGGCGCGCAAAAGCGCGACGAGGACCACATGGAGATCCTGCTGGACGAGCTGGTCTCCTCCGCGCAGGACGTGCGCGCGCTGGGCATCGACGTGGGCGACTACGTGCTGCTCGACCCGCGCGTGCGCGTGACGTCCTCGGGCTTCATCCGCAGCCGCTTCCTGGACGACAAGCTCAGCGCGGGCATGCTGCTCGCATTCGCGCGCGCCGTCGCCGACGGCGCCGTGCAGCTAACGCGCAAGACCACGCTGTTCTTCTCCGTCTACGAGGAGGTCGGACACGGCGCCTCCAGCGGCATCCCGCAGGACACCGAGGACCTGCTCGTCGTGGACATGGGCTGCGTGGGCGAGGGCCTCTCCTGCCGCGAGACGCAGGTGTCCATCTGCGCCAAGGACAGCCACGGCCCTTACGACTACGCGATGACGGGTGAGCTGGTCGCGCTCGCCCAGGCGCGCGGCATCGACTACGCGCTGGACATCTACCCCGCCTACGGCTCGGACGCCGCCACGGCGCTGGCCGCCGGGCACGACGTACGCTTTGCGCTGATCGGCGCGGGCGTGTACGCCTCCCACGGCTACGAGCGCAGCCACGTCAAGGGCGTGGAGAATACCCTGCGCCTGATCGAGGCCTTTGCGGCGCGGTGATCCGCCCGCTTCATCACATTTTTTAAGGAGGATTTTCCCTATGTTTGCACTTTCCGTCGCCCCCGGCGTCTACTCCGTGGGCGCGCTCAATCCCGGCCTGCGCGTATTCGACATCGTCATGCGCACAGAATACGGCACGTCTTACAACGCCTATCTGATCGACGATGAGAAAAAGGCGCTGATTGAGACCTGCCACGCCTCGTTCTTTGACGCGTTCGTCGAGGACGTCAGCGCCGTATGCGATCCCGAGGAGATCGACTACATCGTGCTCAACCATACCGAGCCCGACCACAGCGGCGCGCTGGCCCGGCTGCTGGAGCTGTGCCCCAAGGCCCAGATTCTATGCACACAGGCCGCCAGCCTGTACCTCAAGCACATCACCAACCGCGCGGACCTGCCGCTGCGCGTCGTCAAGGACGGCGAGACGCTCAGCCTGGGCGCTCATACGCTGCAGTTTGTCGCCGCGCCCTTCCTGCACTGGCCGGACTCCATGTTCACCTACTGCCCGGAGAGCCGCACCGTGTTCACCTGCGACTTCCTAGGCAGCCACTACTGCGAGCCGCGCATGCTGGATGCGTGCATCACCTATCCGGACAAGTACGAGACGGCGCTCAAGGGCTACTACGACGCGATCTTCGGCCCGTTCCCGGCCTATGTGCGCAAGGGGCTGGAAAAGCTCGCGGCGCTGGACTTTGACACCGCGTGCCCCAGCCACGGCCCGGTGCTCACGCGCGGGCGCCAGCTCGACGCCGCGCTGGAGAAGTACGCCGCCTGGTCCGCTCCGCAGCCGCGCGAGGGATTGCGCGTGCCGGTCTTCTACTGCACGGCCTACGGCAACACCCGCCGCGTCGCCGAGGCGGTGCGCGAGGGCATCCTGCAGGCCCGCCCCGAAGCGGCCGTCGACCTGCTGGACCTGGTCGATCAGGACATGAACGCCATGGGCGCCGCGCTCAACGCCAGCGATGCGTTCGTCATCGGTTCGCCGACGATCAACGCCGACGCCGTGCCGCCGGTGTGGCAGCTGCTCTCCCACATCGACGCGATCAACATCAAGAAGCGCCCGTGCGCGGTCTTCGGCTCCTATGGCTGGAGCGGCGAGGCCGTTCCCGCGCTGTGCGAACGCCTGGCGCGTCTGAAGGCCAACGTCTTTGGCGAGGGCCTGCGCGTGCAGTTCGTGCCCTCTGAGCAGGAGCTCGAGGCCGCGCGCGCGTTCGGCCGCGCGTTTGGCGAGACGCTGTAACCGCCATTCTTCACCCCCCGGTCCGTATGCAGGTCCGGGGGCGTTCTATAATTTTCCATTTTATGCACTTCCCCCATTGAGATTGCGCGCCCTTTATGGTATACTGTAGCAGATATAGAAAAATAGACCATGCGATGGGAGGTGAACCCGTGGTCAACCTCCAGGCCGTCTTCATTGCCAATGCGATCGGTGCGGCGTTGATGCTGGTGCTCATCATCAACAACCGAATCAATACGCGCAATGTCTTCCTGGATGAGCGTCTCTTTTCCCTCATGCCATATCTGACGTTGGTGCAGTGCGCCGTGGAGACGTTGAGTTTTGTCGTCGACGGGCAATCCTTCCCGGGCGCGCATGTGCTGCTGGTCATCTCCAATGTAACGCTGTATGTGGTCAACATCTCGTTTGCGTTCGTGTGGACGATGTACGCCGACTACAAGGTCTTTGAAGACCTGCACCGCCTGCGCAGGCGCTATCCGTTCGTGGCGATCCCCGCGCTCGTGGTGATCGTGATGTCGCTGCTCAACCTGTTTACGGACGTATTCTTCACCGTCTCGCCGCAAAACGTCTACGAGCGCACGTCGCTCTATCTCATCCCCTATGCGGTGACGTACGGCTATCTGATGTACGGCGCGGTGCTCGTGCTGCGCTCGGCCCGCCGCGCCAAGAAATACCTGTTCCTTCCGGTCGCAACGTTCCTGACGCCCGTCTTTCTGGGCAGCCTGGCGCAGCTGCTGTGCTATGGCATCTCGCTGGTGTGGCCGTCCGTGGCAGTCGGCGTGATCTCGCTGTACATCAACCTGCAGGCCGAGGCCTCGTCCGTCGATTCGCTCACCGGGCTGTACAACCGCCAGTGGTTCAGCCGCTATCTGGCCGCGGCCCAGCAGCGCGGCGACGAGCCGATCGTGGGCGTTCTGCTGGATGTGGACATGTTCAAGCAGATCAACGACACATACGGCCACCTGACCGGCGATCAGGCGCTGTACGACGCAGGCCAGCTGCTGCGCTCCTGCTCGGGGCCGCGAACCGTCACCGTGCGCTACGGCGGGGACGAATTCGTGATGCTCTCCCCGCTCTCCGAGTGCGGCAGCCCCGTAGAGCTGCGCGACGCGATCCACACAGCGCTGGTGAAGTTCAACGCCGCCCACGACCGCCCCTACCGCCTGTCCCTGTCGATGGGCTCGGCGGTCTTTCAGCCGGGCGCGCAGACCATCGACGAATTCCTCGCGCAGATGGATGGCGACATGTACGCGCAAAAGCGCGCCGCCAGGGTATGACGCAAGCCCCGGGCCTTTCGGCCCGGGGCTTGTTTTTTTCATCCATCTGTCAGCCCGCCGTGCGCAGGTCGCGCGCGGAGCACTCCCGGAAGATGCGCCGCAGCATGACCAGCGCCGCGATGGCCAGGGTCAGCTCGGCCACCGGCTGCGCATAGGTCAGACCGTAGAGCGGGAACAGCGCGTTGAGCGCCAGCAGCAGCGGAATCTCCAGGACGATCTTGCGCATGATCGCAAACACGAATGCATTGCGCCCACGCCCCAGGGCCTGGAACACGCCCACAGCCAGGAAGTCCACGCACATGAAGGGCAGGCCCAGGCAATAGCCGCGCAGGAAGCGCGTGCCGTAGGCGACGATCGTCTCGTTGTTCATGAACAGGCGAGTGAGCGCGCCCGCACCCGCGTAATAGCCCACGGCCACTGCCAGCAGGAAGGGCAGCATCAGCCGGATCGCAAAGCCGATCGTGCCCTTCATGCGCCGGTACAGTCCGGCCGCATAGGTATAGCTCACCAGCGGCATGATGCCCTGCGAAAAGCCCAGGGCAATCTGCATGGGCACCATGTTGACCTTCTGCGCGATGCCCATCGCCGCCACAGCATCCGCGCCATAGGCGGAGGTGAAGTTGTTGAGCAGCGTCATGCTCGTGACGTTGAGCAGGTTCTGGATCGAGGACGGAACGCCCACCCCGCAGATGCCCAGCACGATCTGCCGGCGCAGGCGCAACCGGCGCGGATCGATACACACGTAGGTATCCCGCCGCCGCCGGTACAGCAGCACGAAGAAGTACAGGCACGCCACGCAGTTGGAGATGAGCGTCGCCAGGCCCGCGCCGCCCGCGCCCATGTTCAGCCCCCAGGGCATGATGAACAGCGGATCCAGCGCGATGTTGAGCAGGCAGCCGCTCATCGTGCCGATGCTCGCATGCAGCGCCGCGCCCTCCGAGCGCACCATATAGGCCATCACCACGTTGAGGATCGCCGGCGTCGCGCCGCAGTAGACCGTCCAGATCATATAGCGCTCCGTGGCCTCGCGCGTGGCGTCGTCCGCGCCCAGCAGCGCCAGTAACGGCCCGCGAAACGTCAGGCACAGCGCCGAAAACAGCACGCCGCACAGCAGCGCGCAGTAAAAGCCCACGGCCGAGCTCTCTCGCACGGTGTCGTAGTCCTTGCGCCCCAACCCGCGGCTCATCATGCTCGACGTGCCCACGCCAAACAGGTTGTTCACCGCGTTGAACGCCAGCAGCACCGGCGCGGCCAGCGTGACGCCCGCGTTTTGCACCGGATCGTTCAACAGGCCGACAAAATATGTATCCGCCAGGTTATACAGCACCATGACCAGACTGCTGAGCACCGTCGGCACCGCCAGGCCTGCGACCGCGCGGGGGATCGACGTGCGCTCAAACAATTCCGTCTTGTCGTTTGTCGCCACGAATTGTCCCACCCATTCAAAAAGTTCTCAATGAAACCATTATAAAAACGTTTGGCCCGCCTGTCAAGCGGCGCGCCCAAAATGCCCGCACACAAAAACGGACGCACGCCTTTCAGCGCGCGTCCCGGCAGGGGCCTGATCAGGGACCATATTCCAGAAAATACGAGCTGACGTAGCCGGTGCGGTTGCCGATGTTCACGCGCGTCCAGTCGACGCCAGGCTCCACGACCGTCACGCGGGTGCCGACGCTGTAGGAGCCCAGCACCTTGGCATACAGGCTGGGATCCGCGCGGAAGTTGACGACCGATCCCCCGTTGGGGTTGACCAGGCGCGCGGTCAGCCGGATGACTTCCGTCCCCGACTGACCGGTCAGATAGATATACTGGGCCATCATGTAGCCGCGCTGCGAACCGACGAGCACCTCGTACCAGGTGTTGCCCAAGGAGAGCACCTTGACCTGCGTACCGTTGCTGTAGTAACCCAGCACCTTCGCATCCAACGAGGGCTGCTGGCGCAGGTTGAGCACCTGCGTGGGCCTGGGGTTGTCGACCACGCCATAATAGACGAGCACGCTCTGTTCGCTGTCGTAGTTGGACGGCGCGGTCAGGTACTGCGCAGACATGAAGCCGATCGTACCGCCCACGCGGACCTTATGCCAGTCCTTACCCTTGACGAGTATCTCGACCGACGTGCCCGGCTGCCAGGAGGACAGGCGCGGCGCGTCGACATACGGGCCGCCGCGCAGGTTGACGCTATTGCCATTGGGCGTAGAGACGACCGCATAGTCGACCGGCCTCACATCGCCCAGGCGAATCAGGTCGGAAACCATGAAGCCAGTCAGCCCGCTGACGCGCACCTGATACCAGCCGGTGTTCTGCGAGAGGATGTCGACCTGCGTGCCGCTGTCAAAGCGCGCGAGCACCTCGGCGCTCAGCGACGGCGTCTTGCGCAGATTGACGTAGCCGTCCGGGTTCTCGATGACGCCGTAGCTGCCGTCAGGCGTGTTGTCCGCCTCGATGTAGTTGGCGCTCATGTAGCCCACGGCGCCGTCGGGCAGGGTGACGTAGTACCATGACCCGGTCTGATAGCGGATCTCCACCCATGTGCCGGAGTCGTATTGTCCCAGCCGTTCCGAACCCGCGTGCGGTTCTGAACGCAGGTTCAGCCTGCCGCCCCGGATCACGCCATACTCGGCCAACGTCCATACCGGCAGCAGGCACAGCAGCGCCGCCGCTGCGAGCAGGCATTTGATTTTGCGCATGTCCTCTCCCCCACTGTCCGGCGGCGCCTTGCAGGCCCCGCTCCTTTTGTACCCATACAACGCATGAGCGGTCCGTTTTATTCCCGGCCGTCCTGTGTTTGCGTCCCGCCGCTCTCCAGCGCCAGGGGCCGCGCGCCCTCCTGCAGAGCGATGTCCTGCGCCAGCGCAAACCAGCTGCCCGGCTCCGGCTCGCACATGGCGCGCCCATCCCGCGCGTGCCAGACGTGCGGGCGCAGGCTATCCTGACAGCGCTGCACGATCTGCACATAGGGCGGCGTGCGGCCCGGTTCGCGCGAGATGCCGTGCGGCGCGAGCGTCACCTCGCTCACCGCGCGGGTGAACGCCTCCGGCCCGACCTCCGACAGCAGATCCATGCACGCGCGCGCCATCGCCTCCAGGCGTCCTTCGTCCATGTTTTCATCCGTCACCGAACGGTAGGCGAGGATCAGCTGGCGCTCCAGCAGGCCGATGATGTCCGCAGCCGTCATGCCCAGTGCGGCCATTGCGGGCGTCAGGTACCGGATGCCCGCGTTCAGCGCGCCGAGCGTGCGCTCCGCCACGCGCGCGTCGGGCAGGTTGCGCAGCGCGCGGCACAGCCCTGCCACACCCGCGATCACCGTGGGCGTGTCAACCATGCCCGCAAAGAGCCGCCTCACGCGCTCGCGCGCATACTCCGCCTCCGGGCCGTCCGACCAGCCGTAGCACACGGCGCGGAAGTCCTCATCCGGCACGTAGAGCATGTCCGTCCCCAGGCGCATGTACGAGCCGATGCGCGGCACAAAGTCGTCGGCGTTGACCACGTTGTACACGGGATAGGACGCCGGGTCGCCCGCAAAGACCAGCCCCGCAACCGTCGGCGCCGCGAACGTATAGCCCAGCAGATTCTCGCGCAGCGCGCCCTGCTCGCTGATGAGCAGGTGCACATACGCCTGCGCGGACGCGCCGCCCTGCGAATGGCCGCACACGAGCAGGCGCACGGGGCTGTCCGGCTGCGCGGCCAGCTCCACGGCGTCGCGCAGCGTCAGCCGTTCGCGGCCCAGCGCGGCGGCCGCCTGCGGATAGGCGATGCGCTCCGCGTTCTCCAGCACCTGGCGGGCGACCTGCGAGAAGCCCTCGTGCATGCCGTCCCGGCAGGACATCTTCATGTTGGTGACCCAGTCGTAGAACTTGCGGCTGGTGCCCATGAAGCTGACCGCCACCACGGCGCGCCCCTCCTGCAGCGGCAGCGCCATCGTGAGCACCTTGCCCGTGTCCGTCGCCACGAGCTGACGCACGCCGCGCAGCACGTCGCCGGGCGACACGCGCACCGCGCCGCGCGCGCGCTTCATGCGGATGCCGCGGCGCAGCGCGCGAACCGGCCGGTCGACAGGTCCGTCAATCGCGTCAAACAGGCGGTTTTCGGCCTGAAACGTGCAGTCGACCCAGCCTGCGTCGAAGAAGCGCTCGACCTCCAGATCATAGGTGGCCGCGGACAGCTCCGCGCACAGGCGCGCCAGATCCGGATCAAAGGGCGGCAGCGCGCGTCCCCAGGCGTCCTTTACGGGCGGCGCGAAGACGGCCTGCGCCGCCGCCAGGTTGACGCGCGTCAGATGTCCGCGCACGATGTGTCTGCGCCGGGTCATGCCATCCCTCCTCTGCTCTCATTATAGCACAGGATGCGCACGGAAAAAAGCGGGGCGCATTGACAAAACGCCCGCGATTTTGTAGTATGGATAGAGCCGTTTGCTTCCAAACCTGTTTCCGGGGGGGACCCGATTGACCGCATTTGCCCTGCGCCTGACCGCGTTGATCTGCATGGCGATCGACCAGGTGGGCCTGGTCCTGTTTCCGGGCGCGCTGGCGCTGCGCGCCGTGGGCCGCGTCGCCCTGCCGCTGTACTGCTTCCTGCTCGCCGAGGGATACCGCCATACGCGCAGCCTGCGCCGCTATGCGCTGCGGCTGGCCGTGCTCGCCGTGCTCAGCGAAGTCCCGTTCAACCTGGTGCACTTCGGCACGCCGCTGGCCGCGGCGGGGCAGAACGTGCTGTTCACGCTGCTGCTCGCGCTGCTGGCGATGTGCTGCTGCGACGCGCTGATCGAGCGCAGGCCGCTGGCCGCCGCGGCCAGCGTGCTGCTGTGCTGCATGGCGGCGATGCTGCTGCGCACGGACTACGCCGCCTACGGCGTATTGCTCGCGCTGAGCTTTTATCTGTTTGACGGCCGCCCCGCCGCCCGCACGGCGGCCTTTGCGGGGCTGCTGGCGGGCTATCTGCTGCAGCTGTACGCCGCGGGCGTGCCCACGGATTTCCTGCTGATCTCGCCCTGCGCGCTGCTGGCGCTGCTGCCGATCTCGCGCTATGACGGCCGGCCCGGCAGCAAGCGGCTGCGCCCGCTGTTCTACGCGGCGTATCCGCTGGGGCTCGCCCTGCTCTATCTCGTGCGCGCGCTACGGCTGATCCCGCCGTACTGGTTCCTGTAGGCCCGCCAGACGCCACGCGTCCGACTCGCCCACGACGCGCAGGCCGGCGCGCGCGAGCAGCCCGGCCGTCACGCCGTCCCCGTCCGTCAGCGCGCCAGAGAACGTGCCGTCATAGATGCGCCCACAGCCGCAGGAGGGGCTGCGCTCTTTAAGCACGGCCGCCTCGCAGCCCAGCGTGCGCGCCAGGTCGAGCGCGCGCTGCGCCCCGTCGAGATAGGCCTGCGTCACGTCGCGCCCGTCGCGCGTCACAACGCGCGCGCCGCGCCGCTCGGCGGGCGTTCGCGGCGTGGGCAGGCCGCCGAGCTGCTCGGGACAGACGGGCACCAGCTCATGCGCGGCCGACAGCGCCGTCACGGCCGCATCGGGGCGGCTCTTGCCGTCATAGCGGCAGGGCACGCCCAGCAGGCACATGCTGACGAGGATCCTCATGCCGCCCTCCTCACAGGCGCGCCACGCCGCTCTCGCGCGCGGCCTGCGCCACGGCCGCCGCCACAGCCTTGCCCACGCGCGGATCGAACGCCTTGGGCAGGATGTACTGCGCGGAGCGCTCCGCGTCCGACACCAGGTCCGCAATCGCGTGGGACGCGGCCATCTTCATCTCCTCGTTGATGTCGCGGGCGCGCACGTCCAGCGCCCCGCGGAAGATGCCGGGGAACGCCAGGACGTTGTTGATCTGGTTGGGATAGTCGCTGCGGCCCGTGCCGACGACCGCCGCGCCCGCGCGCAGCGCCGCATCCGGAAAGATCTCCGGCACGGGGTTGGCCATCGGGAAGACGACCGCGCCCGCGTTCATCGAAGCGACCATGTCCTCGCTGACAACGCCCGGCGCGCTCACGCCGATGAACACATCCGCGCCGCGCATCGCATCCGCCAGCGCGCCGCGCACGCCGCGCGGGTTGGTCAGGCGGCTCATCTCCTCCTGGGCGGGGTTGAGTCCCTCGACGCCCGGCGCGATGACGCCGCACCGGTCGACCATCGTCAGATCCGTCACGCCCAGGCGCAGCAGGTGCCGCGCGATGGCGATACCCGCCGAGCCCGCGCCGTTGATCACCACGCGCACGTCCTGCATGCGCTTGCCGACCACGCGCAGCGCGTTGAGCAGCGCCGCCGCCACGACGATGGCCGTGCCATGCTGGTCGTCGTGGAAGACCGGGATGTCGCACAGCTCCTTGAGCCGGCGCTCGACCTCAAAGCAGCGGGGCGCCGCGATGTCCTCCAGGTTGATGCCGCCAAAGCCGCCCGAGATCAGATAGACCGTGCGCACGATCTCGTCCACATCCTTGGAGCGCACGCAGATCGGGAACGCGTCCACGCCCGCAAACGCCTTGAACAGCGCGCACTTGCCCTCCATGACGGGCATGCCCGCCTCGGGGCCGATGTCGCCCAGGCCGAGCACAGCGGTGCCGTCGGTGACGACCGCGACGGTGTTGTGCCGGCCGGTCAGCAGGAAGGACTTGTCATAGTCGTCCCGGATGGCCAGGCAGGGCTCGGCCACGCCGGGGGTATAGGCGAGGGAGAGCTCCTCGCTGTTGGTGACGGGGCAGCGGGGCGTGATCTCGAGCTTTCCCGCCCACTCGTAGTGCTTTGCCAGCGCGCGCGCTTTGACGTCCATGATGCGCATCTCCTTTGCGTTTGAGCCCGGAGCGGGCTTTTTCCCTATCAGTATACCGCATGGAGCGGTCCGCGCGCAAGGGATGCCGCGCGGCTGACCGGGCGCGCTATTTTCTGCGAATGATTGACAGGCGCGGCGCATATTGGTATAATCTTCGAAACAGAATATCCCATGAGGGAGTAGTTCCGCGCCCTCCGGGCGCGTGGCCGGCCAACATCACGTCTGTGCGCCTGCGCGGGCTGGCCTGCCGTCAGAATGAGACTCATGCTGGCTCTGTGCTTCCGGCAGGGGTCTTTTGTTTTTACCCGCACACATCGCAGAAAAGAGGGAATCGCCATGCGCTATGAAACCCAGGAACCCCGGACCGTCCTCGCCGCGCTTCAGTCGGATGAGGCGGGCCTGTCGCAGGCCGAGGCCGCGCGCCGCCTGACGGAGCACGGCCCCAACAAACTCGCCGAGCAGAAGAAGCCCTCGCTCGTCGCGCGCTTTTTCGCCCAGTTCAAAGACCCGATGACGTTCATCCTGCTCGCGGCTGCGGCCGTGTCGGGCTTTACCGCCGCCTATGCCGGCGAGTCGTTCGCGGACGTCATCATCATCCTGGCGGTCGTCATCATCAACGCGCTGCTGGGCGTCATCCAGGAGAGCAAGGCCGAGCAGGCCATCGAGGCGCTGCAGCGCATGTCCGCCGCGCGCAGCCGCGTGCGCCGCGAGGGCGCGGTCGTCGAGCTGCCCAGCAGCGAACTGGTGCCGGGCGACGTCGTGCTGCTGGAGGCCGGCGACGCCGTGCCCGCCGACGCGCGCCTGCTGCACAGCGCCAGCCTGAAGGTCGAAGAGGCCGCGCTGACGGGCGAGTCCGTGCCGGTGGAAAAGCACGCCGAGGCGCTCGCCTGCGAGGAGGGCAAGGCCATCCCGCTGGGCGACCGCAAGAACATGGTGTACATGGGCTCCACCGCCGTCTATGGCCGCGCCGAGGCGGTCGTCACCTCCACGGGCATGCGCACCGAGATGGGCAAGATCGCCACCGCCCTGCAGGATGCCAAGGAGGAGCGCACGCCCCTGCAGCTGCGCCTGGCGCAGCTCAGCCGCATCCTCTCCGCCGCAGTGCTGGGCATCTGCGCGTTCATCTTCCTGCTGGGACTGTGGCGCGCATGGCCGATCGAGCACGTCGCCTCGCTGATCGATACGTTCATGGTTGCGGTCAGCCTGGCCGTCGCCGCGATCCCCGAGGGCCTGGCCACGGTCGTGACGATCGTGCTGTCCATCGGCGTGACGAACATGTCCCGCCGCAATGCGATCATCCGCCGCCTGACCGCGGTGGAGACGCTCGGCTGCGCGCAGGTCGTCTGTTCGGACAAGACCGGCACGCTCACGCAGAACCGCATGACCGTCACCGCGCATGCCGGCGCGGACGAGGGCGCGACCGCGCGCGCGATGGCGCTGTGCTCCGACGCGCGCCTGGGCGCAGACGGCGCCGTGCAGGGCGAGCCGACCGAGGCCGCGCTGGTGCAGTGGGCGGCCGCACGCGGCCTGAAAAAGCCCGATCTGGAGGCCAAGCTGCCGCGCGTGGCCGAGGCGCCGTTCGACTCCGGGCGCAAGATGATGTCCACCGTGCACCGCGCGGCGGATGGGTTCATCCAATACACCAAGGGCGCGCCGGACGCGCTGCTGGGCCGTTGCACGCACGCGATGCGGGACGGCGAGCGCGTGGAGATGACCGACGAGCTGCGCGCGCAGATCCTCAGCGACAACAAGGAGATGGCCGACCGCGCGCTGCGCGTGCTGGCCGCGGCCGAGCGGCGCTACGACGCGCTGCCGGGGGACACCTCTCCCGAGGCGCTGGAGCAGGGGCTCACGTTCCTGGGCCTGTGCGGCATGATCGATCCGGTGCGTCCCGAGGCCAAGGAGGCCGTTGCGCGCTGCCGCGAGGCGGGCATCCGGCCCGTGATGATCACGGGCGACCACCGCGACACGGCCGTGGCCATCGCGCGCGAGCTGGGCATCCTTCGCTCGCCGGACGAGGCGATCACCGGCGCGGACCTGGACGAGATCGACGACGAGACGCTGCAGCGGGACATCGAGCGCTACAGCGTCTATGCCCGCGTGCAGCCCGAGCACAAGGTGCGCATCGTGCAGGCCTGGAAGCAGCGCGGGCGCGTCACGGCGATGACGGGCGACGGCGTCAACGACGCGCCCTCCATCAAGGCTGCGGACATCGGCGTGGGCATGGGCATCACGGGCACGGACGTCACCAAGAACGTGGCGGACATGGTGCTCACGGACGACAACTTCGCCACGATCGTCTCCGCCGTGGAGGAAGGCCGGCGCATCTACGACAACATCCGCAAGTCCATCCAGTTCCTGCTCTCCTCCAACCTCAGCGAGGTCGTGGGCATCTTCGTGGCGACGCTGCTGGGCTTCACGCTGCTCAAGCCCGTGCACCTGCTGTGGATCAACCTGATCACCGACTGCTTCCCCGCGCTGGCGCTGGGCCTGGAGCGTGCGGAGCCGGACGTCATGCGCCGCCCGCCGCGCGACCCCAAGGAGAGCATCCTCGCCGGCGGCCTGGGCGCGGGCGTCGTCTATCAGGGCGCGCTGGTCGCGGCGATCACGCTGTTTGCCTACCTGCTGGGGCACTATATGGAGTCCGGCCAGTGGGCGTTCGTCAACAGCCCCGACGGCATGACGATGGCGTTCCTGACCATGTCCATGGCCGAGATCTTCCACTCCTTCAACATGCGCTCGCAGCGCGGGTCCGTGCTGCAGCTGCACAGCCACAACGTCATGCTCTGGGGCGCGATGGCGCTCTCACTGCTGCTGACGACGGCGGTCATCTACGTGCCGTTCCTCTCCGCCGCGTTCGGGTTTGAGCACATCTCCGCCGCGGAGTACTTCACCGCGCTGGGGCTGGCCTTCCTCGTCATCCCGGTGGTCGAGATCGTCAAGTTCGTGCAGCGCCGCCTCGCCGCCCGCCGCGGTTGACCTTTATATTTCTTGATATGCGTGGACATCGCCGCGCCGTTCTGATAGAATGAAGCGAAATCCAAAAACGGAGGCTTTTCATGAACAGACGCGACATCTGGATGACCGCGCTCAAGGGCGTGTGCATCGGCGGATCCATGACCGTGCCGGGCGTCAGCGGCGGGTCCATGGCGATGATCCTGGGCATCTACGACCGGCTGATCTCCGCGATCAGCTCGCTGCTGAAGGACCTGAAGGGCAACCTGCTGTTTCTGCTGGTCTTCCTGTGCGGCAGTCTGGCGGGCATGATCCTCTTTGCCAATCCGCTGCTGGCGCTGATTCAGCGCTATCCCAAGCCAATGCTCTTCTTCTTCATCGGCGCGGTCGCAGGCGGCGTGCCGATGATCGTGCGAAAGGCGCAGGTGCGCGCCTTTTCCGCGCCGGACGCGCTGCTCATCCTCGGCGGCGCCGCGTGCGTGGCCGCGCTGGGCCTCCTGCCCGAGGGGCTCCTCGGCGCGCAGGCCGGCCTGGCGGGCATAGCGCTGGAGTTCGCCGCCGGCATCGTCGTGGCCGTCGCGCTGGTGCTGCCCGGCATCAGCGTGTCGTTCATGCTGCTGGTGATGGGCATGTACGACCGCGTGCTGCACAGCGTCGCGGCGCTGGACCTGCTTTCGCTCGTCCCGCTGGGTCTGGGCCTGCTGGCGGGCATCCTGGCCACGACGCGCACGCTCGAGCGCGCGATGGCGCGCTTCCCCCGGCCGACATACCTGATCATCCTCGGGTTCGTGCTCGGCTCGGTGCTTGAGGTCTTTCCGGGGCTTCCCGGCAGCATCCTGGAGTGGCTGATCTGCCTTGTGCTGGCCGGCGGCGGCTTCAGCGCGGTGCATCTGCTCTCCCGCCGCGAGGAGGCGGCTGCTGGCGGCTGAACGCCCCGCCGCAGGGTTGGAGCGGCAAAACGCGGCTTTGAACCGCCTATCCATTGACAGCGGCACACAGTTCCTGTACCATGAAGCCATCCAAGGGGGCGAGGTCCCCCACTGGGAGGGATGAGATTCATGAAACAGGTGCTCTGTGTGCTGCTTTCTTTGCTTCTGGCGCTCAGCGGCGGCGGCGCGCTCGCCTCCGGCATCGTGCTGGGCGGCGCGCCGGCCGAGCCGGCGGCCGAAGCGACGGCCGAGCCGGTGGTTGAAGCGGCGGCCGGACCGGCCGCTCCGGCGCAGGACGCCGCTTCCGTCGCGTTTGCGCCGCTGGCGGTCGAGGCGCAGGCAAACGGCGACGCGCTGATCGCCGGCGCCGCTTCCCCCGTCGCGGCGGAGGGAAAGCTGTACTTCGTGGCGGGCGGCGCGGTGTACGCCTATGCGCCGGGCGCGGCCGAGGCCGAGGCGCGCTTCGCGCTCCCGCAGGGGGCGCGCCTGCTGGGCGGCGAGACGCTGTGGGGCTTTGACCCCGCGACCGGCGAGGTTGGCCCCTTCACGGCTGCGGGCGCCATCGACGCGCAGGTGCAGCTGGATGCGGCGCAGCTGGCGGCCTATGCGCCCTACGGCGTGTGCCGGTCTGGAGACTTTCTGTGGATGCTGGCCTATGACGCCGCCGCACCCACTGTGGGCGAGGAGCAGTTGGTGCGCTTTGACCTGACGACGGGCGATTCGGAGGTTCTCTCCATGCCCTATGCGCTGGAGATCGCGACCTACAAGGATGGCGGCGTGCTGGTGCTTTGGCAGGACCTGCAGCGCATCACCGACAGCATGGGCACGGACCTGGGCATCGTGGTGGATGCCATCGACGCGCAGGGCGCGGCGGCGGGCAACATCGCCTCGGGCCTGGGCGCGCAAATGGGCGGCATCGCCTATGACGCGCAGGGCGACACACTGTACTGCTCGGGCGCGGGCGAGATCAAGCAGGCCCAACCCGACGGCACGCTGCAGACCGTGGCCTACGCGCCGGTGACGACGAGCATGACGCGCCCGGCAGCCTTTGCCGGCGGCGTCTACGCCGTGGAGGGGGACGACGGCCTGGTGCTGCGCGCGCCGGGCGAGGTCGAGGACTCGCAGCGGCTGACGATCCTGGGCGGCCTGATGGACGACACGGCGCGCGCGTTCATGGAGGAGACGGGCGCGGCGGTGACGTTCGACTCCTCGCGCGTGCTGACGAGCAGCGAAGCCGTGCGCAACGACATGCTCTCCGGCGCCTCGGATGTGGACATCTACGTGCTCAACGTGCTGCTGGGCGTGCAGCCGCTGATGGAGAAGAACTACCTGGCGCCCATCGAGTCCGAGGCGCTGCAGGCGGATGTGGCGTCGATGTATCCGCAGGTCGCGCAGGCGCTGACGATGGACGGCGTGCTCTACGCCTACCCGCAGCAGTTCCAGCTCGTCTCCTGGGCGGTGAACGAGGACGCCTGCGAGGCGGTCGGCTGGACGGAGCCGACGCCCACGACGTTCAGCGAGCTGCTCAGCCAACTGGCGCTGTGGGAGGCGGACTATGCGGAGCAGTACCCGGACTACAGCTACACGCAGCTCTACCTGGGCGGCACGCAGCTGCTCTCGCAGGCGCTGACGCAATACGCGCTGATGTATGCGACGGACGATGCGCCGCTGCGCTTTGACACGCCGGCCTTCGTGGCGCTGCTGGAGCAGATCGAGGGCATGGATCTGGGCGAAGCGAACGCGGAGGAGATGTCCACGGAGGAGCTGATGAGCAGCGTGATGGCCGCGCTCAACCGTGAAGCGCTGATCGACACGCTGACGACGGACGTGCTGACCGTCAGCGACGACGCCACGCCGCGCAAGCGGCCGATCGCGCCGATGGTCTTTACCGAGGGCGAGACGCCGGCCATCCAGGCGAGCCTGTCAGTGTACGTGCTCAACCCCAACAGCCCGCGTCTGGACCTGGCGGTACAGTTCCTGGAGTACGTCAGCGCGCATCCAGACGACCGCATGCGCATTGCGCTGCATCCGCAGGAGGATGAGCCCGCGCGCCCGGCGGACTACGAGGACAAGGTGGCGGAGTTGCAGGGCGAGATCGACGCGCTCAGCGCGCAACTGGAAACCGCTGATGCGGTCATGGTCGGTGAGCTACAGGACGCCATCGCGCAGTACGAGTCGCAGCTGGACGTGCTGGAGGCAACGTACTGGGCCGTCAGCCCCGACGGCATCCGCTACTTCCGGGAACTGGCGCCGTATATGACGCTGGGCCTGAACGCGGACTTCTTCTTCAATGTGGAGGACGCCTCCGCCACCGAGGCGCTGAACGACCTGCTCCTGCGCTACCTGGACGGCCAGCTCAACGCACAGCAGCTGGTGGCCGAGCTGGACCAGAAGCTGGAGATGATGTACCTGGAGCAGATGTGATCTGCGAAAAGACGCCCGGCGCTCCGAATGGAGCGTCGGGCGTCCGCGTTTCTCTGCTTACTTTTCCGCCGCCTTGAGCGTGATGACGACGTGCCGGTTGGGCTCTTCGCCCTCGCTGTGCGTCTCCACAGCCGGATGTCCCTGCAGCGTCGCATGCAGCACGCGCCGCTCGTAGGGGTTCATCGGCTCGAGCACGACCTTGCGGCCCGTCTTCACCGCACGCTGGGCCATGCGGTTGGCCAAGCGGCGCAGCGACTCCTCCCGCTTGGCGCGGTAGTTCTCCGTGTCGAGCGTCACGCGCGTGTAGCCCTCGCGGCCCTTGTTCACCTGCAGGCTGGTCAAATACTGCAGCGCGTCAAGCGTCTCGCCGCGCCGGCCGATCAGGATGCCCAAGGTGTCGCCCACCATGCGCACGTACAGGCTTCCGTCCTCCTGCTTGTCCACATATACCTGGACGGATACGCCCATCAGGGCCGTCACGTCCATCAGAAACTTCTGCGCGCGGCCCTCGATCGTCTCCGGATCGTGCAGAACCGGCGGCTCCGTGGGCAACTCCATGGGCTTGCGCAGCGGCACTTGCGCACGCACAGTTTCCGTCTCCTGCGGTCGCTCCTCCGAACGACCGCCGCGCGAACGCTGACGCACGCCACGGCTGCGGGAACGCTGGCCCTCCTTCGCGGGCTTACCGTCGGCCTTCGGAGCCGCCTCGGCCTTCGGAGCCGCCTCAGCCTTCGGAGCCGTCTCGGCCTTCGGAGCCGTCTCAGCCCTGGGAGCTGCCTCAGCCTTCGGAGCCGCCTCGGCCTTCGGAGCCGCCTCGGCCTTCGGGGCCGCCTCGGCCCTGGGGGCTGCCTCAGCCCTGGGGGCTGCCTCAGCCTTTTCCGGAGCTTCCTTGCGCGCAGGGCGCTGCCGGCGCTGTTGCTGCTGCGGGTTCAGCGAGAATGAGCTGAGGATGTCGGACATGCCGTCGTCCTCGTCCTCCTCGCGCAGCACCGTCAGGCGCACCCGGGCGGGCTTGGAGCCGAACAGGCCAAACAGGCCCTTTGCGCCCTCGTCGAGCACCTCCACCCGGACGTCCGAGATCGTACAGCCGAGCTGGCGCAGGCCCTCGCTGATCGCTTCCTCGGTGGTCTTCGCGGAGAACTCATGCGTCTTGGTCATTTGATGCCAACCTCCTCAGCAATGGCGGCCTTACGGTCCTGCCATTCAAAATACTTGGCAAAGGCGATCTGCTGGATGATGGCAAAGACGTTAGAGGTCACCCAGTACAGGGAAAAGGCAGCGCTGGACGTCGTACAGAACAGCAGCGACATGGCCGCGAACATCCAGTTCATCATCTTCATGTTGGCCTGGCCCTGCGCCTGCGTCTGGGCAGTCTGCTGGGTGCTGATGCGGGTCATGAAGATCTGGGAGACAACCGCCAGCGCCGGCAGGATGTACAGGCCGTTGAAGTCCTTGAAGATCGTCAGGCTAAAGAAGATGAAGTTGATGTTGGCAAACGCAGGCGAAATCGCAGCCACATGCGGCGCGTACTCTGCAGAGGCGATGAACGGCGCCACGACGTTGTTGATGTACTCGGTCAGCGCGTTCTGGTTGGCCAGGTTCAGCGGCGCGGAAAGGATGCCCTGCGCCACGAGCTGCTGGCTGGCGCTGTTCCAGGTCTCATAGCCGATGATCTGCAGGCTGTTCAGATCGGGCAGTACGGTCGCAAAGGGCGTATCGGGCATCCACAGGTTCTTGATCCACAAAAACGGCTGGGCCAGCAGCGACACGTCGATGCTCGGATCGGCCTGAAAGGTCAGAAACTGGCGCACGAGTTCCTCGTTGGCGACGGTGCGCATCGCGCTGAACATGGCGATCAGAATCGGGAAGGACAGCAGCATCGGCAGGCAGCCGGAGAGGGGGTTGATCTTCTCCTTGGCGTAGAGCTCCTGCATCTTCTGGTTGTACTTTTCCTGATCGTTGCCGTACTTCTTCTTGAGCGCCTCCATCTTGGGGTTCAGGTCGGCCATGCGCTTCATGGAGCGGCGGCTCTTGAGGTCCAGCGGGCTGATGCACAGCTTGATCAGCAGCGTAAAGGCGATGATCGCAAAGCCGTAGTCGGGAATGACCTTATAGATCAGGTTGATGATCGACAGCAGCAGGTTGTTAATTGGGGCCATCATGCGGGGATAATCCTCCCTTTGATGTGATTGATGGGGTCATGCGCGCCGGTCACAGCCTGCGCGCGGGCCTTTTACGCCTCACGGGACGGGGTCGTACCCGCCCTTGTGAAACGGGTGACACTTGAGCAGCCTGCGCACCGCCAGATACGTGCCCCTGCGCGCGCCGTATTTTTCGATCGCCTGGCGCGCGTATTCGGAGCATGTGGGCACAAAGCGGCACGAGGGCGGCAGCGCCGGGCTGACGCTGCGCTGGTAAAAGCGAATGAGGCACAGCAGAAACCGCTTCATTTGGCTTCCTCTCGATACAGGGTCTGCCTGCGCAGCAGGTAGTTCATCGAGCGCTGCAGGTGCGCAAAATCGGCCGCCGCCGCGGCCTCGCGCGCGACGAAGACGTATTGTCCACTCTTGAGCAGGGGGATCTGGGGGGAGAATGCCTCGCGAAGCCGGCGCTTGACGCGGTTGCGCACGACGGCCTTTCCGACCTTTTTGCTGACGGAAAATCCCACCTGCATCCGCGGGCCGCGCACGAAGAGCAGCACGAGCTCGCGGCAGGCGCAGGACTTGCCGCGCCTGTACACATACTGAAACTGGCTGTTCTTTCTGAGGCTGTACGTCCGTTTCATCTACAGCCCTCCCGGGGCGCGTCAAAGCGCGCCGCGAATTCTGAAATCACATACGACAAAAACGGCCGCGCCGCTTGCGCTGACGCGTCGCGACGGGCCTGGCGGTCGCGCCGGAATCCGGCGCGACGCCCCCGCGTGCCGCGCACGCAGGGGCGAAATCACATTACCGGGCGCGCGAAAATCAGACGGTGAGCTTCGCGCGGCCACGACGGCGGCGGGCGGCGAGCACGCGGCGACCGTTCTTGGTGGACATGCGCGCGCGGAAGCCGTGCACCTTGGAACGCTGGCGCTTCTTGGGCTGATAGGTTCTGAACATGTTGTCCCACTCCTTCTACACAAAGATGTTTGTCTGTCTCTATTTGGACTCGCGCCGCCTGTACGGCGCTCGAACCCACAATAATCTATTTAAGTATACAGGCCAAAGGGCGCTCTGTCAAGCGGTTGCGCCCCATCAGGCGCGGAAAATTCTGCGCGCGGCCTCGCTTGACAGTTCCCCCTGCGCATGTGTATACTGGCATGGAAAAGATTTCAATTCATCTCTTGTTCCACCGTCGACACAAAGGAGGCTATTTCATGAACCGCGATCTTCGTCCCGAGCGCCTGCTCTTTGCGTCGCTGGGCGCGATATTCGGCCTACTCTTTGCCGCCGCGCTGCTCGGATCCTGTATGCTGGACCGGTTCGACTTCGGGCGCTATACCTATGAATACTCGCACTATGAATGGGACCCACTATATCTGACCCTGCCGGCGCTGCTCGCGCTGTCGCTGTTCATGGGCGCCTCGACCCGCCGCCTGTCGGGCCCGGCGCTGCGCCCAGCGGCCCTTTGCGTGCTGGGCGCGCACGCCGCGTTTGCGTGCGCCTGGGTGCTTGCCGTGCGTGTAAGGCCCGTTGCAGATGCTGCAGAGCTGTTGGCCGCCGCGCAAAGATTTGCTCAGGGCAACCTGTCCTTTGTACAATCGTCCACCTCTTACCTGCGCATCTTTCCCTATCAGCTGGGCTATACCGCCCTGCTGGAGGTGCTGGTGCGCCTGTTCGGCGGCGGCGCGGTGCTCGCCGCGCAGCTGGTCAACGTGCTGGCACTGTGCTCGATCCTGTGCGCGCTCTACGCGTTGACGGGCCGGCTGTTCGGGCGCGAGGCGCAGGCCTGCGCGCTGCTGCTGGGCGCAGGCTGCGTGCAGCCCGCGCTGATGTGCACGTTCGTCTATGGCAACCTGGTGGGGGCCGCCTTCCTGCTCGTGGGGCTCGAGCGGATGACCGCCTTCCTGCACACGGGCCGGCGCGCGCCGTTCGCCGTGGGCGCCGTGTGCCTGGCGCTGTCGGTCGTGCTCAAGTACAACGGCCTCATCGGCGCGCTCGCCATGGCGATCACCCTTTTGCTGCGGGCGCTGCGGATGGGCCGCGGCCGCCGGCTGGCCGCGTGGCTGGCCGCCGCGCTGGTGCTGGCGGCGCCGGTTGGCGCGCAGCGCGGCGTCACCGCGCTGTACGGCCTGCGCACGGGCGCGGACTTTCGCGGCGGTCAGCCGATGATCCTGTGGATGGCCATGGGCCTGCACGAGCAGTTCTCGCGCGCCAGCGGCTGGTATGACGGCTATTCGTACTACACCTATGTCGAAAACGGCGCGGACGCGCAGGTGGCGACGCAGGAAGGCGTGCAGGACATCATCGACAGCCTGTACGGCTATGCGCACGCCCCTTCGCGCTTTCTGCACTTCCTGCCCGACAAGCTGCTCAGCCAGTGGATCGAGCCGACCTTCCAGAGCGTGTGGGTCAATCGAATTTCCGGCCACGAGATTTCTCTGCCACGGTTGGTCCGCTCCCTTCAGGAAGGACGCCTCAATCCGCTGCTGGAGGGCTGGATGAACGTGCTGCAGACGCTCGTCTACCTGTGCGCCGCGCTGGGCCTGCTGCGCCTCTCGCGCGGCGGCGGGCTGCTCCACCTGCCGCTGGCGCTCACGGTCTTTGGGGGCGGGCTGTATCACATGCTGTTCGAGGCCAAAGCGCTGTACATCCTGCCGTACTTTCTGATGCTCCTGCCCTATGCGGCCTACGGGCTGTGCGGCGCGGCCGCGCGCGCCCGGGCGCTACTTGAGCACCACGCACGACGCGCCCAGGCGTAGGCGGAGCGCGCGGATCAATCCCCGCTCGGGTGAAACCCCGTCGGGCGCGGTGAGCGTGACGCGCCGGTCTGCGAGGAAGAAGCGCACCGGCAGCGTGCCGGGGTATTGCAAGAGCAGCGGCCGCAGCGGCGCGATGGCGCCCTCGTCCGGCAGCTTCAAAAAGAGCTTGCGGGGGCTGAGCGGGTCGTCGCGCTCAGCCGCCTCGATCTCCAGCTCCAGCGGGCTGGGGATGGCGGCGCGCGCAGCCGGGGCGGCCGGTTCGGCAGCCTGCCCGCTTCCCTGCGCGCCGTCCGGCGTCAGGCGTTCGACGCTGTCCAGCAGCAGCTTGGGCTCCTCCTCCTCACGCACGGACAGCCGGCCGCTCAGCACGGCCGCCGTCTCCGGCTGCAGCTGGCCCGCGACGCGCTCGTACACGCGCGGGAAGACGAGCGCCTCGACCTGGCCGGTCAGATCCTCCAGCGTGACGAAGGCCATCATGCCGCCGGCGCGCGTCGTCTTCTGGCGCACCTCGGCGATCAGGCCGCCCATCCGGACCGTCATGCCGTCGTAGGACAGCGCGGTCGCCGGGTTGTCCTTGAGCGCCTCGCGGATCTCCTCGATCATGGCGGTGTTGGCCGTCAGCGCCGACAGCGCCTGGCGGTACTCATCCAGCGGATGGCCGCTGATGTACACGCCCGTGACCTCCTTCTCCATGGCCAGCAGCGTGCGCAGCGGATACTCGGGCACGTCCGGCAGCGGCGGCGGCGCGTCGTCCAGCAGGTCGCCAAAGAGCGAGACCTGCCCGGCGACATTCTGTCTGCGCGTCCGGCCCGCGCCCTCCAGCGCGCGCTCGTAGACCGCCATGACCTGCGCGCGCCGCGCGCCCGTCTGGTCGAACGCGCCGGCCTTGACGAGGCTCTCGACCACGCGCTTGTTGACCTGGTCGGTATCCACCCGGCGGCAGAAGTCGTAGATGTCGCGATACGCGCCTCCGACCTCGCGTTCACGCACGATGGCGTCAATGGCCTTTTCGCCGCAGCCCTTGACCGCGCCCAGCCCGAAGCGGATGCCGCGACGGCCCTGCGCGTCCTGCGAGGCGCTGAAGCGGCGCGCGGACAGGTTCACGTCCGGCGGCAGCATCGGGATGTCGTGCTTGCGGCAGTACTGCGTATAGGCGGCGATCTTGGGCGCGTTGCCCGAGACGGAGTTCATCAGCGCGGCGAAGAACTCGACCGGATAGTGCGCCTTGAGGTAGGCCGTCTGCACGGCCACCACGCCGTAGGCCGCGGCGTGCGGCTTGTTGAACGCATAGGACGCGAAGTCCGACATCTCCTCGAAGATCTTCGCCGCGATGTCCTCGCTCACGCCGTTGCGCACGCAGCCCGGCACGACGACCTTGCCGTCCTCCACCAGGCCGTGGATGAAGTACTCGCGCTCCTTCGCCATGACGTCGTGCTTCTTCTTGGCCATGGCGCGGCGCACGAGGTCGCTGCGGCCCAGCGAATAGCCCGCCAGGTCGCGCACGATCTGCATGACTTGCTCCTGATAGACCATGCAGCCGTAGGTGACATCCAGGATCGGCCGGAGCTTCTCGTGCAGGTAGACGATCTTCGACGGGTCCTGCTTGCACTCGATGTAGCGCGGGATGGTATCCATCGGGCCGGGGCGGTACAGCGAGATGGCGGCGATGATGTCCTCAAACGTCTGGGGGCGCATGTTCTGCAAAAACGCGCGCATGCCGCCGGACTCGAGCTGGAACACGCCGTCCGTATCGCCCGCGGAGATGAGCTCATACACCGCCGGGTCGTCCAGCGGAATGTCCTCGGGGCGCAGCTCGACGCCGCGCGCGCGCATCATGTCCAGCGCGTCGCGGATGACGGTGAGCGTGCGCAGGCCCAGAAAGTCCATCTTGAGCAGGCCGAGCTTCTCGATGGTGCCCATGGGGAACTGGGTGGTGATGACCTCGTCGTTGCGCTGTAGCGGCACGTAGTCCGTGACGGGCCGCCTGGTGATCAGCACGCCCGCCGCATGGGTGGAGGCGTGGCGCGGCATGCCCTCCAGCGTGCGCGAGGTGTCGATCAGCGCGGACACGCGCGGCTCGTCCTCATAGCGGTGGCGCAGCTCGGGGTTGGCCTTGAGCGCCTTCTCCAGCGTCATGCCCGGCTCCATGGGGATGAGCTTGGCCACCTCGTCGACCTCGGCGTAGGGATAGCCCATTGCGCGGCCCACGTCGCGCACGACGGCGCGCGCGGCCATGGTGCCGAACGTGATGATCTGCGAGACGTGATCCGCCCCGTAGCGGCGCGCGACGTAGTCGATGACCTCCTGGCGGCGCTCGTAGCAGAAGTCCACGTCGATATCGGGCATGGAGATGCGCTCGGGGTTCAGGAAGCGCTCAAAGAGCAGGTTGTACTTGAGCGGGTCGAGCGTGGTGATGTCCAGCGAATAGGCGACGATCGAGCCGGCGCCGCTGCCGCGCCCCGGGCCGACCATGATGCCGTGGGTCTTGGCATAGTGGATGAAATCCCACACGATGAGGAAGTACTCGACATAGCCCATCGACTCGATGACCGACAGCTCATACTCCAGGCGCTCGCGCGCATCCTTGCGGTCGGGCGCGTAGCGCTGCGCAAAGCCCTGCTCGCACAGCTCGCGCAGCATGGAGCGTGGCGTCTTGCCCTCGGGCACGGGATAGCTGGGCAGGTGGATGGTGCCAAAGTCGAACGTCACATCGCAGCGGGCGGCGATCTCCTCGGTGCGCGCAATCGCATCCGGCCACTGGGGAAACACGCGCGCCATCTCCTCGGGGGATTTGACGTACAGCTCCTCGCTGTCCATGCGCATGCGGTTCTCGTCCTCGAGCGTCTTGCCCGTCTGGATGCACATGAGCACCTCCTGCGCGCGCGCATCCTCGCGGCGCAGATAGTGGCAGTCGTTGGTTGCGACCATGGGGATGCCCGTGCGCTGCGAGACCTGCGCCAGCAGCGGCAGCACCTGCTTCTGGTCGGGCAGGCCGTGATCCATGATCTCGATGAAGTAATTGCCCTTGCCGAACAGCTCCTGCATCTGCAGCGCGTGGCGGCAGGCGTCCTCCATGCGCCCATCCAGCAGCAGCTTGGGCAGCTCGCCCGAGAGGCACGCCGACAGGGCGATCAATCCCTCGCTGTGCGCGCGCAGCAGCGCCATGTCCACGCGCGGCTTGTAGTAGAATCCGCGCGTCCAGCCCTCGCTGACGAGCTTGACGAGGTTGGCATAGCCCTTCTGGTTCTCGCACAGCAGGATCAGGTGGTTGCGCGCGGCGCTGCGCCGGTCGTCCATGTCCGCGCAGGTGTAGACCTCGCAGCCGATGACGGGATGGATGCCGCGCTTTTTCGCCGCGTCGTAAAAGTCGACCACGCCGTACATCGCGCCGTGGTCGGTGATGGCGCAGTGCGTCATGCCCAGCTCCTTCACGCGGTCGAGCAGGGGCCCGATGCGGTTCGCGCCGTCGAGCAGGCTATATTCGGTGTGCAGGTGCAGGTGTGCAAAGGACGGCAAGTCGCATCCCTCCCATTCGTCGGGGTTATCTCTCATTATACCACAGCGCGGCCAGCCGCGAAAGCCAAAAAAGGCGGGACCCTTCGGTCCCGTCAGCGCGCCCTGGGCAGCAGGATGGTGAACGTCGAGCCCCTGCCCAGCGCCGAGCGCACGCGGATCTTGCCGCCGCTGCTCAGCACAATGATCTTGAGGATGGACAGACCCAGGCCATGGCCCGGCGTCTCGCCCGAGCGCGCGGCATCCGCGCGGTAGAACCGGTCGAAGATCGCATTCAGCTCGCTGGCGGAGATGCCCATGCCCGTATCCGACACCGACAGCGCGGCGCTGTCCGGCCCGGCCTCGCAGGCCAGCGTGATCGTCCCGCCCTCCGGCGTGTACTTGACCGCGTTGTCCAGCAGGATGCGCAGCGCCTGCTTGAGCGCGCCGCGGTCCGCCTGCACGAGCGCGGCGTCCAGCCGGCCAGTCTGCACCCGGCGCGCGCCTGCGATCAGCTCCGTCTCGCGCAGCGTCTCCTCGACCAGGTCGCGCGCGTCGAACCGCTCCGGCTTGAGCCGCAGCGTCTTCTTGTCGTGCCGTGCCAGAAAGAGCAGCTTTTCCACCAGCTCCTTCATGTTCTGCGCCTCGCTGCGGATCGCCGCGATCGCCTCGTCGCGCACCTGCGGGTTGTCCTTGCCCCAGCGGTCGAGCAAATCCGCATAGCCCTGGATGACCGCGATGGGCGTGCGCAGCTCGTGCGAGGCGTCGGAGACGAACTGCTTTTGCCCGTTGTAGGCCAGCTCGATGCGGTCCAGCATCTCATTGATGACCGCGGCCAGGTCCTTCAGCTCGTTCTTTGTGCCCTCGACGTTGATGCGCCGGCCCAGGTCGTTGACCGACAGCTTCTGCGCCAGCGCCGTGATCTCGTCGATGGGCTCCAGGACATGCGCGTTGATACGCCGGCCCGCGAACAGAAAGCGCGTTGCCCGCAGCGCATCCAGTACCAGCAGCAGCGCGGACAGCGCCAGCGCGCCCGCCACGTGCCAGGTCAGGTCGTACACGACATAGCGGCCCTGCGCCGCATACGTCAGCTTCAGACGCGGCGCGCCGTCGTCCAACGACACGCCCTCCAGCCCGCCCAGGCGGCCGCCCAACCGCAGCCAATCGGCCGGGCGCTCGTCCAGCGCCTGCGCGCGCACGGCGGGCAGCGCGCTCCGCTCGCCCGCAGCCACGCGCTGCGCGTCGCGCGGGAGCACGGACAGCTCCAGCCCGACCGCCAGCACGAGAAAGACCAGTAGCTCCGTGACGCACATCTTCATCAGGAGCCGCGCATAGTTGAACGAGATGCGCAGGCCCAGCGACAGGCGGATGCGGCTGACGGTCTGCACGGCCGCGCGGTGCGTGCGCCCGCTCAGGCGGTTGAACAGGTTGTCGCCGCGGCTTATCGCCTCGCGCCTGCGCGCCCTGCGCGCGTTCTCTCTCGCGCGCCTGCGTTCCCTGCGCGCCGCCTGCGCTCGCGCCTTGCGCTCGCGAACCCTGCGCCTGCGCTCGCGGGCGCGCGCATCCTTCGCCTCATTCCTCATGGCGCAGCATGTACCCCACCCCGCGCACGGTGTGCAGGTATTTGACCCCCGTCTTCTCGTCGATCTTGGTGCGCAGGTAGCGGATGTACACGTCCACGATGTTCGTATCGCCGGCGTACTCATAGCCCCACACGTCGTTGAGCAGCGCGTCGCGCGTGACGACCTGGCCCTGCCGCTCCAGCAGATAGCGCAGCAGGTCGAACTCCTTCTTCGTCAGCGAGATGGGCATGTCCCCATAGGCGACGGCATAGGAGCGCGTATCGAGCGTCAGCGGGCCCGCGCGCAGCACGCCGCCCTCCGCCCCGCCGCCCGCGCGCGCGCGGCGCTTGAGCAGCACGCGGATGCGCGCGAGCAGTTCCTCGATGGCAAAGGGCTTGGTCATGTAGTCGTCCGCGCCCATGTCCAGGCCCATGACCTTGTCGGACACGTCGTCCTTGGCCGTGAGCATGATGATGGGCGTGTCGCGCTCCTGGCGCACCCTGCGGCAGACCTCGATGCCCGACAGACGCGGCAGCATCAGGTCCAGCACGATCAGGTCGGGCTTCCAGGCAGCCACCTGCTCCAACCCGCTGCGCCCGTCGCCGCTGACGGCGACCTCGTAGCCCTCGTGTGCGAGCTCCAGCTCGATGAAGCGCGCGATCTTCGTTTCATCCTCGACGATCAGGATCCTGGGCATGGCTTCGTCCTTTCAGGCTGTCTCAGCCGATGGTGATCTCGCTCTCGTTCCCGTCCCCATCGCGGGGCCGCTCCTTGTCAGGCTGTACGTCGTATTCCTGCATAGGCTCGTCGCAGGGCGGATTCACAGGCTCCGCATCGGGCCCTTCCTCCGGCTGCGGCGCGCCGGCCTGCGCCGTCTCGCGCACCGTGCGGGCCGCGTCGCGCCCGGCCTGGGCAAAGCTGCCCGCGGTCTTGCGGATGTTCTCGGCCGCATTGTCCACGATGTCGCGCAGCTCGTCCTCCACGCGCCCATCCCTGCGGCCCGTGCGCAGGTTGATGCGGCATCCGAACACGAACAGCAGCAGCACGCTGGGGATCATCACGTGCGGCGCAAACAGGAACACGAGCAGCACGTAGAGCACCGGCAGGTTGGCGACCGTCTCGTCCGAGCGGGCGACGAGCAGGTTGGTATGCAGAAACGTCGAAAGGATGCCCTGCCAGTCCGTGCCCCGCTCGCCCTCGCGGCGAAACTCTCGCGCTTCCTTGCGCGCCCTCTGCGCGCGCTCGCCTCCACGCGCGCCCGCCTGCGGCTTGAGCCGGCCGCGGCGCTCCAGGTCCACCAGGCAGCGCGTCAGGTCGCCGCCGTAGCGGTCGAGCAGCTCCAGCGCCTCCTCATAGGAAACATAGGCCTTGGCGCGCAGGTATTCGATCTGTTCCACCGTATAGGTTGCCATAAGGGGTCCTCCTTTTCGATCCGCCGGCGGGTCGGCCCGCCCTCTGTCCCTAGGATAGCACGCGCCGCGCACGGGCGCTTTGGAGCGGCCTTACAGCTTCATGAGAATTCGATTAACGCCTCAGATCCGCTGGCGCGCGTGCGCCCCGGCCCCCGAAGCGCGCAGGCCCGGCGCCAGGCTCGCGCGCAGGTCGCACACCGCCTGCACCGCCGCCAGCAGGTTCATCGCCATCGCCGCCGTCATCGGCAGCACGTACTGGCCCGTCAGCGCCGGCACATAGCCCAGCATCGTCGCGCCCGCGACGAGCACGCACACGCGGATGCGCCGCTCATGGCGCAGCGCATAGAACATCGAGACGAACGCGGGCAGGAAGAAGCTGCGCGCGCTCATGCCCGGCAGGAGCATCGGCACGGCCAGCGCGCACAGCAGCAGCGCCTGCCACAGCGCGCTGCGCGGCACGTGACGGCGCAGTCGCCAGGCAAGCCACGCGCCCGCGCCCAGCGCAATGCCCGCCGCCCACACGCCCGCCGCCTGCAGGCGGTCAAGCGTCTCCTGCGTAAACCACTTGTTCATCTCGCCCGTGTATACGCCCGGCACGAACTCCAGATAGCCGAACTGCTCGCGGTAGCTCATGCTGGCCGCGGGCACGAACTGGTACAGCGACGGCGCGCAGTATGCCAGTTGGTCCTGCGAGAACGCGAACAGGCGCGCAGGCGAGAGCGCCGCCAGCGCCGTTTCCGGCGAAGCGGCCAGCGCGAGCGGCAGCGCGCACAGCAGCAGCGTCAGCAATGCCTCCGCCAGCGCGCGCAGGCGCAGCCCCCCGTGCGGCCACAGCAGCAGCAGCGGTAGGCAGAACAGCGCCTCTGCGCCGGCCGCATACGCCAGCGCGAACAGCACGGCGCACAGCGTCCGACGGCGGCTGAGCAGCGCGTACAGCGACAGCACGCACAGCAGCGCGCACAGCGCATCCCACTGCGCCCAATAGGCGCCCGTCAGCCAGGTGAGCGGGCAGTACAGCACCGCCAGCATCGCCAGCGTGCCGCGCCGGCGGTCCACGAAGCGCTCGACCAGCGCCCGCGCCGCAAACGCCAGCGCGAAGTCGAACACGATGGAGGCGAGCTTGATCATGTACAGCTCGCGGAAGGGGATCCGGCTGATGAGCGCATAGCCGTACACGCCCAGCAGCCCGTAGCGGCCCGCGCCCTGCGCCGCCGCGCCCAGGCCGTCCTGCGCCAGCGCCTCGACGAAGAGCCGCTGCGCCGTGTGGTCCGGCGTCACCTGGTTGAACACCGTCGTGCGCAGCACGTAGGCGCAGGTCAGCGCGAAGTACACGAACAGGAATTCGAGCCACTTCAGGTCGCGGGAGAGGATGGCGTAGCCCAGCACCGCCGCCAGCGGCGTGAGCAGCACCACGATCAGCACGCGGCGCATCTCCCAGGTCTCCACAAAGGACAGGTTGGCCAGCGGACCGGCAAACGCGCTGAACGCCATCAGCCCCGCCGTCGTGGCCAGGGCGAGCAGCAGCTGCAGCGCGCGCCGCCGCCGCTCGCAGAAGGACATCACGTTTCGAATCGCTTGCATATCGTCTTCCTTTCGTGCGTCACACGCGCTCGGGCGCGGACGCCTCCTGCGCGCAGGGCGCATCCGGGCAGGCGGCCTGCCGTGCCCTGAGCTCCGTCAGGATGTCGCGCGCGATGAACGCCAGCGCGGCGATGTTCATCACGGAGGCCACAATCATCGGCACGCCGCGCGCGCGCGTCAGGAAGGGCATGTAGCTGGCAAACGACGCGCCGATCACCAGCATGGGCACGAACGCGCGGCGCGGATAGCGCGCGCCATAGAGCAGACAGAGCATGTCGGCCATGTAGAAGTAGCGGTCGTGCATCTTGGGCAGCACCAGCGGCAGAAACAGCGCGCTGAACGCCGCCATGCGCCACACCTGGTCAAAGCCCAGGAACCGCCGCCGCTTCCACAGGAAGAAGAGCACGGCCAGCACGATCACCGCCGCGGCGATGAGCGTCGCGTTTTGCAGCCACCACATCGTGTCCAGCGTAAAGTACCAGCGCGTCAGGCTCACGTCCATCGTCTGATGCTCGTCAAACAGCGCGCTCACCCACGGCCACTGGGGCGCGTTGGCCAGCTCGACCTGCGGAAAGAACTGATAGATGCTCGCCGCGTTGTACGTCAGCCGGTCGGAGTACTGCCCCAGCGACTGGTTGACGTAGATCGTCAGCGCCGAGAGCAGCGAGCGCCCGGCCAGCAGCGCGGGCACGAGCGTGAGCAGGTACGTGCCCGCAAACGCCAGCGCGTGGCGCCAGCGGTACTTCCCGTGCAGCAGCCCAAACAGCACCATCGGGAAGAAGAAGATCGTCTGCAGCTTGAAGCAGAACGCCAGCGACAGCAGCGACGCGGACACCACCGGCCGGCCGGCCAGCAGCGCGTACAGGCACGCCACGACGAAAAACACGTACAGCGCGTCGCACTGGGCCCAGTAGGCGCTGTTCCACCACACCGTCGGCAGCGCGAGCACCGCCAGGAACACCGGCAGCGACGCGCGCTCGTCGATGAAGCGGTGCACCGTCTCCATCATCATCAGCGCGAGCGCAAAGTCGAACGCGACCGACACGAGCTTGATCAAGTACAGGTCTGAAATGGGGCTCCTGGCGATCAGCGCGAGGATATACAGGTACGGCAGGTTATAGTCGCCAATTTCCTCGCGGATCATGCCAAAACCGCCCTCGCGGAACGTATCGACCCAGCGCTCCAGAAAGGACGCGTAGTCCGCCGACACCTGATCGAACATGTGCAGGCGCAAAAGGAGCGCCGCCACGGCGCCCGCGCACGCCGCGAGGAACGCCGCGGGCGTCATGCGCCTGCGCAGGGCGAGCGCACAGAGCACCGCCAGTAGCAGCGCTCCCGTCAGGCGCGTGAAGGCGGCGCGGTCGCCCTCGCAGGCAAAGCGCGTGAGCGAGGCGATCGGCCCGCCGGCCATGCAGGCGAGCAGGTACAGCGCGGTCAGCGCGGCGGCGAATGCAAAGCGCCATGCGCGCCTCTGCAGGATGCGCGAGGCGCGGGAAGGGATGCTGTTCAAGGCTGGGAGACCCCTTTCCTGTCGGAAGCGGCCGCAGCCGTCCGACGCATAATCACATCTATTATACAAAAATTGCAGGATTTATCAAGGGCAGCGCGAAAAGATCGCAAAAGCCCTTGCGGTTTTTCGCCAAAGCGTTTACAATGAACGTACATCCGGCCCGTCTGGCCGGGCATTTTCGAAGGAGTGACGAAAGATCATGAGCATTGTGCGCGCCCCCTTCGGCGTCATGCCCTCGGGCGAAGCGGTCGATCAGTACACCCTGCAAAACGCCGGCGGCAGCAGCGTTTCGATCATCACCTACGGCGGCACGCTGACCGCCATCCGCGTGCCCGACCGCGCGGGCAAGCTGTCCGACGTGTGCCTGGGCTTTGACACGTTGGAGAAATACCTGAACGTGCCCGGCTATATGGGCGCGCTCATCGGCCGCTATGCCAACCGCATCGGCGGCGCCCGCTTCACGCTGAACGGCAAGACCTATCCCCTCTATGCCAACGAGGGCGAGAACACGCTGCACGGCGGCAAGGTCGGCTTCAACCGCAAGGTCTGGGCGGCCCAGACCGTCAGCGAGCCGGGCGTGGAGCGGCTCGTGCTCACCTGCCGCAGCGAGGACGGCGAGGAGGGCTACCCCGGCGCGCTGGATGTGCGCGTCACCTACTCGTTTGACGACGAGGACGAGCTGACGATCCACTACGAGGCCGTCTGCGACCAGGACACCGTCGTCAACCTGACCAACCACTGCTACTTCAACCTCGCCGGCCACGACAGCGGCACCGTCGAGGACCACGTCATCCAGATCAATGCCGACCGCTTCACCGTCGTGCGCCCCGACTCCATCCCCACGGGCGAGCTGCGCCCGGTCGACGGCACGCCGTTCGACCTGCGCGCGGGCCTGCGCATCGGCGACGGCCTGGCCCGCATCGGCGAGGACGAGCAGATGCGCTTTGGCAAGGGCTATGACCACAACTTCGCCATCTCCTGCGAGGGTGAGGGCGTCGTCAAGGCCGTGGAGCTGTACGATCCGGCCTCCGGCCGCGTGATGGAGACGTTCACCGACATGCCCGGCGTGCAGTTCTACAGCGCCAACATGCTCGAGAGCGACTTTGCGGGCAAGGACGGCGTGATGTACGGCCATCATGCGGGCCTGTGCCTGGAGACACAGTTCTTCCCCGACTCGCCCAACCGGCCGGAGTTCCCCTCCTGCACGCTGCGCGCGGGCCAGAAGTACGACTACACCACCGTGTACAAGTTCTCCGTGCGCGAGAACGCCTGATCCCAGCCCGTCAGCCGGCGCGTTCCTTCGGGAGCGCGCCGTTTTTTTACTTCACGCGCCGCCGCATCGCGTTGAGCCTGCGCGTGAGCGGGTAGTCGCGCGTGAAGTACAGCTCTTCCGTCTCCGCGCGCACGCAGGGCTCGCCCGCATCCCGCCGCAGCACAACCCCGCAGGCCAGCCCCGGGTATGCCCGCGCGGTGAAGCAGACCTTGTGCGCATAGGGCAGCGCATCGAATGCGCGCAGCTGCGCCTCCGTCGCGCCGTTCTGGTCGCAGAACTTGACCAGCAGGTTGTCCCAGTTGATCCGCGCGGCCCGGCGCACCCACTTCTCGCGCGCCTCCCGCTCGTCGGCGTAGTGCATGAAGAAGACCTCCACGTCCAGCAGCCGCGCCACGGGATAGCGGCCGTAGCCCGGATCCACCGCGCGCAGCGCCGCCGCATGGCGCGACGCGGCCGGATCGATGAACGCCAGCGGCGCGGCCAGGTAACGCCGCGGGTCCCGCAGCAGCCGCAGATAGTCCTCCGGCATGAAAAACAGCCCCGCCGTGGGCGTGCGGTACGGCAGCCCATAGCGCTGATAGACAAAGCCGCCGAAGCAGTTGTTCGACAGCACGGTGAAGTCGCGATTGCGCAGCGCCGCCCGCCGCAGCGCCTTGCGCGCCGCCTCCATGCGCCGCCGCAGCGCCCACCACGGGCGCAGCACACGCTCGCCCAGCGCGCGCTTGACGGATTCCCTGTTCATGTGCCCTCCTGCGCGGCCCTGCGCGCATCCTTTTTCTTCATTATAACGCGGCGCGGCGGGGCTGACAAGTTGACATTCCGGCCCGGGCCTGTTACAATGCTCATAGACATCAACGCGCCCCGGCCTGCGGGCCTCCGGGCGAAACGGAGGTATGGCTTCTATGAAGCGTGTATTCCTGCTCACAGCGATGCTGCTTGCGTGCGTCCTCGCGCTTTCCGGCTGCCAGGCGCTCGGCGGATTGGGCGCCACGCCCACGCCGATCCCGACCGCCTCCCCCTCGCCCACGCCCTCGCCCACGCCGGAGCCTACGAAGGATCCGACCATCAATGAGGACATGCCCGCGCTCGATCCGACGCAGCCCGGCCAGACGCCCGTGCCGATCGACCCGATCGACATGCCCACGCCCACGCCTACGCCCACGCTCAATCTGGAGTACGACACCTTCTCCTCCAGCGCCGCGGGCTTCTCCTTCAGCAAGCCCACGACCTGGATCCAGACCCAGGGCACCGTTGCCGAGTTCGTGCAGTACGTCGAACCCTCCGCAGAGGCTTCCACGCGCGAGGACAGCGGCTACCCCACCCGCCTGACCATCGTCAAGTATCAGAAGGGCACGCCCCAGACCTCCGACGACGCGCGCGACCAGCTCACCTCCGTCGTCCAGGAGCTCGCCTCCGAGTTCCAGGAGATGACCGTCAACGATACATACGGCAGTCTGTCCATGGGCGGCGGCAACGGCTACTACGTGTACTACCGCGGCGTCGTGGCCGATCCCTCCAACCCTGCCGTCACCTACTCGGTGCGCGGGCGCGCTGGCGTCGTCGCCATCGGCCAGGCGCTCTACCAGATCCGCATCTCCACCCCCGCCAACCTGTTCGAGTACTACCAGGACGTCTACCGCACGGCGCGCAATTCCTTCGACGTGCTGTAAGCCCTCTACCGGCCCCTTGAGGCCGGTTTTTTTGCATTTTAGGCGCATCCCCTGCACGAAACCATTTACTACATCCGTCTTATAGGTAAAAGATGCAAACGGGGGAGATGGAGACATGCCACACCTGAATCGCCGGTTGTCCGCGCTGCTCCTCGCAGCGCTGCTGGTCGTGCCCGCCGCCGCACTGGCCGAGGCTACACCCACTGAGGCCACGCCCACAGCGGCTGCGCTCGCCGAGGCCACGCCTGCCGAGGCTACGCCTGTGGAAGCTACGCCTGTGGAAGCTACGCCCGAATGGCCTGAGGGCGCACTGATCGCTACGACGATGTATCCCCTGGGAACGGAGCTGTGCACCGAGCGCACGCCCGACACGCAGGTGGACGCCCTGCCCGAGGGCACGGAGCTGAACGTGCTGGAGCTGGGCAGCTGCTGGTGCCGCGTGCGCACGGCCGACGGTCGGGAGGGCTATGTGCCCACGATCTACCTGCGCTTCGGGGCGTCGAACCAGCTTGCGTTTGTGACGGCGCAGGCGGGCCCGACGGCCGTGCACCGCAATCCCTTCATCGCCTCGGAGACGCTCGCCGTCTGTCCGCCGGGCCAGATCTTCGCCGTGCTGGGCGAGGAGGGCAGCTTCACGCGCGTGGCCACGCCGGAGATGACGGGCTATGTGCGCACCGAGCGCCTGGACGTGCGCCTCGCCGAGGATATGATCGGCGCGCGCGTGCGCGTGGTCTACCCCGACGACCCCGCGCGCGAGACGACGGTCAACCTGCGGGCCGAGCCGAGCCTGGACGGGCGTCTGATCTGCCAGGTGCCCACGGGCACGGAGGTGCTGTGGCTCTTCGATCGGGACGAGTGGTACATCGTGGAGACGGACGGCCTGCGCGGCTACATGATGGCGCAATACCTGGAACCCGTCGAGTGATACGCGGAGGAGGAATGGGGAATGAAGCGGAAGAATGCCGCGGCGCTGTTGTGCGCGCTGCTGCTGTGCTGCCTGGCGCTGACGGCGCAGGCGGGCGCCACCGAGGTGGGCGTCGTCGTCAACGACGTGCCGACCAACCGTCTGCACCTGCGCACGCTGCCCTCCACGGACGCGGATTCGCTAGGCAAGTACTACACGGGCGTAGAGGTCGAGGTGCTGGACGCGTCGAACTTCGGCGACTGGGCAAAGGTGCGCGTGCGCGGCGTCGAGGGCTTCATGCTCAAGACGTTCCTGCACATCGGGACGGACCTGAACGTCGCGCCCGCCATGCCCGAGGGCATCGTGAACAACCCGAACCCGGCCGACCGGCTGAACCTGCGCCAGCGGCCGACCGAGCGCTCCGAGTCGCTGGGCAAGTACTACAACGGCACGAAGGTGACCGTGCTGGGCATCCGCGACAACTGGTATCACGTGGACGTCGGCGGCCAGAGCGGCTTCATGCGGGCGGAATACCTGTACGTGGAGGGCATCGACGATGGGGCCGGGTCGGCCGGCGGCTCCACCGGCGGATCAACCGGCGGCTCGACCGGCGGATCGGTCACCGGCTATGCGACCGTCAACAACCCCGACCCGGCGGACCGGCTGCACCTGCGCACACAGCCCTCGACGGACGCGCCGTCGCTGGGCAAGTACTACAACGGCGTGGCGGTGCGGGTGCTGGGCCAGCGCGGCGACTGGACGCACGTGGAGGTGGAGGGTGTCGAGGGCTGGATGCTGAGCCGCTACCTCAGCTTCCCGACGTCCGCGGTGGGCTCGGACGTCCCCAGCGCCATCCCCATCGCCTACGTGAACAACCCGCGCCCCACGGACCGGCTGAATCTGCGCCGGGCCGCGGATGAGGATACCGCCTCGCTGGGCAAGTACTACAACAACACGCGCCTGGAGGTGCTGGGCGTGTGCGACGGCTGGTACCACGTGCGCGTGCTGGAGGACGGGCGCACGGGCTACATGGCCGCCGCCTATGTGACGCTTGCCGATCTGCCGTATATGGCCTACGGCGCCTATGCGGTGCCGGGCGACCTGCCGGTGGGCTACTATCTCGTGACCGGGCAGAGTGCGTCCGTGGCCCTGACGTATGCGGACGGCCATATGCTCTCGCTGAATGGCGCCACGGTCGCGGACAGCTATGTGATCTACCTGACCACGGGCATGCATGTGCGCGTGAACGACGGGACGGCCCTCGAGCACATCCTTGCCCGGCCCTATGTGTCGGACAAGACGGCGATGGCCTTCGCGGGCACGGCGCTGCTGCGCATCGGCACGGACTACCCCACCGGCGCGGCAATCGTGCGCCCCGCGCCGGGCTGCGTCGCGGGCGCCTATACGCTCTATGACGCCGCATCCGGGCAGGAGCTGGAGTCGGGCAAGGTCGAGGGCGAGATCGCCTTCGATCTGCGGGAGGGTACCAACCTGCGCCTGTATGACTGCGTGATTTCCACGAACGGCTGACAGCCGGTCATATATAAACGCGGGGGACGAGCATCGTCCCCCGCGCCCTTTGTCGTTCAGTTTGCCAGCGTCAGCAGCCCCGCACAGTCGGACATCCGCTCGAACGTCAGCCGCGGCAGAAAGGGCCGCAACTCGTCAAAGACGAAGTAGATCTCGTCCGCATCCCAGCCGTCGCCCGCCTGCGCCCGGCATGCCTCCAGCTGTGCGCGGGTCTCAAACGCCACGTCCCCCACGTAGATGCGTCCCCGCTCGCTCAGCAGCGGCAGCAGCTCCCGCAGGAAGGTCACCTTGCGCGCGTCGGACAGGTGGTGCAAAGAGTACGTAGCGATGATCGCATCGTACCTGCGGCCTTTGAGCGCCTCTGCCAGGCCCTGCGCAAAGTCGCCCTTGTACAGCCGGGCCTTCGGCATCTTCGCCTGCGCGCGCACGACCATCTTCTGCGAGAAGTCCTGACCAAAGACCTCGCAGCCCCGCTCATACAGCCGGGCGGCGAGCACGCCCGTGCCAAACCCGATGTCCAGCACGGACCGCGCGGAGCCCTCCAGCACCCGCCGGTAGATCTCGCCGAGCACGGCCCTGTAGCCCGCAAAGGGATACGCGCCCTCCTCGTCACACAGCCCGACGCTTTGGTCATAGTCATCCGCCCACAGGTCAAATCCCCGGTCGCTCAGCATCGATCGTCTTCCTCCATCTTCTTTCCGTCGTCCTGCGCTCCCGTCGCCCGGGCGCGCGCGTCGAAGTAGGCGCGCACGGCCTCTGCGGCCGGCCGGCTCATGCCCTGCACGGCGCACAACTCGTCCACCGACGCCTCTCGCAGCGCCGCGACGGTGCGGAAGTGGTTGAGCAGCGCGCGGCGGCGCGTGGGGCCGATGCCCGGGATGTCCTCCAGCTGCGAGTGAATGCTCGCCTTGCCGCGCAGGTTGCGGTGGTGCGTGATGCCGAAGCGGTGCGCCTCGTCGCGCACGCGCTGGATGAGGTGCAGCGCCGGGCTGTGCCGGTCCAGCAGGATGGACTCCGCCTGCCCCGGCAGGAAGATCTCCTCCAGCCGCTTGGCCAGGCCGAAGATGGGCACGTCAAAGCCCGCCTTCAGCATGGCGCGGCGCGCAAAGTCCAGCTGTTCGGGGCCGCCGTCGATCAGAATCAGGTCCGGCAGGTCGGTAAACTTGCCCTCGGCCGGGTCGCGCCCCGCCGCCTCCAGTTCCGCCCGCTCGCGCTTGGCGTGCTCGAACCGGCGGGTGATGACCTCGTTCATGGATGCAAAGTCGTTTGCGCCCACGACCGTCTTGATCCGGAAGTGGCGGTATTCCTTCTTGGCCGGCATGCCGTCGATGAACACGACCATCGACGCGACGGACAGCACGCCCTGCGTGTTGGAGATGTCATAGCCCTCGATGCGCCGCGGATAGCCCGCCATGCCCACGGCCTCGCCCAGCGCCTTTGCGGCGCCGACGGTGCGCGTCTGCTGGCTCTCCAGGCGCGCGTTGCGCTTCTCCAGCGCGTCCTTGGCGTTCTTGTGGGCCATCTCCACGAGCTGGTGCTTCGTGCCGCGCTGGGGCATGCGCAACGTCACCTTCGCGCCGCGCCGCTCGCTCAGGTATCGCTCCAGCTCCTGCGCGCCGGGCGTGAGCGACTCGACGATCAGCTCCGAGGGGATCATCTGCGCGTCCTCGTAAAACTGCGGAATGAAGCTCTCCAGCACCTCCGCGGGCGGCAGGTCGCCCGCGCGTTCGAGCGCGAAGTGCTCCCCGCCGATCATGTGCCCGCCGCGCACGAACAGCACCTGCACCATCGCGTCCAGGCCGTCCTGATGCACCGCCAGGATGTCCTGATCGCCGCCGCGCACGTCGATGGCCTTCTGGCGCTCCATCAGGCCCTCTACCGCGCGGATGCGGTCGCGATAGACGCCCGCCTGTTCAAAGCGCATCGCCGCGGCCGCCTCCTGCATCTTCTTTCGCAGGTCGCGCAGCACGGGCTCGCTCTTGCCCGAGAGGAACTCGACCACCTGATCCACGTACAGGTGGTATTCGTCGCGCGTGCACAGGCCCGCGCACGGGGCCAGGCACTGGCCGATCTGGTGATGCAGACAGGGCCGGCGCGGCCTGTCCATCGCATAGGCGCACGTGCGCAGCGGGAACACCTGGCGCAGCACGTCCAGCACCTCGCGCACGCTGCCCCCGCCCATGTATGGCCCGAAGTAGCGCGCGCCGTCCTTCTCCACGCGGCGCACCATCTCCACGCGCGGGAAGTCCTCGGCGACATTTACGCGCAGGTAGGGGTAGTGCTTGTCGTCCTTGAGAAGGATGTTGTAGTAGGGCTTGTGCAGCTTGATGAGGTTGCACTCCAGGATCAGCGATTCGAGGTTGGAGTCGACCAGGATGACGTCAAAGTCATCGATCTTCTCGACCATGGCCGCCACCTTGGGCGTGTGCTCGCGCGTCTGGAAGTACGAGCGCACGCGGTTTTTGAGGTTCTTGGCCTTGCCGACATAGATGATCTGTCCGTTGGACTTCATCAGGTAACATCCGGGGCTGTCGGGCAGCTTTTGGATCTTGAGGCGCAGCAGTTCGTTCATGCGGGGCGTCCTTTCGGTTGGGGTGCGGCCGCAGGCCGGTCAGGGGCGTCAAAGCCCGAAAAAGGAACCAAGGCTGTTCGCTCTTGGTTCCTTGGAGTACGTTTATGCAATTATCGGGATCGGGAACCTCGCAATTTCGCTTTGGGGTTATCCGTCTTTCTTGCCGTCCATGTCGTTCATGTCTTGCATGCCGTTCATCGGAATGTCTTGAAACTCGGATTGCCCATCTATCGGTCGGTCCGTTTCGCCGAAGGTTGAACGATTGATCCGTCTGTCTGGGATAAGTCTAACGTCTTCGCGTCATCTATCTCAAATATCGATTCGCCCTGTCGAATCCTCTGATTCTGCCGCCTGCTGCGATATGCGTCCGGCTCTTCGCGCCGCGACCCTTGGGTCTTGATGCGAATGCTTTCCGAATGGCTGACCTCGTTTCGGAATCCAAACGATCCTGTCTGCTTCGCTTTTGGAATCCCAGATGAATTCTTACTCGCTCGGCGCTTGAGAATCCGTAGATTCTTCCATGCTTTGCTTTCTGAATCCTCGTCGATTCTTACTCGCTACGCTCTTCCGAATCCGGTCGATTCTTACTTTCTTGTCGTTCTCGGGGAGAAATGATTCTTACTCGCTTCGCTTTCCGACTGTCTTTCGACCCTTACTCGCGCCGCTTTCGGAACGCTTACATTCTTACTCGCCCCTGAGCCTTACGCATCGCATTGCTTCGTTTGGCGAATCTGTGCCAGATGGAAATCCTCTTGCGGTTTACCGTTCCTGAGTGATAAACGCCCATTGGAAAATGCGGTTGGATTAGGTTTCCGGCTCCTCTTCTTCGACATCGTCGTCTTCCGTGAAGCGCGTCTGAACGACTTCGATGAGCTGGTCGAGCAGAGCTTCGTCCGGGGGAATGAACTCTTCCATTTCCTCTCCGTCTTCACTCACCGTGCTGACGACCTTCATGATATAAACCGTATGCTCGCACTCGTCATCGCATTCACACGCGTCATCTTCACACGAGCAATCGCATGCTTCCTCGTCGGCGTCGCAGAGAACTGCATACTCTTCACCATTGTAGAAGAAGTAATCCATGACTTCCAGAAGCAGCTTATTGCCGTCCTCGTCGGAGAATTCGACGATGTCGCGATCTTCCTGCTGCATTTCTTCCTGGTTCATTGGAATCGCCTCCCATTCGGTGTCAGCTACAGTTCGGAGAGCCGCTTTATGCTTCTCTCTCGTTCCGTCTATATTATAGCCTATTGCCGCGGGAAATGCAAGCGAAAAGCAAAAAAAATCACAAAAGAAACTGTTCGCATTGCCAAATTCCTGGGAGATCAACGGCCGCCTGCCAGGCGTACGTCGCGCCCCAGGAAGCGGATCGCGCGCGTGCGGCGGGTATCCAGCAGGCGCGAGGAGACGCGCTCCGTGTAGGCGGCCTGCAGGTCGGAAAGCGACAGGTTGGTGCTGACCACAAAGCCGCGCTCCGCGGCGATGCGCTCGCTGAGCACGTGGTAGAGCGCCTCGATCGTCACATTCTCGAGCATTGGCTCTGCGCCCAGGTCATCCAGCGCCAGCAGGTCGCACGTGCACAGTGCCCGCGCCGTCTGCGCGCTGCGCTCATCCCAGCGCTGGGCGCGCATCACCTCCACCAGGCGGTAGGCCGTCACGCGCAGTACCGTCATGCCGCGCTCGAGCACGCGCTGGGCGATACAGTTCATCAGGAACGTCTTGCCCAGGCCCGTCGCGCCGAAGAAGAGCAGGTTGCGCTCCGGCGCGCGCGGGTATTCGTCCGCATAGCGCTCGCACAGCGCGCGCACGCGCTCCATGTAGGCGCGCTGCGTGACCTCCTGCCCCGGGAGCGGTTCGTCGGGAAACACGCCCGCGTCGAACGCGGCAAAGTTCTCCCGCTCCAGCCCCGCCAGGCCCTCCTCGCGGTACAGGCGCTGCAGCATCCGCTGGCGCAGGCACGCGCATTGCTCGTGCACCGGCTCGCCCACGTAGCCCGTATCGCGGCAGATCGGGCAGCGATAGACTGGCTGCAGGTAGTCCTCCGGCAGCCCCAGGCGCACCAGCTCCGCGCGCAGCGCGGCGTTGATGCGCTCCAGCTCGGATTGCAGCCCGTCCGCCAGGCGCTGCGCCTCCCGCGGTTGCGCAAACGCTGCGCGCATGCGCGCATAGAAGACCTCCTCCCGGCGGGCGATCAGCTCCCCCGCCGCCTGCGATCGCCGCGCCACCTCTTCCCGGCGGCGGATCTCCTCGCGCCGGTTCAGCGCGCGCTGGTTTTCATATTCGGCCAGCAGCTCGCGCAGCACGTTCTCCCGGTTCATCATGCCTTGCCGCCCTCCCCGTCCGTCTCGCCGTCCTTCATGATGTCGAAGAACAACGCGTCCATCTCCTCGTCCGTGTAGCTGCGCTGACCGTAGCGGTGCTTGGCCACCTCGCGCACCGGACGCGCAGTCCGGGCCTGTCCCTGGCCCGCATGCCGGTCGTGCTCGGCCCGCGCCGCCTGCACGTCGCCGATGCCAGCCGCATGCCAGCTTTGCAGGATGCGATCGGCAAAGGTCATGGGCGCGCTCTTGCCCGCGGCGTAGGAGGCGGCCAGCAGCACCACATCCATGGGCATGGCCAGCTCGCCCTGCCAGCGGCGCAGCAGCGCGCGGTCGGCGGCGCTGGGCCGCGCGTCCATGCCGGCGGCCTCGTACACGCGCGCGAGCAGGCCGTCGTCCTGCTGCGCGGCGCGCAGCTGCGCGTCCATCGCCTCGCGCGTGAACAGCCCCTTGCGCGCACAGGCCTCCAGCCGCCGCTCCAGGTCCGCCAGGGTGCTGTCGCCCTTGCGGCGGGCGGCCTTGGCCGCGGTCTCGATCGCCTCCAGCTCAAACCCGCGCGCCAGCCACCCGGCGACGGTCCGCTCGTCCTCCTCGGTGGGCGCGGTGTTCACGCGCCGCAGCGCCGAGAGCACCCGGCGCGCATCCGCCGTGCGGGTGCGCTCCTGCGCCAGGCGCTCCGCCACGCGCGCGCCGCCCGCGCTGCGCTGGCGGGCGAGGATCGCATCCAGATAGGCCATGCTGGGGCTGGCGCTCTTGGTCGTCTCGGCGCAGGCGTCCTGCACGTCCTGCGCGCTGAACCCCCACTGCTTCACCCACTTCTCGTAGAGCTTCTCCTCGTCCTGCGTCGGGTTGCGCCGCTGGCCCAGCCTGCGCAGCACGCGCAGCAGCCCCTGGCGCATCTCCTTGGACGAGCGCGTCATCTCCTCCACATCCTCGATCGTCGTCACGCCGCTGCGCGCCCACTCCTGGGCGATGGCGTCGGCCTTCTCAAAGGAGAAGCGCACGCCCAGCACGTCGATGCAGTGGCGGATGAGCATGAGCACGACCTCCTGGGGCAGTTGCAGCGTCTCAATCCAGTCGTAGACGCGCTGATAGTCCTGCTCGTACAGGCGGCGCTTCTTGTCAAAGAGGCTGCGCAGCTCCTCGTTGAACTCGCGGTAGCGGTACACGTCCTGCGAGGGATCCGCGCTGGTGAGCTGCGCCTGCTTGAGGTTTTTGTAGGCGTAGCGCACGGGGTTGTCGCCCACGCGGCGCACCGCGCCCTGGCGCTCCCAGTACTGGAACGCGCGGAACACCGTATCCTCGTCCACGCCCAGGTCCTTGGCCATGGTCGCCAGGCTCATCCGCTCGGCAGGATGATAGCACTGCATCAGGCCGTAGATGTAGACCTTGACGAAATCGCCCGGCGCGCGCAGCATATACTCCTGAATGAACAGGTTCTCCAGCGGCGTGCAGTCAAACAGCGCATAGGCGTCCTGAAACGTGCAAAAGGACATGGATCACTCTCTCCCGTATCTCGTATGTCGATAGCGTTATCATAACACAAACGCGCGCGCAGCGCCATAGCCACTTGCAGGGGCGCGGCAAACGTAAAGCCTGTGTAAAATCGTCGAAATGGAATTGAAAAAACGATTCGGGCCATGTTATACTGAGTCTGACTGCGATTTGTATGGAATGCGAAAGGAAGGTGTCGTCGATGCGCAACGAACCTGCGGCAGACGCCTTCACCTGCGAAGACGGGGCTTTCCCTCCGGCACGGCCGGAGGGAGGGCCTTTTGTTTCGCGAGTCAAAGGAGGATGACGATGGGCTTTGAGATGGCGCTTTCCCTGCTGGGCGGCCTGGCGCTGTTCCTGTACGGCATGCAGATGATGTCGGCCAACCTGGAGACGGTGGCCGGCGGGCGCATGAAGGAGATCCTGGAAAAGCTGACGGCCAGCCGCCTGCGCGCCGTGCTGGTGGGCTTGGTGATCACGGCGGTCATTCAGTCCTCGTCCGCCACGACGGTCATGGTGGTCGGGTTCGTCAACGCGGGGCTGATGACGCTCGGCGGCGCGGTGGGCGTCATCATGGGCGCCAACATCGGCACGACGATCACCGGCCAGCTCGTCGCGCTGGACATCGGCGCGCTCGCGCCGCTGCTGGCGTTTGCGGGCGTGGCGCCGTGCCTGTTCATCAAAAGCCGGCGCATCCAGAGCGTCTGCGGCATCGTGACGGGGCTGGGCCTGCTGTTCATCGGCATGAACATGATGTCCTCGGCGCTCACGCCGCTGCGCGACAACGAGGCGTTCGTCGGGCTGATGACGCGCTTCTCCAACCCGCTGCTGGGCATCGCCGTGGGCGCGCTGTTCACGGCGGTCATCCAGTCGTCGTCGGCCTCCGTGGGCATCCTGCAGGCGCTGGCCATGGGCGGGCTGATCGACCTTGGCAGCGCAGTGTACGTGCTCTTCGGCCAGAACATCGGCACGTGCATCACCGCCGTGCTGGCCTCCGTGGGCACCAGCCGCAACGCCAAGCGCACGACGCTGATCCACCTGCTGTTCAACATCATCGGCACGGTCTTCTTCACTGTGCTGTGCCTGACCACCCCCTTCACGGAGCTGATGGTGCGCCTCACGCCCGACAATGCCGCCGCGCAGATCGCCAACACGCACACGCTCTTCAACGTGACCACGACGTTGCTGCTGCTGCCCTTCGCGGGCGCGCTGGCCAAGCTGTCCACGATCCTCCTGCCGGAGCGCCAGCAGGAAGCGTCGGACGTGGACCGTTGGTTTGACGCCTTCTTCAAGAACAACCGTCTGGGCACCTCGACCATGGCGGTGGAGAGCCTCTCGCGCGACGTGCAGACGATGCTGCGCATGGCCTCGCTCAACGTCAGCGCGGCGTTCGAGGCCGTGCGCAACGGCTGCCGCGAGGGCATCGACGCGATCGAGCGGCGCGAGGAGGAGATCGACCTGTACAACCGCCACCTCTCGCAGAAGGCCTCGCGCGTGCTCGCCCTGGAGCTGGACGCCAAGGACGTCAACAGCGTCCAGCAGATCTACACGATCACGGGCAACGTCGAGCGCATCGGCGACCACGCGATGAACATCGCCCAGTACGCGCAGCACCTGCGCGACAAGAACCTCAAGCTCTCCGACGCGGTGCTGCACGAGGTGGCCGAGATGGAAGACATCTGCCGCCAGGCGCTGGACGCGCTCAGCGGCGACACGCGCAAGCAGTCCGAGCGCATTCTGGGCGAGGAGACGGTCTTCGAACAGCGCATGGACGACACGAACCGCGCCTTCCGCGACAACCAGCTGCAGCGGCTGGCCGGCGGTTCGTGCAGCCCGGAGAGCGCCATCCTCTACTCGGAGATGCTCACCGACTACGAACGCATCGGCGACCACATTCTGAACATCGCGGAGGCCTACGCGAAGATGAGCGCAGGCCCGCAGCCGCTCGCGTGACGCAAGCGCCGCCCTGCCGGGTTCCCGGCGGGCGGCGCTTTTTTCAGATCAGGCCGAAGTGCTCCAGCGCGCGATACACGCCGTCCTGCTCCAGCGATGCGGTGACGTAGGCGCAGTAGGGGAAGATCGCGCGCACGCCGTCGCCCATCGCGATGCTGCCCGGCACATGGCGCAGCATGGACAGGTCGTTCGTGCTGTCGCCCAGCGCATAACAGTCCGCCAGCGGCACGCCCAGGTGCGCCCGCACCACCTCGATGCCCGACGCCTTGGAAAAGCCCGCGGGCACGACCTCGCGCTCGCTGCCGCCGCGGTCGATCGCCTCCAGCCCCCAGCGCTTCAGCAGCGTGTCAAAGGCCGCCGCGTCGCTGTCCGCCGTCAGATACGCATAAAACTTGTCGAACGTAAAATCCGCGTCCGCCTCGTCCACCGGCGCGTAGATGCCCAGCGCCACAAACCCCGCCCGCGCGCGGGAGAGCGCGGCGCAGTCCGCGCCCTGGCCGTCAAAATAGACGTGGCGCTGCCCTTCCAGAAACGCCGGCACGCGCGCCTCGCGCAGCGCGCGCGCCAGTTCTACGGACTGCGCGTGCGTCATCGAGCGGCGCAGCAGCGTCTGCCCGTGCAGCTCCACCGTCGTGCCGCAGCCGCACACATAGCCGTCAAAGTTCATCTCGCGCACCGCCGGGTCGATGTTGCACGGCACGCGCCCGGTGTTCACAAACAGCAGATGTCCCTTCTGCTGTGCGCGGCGCAGCGCCTCGCGCGTGCTGTCCGGCGCCCGGAACGCGCCGTCCAGCAGCGTCCCATCCACGTCAAAAAAGATCAGTCCCATGCGGTTCCTCCTGTTGTGTTCATCCCTGCGTCACAGCGCGCCCAACGCCAGCGCGAGGAGCAGCAGCAGCGCCAGCAGCAGCACGTTCACCGCCGTAAAGCGCAGGAAGTACGCGCGCTTCTGCTCCGGGCAGGCCTGCGCGATCTGCTTGTAGGAGATCAGGCTCGCCATCGAGGCGATCAGCGTGCCCAGCCCGCCCAGGTTGCACCCGACAATCAGCGCCTCCCAGCGCGAGGTGAAGCCCGAGAGCAGCAGCGCGCAGGGCACGTTGCTGATGACCTGGCTGATGAGCACGGCCGCCAGCGTCTCCCTGCCCGCAAGCATCGACTCGATCAGCGCGCGGAAGGCGGGCACGCGCCCCATGTTCCCGATGAACACGAAGAACGCCGCAAACGTCAGCAGCAGCCCGTAGTCGACGCTGCGCAGCACCGGCCGGTCGAACAACAGCAGGAACACGACCGTCGCCGCGGCGACCAGCGCGGGCGGCAGCACGCCCGCCACGCACAGCAGGCACATTGCAAACCCCGCCGTGCAGCAAAGCAGCGCGCGCCGACTGCCCAGCGGAGCCCGGACCGTCATCCGCCGCACGGGCGCGGGCGCGACGCGCACGGCCAGCAGGCACAGCAGCGCGCATGACAGCGCCGCATAGGGCAGCATCAATCCCACGAACGCGCCCAGCCCCATGCCCGAGCGCGCATAGAGATAGAGATTTTGCGGGTTGCCCACGGGCGTGAGCATGCTGCCCAGGTTGGCCGCCGCGGTCTGCAGCGCGACGACCGGCACGAGCAGGCGTTCCTGTCCGGCCAGGCGCAGCACCGTCACCGCAAACGGCACGAACGTGATGAGCGCCACGTCGTTGGTGATCAGCATGCTCAGCACAAAGGGCAGCAGCACCAGCGCCAGCGAGAGGCTGCGCGTGTTGGGCGTATAGCGCAGCATCCGCCCGCCCAGCGCGGCGAACGCGCCCTGCTGCTGAAAGCCGGCCATGACGGCCATCAGGCTGAACAGCAGCAGCAGCGTATCCCAGTCGATGTAGCCGACATACTGCGCGTCGGGCGGCACGGCAAATGCGGACAGCAGCGCCAGCAACGCCGCGGCCGTGAGCACAACCTCCCCGCGCGCGAATTCAAGGCATTTTTTCAACGCGACCCCTTCTCCCTCCGCACCGCAGCACGGACTGTTTGTCCTTTGAAAGCGCGTCCATTGTAGCAGAAAACCGCCAAAACCGCAATTCCCCTTCACAGGCCGGACGCGGCCAGCGCCGACACCTGCGCGTTCATTCGCCCTTTGAACGCTTCTGGGCGCATGCAGCGCACATATCCCGAACAAACGCCCTGGCGCGCTGCAGGTCCGCTTCGGCGGGCAGGCCCTTGCCGCTGCCGCCGAACCAGCCGAAGGGGCCGAACGTGTTGTAGCCCCGGCAGCCGAACGAGCCCAGCACCGGGCAGTGTCGCTCGCTTGCGATCTGGGCGACCGCGCGCTCGCCCGTCCCCTTCGCGCCGCCATAGGTGCACGCGAAGAATACCGGCTTGCCTTCGGGCAGGCACCGGCGGGCCAAATCCGCCACCGTCGGATCAAACGCAAAGGCATAAATGCCCGACGCCAGGCCGATCAGGTCATAGCCGTCCAGGCAGACGTCCTGCGTCTCGTTCAGGTCGAACAAGTCCGCGCCGCACTCTCCGGCCATGGCCTGTACCACCTTGCGGGTGTTACCGTGATGGCGTGAGCAATAGCAAATCGCAATTTTCATGAGCTTGGCCTCCTTCTTGATTGGATCAACCGATTCCTCTATACACTATACTACATTTGGGCGCTTCCTCCAATGCCCAACATGCATTCCGGCCGCTTTCCCTTTGTCGGACGGATGACACGGCCGTTGCGCACAAAAGACCGTTGGCACGATCGGCCAACGGTCTGGACGTCTTCACTTTTTGCCGTCTCCGCCGCAGTTCCAGCACCGGCCCGTCCCGTTGCAGGAGGTGCAGTTCTGCTCCACCCGCTCAGTGGTGCCAGCCAGAATCTTGTATACCCTGCCGCTTCCGCCGCACGCGCTGCACCGGCCGGTTCCGCTGCAGCTGATGCACTGGTTCTCAAAAAGCGAGCCGCTGCTCGAGGCGCCGGTATTGCCGCTGCCGTTGCCGGTCGCCTGATCCCGTAGCGCCTCGCCCTCGTCAAAGTCCAGCGCCTTCACGCTGCGCGAGGCCGTACTGTCGCAGTCCTGCCAGACGATATTCTCCGTCGCGCAGCTGAGCACCACGCGGGTGATGTCCACCTGTTCAAAGTAGGCCCACGCGAACAGAATGTTTTTGTTCTCCTGCACGGGATTGCGGAAGGCGTAGTCCACGCTCGTCGAGTCCCCCAGCCGCAGCGTGTTGGGTTCGCCCTTCATCTCATATCCGTAGGGCTCCTCCGGCAGCAGCTCCGCGTACTCGCACAGGACATCCGTGGCGTCCCCCTCCAGATGGAAGATCAAGATGCTGTTCTCCCAGCGCATCTGTTCTTCCTCCATGCCGAAGAAGGCCGTCAGATCCGGCATCGCCAGTCCTTCCTCCGCGGCGCATGCCAGGCCCAGCGACGCGCTCACGAGCAGGCAGGCGATCAGCGCGGACAGCATCCATCTCTTCATCATGATCCATTTCTCCCTTCTCACGGGCCCGATGCGCTCGTCCCGGACCAGAATTGTTTCTATTATATCACACTCGCCCGGGTCTGGCAAACCGGGTGAACGCGCGTCTTGCCATCCACGCAAAAGCACCCGGCGCATCGGATGTGCCATCCTTTGCGCCGGGCGCCTGGGACCTGTCATTTCGCCTCAACCCTGGGGTACGGCGGCCGCTGTCCGGTTGCGAAACAGCGCCCGAAAAATGACCCGGGTGAGGGGACCGCTGAACAGCAGCTGCCAGATCAGCGCCATCGGCATATTCAGGCCCCAGGTCTGCACCCAGGTTCCGAAGCTGGGCTCCTTGAACAGCAGCGTTGCAATCAGGCTCATGGTCGGGCACATGATGCACACAATCATGGTAGAAATGGCATAGGTGATGACCTGCGGCCGATCGGTGGGCCGCACCACCGTGAAGGCCAGCCTGGTGGCCAGCTTTTCCACCACAAAAAACTCCAGCACAGCGGCAATGGGCATCATGATGGGCAGCTCATGCAAGGCCATGCCGAAAGTCGCATTGGTCACGCCGCCGGTGTTGAGCGCCACATTGTACACGATCATGCCATATACCATGATCAGCGCCATGATGACCGTATATACGACATTCTGAAATTTGGTTTTGGGCATTGGTTTCATTCTCCTCTTCCGTTTTCAAACTCTGCTGCTCTGGCCCAGGCGCAAAAAAAGTAGCGAGAACTCTTTGTCTCGCTACTTTCTCTCACTGCGACTACCAGTCATTGTATGCAGCATAGCACATTTCCGCCCCCGGTGTCAACATTTTTGATCGACAGGGCGTCGTTTTCTACCGAATATGCAAAATCCGTTCGAATCCATTTCAGAAAATTTACCCGGACAGAATCCTGGCCTGAGATGTGATTGCAATATAGCTTCCTCTCTACTTCATGTTATCCTGCTTCTTTAAATATGAAATTGGCTTAACCACTAAAGAGATAAAGCCCGAGGGGCAAGGTGCTTTGTGCCTTACCCCTCGGGCTTTACATTTCGACATCACAGGCACACCCTTACGGCAAAGCCGCCTCTGAAAAAGTAGGTGTTCGTGCAATGTCCATCTGGCAAATGACCCTAATTGTGATACAAATGAACCCCCTTTGGGCGTCAGGGGGTTCACTTTGCGCCAAGGGGGTTCACCGATTCCTGAGGCCGGTGTTCTCCGAGCCGCGCACTTCCTCGTGATAAAAGTAATCCACGATGACCGGATGCCCCGGCTCTGCCCGGCCGTAGGGGAGTTCGTTGTCCACAAAGGGACAATCATATTCTCTCGCAAGGCGCTCTGCCCGCTCCTCCAACTCCCGGAAATAGCCCCTGTCTCCTCTGGTATAGATGGCGTTGTACAGCCGCTTGAGGTCAGGGTATTTCTCCTGAATATAGGCCAGGATGTCTTTTTTGAAGCCGCCCCGCAAATTCAGATTTTCCAGCCACACCAGGTCGCACTGGTCTTTCACCCGGTGGAAGATGGCCTCGAAATCCGTGATACCGGGAAAAACCGGAGCGATAAAGCACACGGTGCGGATGCCTGCATCATAGACCTGCTTCATGGCGTCCAACCGCCGCTGGATGCTGACGGCATTGTCCATGTCATTTTTGAAACCCTCGTCCAGCGTGTTAATCGACCAGGAAACAGTGACTTTTCCCATCTCTTTCAGCAAGTCGATGTCCCGCACCACCAAGTCGGATTTGGTACAGATCAGAATCTCCGCGCCGCTGCCTTTCAGCTGCTCCAACAGCCTGCGGGTATTGCCGAACTGCTCCTCCTGAGGCAGGTATCCGTCTGTCACCGAGCCGATGACTACACGCTGCCCGGCATACTTCCGGGGATTTTTAATGGCAGGCCAGTGTTTCACATCCAGAAAGGTGCCCCATGGTTCGGTATGCCCGGTAAATCGCTTCATAAACGAGGCGTAGCAGTACTTACAGCCGTGGGTGCAGCCTACATAGGGGTTCACCGAATAGCCGCCCACTGGAAGGGTGGATTTGGTCATGATGTTTTTCGTTTCCACATCCCGGATCAGGACACCGCTTTCCACTATTTCCGCCATGCTTTCTGTTCCTCCAATACCCGGCAGAAGGCCGGGGGCAGCTCTTGTGTCATGCTTTCCTCGCCAATGATAGGAAGCAGATCTTCCTTCATGAACACAGGAGTACCAAGTGCGTGAGCCTGATGAGTCAAATTCCACACCCATTCCGGTTTGGAGACGGCCTTGCCCTTCCTGCGTCCAGTCTCAGTACCAATGACGATCCATTCGATGCCAGTGAGGTCTACTGTACCGATGTTGTCAAACATGGGTTCAAAGGTCACATGGTAATGCCCGCCGCGGATGTGCTCCCGTAAAGTCTGGATGCGGCCTTTCTCCCTGCTGGAAGTCACAGTCACGCCGAACCAGGCATTGTCTAATGGGGTGGAAAAGACGATGTCCTCCGGCCGCTTGGTCAAGAACAGATACTGGTGCTGTGGATTTTCAGCCATTTTGGAAAATACCTGATCTCGCCACTCTGTCTGCCAGTGGGCAAAATCGCTCATGCCGGTGAGCAGGAAATTTTGAGGACGCTTCTTCTCCATCAGCCGCAGCTTACCTGGGAAGAACTCCGGCTTTTCAAAGTCGTCGATCATGTGGAACCGGCGGACATTGTTTCTGGCGTAGCAGTAGCTGCAGCCAATGGGACAGCCGATCACCAGATTCATATTCTGAATACAGTCCTTGATGCAGATGGCCACCGCTGACGCCTCCTTCCTGCTTTAAGATTCAACCTTCTGCCGCAGATGCGACCTTTCCAAAGCCGTTCCAAGCATACAGACCTTTCTTGTCCTCATCGCCCAGGAACTTGTCCACCTGGCAGATGTGCAGGATGTGGTCGCCCACCTCCACGGACTGCTGCAGGGTCGCCGCCATAGCCAGCCGGGTGTCCGCTGGAATCTGAATGTCGCTGCCGTCTACCGACTTCATTTCGATGTGATTTTCGGCCACCTTGTTTAACTTGGCGCCGGTGGAGGTGCCGCAGGCCATCACTGCGCCAGCCAGACTTTCACCGGGGACCGTGACGATGACTTTTCCAGTCTCCCGCACACGCTTGCCGGTGTGGGACTGCTTTCCGGCGGCGAATCCCACCATCGGCGGGTTGAAAGAGAGATAGGAGACAAAGCAGATGGGGGCCAGGTTGGTGGTGCCATCTTCATTCAAAGAACAGATCAAAGTCAGCGGATTGGGGGAAGAATAGACAGTGGCCTCCATAATGTTCAGTTCTCTCATCGTGTTTCATCCTTTCAGAGTGATTTGGAGATTGACATATCCAGCTTCTGCTGGTACAATTATTATACTTGATTGTCATAATAAATCAAGTACGCAAATTGTTTGTACCTGGTATCAAAAACAATACCTGTCTAAAGTGGGGAATCAACAATGACTTACGAGGAATTCAAAGAAAAGGTAAGCGATGTCATTCTTACGGAGAGTGGCAATTGCCCTGTTATGCCGGTGGTGCAGATGCTGCAGGGTAAGTGGAAGCTCCAGATCCTCTATGAGCTGTGCATCAAGTCTCCCATGCGGTTTGGCGAACTCAAAAAGCTGCTCAAGCCCATCACCAATACGGCGCTAACCAATGCGCTCAAAGAATTGGAAAAGGATGAACTGGTGCAGCGCACTCAATATAATGAGATGCCGCTGCGGGTGGAGTATTCCCTCACAGAGAAAGGGCAGGACTTATTGCCAGTGTTTTATGCTATTTCACAGTGGGGGATGAAATACATTCCATAATAGTAAAGGGGACGGAAACCTTCCGCCCCCTTTTTTAAT